>ERZ1026915.542-NODE-542-length-19147-cov-8.562801_pt1 | contig 19147 bp, 20 predicted proteins | sample MGYA00519466_ERZ1026915 | MGnify/ENA primary metagenome ERZ1026915 (study PRJEB26926, sample SAMN06164884) | human gut metagenome | biome: ENVO:00009003; feature: ENVO:2100002; material: ENVO:00002003 | host: Homo sapiens | place: USA | collected 2012 ... | reverse complement strand
AGGATGCCTTAAAAGATGAAGATTCCGAAAAAGAAAGAATCAAAGGCGATACGATCAAGGTCTACTACAACGGCAATGAGTTTACACCGGTTTCTGTAAAATCCGATGATACTTCCTTTACAATCGAGACAGGAAAAAATCTTACAGTAAAAGATAAGTTAGAAGTTACTTATGACGCTGAGGTTCTTTCTGACCTGAATAAAGATTCTATCACTAATATTGTAAAGGCAAAGGCAGATAACGCTTATGCAGAAATTGAACTTGACGTTCCAGTTACAAAGGTAACACAGAATATCTCTGCAAGGAAAACATCAAACCCGGCATCTGGAACAGTCGTAAAACAGGGTGGACAGATTATCTATTACATTGACGTTCATAATGATTCTGAAACAACCTTGAAGAATGTCCTTGTAAGGGATGCCATTCCAGAACTTAGCAATTATGTAGATGGTTCAGCTTCTAATGATGGCAAGATTATGGAAATCAATGGAAAACAGTATATCACCTATATCATTGATACCCTTCGTGCAGGAAGTACGCAGACGCTTTCTTTTGCTGTCACTGTGGATGAAAAGGCAACATCAGAAGATGTTATCTTAAATACGGCAGAGATTAAAGAAACAACTGATAAAGATTTAAACGAAGATGGAAATATCCCGGATGACCTCTGGAATGAGGATTTCAAGGAAACAAATACAACGAAACATCCACTGTCAAACTGGGCTACGGATATTAAGACCGTAAAGGTAGGTACGCCAGACAGCTATATCGAAAAGAGGGCAGATTCCGCCGTTTATGATGTAGGAGAGACAATCCATTATACGATTGTTGCAGAGCAGACAACAAAGGACGGAAAATTGACAAATGCTGTTGTAGAGGATAAAGACCTTCCTGACGGTGTAGATATTGATTATGATTCTATAAAAGTGGATGGAAACACAGTACCAGAACAGGATACCGTGACTTCTGATACAAACAGTATCTATCTCATCCGCACGAAAAAGGGATTTAAAGTTGTTTATCCAGAACTTTCCGAAAAATCTACAATCACATTTGATGCCGTAATCAAGAGTGAGAAATTGGTAGGCAAGAAGATTCCAAATAAAGCAACGATCATTTCTGACCAGACCCCGGAGAAAGAAGCAGTAGTTAATGTAAAAGTACCGAAAAATCCAGTGGAAAAGGTTATCAAGAAGATAATCAACCGAAAGGGTGTATCTGGAAACAGCTCACCAAAGAGTGTTAAGACTGGTTTAAGCACACATACAGGATTATTTGCAGGTATCGCAGCCGCACTCTTAGCAGCCGCAGCTATTCTTATCAAAAAGAGACGGGATGCGAAAAAGAAACCAATGACTTTAGAAAAATTCTAAATCTATAAACAAAGAATGAGGGAGAGCCTGCCGGCACTCTCTCTTTTTTACAGGAGGGAAATTTATGAAAGAAAAGGTACTCCGTTTAAATCTGACTATATTATTTTTACTGTTTGCAATGATGCTTGTAAGTCCGTCTGCAGCATCGTTAAAAAATCCAGTGAGTATCACTGTAGAAGCTAAAAGCAAAAAGAAAGCAGCAAAGAAAAGCACTACAAGAAAGCCGACTACAAGAACCAATTATATTACTATGAAGAAAAAAGAAAAATTATGGGTTGGTCCAAGTGTAGCAGCAATGCATCCTGAAACAAAGGATTGGAAAAGCAGTAATTCTAAAATAGCAACAGTATCCACGAAAGGAGATGAAGAAGGTTTTCATAAGGTGACTGTGAAGAAAAAAGGAACAGTCACTATTAGCTGTACTGTGAAAAAAACTCTCCGAGGATGGATAAAAGGTGATGTCCATAAATGGGTAATTACTATTAAGTAAAAAATAACGTGCCGAATTTCGGCACATTTAAAAGAAAATTTTAAACAAGAGTAAATAGGGGAGAGCCAACAGGCTTTCCCTATTTGATGGAGGAGATATGGAAGATTATGCAATCCTGATCATTTTATTCCTAATGGCAGTATGTTTACTGATATTAACAGTCATCGGCTATTGGGGAGTTTTTTGCAAAGCTGGTGAAAAAGGCTGGAAAGTGCTGATCCCATTTTATAATGAATACTTATTATATAAGATAGCATGGAAACCTTCCATTTGTCTTTTCAAATGGCTCTGCCTTTTTTTGTACGAAGTAGTATCTATAACATTAAAAGCAGGTGTACTTTTAGAGATGCTGCAGCTTATACTGCCAAGTATAGCATTTGTACTGACAGTAATGCTTTATCACCGTCTAAGCAAAGCATTTAGACATGGGTTTGGTTATACAGCAGGAATCTTGTTCCTGCCATTTATCTTTGTACTGCTTTTAGGAGTAGGAAGAAGCAGATATACCAGACCAGATAAATATATAGAGAAGATTTAAGGAAGGAGGATGTGCCGGATTTCGGCACATAATAAGATGAGTGAATTATTAAACCGAAACACAGACCCTTTATTTGAAAAAATGGAAAAGATTTTCAAAGAACGTGATGCGGAATACAAAAAAATGGAAGAGAGAAACCGTGTGCGTGAAGAAGCTGTAAAAGAGAAAGAAAACAGCTTAAAGAAACAGGAGGAGCAGTTTAGCAGCCGTGAAGCAAACGTAAGACAGAAGGAAAAAGAGATAGAAGAAAAGATGCAGATGCTCGAAGAAAAACAGAGAGAAACGCAGGAAATGGAAAAGTATCTGCAGAAAAAAAGATTGGAGTTAGAAGCAGACGAACAGCAGTCCTTACTTGATAATTCTATTCTCCGGGAGGAGATCAGAAACGAGAAATTAAAGCAGCAACGTCTTAGCCGGGAACTGGAAGATAAATTGAATGATCTGGGATATTCTTCTGATAATTTTGACCCAGCTGTCTTAGAGGAAAAAGAACAGAAGATAAAAGATCAAGCACAGGAAATCCAGAAATTTAATGAGGAGATTGAAAAATGGAAAGATAAAGCGGACGAATGGGAAGAAAAAGAGAGTGGGTTTGTCGCACAGATTGATACCCTGAATAAAGAAAAAGCACAGCTTTGGAAAAAACTGATGGGAGTAGAGGATGAAAGCCTTCCAGAGAGGGAAGAAGATGTTCCTGATAAGACGGAAGAACCTGTAGAGGAAGTGGAAGAGGTAGAAGTAGTCCCGGAAGAAGAATCTGTGTATGCAAAAGAAGAAGAAAACCTGAAGGAAGCGATAGAGATGGATACCCCTCTGACAGCCGAAGGATTTTATAATTATCTGCAGGAACAGGAAGTAGGCGGAGTTATCCAGCTTCGCCATGCAAAACAGGGCGATATGGTCAGCATTGCTATTTCACAGATCGTAGTAACGGTTGTTTTTGCAGAAGAAGGCTGGTTTGATATTAAGAAATCTATTGGAAATAACAACCGCAAGTTACGCCGGTTAATCCGTAGCTGGAACAGTAGTCAGAATGACCTTACATTTAAATATGATACATCAGATAACACAGTTACAGCCGAAGGAGATTTTAATAAAGACCAGACAGCCGAAGAACTTTTAAGATATTTAGACCGTCTCCTCGATACTTATTTTGATACAGGAGAAGAAGAATAATGAAAGATTTTATACTGGCAGTAGAGAATGTTCCAAAACCGATGCTCATTGCAGAAGCAGTTTTAATAGTATTGATAATAGGTGTGGTTGCGATTCGGTTTTTTATCATCAGATCGAAGCCGGCATATTTAAAAAAATTACCGAAGGCAACATATGATGAGGAGACAATACACTTATTATTTAATTGTTATAAAGCAGCAGATTCAATCGAGGGAATGCTTCATCTGGCGGTGAAAAAGAGCCGTAATAGGAAAAATAAGAAAAGGTTTAAGGCGGCAATATCCTACCTGTATACGAGCAGGTATAAGGATTACGAAACGGCATTATATAAATATGCCGGAGATAGTACAGAACAGACAGAGCGTCTGTTTACAGATATTATAGGAAAAGAAGCAGCAAAGAAACGCCTGCTGCCTTTAAAGGAGGAATCATAAGTGAGAAGAAATAACTGGAAGAAATATATTATCATCCTGATCGCATTTATTGTTGGGCTGGTGGCAAATCTGGCGGCAAGGGCTATCCTGCCCAGACTGTTACCAGCAGGAATGCAGGCTTGGACGGGTCTGTTAGCAACACTGTTAGAGATCGTAATATCCGTAGGGATTATATTAATCATTATCTTTACAAATCACATCGGGGAGGACTAGACAAATGAACAGAGTAAAAAACTTCATAGGAGCAATGAGAGAAAAAGGAGTCAGGACAGTAAAGAGAGCTGTCCCGGCTTTTTTTACTGCATATTGTTATTTCAGTATGTATGTGCCTGTGTATGCGGCAAAAGCAACAGGAACCTCAGTGATCACATCAGGATTTAATTCGCTGTATGAGATCGTAGCAGCGATTGTAAGCAGTATTGGACAGTTATTACTGTTATGGGGAGTGTTTGAATGGGCAACGGCGTTAAACTCTCAGGATGGAACAATGCAGTCAATGGCATTTAAACGTATCGCATCTGGATTAGTTGCCTGCCTTGCCCCGCAGATCGTTACTGTTATCAGTGCATCTTTAAAATAAGGACAGGAGGGATGATTTATGCCGGAATGGCTGTTTGATTTTCTCTCTGGTCCGACGATAAAGATTGCGGAGGCGATATGGAACTCCAGTATGAGACTGATCATAAAGCTGGTCTGCAGTACGCCACAAAAGTTTTCTACCGGGACATGGGCATTTGTAAAGGAAAACCTGTATCCGTGGGCAGAAGGCATCGGGCTTTCTGCCCTGAATCTCTTTTTTATGATAGCTTTTTTAAAAGCTGTCAGTAACCTGCATCAGAATATCACTCTGGAGATGGTCATTGAAGCGATGATTAAGGTTGTCGTGGCAAATGTCTTGTATCTCAATATCTTAAATATCATGACAACGGTATTTTCCATCTCATCAGCGATGGCGAAAGAAGTCTTTACGATAGATGCCCCGGATTTAAAAGTAGAGGATATGGATATTGGCTCAGCATTGTTTTATCAGCTATTTGGCTTGCTCTTCATACTGGCAGCGATCGTTTGCAGCTTTTTGATGTTATGGACAGTATACAGCCGGTATATAAAACTATACCTGCTCATGATATTAGCACCCTTTGCGATGTCTGCACTTGTAGGAGGTCAGGAGATAGAGCGTAGTTTCTATGCATGGATGCGGACATTCCTGTTAAATGCATTTGAGATTGTAGTGATTGCTTTAACAATGGTCATATCCTTCAAGCTCATCGGTGCAGGCATCTCGCTATTTGACGGCAAAAACATTGTAACATCTATGGTAGATGGGTTCTGGGATGCATTAAACAGCCTGTTTACTATGATCCTTGTGACCGCAGCCGTAAAAGGCTCCAATGCATTTCTGTCAAAGGCGATGGGATTATAAATGTTATAAATGTGCCGGATTTCGGTACGTGAAAGGAGAGAACATGGGAAAATTTGCAGCTAAAATAGAAAGAAGTATCACAATAGCCCTAATATTGTCTGTGATGCTGATACTTACACCAGGAGTCAGCGTACAGGCAAAAGCAAAAAAATGTAATCATAAAAGTGTAACATGGATCACAACATCAAAATCTAGCTGTACGGATGAAGGCATGAAGGTTAAAAAGTGTAAGAACTGTGGAAAAATCTTAAAGATAAAAAAGATAAAAAAATCAGGACACCGATTACGCACACAAATAGAAAAAATGCCTACATGCACAAAACCGGGGTTAACGGCAACGTATTGTTTAAATCCAGATTGTATTTATGGCTATAGGAAATATTACAAAACAGAAAAGATAGCTCCTTTGGGACATTCCTATATTGATAAAACTTACAAGGCTACCTGTACTGCACCAAAAACGATCGTAACTTCATGTAAGAATTGTAAGTACAAGTCAACTCATAAGGAAGGGAAAGCTCTGGGACATCGCTGGAGTAAGTGGAAGTTAAATACCGATAGTATGATAAAAAAGAAACCGAAAAAGACACGTATATGCAGCAGATGCGGAAAGAAAGAGACGGTTTATGTTAAATAGCTGGAAAGAGAAACTCCACGCTATTTGATGCAAGGAGGATTTATGGAAAAACTAAAAAAGAAAGTGACTATAGTGTTAATGGCTATAATGATGACTATGGTATTTTTTGCAGATGCACAGGCAAAAGCAGGGTGTAATCATAAACATACAGGCAGAACGTGGATCATTGCAGAAAAAGCAAACTGTAATCATACAGGTAGAAAAAAACAACTTTGTGTGAGATGCAGAAAAGTGTTGCTGGAAAAAGTAATCCCTAAGACAAAACACAAATGGAAACTTACCAGAAAGAGGAGAACAAGATATGACTGTTTGAAATGTGGCGGAGTTAAGTTAAAAAATGAATATGGAGGCTGGAGCTATTATTTTCCATGATGGATCTTGAAAACAGAGAAAAAGAAGGAGAAAAAGATTATGAAGACAAAAAGACATATTGTTGTGGTTTTAATGGTACTTATGCTACTGGTACTTATGCCAGGAATCAGTATACAGGCAAAATCAAAATGTAATCATAAAAATATCACATGGGTAACAAAAACAAAAGCAACCTGTACCAACAGGGGATTAAAGTATAAAAAATGTAAGTCATGCGGAAAAAAATGGACAGATGTCATAAGAAGGACTCCGGCATTGGGACATAAACCTGGAAAAGTAAAGATACTGAAGCCGGGCTGTACTTCTGTTGGGTACAAAACTACAAACTGCACAAGAAAGGGCTGCATGAACAGTTACGGAGGAGCAGAAGATGGGTATCTTACAGTAGAAACGATACCTGCCCTGGGACATTCTTATGATAAAGGTACAAGCATAAAGATAGGAAAGAAACGTGGGGGAAAGATGCAGTATCAAAAAACACAGAAATGTAAACGCTGTGGAAAAAGAAAAATTTCTTATTACTATAAATAATGAGGATATGAGATGAAGATTGATATTAATAAAGACTTTGAAAAAGCCTTTCCAGACGACCTTTGGAAGGGCTTTACTTTAAAACAGATCATAACATTTAGCGTTGGTCTTATCATGGCAGCAGGCACGATAATCGCACTATGGGTTTTTTTAAAGATTTCCCCGGTCACAGGCAGTTATATTGCAATCCCTGTCATGCTGCCGATCTGTTTCATCGGTATCTACGAATACCAGAACCATTCCCTGTGGGCGATGTACAAAGAGATGCGGTTTTACAGGGCAACTAAAAAACTTACTTATGGGGCGGAAGAAGCTCCGAAGACAGGCAGGATATTTACCTTGCGCCATCCTGTTGTAAAAAAGAAATAATAAGATGACAGAGCCGGAAAATAAAGTTTCTGGCTCTTTTCGATTAAAGGAGGAATAAACGTGGCGGTTATCAATGCGAGTGGAAAGTTCCGTTCTTATCATTCTAAGAGTATCCCAATCGTTCCTGTCCCGAAAAATGTACGGCAGGCATTGAATATCGAACGGATGTATAAAAATGGAATAGCCAAGATCGAACCATCGAAAACAAACAGTCTGTATGACAGATGCTATGTTTTTGAGGAGATCAATTATATCAACAAGGATGAAAGTGAAAAAGATATTTTCCTGAACCAGTTCATGTCCTGGTTAAAGTCGATGAGCGTTGATTTTAAGATTACTATAGCAAACGAATTTCAGAGTATTGACGAATTTTTAGAAAAGATACGGGGAAAGCAGAACAGCAAGGCTTACCCGCAGATTGATAAAGGGATAAAAGAATGGACAAGGGAAAAACTGGAGAATTCTAATCCGAACGTAACGACACTCCGTTATCTTACCGTTTCCTGCCGGGCAAATTCTCTGGAAGAAGCGACTATCCTGCTCAATGCGCTGGATACAACGATACAGCAGATGTTTGCAAAGTGGCGTGGAAAGATACTTCTCTTAAACGGTGAAGAACGGTTAAAATGCCTGCACGCATTACTACGTCCGGGTAAAAAAGACGAAGAACAGTATATCTATCTTGATGAGACAGGAAAGCATGACTGGAAAAATGATGTGATGCCACAGACAATCAAGCAGTATTCCAATTTTATGATTTTTGACAAGACACAGTATGTATCGGTCTTGTTTGGGTGGAAATACAGCAGGGCATTAAAGCCGGATGAGCTGATGCGGAGTTTTTCCTATGTGGATTTTCCATCGTTTATCACGTTAGATTTTTCCCCTGTCCCTGCCGATGTTATCAATGAAAAACTGGTGGCTGCAGCGATGAACAATGAAAAATCCATCAGTGAGGAAGAAGAAGCAAAAAGGAAAAAGAATATCATTGTATCAGGACCTTCTTACGCAAAGCAGAGAAAAAAAGATGAGATAGAAGGATACATGGATTTAGTAAATGACAATGATGAGACAGGGTTTTTCCTGAATTTCCTGTTCGTGGCAACAGCAGCAGATGAAACAACCCTCGCACAACGAGTCGAGCAGTTAAAAGAGACAGGCAAGGCACAGGGAGTAGTCATAAGTACAGCAGACTATACCCAGTTAAAAGCGTTGAATACAGCCTTGCCTTTTGCCGGACGGCAGGTAGACTACATGCGTTTCTTCCTATCTTCCTCAATGGTTGCGATGCAGCCATACTTTGCCCAGGATATTTTAGACCCAGGCGGATATTTTTATGGGTTGAACCTCACAACAAAACGATTGATATTCGGAAACAGGAAACTGCTGATGAACCCTCATGCAATCATTGTTGGACACACGGGTTCTGGTAAGTCGGTGCTTATCAAGGCAACAGAGATATTCCAGACACTTATCTCCACATCAGATGATATTTTAATCTTAGACCCGCAAAATGAGTTTAAAGAGATTGTAGAAAAATATGGTGGTTCCTATTTTGACCTGACCCCGAAGTCAAAGATATATATCAATGGATTTGAGGTGTCCGATGCGGTATTTTATGCGGACAAAGATACAAAAGAAAAATTTATCGCTACACAGACAAAGTATGCAAAGAGCCTTGTGGCAGCTATCATGACAAATATCCTGTTTACACAGGAACATGCTACCGTAGTCAGCCGTGCAACAAGAAAGATGTTTGACAAAATCTTTGCACAGAAAAGATTAAAAAAACAGGCAACCTTACGGATGCTCCGGGAGGAGATCAGGCTGGAACTGGAGAATGCAAAAGATGATTATGATAGATCTATCATAAAGCCAATCTTTAACTCTCTGGAAGAATATACAGAAGGAAGCTGTGATATGTTAGCCTATCCGTCCACGGTACGTCTGGATAACCGAATGATCGGCTTTGGGCTTAAAAATGTCCCGCCGGATAACTGGGAGCCTGTCATGGTAACAGTCATGCACTATACCTCTACCCGTATGGAATATAATCAGGAAGCACAGAGGGCAACGCATTTTATCGTGGATGAGACACAGGTAGTCAGCCGGAAAGGTACTTCTGCAGAACAGCTTAATACTGCCGTTGCGACTTTCCGAAAGTATGGCGGCATCTGTACAATGGCAATGCAGAATATCACGGCAGCATTGGAAAACAAGATGTTAAAAGAATTGTTCAGTAACTGTAACTATAAATGCTTTTTAGACCAGGGAGGTGCCGATGCGAATGCCCTTGCCCAGATCCAGGAGTTATCTCAGACAGAATTTAACGCATTAAATTCTGAAGAAGTAGGAAAAGGAGTTATGGTATGGGGTAAAAAGGTTGTCCTCTTTGATGCAAAGATCTCAAAAGAAAATGAACTGTATCCGCTTATCAATACCAATTTTCACGAGAAGGCAAAAGAAGCAGAAAAGAAAAAACAGAAGCAGAGACAGGAGCAGCAGGAGAGCAATGACCGTATTGAGGAGATTATCTTACAGATGGCGGAACTTGCCCCGGTTACTGTCCGTGACTTGTTATCTGTGTTAGAAATCACACAGGAAGAAGCAGAAAAACAATTAAGTTTTCTGTGCCAGCAAGGGTATCTCATAAAAACAGAAGAAGCAGGCAATATCCGTTATCAGAAAGCAGGCTGATGCTTATGGCAGTAAAAAAAGCAAAAGAAGCGAGTTTTAAAAAAATGGACAGTGCGTTTGCTACTTCCCAGAGTGCTATCCAGAAAGTGAAGAACACCGACCCTCTTAATGGAAATGAGGAACAGGAACAGGGAAACGAAAATGTCAGCATAGACCCTGCCCATTATCTTTCCAAAAAAGAAAAAAAAGAATGGAAAAGGCTGTCTTATACTGCAAAGCAGCGTTATATCAGGCAGGCAGAACGGCAGTTAAAACGGCAGAAAAAACGGAACGGGATTGCAAAAACAGAACCCAGTTCCGTTCAGGAAAAAGAAAAACAGGCAGCAAAAATCTTTTCAAAAGAAAGAAAATACAGATCAAATACATGGAAAGAACCTGTTGATAAAAAAGAGATCGGCAGTCATGGAGGAAATGGAGAAATCGCATCGAAGTCAAGAGACAGCCGGGCAGCTATCCGTTCCCAGAGTACCGTTGCCGGAGGAGAAAAGGCTGCAGATATTGCTTCTTCTTCTACTTCGGCAGAAACAGCAAAAGCTGCAGGAAATGCTGCAACAAAAACAGTGGATACAGCAGCCGCATCTACGGGTGCTGGTCTGGCTGCACTGGTCGCAAAAAAAACGGCAGAAAATTTCAAAGAAATGCTGCAGCAGAAAAATACAGCGATCGAAAGCCAGAGGATAAAGACGCAGACGAAGTTGTCCCAGATTATCGAAGAAAATAAAACAGGTGCAGGAAGCCCTGGCGTGGCAGCCGCAGCTATGCTTGCCTCTGTTGTAGTTACAGTGATGTACTTTGCGGTACAGATTGCCGTGACAATCTTTTTTGTTTTGTTGATTCTGTTAATACCGATCATTGTGATCGTATCTTTCCTCGGAATCATCATCACTTTGCTGTCAGGTTTTGCAGCCGCAGTGGACAATACAGATTACGCATCGGGTTCCGGCGCAAGCATTGTTGCAGTTGCTGTACAGGAAATCGGTTACCATGAAGGAGCAGGTAACCATACAAAGTATGGAGTGTATACAGGAACAGACGGAATGTCCTGGTGTCACGCTTTTGTCTCCTGGTGTGCAAATGAATGTGGTTTTATCGAGAGCAATATCATACCAAAGACAGCCGCCTGCGAGACAGGACGGCAATGGTTTATCCATAAACAGCAGTATCAAAAAGCAGGAAGTTATACTCCACAGGCAGGAGATATTATCTATTTTGATAAAGGCGGGGTGGGAGAATCCCATCACGTTGGTATCGTTGAGTATGTCGAAAATGGAATCGTACATACCATAGAGGGCAACAAAAATAATCAGGTCATGCGTGGACATTATGAACTTACTTATAAAGGCATCATGGGATACGGTACTCCGGATTATCCAGACGAGGGACTCACTTCCTCGACCGCATCAGAGATTTTATCAAAAGCACAGGAGATTGGTAAAATGATGGTGGAGGAAAAATGGGTGTATTCCAATACTGACCTGAAAGGTTCACTTGCAGCAGCAGAACAGTCTGCTAAGAGGACAAACTGTGCCCATGGAGTCTGTCTTGTGCTTCAGGAAGTTGGACTTCTGAAAAAGGGGCAGATATTCTTCGGAAATAAATCGGGAGAATTAAGCTGTAACGGAACGGTAAGAAAGCAGATTGAAAAAGGATTTGACATTATAAAAACTGGCGGGAAAAAATCAAAAGACCTCGACTTAAAGCCGGGGGATATTTGCCTTTTCAAAGGGCATACGAACATCTATGCCGGAAAAGATGAGAACGGTAAAACATATTGGTACGATTTTGGACGTGACCAGACAAAAGACAAAAAGCCGGGAAGTGTTTTTGTAAAGTCTGTCCGTAAAGGGGAGATCAACTGGGCTGTCATAACAGTGATACTCCGTGTAAAAGACCAGGACAGTTATGGCTCAGGAAAAACAATCAACATCCCATCGCCATACGGGGATAGTTTTACTTATATGGGATGGTCACTCATTACTTCAACAGGAAGTAACCAATATAAGCTGCGAGTAAAAACGGGAGAACATTATGATGCAAATGGTTTCGGAAAGATTGGAGACAGATACGTGATAGCCTGCACTCCAACTTTCGGAAAGATCGGTGATGAGATAGATTTTGTTTTGGCAAATGGCAGAGTCATACATGGAGTTATGGGTGATGAAAAAAATATGTCTGATGCAGGCTGCAATAAATGGGGACATGATGGTGGACACAGTGTCGTTGAATTTGTTGTAAACAAATCCATGTGGTATCACACAGGAAAAACCGTCACGAGATTTCATCCAGAATGGGCAAAAAGCCGGGTTGTTAAAGCAGTCAATCTTGGGAAAAATCATTTGAGATAATAATGAAAATGTGCCGAAATTCGGTACAGGAAAGGAGCAGGATGAAGAAAAAAATAGTGATATTTCTACTGGCAGTCTTTCTGGTTTTTGCTTTACTTGTTTCCGCTTTATGTTTTTTCGCTCCCAAAAAAAATCAAAACAGCAGGGAAAATACAACGGAACAACCCAAAACAGAAGACACTGCAGAACAGACGGAAAAAGAAAAAAGAGAACAATATCATTTCACAAATCTGGAATATATCTATTATATAAATTCCGAAAATGAAACAGATTTTGAAGAACAGGCAGCAGAGTATGTTGAAAAAAATTATAAAAATGTACAATGGATTAATGCCCTTTCAAAGTATGATGATGATGTGTCAAGTAATGCAGGGACAGCAACATTTTATCTACAACTAGATGATGATGATAATTCTATTATTCTTATTTCCTACGATAAGAGAAAAGAAATTTTTTCATTTGCCCCATATAAAAAGCAGATTGAAAATATTGAAGATTATGGAGGGATGCCACAGGAAAAAAATACAATGCAGGATGACGAAGAAGATTATAACGAGATTGGAACAGAGCCAATCAATCTTGGTAATCCACAGATTACCGATCAGGATAATTCATTGGAAGCAGTAGCTAATGAAAAAGAACTGTCTCAGGAATTACTAAAATTTTTAGAGAAAGAAGGGGAAGAACGGAGAAATTTTTATGTTGCTTCTGTTGAAAATACAGGGGAGAAAAATTATAAAGCTGTACTGGATTTTGTAACAAAAAGAAGTGACGGAAAAAACATCACGGTAACTTTTGAAGATGGTACCTATACATTTTCACTAGAATAATACAGGGAGAGAAAAAGAAAGGCGGTGAAATTTTGGAGGAAGATTTCACATTTGCATACGAAAAATTTTTAATGGACTGTACACTTGGGTCTAAAACAAATCTGATTATCCGGGCTGAGGAAATCAATATTAAGAAAAAATTTTTTGAAAGATTAAAGAAAAAGTGCGGAGCCGAAGAAGCAAAAATCCTTTTAGAAAATGCAGGCGAAGCTGCAGATGCTTTTTATCTTTTCTTTCAAAACAAATATGCGGCACAGATGCAAAACTTATATGATAAGGCTGTGGAGGAATGGATAAATTCCTCTGGTCAGCATTGAAAGAAGGGGATGCAGATGCCGTTGGTTGTTGAAAGGGGGTTTTAGGGGTTTCCCCCCTAACAAGATGTATTTTGTGTGTACAAAATGCGTATCTTGCAATAAGCCTATCGGCTTATTTGTACCATTTTTGGTATAAATACCAGAATTGGTATGTAGGTAATACCAGAAATGGTATATGAAAAATACCGAAAGTGGTACATGAATACCAAAAATGGTATATGCGAAAGTAAGAGAAATACCAGAAATGGTACATGAAAAACAGCCTAAATACCAAAAGTGGTATATGGATACCAAAAATGGTATATGCGAAAGCAGAGGAAATACCAGAAATGGTACATATATATTATGGAATAAAGACTAAATAATGTATAAGAAAGGTGAGAAATTGTGGAGGGAAAAATGGTAAAGCAGAAACATTTCCGTCTTCCAGAAGATGTTCTGGCGATGATAAATAATAGGGATAAAGAAATGTATCCTACAGAAAATGTATATATTACAGAAGCTGTACGGAATTTTTTTAAAAAAGAAGAAACGGAAAATGTTATGGATGAATTAGAAGATATACAGGATAAACTGGATAGAATTGAAAAAAAGCTTGAGGAAGATGCAAGCAAAAAAAATATTTCCTTTTCAAGCGATGCAGAGAAAAAAGAACTTTATGGAAAACCAGATTTCCTAAAATAAATTCTAAAGGATGGATGAGATGGATTGGATAAAGCAAATCATAGAATGCAAAAAAGAAAATTGGGTATCTCCCGGTTCTCTGGGGCAAAAGATTAAAAAAATCCGGATGCTGCGTAAGTACACACAAAAAGAATTAGGTGTGATGTGTGGCTTTTCTTTTTCATCCGCAGATGTAAGGATTGCGCAGTATGAAAAAAATAAAAAAATTCCAAGAGAAAAAATCTTGAAAGATATGTGTAATGCTTTAGGAGTTGGTGAAGGTGCTTTGATCCATGCAGATATGCTTTCCTATCAGGAAATGTTTTACGCACTGTTTGATATGGAAGATTTTCACGGATTGCGCCCGGTTAAGAAAGAGGACGGATACTATTTAAAATTTGACAGCGATAGTATTATCAATGATTTTCTTGAAAAATGGTATAAGATGTATCGAAAATATCCATCACCAAGAGGAGATGATGATGAAGAAAAATATACACTCTGCCGTTATGAATATCCAAATCAGATTACAGAGGTGTCACAGTATGAATTATTAAAAAGGAAAGCACTGCAGGCAGAGGTAAAAAATCTACAAGCAAAAATAGATGCACTTGAAAAGAAAAACAAAGAAGGAGATTGATGAGATGGATTGGAATAAACAGATTGAAAAATTAGAGGATGAGCTTAAAAAATTAATAGAGAAAGAAAACAGACTCGCAGAAAGAAAAAAAGAGGTAGAAGAAAAACTGAGAAAAGCAAAAGAACAGAAAGAGAATGAAGAAAATAAACAGCTTGCAGAAATCGTTACGGAATATCTTGGACCGATGGATGCTAAAAAAATCGAAGATTTAAAAACAGTTTTGGACATGTACATGTCTGAATTTACTGAAGAAAAAGAATCAGAGGAAGAATCAATAGAGGAAAAAGAACAAGAAGGTGAGGACAAATAAGGAAAAGGAGATTCGACCTCCGGCTGACAGAAAAAGAGTATCAATTACTTTTAGCTAAAGCGGAGAATGACCCCGAAACAAAAACAAAAAAGGGAGAAAAAGCAAACACTTCTGCATATATACGGAAGTGTATTTTTTTACAGGACGATAATCCTGTCAGCTTGAAAAAAGAGTTAAAAACTCTTTCCTACCAAGTGCGTAAAATAGGAGTCAACATCAATCAGGTTGTTGCAAAAATTAATGCTGGTTATGGCAATCAGATTGATATTTATAATCTTGAAAAAGCATTAGAGCAGGTAAAGCATGAGATGAAAACGCTTAATGAGAAGGTAGAGGATTATGGCAATCACTAAGCTATCGAATATTGGAACACCACAGGGAGGTGGGGCGGCACATTTAAAAAATTGTATTTCGTATATCTTAAATTCTGATAAAACAGAGGGTCTGGTTGGAGGAAATGCAGGAACTACTCCGCAGGAAGTTTATCAGGTAATGATGGATACAAAGCAAGAATGGGAAAAAGAAAATGGAAGGCAAGGCTATCATTTCGTTATCTCATTTCCACCGGGAGAAGCGACAAAAGAAGAAGCATATGCTGTGATCAATGATTTTTGTGAGGAATATCTGGGAGAAAATTTTGATTATGTGTTTTCCGTTCACACTGACCAAAAACATATGCATGGACATATTGTTTTTAATTCTGTCAACCGAATGGATGGGTATAAGTACCGTTATGAAAAAGGAGACTGGGAAAAATATATCCAGCCAATTACAGACCGTGTTTGTGAAAAATATGGTCTGCCGCCACTGGTTTATGACCCACATAATAAGATAGGGAAATCTTATGCAGCACATTATGCAGAGAAAGAGGGCAGACCATCATCTGAAAAGATTATTAAGGCAGACATAGACTTTGTGATTGCTGCATCAGAAGATTGGAACGATTTTGTGAAGCAAATGGAAAGTCTAGGCTATAAAATCCGTCAAGGGAAGTATGTGACATATATCCCACCCGGTTTTGAACGGGGACGGAGAGATTCCCGTCTTGGTACAGGATACAGGAAAGAAGAAATCCAAGAGAGGATTCAAAACAAAGGAAAGGAAAAGGGGGCAGAAAGTATTCTGTCCTCTAAATTGTCTAAGAAATATGAAAGAGAAATCTTTCAATATACAGAGACACTTACGATATTTCAGATTAAAAAAATCAAAATTTTTTATCAAGCAGGGCATTATCTTGAAGGGAAAAATCCTTATGCAGTAAATCAAAAAGATGTGCGGAAAAATGCCATTCGGATTAATGAGTTATATGAAGAATGCAAATACATTCTAAAAAACGACATTAAGACAGAGGATGATTTATTAGAAAAACAAAATGCTTTACTGGCAAAAGAGAAGCAGCTAATGAACTGCCGGAGTTCTCTCCGTTCAGTGGAAGATAAAGAAATGTTAAGGCAGTACCGGGCTTTGAAAAAACGTCTGTCTGATACTCCAGATTGGGATGACCGATTTGAAATATATCAAGAGGAATTAAATACGTTCTTGAAACAGATGCCCGAAGGAATGTTAAAAGCTGAAGAAGAAAGACAGCAGATTAATGCAATACTTCAGGAAATCCGTCATGAGAAACGGATTGTAAACCGAATCGTTGAAGAAGAAAGAAGTCTGAATAAAGAACAAAAGATTTCAAAAACAGAACGTACCGAAATTCGGCACAGGAGGTGAAAATAAATGGAGCAAGAGGAGGAAAAAAATATCATCATAGAATTTCAAAGAAAGGTTTTGCAGGAAGCAAACTGTACGGCTGAAATGCTTACCTATTTGGATGAGATAGATGACGATGTATTCCGGGAATACTACTGCATATGTGCATTAGATGGAATGACTGTGGAAGAGATACGTCGGATTGATAACATTGCTGTTCAGGACTGGCGGGTTAAAATTAAACACATCAAAGAAGAACGGCTGAATTTTCTGGAAAACATATTCGTACCTAATTCAGAAATGCAAAAGCAGATTTCAGAGTTACATGATAAAGCTGGTAAGGTGTTTCAGGAGACGGAAGAATTAAGAATAACATTGAACGCTACATTGCAGCAGACGTTAGATATACAAAAAAATGCCCTTACGGAACAAAGGGAATCCTATCAAAACTCTTTGGCAGCAAAAGAGGAATTAATAAAAGAAAGAGATGAAAAGATACAAAGTCTAGTGAATGAGATAGAGCAGAATAAAAAAATATGGCAAACAGAAAAGAAGACACTTCTTTTACAGTTAGAAGAAAAAAAATCATCTGACGATGATAAGGAAGAGCAAAAAGAGGTACCGTCTAAAAAAGAAAATTCAGTAAGAGATGTAACCGAAAAAAAGAAACGCTGGCATTTTTTCAATAAAGAAGAAAAGAGATCGAAGGAGCCGGATAGATTTATTGAAACGTATCTGGCAGGCGATACATTTAATGAAGCACAAAAAGAATTTCTGATTAAATGTCTCGAAGAAGGTGACACTGTTGAGGAAATGAAAACATATGCTTCTGCAAGTCTTACTCCTGCAATGATGCAGAGATTAAGACAAGTAAGAAAGAAACGGAGGGGACAATAATGGTAAAGATAGAACAAACGGGTGGCAGGCTGACAGAGGAAGAAATCCTGCATGGAAAAGAAGATGCCTATGGAATCTATCAGGTTAACAGGAAAGGTGCAGGAAGAGATTATGCTTTCCTTTCTTTTGATTCTTTACGTTCAAAAGGAAAAGTACCAGAGCGAACAGAGTATCAGCTTGTTTACAGTGATATTTTAGGAGTAGATGAAAATAGAGACAGCCTGTTTACAAAATTTAATATTGCACATCCTGATGATTTTACAGGACATTCCCTCTCTGTAAGTGACATTATTTTGATAAAAAGAAATGGCAAAGTAAATGTCTCTTACGTGGACATGATAGGGTTTGTTCCGTTGCCTGATTTTTATAAAGAGCCGTCGTTAAGAGTAGTAGAACAGATAACAGAATCAACAAAGGGTTTTACAGCTGAAGGACACTTTGGAACATGGCATTCAATACAGATGCAGGAATTTCACAATGAGAAATTTTTTCAGATGCGGCATGATGAATTTGGAGAACAGGTTGCAGATATTATCGTAAATGAACAAGGACAGGTTATTGCAGAAGATTTATGGCATGGATTTAGTCCAGAAGCGATGAAATTGATCGGAGAATATTTATTAGACAAATCACTTCATGACAAAAAAGAAGCTGCCTATATCTTGTCAGCAGATAAAGGATACTTTCTCATCCATGAGACGGATGAAGGATATGATTATACTTTTTATGACCAGGAGTATCAGGAACTGGATGGAGGTATTTACGATAATCTGGATGTTTCCCTGAAAGAAGCCATAGAGGATATATTAAATGATGCTGGAGAAACGATTGAAAATATAAAAGAAACTGACTATGAAAAATTAGAACAGGAAATTGAAGAAGCAGAAGAAGCAGGATTATTAGAGTCAGTGATCCAGGAATCTAAAAGACGTTTACAGGAAGGAGATGTTGCTCTTACATCAGAAGTGTATTATGAGGAAAAATCTTTAAATGGGATGAGCCGGGCAGATATTGAGGAGATTGTCCTGTCGCAGGCACAGATCATATTAGATGAACTGGGATTACATGATGAAGTAGAGTTAATTGGAGCAAGAGTATACGGTTCACGCAGCAGGGAAGGTTTATACAGACCGGATTCTGATATTGATGTTGCTCTTAGTTATGAAGGGACAATAAGTGAGGATACGTTTTTTAATTATTTAAAAGAAGATATGTTATATGCCAGGAATATTCCAATAGATATTAATCCCATACGAAAAGAAAAATCCGGGACATTATCTGAATACATGCAACGGGCAGAATATTATCTGGATGAGATGGAGATTAAAAACTTTGCGATAGAAGTGGATTCTCTAGCACCTGTCTCTTATACACATCTGACGCTGCCGACGACTCCTTACGTGT
>ERZ1026915.479-NODE-479-length-20525-cov-6.943283_pt1 | contig 20525 bp, 12 predicted proteins | sample MGYA00519466_ERZ1026915 | MGnify/ENA primary metagenome ERZ1026915 (study PRJEB26926, sample SAMN06164884) | human gut metagenome | biome: ENVO:00009003; feature: ENVO:2100002; material: ENVO:00002003 | host: Homo sapiens | place: USA | collected 2012 ... | reverse complement strand
CGGTGGCGGCGGTGTAGACCTTGCCGTCGATCTTGAACATGATGTTCATGCTGCCGACTTCCTCGACGTACTTCTTCTCGACGCCGTCCAGCCACAGCACCTGAGCATAGCCCTGCTCCTCAGCCAGCTCGCCGGCCTTGATGGAAGCAGCGTAGTTGCCGCCGCACTTGGTGAAGCCGGTCAGACCGGGAGCGGCACGGATGTACTCGTCTTCGACGTAGATGCGCACGGGGTTGATGCCCTCGGCGTAGTAAGCGCCCGACGGAGCGCAGATGATGCAGAAGATGTAGTGCTTGGAAGCGTGGACGCCCAGACCCACATCGTTTGCGAACACGAAGGGACGGATATACAGGGAAGCGCCGTCAGAGTGAGGCACCCAGTCACGTTCCACATCCACCAGAGCCTCGACGGCCTGGATGTAATCCTCAACAGGGATCTTGGGGATGCACAGACGGTCAGCAGAGTCCTGCATACGCTTTGCGTTGCACTCGGGGCGGAACAGCTGGATGGTGTCATCCGCAGTGCGGTAAGCCTTCATGCCCTCGAAGATTTCCTGTGCATAGTGGAACACAACCGTAGCGGGGTCCAGCTGGAAGGGTGCGTAGGGGACGATGCGGGCGTCATGCCAGCCCTCGCCCTCAGTGTAGTCCATAACGAACATATGGTCGGTGAACTTCTTGCCAAAACCCAGCTTAGACTCGTCCTGCGGCTTTTCCTTCGGGCAGGTAGTACGAGTGATCTTGATGTCCAACATGATAAATTTCCCTCTTTTCTGATCTCACACAGCGCCGCGCGGGCTGCACGCCCTGCGCCAAATATGCCGAATGTTGTTTTCTATTATAATGCCGTGAAACGGATTTGCAAGCAACCGAAAAATGTTTCATCTTTGGGGCAGTCAAGTTGCCACAAATTATGACCTTATCGGTGTTCAAAAGCGGAAAAACATGGTACAATAGAGTATATATGTAGATTTTTCGCCAAAAGGAGCTTGCGTTATGATACAGGGTGTTATTTTTGATATGGACGGGCTGATGTTCGACACCGAGCGCATCTGGAACATCTGCTGGGAGCCGGCACTGGCAAAATTCGGCCTGCCCTGCAAGGATGGCCTCTCGCAGGCTGCCCGCGGCACCACCAAGGCCGGCAGCTGCGATGTGCTGCGGCGCTTCTACGGCGAGGACTGCCCCGCCATGGGCATCGTGGAGGAGCTGTACCGGCTGGCCTATGAAGCCTTCAACAAGCCTGTCCCCAAAATGCCCGGCCACGACGAGCTTCTGGCCTGGCTGGACGAACATCACATCCCCATGGCGGTGGCGTCTTCCAGCCCCATGACCGTCATCGAGGGACATCTGGAACACTGGGGCCTCGGCCATTACTTCAAGGCCGTCATCTCGGGCGAGCATCTGACCCGCTCCAAGCCCGCGCCGGACATCTTCCTGCTGGCAGCGCAGAAACTCGGCACCGAGCCTGCAAAGACGATGGTGCTCGAGGACAGCTACAACGGCGTCCGGGCCGGCGCGGCAGGGGGCTTTGTCACCGTGATGGTCCCCGACCTCTCGCCCGCCACCGACGAGATGCGCAGGATCTATACCTGCGAGTGTGCTTCGCTCCACGAGGTGCGCAGAAAGCTCGAAGGCGGAGAACTATGAGCCGCGGCAGACCCGCACCACTTGTGAAATTTCAACATATCATCTGACAAATATCAACAAATCCCGTCATAACTCGGCTTGCTCCCACAGCCATTTCCAAACTTGAAGCGCTCTCTGAAATACATTATAATAGTGGGGAAACGACTGATTTCCTGCGCTATGAATGGAGTTTGCATCATGAAGAATGATTCTTCCCGGTTCGGGCATATCATCCAGCTTTTCACCGTCCTTCTCACAGCCATCCTTATCAGCCTGTTTTTCGGTGTCCTCGTGCTGGTAGGCAAGATACAGGGTACGGCCCGCGTCGTCAACTATGCCGGCCTCGTGCGCGGCAAGACCCAGCGCATCGTCAAGCTCGAAATTTCCGGCACGCCGGAAGATGATCTCCTCGGCGATGTGGCCTCCTACATCGAAGGCCTCCGCTTCGGCAGCAGCGAGCTGGACCTGGTGCAGCTGGACGACGCGGATTTTCAGGCCAAGATGACCGCTCTTTCCAGCGAATTCGACGACCTGAGAAACGAACTCATCCTTGTCCGTCAGCGCGGCTACACCGAGACAGCCATCATCGCCAAGAGCGAGCATTTCTTCCAGACCTGCGACGAGGCCACCAACCTGGCCGAGGTCTACTCCCAGAAGCGGGCCACGGCCCTCGACTTTCTGGAAAAAGTCGTCCTCGCGGACATCGTGGGGCTGCTGCTTTTGTTCGGTTATCAGATCTTCAAGGCCCTGCGGTACGCGGCCATGAACCGCATTCTGCAGCGCAAAGTCTACCTCGATGAGGCTACCGGTCTGCCCAACAAGAACAAGTGCGAAGAGCTCCTGGACGCGCCCGACCCGCCGGACGGGAACACGGCGCTCTGCGTCTTTGACCTCAACAACCTGCGCACCGTCAACAATAACCTCGGCCACGACAAGGGCGACGAGTACATCCGCTCCTTTGCCGAACAGCTGCGTCTGGCCGTGCCATCCCAGCACTTCGTGGGCCGCGACGGCGGCGACGAGTTCATCGCTATCCTCTACGGCGTGGACTGGGACGGCGCACAGGATGTGCTGCGCAGCATCCGGGCGCAGACGGCAGAGTATTCCCGCCAGCACCCCGAGATGCCCCTGAGCTATGCGGCAGGCTGCGCCATCGCCAGCGACTTCGAGGGCAGCACCCTGCGGGAGCTGTTCCGCCACGCCGACAAGAATATGTATGTGGACAAAAACCGTGCAAATCGTGAGGAGGCCGAGGCCCAGAAACTGCAGAACCAGCAGCTTCTGCATTGGGTCAACGCCCATGGGTATCAGTTCTCGAACTGCCTCTACTGCGACGCCCTGCTGGACCAGTACCGCGTCCTGCGCACCTCATCGGGCTTCTTCCTTGCTGACAACGGCAGCTATTCGGGTGCAGTGGAGCAGATCGTGGACGAGTACGCCGCCTCCGCCACCCGCAAGACAATGCGGGAAGCGTTGCAGCTGAGCACGCTGTCTGCTGCCCTCAGTGCTGAGCACCCCAAGCAGGAGCTTGAGCTGGATTTTGAGACCGACGGCGTGACCCAGCGCGGGCGGCTGACCCTCCTGTTCTGCGACGCCGACCTCCATGGGCGGCTGCACCACTTCCTCGTGGGCTTCGAGTATTTCCGGGACAAGAGCACCGCCTTCGACGAGCGCCAGCCCCTGACCCAGTATTACGAGCAGATGAAGCACTCCCTGCTGGAAAACGACAACTATGTGGATGCCCTCATCGACGCAAACGACGCCCTGTTCACTGTGGACCTGACCCACGGCCAGCTCGAGCAGATCTTCTACCGGACTACCGCGCTGCGGCAGTTCGATCTGCAGATGACGCTGCCCTGCTCCTACGACGACTACTGCGCCCAGCGCCGTCACTTCGTCACTCCTGAGACGCTGGAAAACTACCGCATCGTGGACACGGCGTCAAAACTGCTGGAGCGCTTCCACTCGGGCTTCAAGTACGTGACAGTGGAGTACCGGGAACAGACCTCCTGCGGCGAGCCGGTCTGGCTCCAGAAGACCGTCCTCATGGCGCAGGATACCGTCTTTGATGCGGCCTCCGGGCGGGAGATGCCGGTCATCCACGGTATCATCCTCTTCCGGGATACCTCCATCTTCCATGCACAGGAGCAGGCCGAGAATCAGCGCCTGCAAGAAGCTTTTGAAGAAGCCGACTCGGCCAGCAAAACCAAGACCGCCTTCATGAACCGGATGAGCCACGACATCCGCACCCCCATCAACGGCATTCTCGGTATGCTGGACATCCTCCGCTCCAACCGGGACGATGCCCGGAAGGTGGACAGCTGCCTTGATAAAATAGACCTCTCCGCTCACCATCTTCTGGCACTGGTCAACGACGTGCTGGACATGAGCAAACTGGAAGCCGGGCAGATGGTGATAGAACAGGAGCCCTTTGACATCGAGGTGCTGCTGCACGACGTCTCGTCGCTGGTGGAGGCACAGATAGAAAAGGACGGCCTGACCCACCGCCGCCACCGGGAGAACGTCCAGCACACCGCCCTCGTGGGCAGCTCCCTCAAGCTGCGGCAGATCATGGTGAACCTGTTCAGCAACGCCATCAAGTACAATAAGCCCGGCGGGTCCATCGACACCTACGCCAGGGAGCTCTCCTGCGACGGCACCACCGTGTGGTACGAGTTCCGCATCACGGACACCGGCATCGGCATGAGCCGGGATTTCCTGGAGAACCAGCTGTTCAAGCCCTTTACCCAGGAGTCCGCCGACGCCCGCACCCAGTACAGGGGTACCGGCCTCGGGATGTCCATCGTCAAGGAGCTGGTCAGCCAGATGGGCGGCAGCATCTCTGCTGAGAGCCAGCTGGGGGAGGGGACTGCCTTCACCTTCCAGCTGCCCTTCCTGCTGGACAAGAATGCCGCCGCAAAGCCCCAGCTCAAGCCCACCGACAACGGGCGGCTGGACGGGATGCACATCCTGCTGGTGGAGGACAACGACATCAACATGGAAGTGGCCGAGTTCCAGCTCACCAGTCAGGGCGCAGCAGTGGACAAGGCATGGAACGGCAGGGAAGCCGTGGAGCGCTTTGCCGCCAGTGCGCCGGGCGGGTATCAGGCCATCCTCATGGATGTGATGATGCCGGTGATGGACGGCTTCGAGGCGTCCCGGGCCATCCGCGCCCTCGACCGGCCCGACGCCGCCACCGTTCCCATCCTCGCCATGACGGCACAGGCTTCCGACGAGTGCGCCCAGTCCTGCCATCAGGTCGGTATGAATGGCCGTCTCGTCAAGCCTCTGGACGCCAAAAAGCTGGCAAAGAGCATCCGGGAGGCTGTACAAAACAAGCAGTAAAGGAGACGTTCTCATGAAAATCGCAGTCCCGTTCGAAGACAGTCAGGTGTTCCAGCACTTTGGCCGCTCCGCACAGTTCAAGTTCTATGAGGCCGAAAACGGCCAGCTCCTGCGCACCGAGGTCATCCCGACGAATGGTCAGGGCCACGGCGCACTGGCGGGCTTTCTCGTACAGCATGGCGCAGATGTTGTGCTCTGCGGCGGCATCGGCACCGGTGCGCAGGTAGCACTGATGCAGGCAGGCATCCAGCTGTTCGGCGGCCTTTCCGGCGCCGCAGACGCCGCTGTGGCCGACTATCTGGCCGGAAAGCTGGTCTTCGACCCGGACATCCACTGCACCCACCACGACCACGACGAGGGCCACAGCTGCGGCTCCCACTGCGGGGGCGGGTGCCACTGATATTCCCGATATGCCATCAGCATCTGCTACAATGTCTCAGTAGCTTATGGCACAGACCGTGAAGCTTCTGCAGGAAAAGGGGTTGGCCGAATCGTCTGTGAATCTTGGCAGGGTGCGTCCGGGTGGCGCACCCTGTTTTTGTTTTGCCTTATTTTCCCTTGTTCCGCAGTTCTTTTTTCGTTGCCCACAGACTGTAAGTGCAGGCGATCACCTCGGACACCCAGAACGCAAACCACGCTTTTTCGATCCAAAATATCCAACGCACTCATGACGCAGTCATCTCTTCTAGCCCGTAGAGAATTCTTTCGAACGTCACCTCATTACAAATCCGCCCCCATACGCTCGTTTTGTGATTTTGAACAAAGAGCCTCCCCCAAAAACCATCAAAAGGTAGAATTGCACAAAACCTCTTTACAAAGTTGTCGAGTTTTGCTATAGTTCACTTAGCGAACAACTGAACAATCGAGTTGATATTTTCCCGCTGGTCATCAACATTGGTAAGAAGAGGCAGCTGCGCTTAAGCTGTCCTTGACGATAGAAAAAGGAGGCAATTCTATGAAGATTACAAAGGTCGAGGTGTTCCGCCTGCCGACTGCAAACAGCAAGCAGAACAGCCCCATCGGATGCCGGATCCATACGGACGTCGGCATCTGTGGTGACGGTGAAGCCGGCATGGCCTACGGCGTTGGTGGTTCCGGCGCATTTGGCATGGTCTGCGATCTGGCAGAGCTGATCATCGGTATGGATCCGCTTCGCACTGAGTTCATCTGGGAGACATGTACAAGCGGACGTTCTGGGGCCAGAACGGCGGCCCGGTCGTCTTCTCCGGCATCGCAGCCATCGATGTAGCTCTGTGGGACATCAAAGGCAAGTATTTCAATGTTCCCTGCTACCAGCTGCTGGGCGGCAAGGTTCGCGATAAGCTCCGCACCTACGCAAGCCAGCTGCAGTTTGGCTGGGGCCAGGTGGGCGTTTCCGAACACCTGTGGGCTGTAACCCCCGCGGATTACGCACACAACGTCAAGCTGGCACTGGACGAAGGCTTTGACGCGATCAAGATCGATTTCTTTGATCGTGATGAAGAAGGTAAGCCCCTCAACTTCCTGGATACCACCGGCCTGCTGACTCCAAAACAGCTGAAAATGGTAGAATCCCGCATGAAGGCCGCCCGTGAAGCCGCCGGCGACGATGTGGACATCATCATGGAGAACCACTCCTACCCGGATGCGCTGGGAGCTGTGCAGCTGGCAAAGCTGGCAGAAAAGTATAACATCATGGCCTTTGAGGAGCCCAACACGCCCACCACCCAGACCGTTGAATACATTGCCAAGTACAGCTCCGTGCCCATCGCAAACGGCGAGCGTCTGTACTCTCGCTGGCAATATGCAGAGTATTTCAAGAAGAACCTGCTTCAGCTGGCTCAGCCCGATATCGGCAACTGCGGCGGCATCACCGAGGTCAAGAAGATCTCCGATATGGCCCATGCTTACGATGTGGGCATCCAGGTCCACTGCGCGGGCAGCCCGCTGACCACCAATGCAGCCCTGCATCTTGAGTGCACCCTGCCTAACTTCCTGATCCACGAGCACCATACCTGCAACCGCATGGATACCTCTGTGGGCTTGACCAAGTACAACCTGCAGCCGGAAAACGGCTACTTCACTGTTCCCGATCTGCCCGGCATCGGCAATGAGTTCCTGCAGGAAGCCATTGACCGCGCAACGCTGTACAAGGTGATCGAGTAATCGGTCGCTCAATCATACTAAAAAGAAAAGGAGCTGTCACCATGGCGATTCACGTTGTAAAAGAACCCGTCCCAAAACCAGGTACTCTTGGTAGAACCGAACTCTATGCACTGGCCATCGGTCAGGTCATCGGTGCAGGCGTTATCACTCTGATCGTCCCTGCCATCAAAATGACTGGTTACTCCGCATGGCTGGCGTATTTCGTGGCGATCCTGATGGGATTTGTCATGATCCTTCCTTTCGTTTTCATCTCTTCCACCCTGCGTCTGGGCGGAGGCAACTACTCCATGCTGTGTGATCTGTCCAGTCCGCGGACATCCGGTGTTTTCGCCTACATGTATCTTACCCAGTGCCTGTCGCTCTCCCTGTTCGGTGCATCCGCTGCCGCTTACCTGGGCGACATCATCCCGGCGCTAAACTCCCATTGGGCAAGGGTCATTGTCGGCGTTACGCTGCTGACCTTCTTCTACGTCGTCAACCTGATGGGCGTTGACATCATGGCAAAAGCACAAAAAATGATGACCTGGCTTCTGATCGCAGCCCTCATCCTCTTTGCGATCGTCGGCATCTTCAAGATGAAGCTGCCCATCTTCGATTTCAGCGACCCCAACTTTGCCATCAATGGCTGGGGCATCACTTTCAACAACGGCCAGATCAGCGGCGGCTTCCTCGGTGCAGTCCTGCTGTTCGTCTACTCCACCCAGGGCTACTACATGACCACTGCTTATGGCCGTGACTCCAAGAATGCCCGCAAGGATATTCCCTTTGTCCTGCTGCTCTGCGTGCCCACCCTGTGCATCCTGTACGTTGGCGTTGCCATGGCAGGCGTTGGCGTAATGAGCGTGGAAGAGTACGGCAACTCCACTACCCTGGTATTCGCTGCTCAGCGCATCTTCCCCACCTGGCTGTTCTACTTCTTCATCATCGGCGGCCCCATCATGGCTCTGCTTTCCACCCTGAACTCCAGCTTTGCCTACAACTCCATCACCATCGGTCAGTCCTGTGATGATGGCTGGCTGCCCAAGAGCTTCGGCAAGAAAAACAAGAGCGGTGCCCGCCCCTACATCCTGACCTTCATGTATGTCGTCGGCATCATCCCCATCGTCTTTGGTCTGTCCATCACCACCATCACCAATATGGTCCAGCTGATCACCTCTGCATTCGCCATCCTGAATTTCACAGCTGAGATCAAGATGCCCAAAAAATATCCCGATGCCTGGAAGCAGTCTCGCTACCATGTGCCCGATGGCTTGTACTACACCATCTGCTGTGTTTCTCTGGCGCTGTTCCTGGTCGTTCTGTGGAAGAGCCTGCTCTCCATGAACATCGGCCTGGCTGTCATCAATGTTGTGGTCATCGTCATCGCCGGCCTCATCGGCTTCTGGCGCTCCAAGACGGGCAACATCGAGATCCACACGTCCGTATGGGCTGAGGATTACCAGGAAGCCGCAGAATCCTGAGTTCTTCTCTTTTACACTTTGTCACTTTTTCCCATCATACCATCTTCCTTAAATCTTATCCGCACCCTCCCAAACAACAGAGGGTGCGGATAAGGGGTGGAAGAGGCTTTTAATTCAGAACCTTTCGGAGCCAAAACTCCGACGGAATAAGTTTAAATCACAACACCATTAGAATGGAGGTTCCACGTATGAAAATCACGAGTGTCGAATGTTATCTGGGCACTGGCGCGATCGGCGGCTTTGTTACCATGAAGATCAACACCGATTCCGGCATTTATGGCTGGGGCGAGGCGGGCCTGGCTTACGGCAAGTCTGCAGAAGCTGCATTTGGCCAGTGCCAGGATTTTGGCAAACTGATCCTCGGTATGGATCCGTTCAACACAGAGGAGATTTGGGAGCACCTGCATCGCCACACCTTCTGGGGTATGGGCGGCGGCGTCGTTATTACCTCCGCCATGGCTGCGATCGATATCGCCTGCTGGGATATCAAGGGCAAGGCTCTCGGTGTTCCCGTTTACAAGCTGCTGGGCGGCAAGACCAACGATAAGCTCCGCGCATACGCTTCTCAGCTGCAGTTTGGCTGGCGAAAGGATATTGAGGCCAAGGACGGCCTGACTTTGCTGTATGACCCGAAGGATTACTACCGTGTCGTCAAAGAAGCGGTTGACGAGGGTTACGACGCGGTCAAGATTGACCCGGTTTTTGCTCCCACCGAGCCTGCCCCCATGGGCGATGTCATGGCCACCCAGGGTACCCAGATCCGTGGCTGCTACCGCGAGCATGACCTGAAGCGTTCTGTTGAGCGCATCGCAGCAGCCCGCGAGGCTGGCGGCCCCGACATGGACATCATTGTTGAGATCCACTCCCTGCTGGATGCCAACACCTCTGCAGAACTGGGCAAGGCCCTGGAGCCCTACCGCATCATGTACTACGAAGAGCCCACGATGCCCTGCAACGCCGATATGTTCAAGCATATCAAAGAGAAGTCCGGCCTGCCGCTGGCAACGGGCGAGCGCAGCTACACCCGCTGGGGCTTCCGTCAGTTCTTTGAGGATCGCACCCTCAACGTCATCCAGCCCGATCTGGCCAACACCGGCGGCATCACCGAGACCAAGAAGATCTGCGATATGGCGCAGGTTTACGACATCGGCGTCCAGATCCATGTCTGCGGCGGCCCCATCGCTACCGCTGCCGCTCTGCAGCTGGAAGCAACCATTCCCAACTTTGTCATCCACGAAGAGCACAACGCCAATCTGACCAGTGCCTTTGTGAAGGGCGGAAAATATTACTACGCTCCCAAGGACGGCTACTACACCGTTCCCGAGCTGCCCGGCATCGGTCAGGAAATGAGCGAGTTCTACATTGCCAACGCAAAGAAGGTCGTAATCGAATAACCTTTCTCCTCATTCTCACCACAATCCATTATTTGGGAAGGAGCATCTATTATGAAAATCACGAGTGTTGAGTGTTATCTGGGCCAGTTCATCACTATGAAGATCAACACTGACGAAGGCATTTACGGCTGGGGCGAAGCCGGTTTGGCATACGGCAACAGCTTTGAAGCAGCATTTGGTCAGTGCCAGGATTTTGCCAAGCTGATCATCGGCATGGACCCGTTTGATACGGAGAAGATCTGGGAACACCTGCATCGCCACACCTTCTGGGGCATGGGCGGCGGTGTTGTCATCACCTCTGCTATGGCCGCCATCGATACCGCCTGCTGGGATATCAAAGGCAAAGCCCTCGGCGTTCCCGTCTACAAGCTGCTGGGCGGCAAGACCAATCCGAAGCTCCGCGCATACGCTTCTCAGCTGCAGTTCGGCTGGAGTGATCTGATCCAGAAAGATAACAAGGGCGAGGCTCTCGGCCTGCTGTTCGACCCGAAAGATTACTACGAAGTGACCAAAAACGCCCTCCGCGACGGCTACGATGCCATCAAGGTAGACCCCGTCTTTGCTCCCACCGATCCCGACACCCCGCTCGAAAAGATCTGGGGCAGCCAGGGCACTCAGATTCGCGGCTGCTATCGTCAGCACGACCTGCAGCGCTCGGTAGAGCGCATTGCAGCCTGCCGTGAGGCCGGCGGCCCCGATATGGACATCATCGTTGAGATCCACTCTCTGCTGGACGCCAACACCGCCGCCGAGCTGGGCAAGGCTTTGGAGCCGCTGCGCATCATGTACTTTGAGGAACCCACCAGCCCCGAGAACCCAGCAACTTCCGCCACATCAAGCAGAAATGCGACCTGCCTCTGGCAACGGGTGAGCGCAGCTACACCCGTTGGGGCTTCCGGCAGTTCTTCGAGGACCGCACCCTGTCCGTGATCCAGCCCGATCTGTGCAACACCGGCGGCATCACCGAAACCAAGAAGATCTGTGATATGGCTCAGGTCTACGATATGGGCGTTCAGATCCATGTCTGCGGAGGCCCCATCGCTACCGCCGCTGCTCTGCAGGTCGAAGCCGCGATCCCCAACTTCACCATCCATGAGGAGCACAACGCAAACCTGAAGAACATCTTCATCCAGGCCGGCAAGTACTATTACAAACCCGAGAACGGTTACTACACCGTGCCCGATCTGCCCGGTATCGGCCAGGAAATGACCGACGAGTTCCTGGCAACCTGCCGCAAGGTCGTCATTGGAGGCTAAACCCGTCTCCAACGCCCCCAACGCAAAGATAAAATACAGATCCACCAAGTCAGTCATTGGTCATAATCTCTAAACAACGGAAAATGCTGCACAGGGCGTTGCCTTGTGCAGCATTTTTTATTTATGAAAAAACTGTTCATTTTACAAATTTCACTTTAAGTTCTTAGCTTGACGTCCACCCCCAAAAAACTTATACTTAGATTGTGAATGGAAAAAATTGCATCCACAAAATCTGGCAATTAGTTTCGGGAATTATTTCGCCTGAGGAATATGGTTTTGGATTCTTTGGGACATAAAACGCGAAGCGGAAATGGAGAATAATCATGGCATTACAGAAACTCCGCAGCCCAAAGATCCGGCGGCTGTCCGTGGTGGACCAGGTCAGCGACTCTATCAAACAGAGCCTGCTGGACCAGGTCTGGAAAGAGGGAGACAAGCTTCCGTCCGAAGGAGAACTTGCGGAATATTATGGCGTCAACCGCCTAAGCGTGCGGATGGCCTTGCAAAAACTCAGCACGCTGGGCCTCATTGAGACGCGCGTGGGCGAAGGCTCCTTTGTAGCTCACTTTTCCGTCCAGCCCATTTTCAGTGAATTGGCTCCTCTGTACGACAACAAGGAAGGCCGTCGGGATGTGGAGCAGCTGCGCAACCTGCTGGAAGGGGAGTGCACCAACATTGCCATTATCTCTTCCACAGAAGAGGACCGCCAGAAGCTGAAAGATCGTCTGGATGAATACAACCGCCTGGAAGCGATCTACAACGACGACATTGAAAACCAACAGAAGCTCCATGATGTGGTCCAGGCCGACTTTGCGTTCCATTATGAGATCATCTGCATGAGCCACAACAAGCTTTATATGGATATTTACATGATGGTGCAGCAACTCATTTCCTCCCACATCCGGCACCTGATTTATACCCGCGTCCATCGCCGTAAAGCGGCCGGGCTTTCACTGGGAAGCATGGATGCAATAACGGAAGCTTCGCATGAGGCAATCTACCAGAGCATCATCAATGGTGACGCAGAAGCGGCCCGCAACGCTCGGGAACAGATACTGGGTATCGTCCCCGCCCACGGCTTGGATTACTTTGAGGACTATGTAGACCCGAAAGATATTCATCTGTAAAAACCTTCTCAGTCCCATAGGCGCAACGTCTGCGTACGCTAACGCCCATCGAATGCGAACGGCTCAACGGCTTCCCGGATGATTGGACAGCCGGGATGCCGGAACGACTGCGCTATTTCACCATATGGGGAATGCGCTTGTCGTTCCTCTGGTCAAGGCCATGGGCAAGCGGATCAGCGCACTGGCCGAGGACGAGCAGCGCAGTTGATGGGCGTTTCTCTTGGGTTTCCAAAGGGGTGCGGGTCGCCACTGGCGACCCGCACCCCTTTGGCACACGACTTTGCAAGCAAAGTCGTGTGTGTTACACCTTGGTTCCGGCTGACGCAGAAAAAGGGCACTGATTGCAATGCAATACAGCGCCCTACATCATCGGACATGGATAACACCGACCGTGCAAAAACCGTGCAGAAACCGTGCACTTACTCCCGGACAAACTAAAAACCACTTCATCCGACAACGACTTGACGGCATTGGTTCGAGTGACCGCACACCAAAAATTAAGTCTTGGAGGATACGACTATGACGAAATTGCTTTCCTGCCGCTACAACATGGACACCAACCAAGTGGAAGCCCGGTTTGAGGATGGCACCACCCTTGCCATTGACTGCATCGCCGTCGAGGACGAGTACGACAACGCCCCGGCGCAGCGGGCAGAACTGGACTGGCTGCTGTGGAACAAGCCCTTGGAGTATGCACAGATGGTGCTGAGAGGGGAGATGGAGCGTTATCTTTCTCTCGGCTGTGACCACGGCAGACTGGAGGATTGAGCCGCAGAAAACGCGCGGCAAAAATGCTAATCGCGCGGCGCGCGTTTCAGCGCGCGATTGACGATTTCTGTTTTTATCGAATTGCAGTCATTTTCTGCTCTTTCACAAGAAAATCGCGCGTTTCTTTGCGCGTAATAATCGCGCGGCGCGCGTTTTTATCGCTGATTTTCTTTTAAGCAGTATCTCCTTCCGCGCCCTGCTCCTTTTACTTCAATCTTCCCTTCTTCTACAAGCTTTCGAAGAATACGGTATGCCTGATCTTTTGTGTATCCACACAGCTCTTGTGCTTTCTGATTCGTAATCCACGGCTTATGCTTCAGATATTCAAGAATCCGATCCTTTGCCTGAATCTGGCTGACCGTCTTATCCTGCACATAGGCCACATCGGTTTTCACCGTTTCGTAGACCTTGAGGGACAGCATATAGGTCTTGCCGTTGAGTTCCAGAAGCCCTTCGTCCCGGAGACTGTTCAGAACCTTGTGGGCATTGTCATCGGTTTCCTGAATCGTCTTTGCCGCTTGCTTCAGGGTGATTTTCTGGTGCTCCCGCAGATAGTGCAGAATCATCAGCTCCGACAGCGTGAACATCTTGGACCGCTTATCCTGCGTCTCTGCGATAAACTGTACGAAGTTCTGATTCTCCATCGTGCTGCGAAGGGTCAGCCGGACAGAGTTGGGTGTGCTGGCGTACTCCGGGTAGGGTTTGCCCTCGGTGAGCATACTCTGGAACATAATGTCCACGCCCTGCCCGGAACGCTGCACATACTTCAGGTGCTGAAGAGTCATTGCGATCAGCTTATTCCGGGGAATGGACTGGTGGGTGATGATGTTACTTTCGTTGATGTCCCCCGGAAAACCACCGGGGTTCTCAATCACGATCTTTGTGGGGTAGTGCTTGACGTAGACCGGTGCCATATCCTCATAGGAGCGGTGCGCCAGTGCATTCAGCAAAGCCTCCTGAAAAACCGCCTCGGAGAAATCGTACACCTCCAGCCGGAACAGCCCCACCTGCACATTGGTCAGACGGTTATAGGTGCGGATGCGCTCGGTCAACTTATCCAGAATCGAGATCACCGGCTCCTGCATATCCATGCGGTTGTCGTATTCCGTCTGCGCTTCGTCGCTGTAATGGAGGTAGATCACCTCTGCCTGGGGCAGCAGCCGGGCAATAGACGCCGCCTTGCCCACAAACAACAATCCTGCCACTGTCACACGCACTTCGTCCTTGTCCATGCGGATCAGGTTCAGGTTGTCCAGAAAGGTGGTATCTGCCAAATCCGGCAGGGCAGAGCCTGCATCCCGAATCCGTAGCTTCTCTTTCAGGCGGTACACTTCCAGCAGGTCAATGTCGCTTTCGGTTGCGCCCTCCACGATCTTTGCCGAAAAATCCGGGTTATCGGCAGGGGAGTACACATCGTTTGCCGGGTAGTCAGGCTTTGTCACATTCCCCAGCCGCCTGTAATAGATGCCGCCGGTGGTGGCAACATGAGAATTGGATTTCTCCACCGATACCACCAGCACCACACCGTCAGAGGTTTCCACCGGCTCGATTTCGGTAAACAGGCTTGGCCGGGTCATATCGTAGATGGCTTCCATCAGTGCCTGCGGGTCGCTCTTGGGGCAGCCCGTAATGGTGCCGTCATCTTCCACGCCAAACAGCAGAACGCCGCCCTTTGTATTTGCCAACGCAACCGCACTTTTCACCGCAAGGTCTTTCCGCTGCCGGTAGTCCTTGCACTTCACCCACGACTTAAACTCCTGCCGGGTGCTTTCCCCGGCAGCAATCATTTTGCGGAGTGCTTGTTCGGTCATGGTTGGGGCCTCCTTTCTCAAAAATATCAAATTCATTCTCAGCCATACAGTCACTCTAATATCTCAACATCTGTACAAAGCGGTATAGCATTTTCGTTGCCCGGTATAAGAGACGGTAAAAATCTTATCTTTGACCCTGTATGAAGTGGTTTCTTTTTATCGCTTTCAATTAAAAATTGCGTTAGTAAAATATACTCTTTTCCATCATTTCCTCTAACGCTTCCACTTTTTCCCTCTCCAAAAAGAAATACTACGCTTCCTTCTACTTTGCCACGAACATCAGACTGAATCATTATCTCATCGGAAAGCTGCGCTACACGCTTAATGGATTCTCCTGTTCTGTTGCTTCTAGTTTTATCCAACTTTTCAGATCCTTTTATGTAGTGTGTTGGAATATCCTTGTAAACACAATAGGCATAATCAAAACTATAAACCGTTCCCTGTCGTCCAGTTCCTGCTTGACAAATATTAATTATGTTATATTCAGCAGACCTATTTGTATACCGATTTAATACATTACTTTTATATGGAAAAGAGAATCGATACGTTGACCGACTACGGCACACACGAACAAGACGATTAAGGAAATCAACGTCCCCATCCTGATACTTGCTTTCCATCTCTCCCCCTTGTCTTTTTAATGCCTCGATTACATCATTTGTTTTAACCCTTTCTTTTCCACCACTCCTGATAAAAGCAGCATTCATAGAAATATCTAGCAGATGAACCAGTCGCCTCATATTGCCTTCTGAAGCATTAACTAATTGTTCCAGCAGCAATTGGTCTTGCACAGTCATTTCAAAAACATCCTCTGCATGGCATTTTATACCAGTGCCTTTTTCTATGTACCTTTCCATAAGTGATGCCGTTTTTCCAAGAAAGTTGGTATATTGAGTTTCATTACTAACCACATCGCATTCAAGTTCGATACAATCACCGTATCGTGTTTCCTGTAAGATGTCTGATGCCGAATTAGGATAAACCGCAATCTTAGTTCTCACATAAGGAAGAGTTCTCAGTTGATTCATCAATGTCTCAAAAAGAGAGTCCGCATCATCTGTTGACTTAAAAAAAGATTTATTGATTGAACCCACTTCATCAAACAAGAACAGAACTTTACCATTAAAAGGAAGAACCAATTTGTTGCACGCATCCACAACACACTGAAAGGATGGACGATCTCTTCGTTTTATCTCCTGAACCACATTTTTCGTGTAATCCACACACACATCAACAAACTGTGCTGAGGCTCCAGCACTTCCTTTGATACCGTCCGTTACCGTTGTAACATATTCTTCTGCTGTGAGTTTTTGCAGTCGGCCTAAAACTTGTGAAATCGATTTATTTGTAGGCCACAATCCCAAGATAGATGTTGCGCCCTTATGTAATTTTACGAGTTCTAACGATGATTGAAGATGCTTGCAAACCCCTGCAATCTCTTCAACGATATTAATGATTATTGCACTATAAATATCTTCAGGCTTTTGGATATTGGAGAAACTGCTCAATTTTATATATACAGGCAATACTATTTCTTCGTCTGCATTTAAGCAAGGAACCAAAGTATAGAGGTAATATGCATGATTCGCACGCAAATACATTGTTTTTCCCGATCCCATTTTTCCCTTTACAATGCTGTTTGTAAAATCAAACGGAGAATTAAGTCCATCGGTTGGATCAATAAAAAGATCAAGAATGTTTTCAATATCAAACTCGTCCGCATTCCGAATTTTAAAAGGTCTTGAATGATAAACGTTTTCCAATTCAGCTGTTGTCATATTTTCACTCCATCACTCTAATCGTACTCTCAATAAACGCAATCTCGTCTTCCGTCAGCTCGTACTTCTTATACAGTTCTTCATCCGTCCAAGATTTGCTGAAATCTTGCAAGGGAACAAAGCGGTATGTGCTGCTGGGCGTGTGCTGTGAAATTTTGCAAGCAGATACCAGAACACGGAAGAATCTTGTTTTAAGATATGAAATGAAATTCTTTGCCTCCATCTCCGTTTTGAACGCAACATACAGGAATGTTTGTGAACACACAGCGGTTTCACCGATGTATTCGGGCTTTCCCACAACATACGGATCATTGCCAGAGCCTGCCGCTTCAGGAATAAACACCTTGGGACAGTCAATATCACCCATATTCTTTTTGATGCTTTCTCTGGAAACATAGGCAATCGTCCGAACCATATTGTCAAGATACAGCAGTTTCACATTATGCTCTGGCGTTGAATCTTCATAAACCGCCGTTGCATTCTTTCCGCTCGTCTTGGGGTTAGTCGGAATACCAAACGGCGTATCGTTGGACACAATCGTTGAAACGGTGTCTGTTTCTGCGGTACCGCTCATAACTTTCTTAACGATATTCGCAAGTTCCGGCTCACGCACCAAAATATCAAGGTCGTTCAGGCTTCTAGTCGTTGTTTTCTCCTTGCCATTTTGTGCAAAGGTATATTCGCAATCTCCATCATAGCCGTTATCAATCAAATAGTAGCACAAGCCGCCTTTAATATCGACCGTTGGGAAAATATCCTGCGAAGATGGATAGACATACATCTTACGAATTTTACGATTGGCAAGCATCTGTGTGCGGAAGTCACCCAGCAAATTCTTTCTGCCAACAGAAAACCAACGAGACGGAATAATCAAACTAATATAATGTGGCTCCACTTCCTCTGCAAGAGAAGCAAAATACTGGTAGATGGGCGCATCATTCGTTCCGCCAGAACCACCCATAAGCTGATACGGCGGATTGCCCACAATGGCATCGAATTTCATGGGCTGTCCCTCCTTTCCCCATGTATCGGTTCGCTGCAGCTTCTTTGCCAGACGCTGCGGGTCTTTTTCCATCCGTTCCAGCAGGTGCGGAATGTAGGTGGTGTTGACCGTCCAATCCTGATAGCCCACCAGCGTCCGCCGGGTGATGCTTTCTGCCATCCGGGTCTTGCACAGAACAAAGATCTGCTGCTCCACGGTCTCCTGCCAGAGAGCCTGTGTCTGCTCCAGCGGCAGCTTGTCCTCCGGGCCGGGCAGCTTCATGGCGTACAGGCTGTATGCCATATACAGGGGATACAGGCCGGATTTGGAGTTCATCTCCAGAATCCGTGCCTCCGGGTTGAGGAAGATGTCCTCGGTGACCTGCCCCTGATCCACCAGACGAGGCTCCTCCAGAACCTCCTGCGAGTCGAACTGCTCGTTGAGGAAGCAGTAACCGCCCACCATGTTGCTCAGATGAAGGTTCACCACCCGCCACGGGGTCAGAACGGTTTCCTTGTCGGGGTTGCGGAAGTGGCTGAAGATCTCGGCAATGCGCTTCACACGCTCGGTGGGCGGCAGCTCGTCCGCAGCCTTTGCCATGCGGCGGATGCTCAGACCCGCCCCGCTGACCACATCCTCGTCGTAGTATTTCAGCAGCTTGCGGAACAGGGGCTTGTCCACGGTTTTGGGCATAAACTCTTGCCATGACTCCTCATCCACCAGCGTGATGAAGTCTGCCATCTTGATGCTCTCGGTCAGGTCCACCTTGGCACCGTAAATCAGCAGAGGCAGGCGGATGGACACATTCCGCAGCAGCCGGATGACCTTTTCCCGCTCTTTCTTCTGCTCTTGCAGTTTCTTGAGCAGGTTATCATCCTCTTTGGTGCGCTCCCGCTTGGGCTTATTGGAAATCTTGTCTGCCTTTTCGTATTCCTCGCCCGTCAGCCCCTGATGATTGATGTGGACTTTGGTTTCCTTTTTGGCGGCTTTCTGCTCGCTGAGCTTGTCCGACAGGGTATGGAACAGCTGCACATCGTCCTCGTCCATGACGATGCCGGTGTCCTGCTTGTAGACCGATTCATCGTCAAAGCCGCTCTTGATGGCTCTATCCACCGTCAGACGCTTGATCTGCCGCATCATTCTGGAGACGCTGTATGCAGTCATCTGGGTGCCGTCCACCGCAATCACCGGGCAGAAATTCAAAAACTCGCCCAGTGCCGCCCGGTTCTGCTCCTCGTTGGTCCGACCCCGCTTGGTAATGCGGTTGACCTCAGAAATCACCTTCAAGGCACGGTCCGGGGCAAAATCAAAGACGTAGCAGCGTTCCTTCTGCTTGCCGTCCAGCACTCCTGCCGACTGCACCCGGAAGATGGTCTGCATATAGCCGGACGCAGCCGTGCTTGCCGACCCAGTCAGCATCATCACAGCCGTCCACTCCGGCACCGTCACGCCGGTGGTCAGCTTGCCGCAGGAAATGGTAATGGTGTAGCGGTTCGCCTTGATGACCTGCTTTACCAGCGTCAGGGCGTTGTCGTAGGGCATTTCGGCATCGCCGTCGCCTGCAACGTTAGCAACTTTATACGCACCAAACACAGGATGGTCTTTCAGCAGCCTGCTCAGGGCACTGGCCTCTTTTACGCCCGGAACCATCCAGAGGGTATGCCGGAACATCTCCCGGTACTCCGGCGTGGAGTAGGGGTAGTTGCTCTCCGGGTTCTCCGAAGAAATCAGGTCCAGAAAGCTGCGCACATCGGCCTCGTGGACAAAATCACCCACCTGTGCGCCAGCAGGCAGAGGACGGAAATCCCGTGCAGGGTCTCCCGCTTGCGTCTTTGCTCCTGCCGGATCTACAAAAGTTTTCGGTAATGACCTCGTTCCAGAAATTCGATCATCCCTTTATCCCGAAGAAATTGCATCTGTTGGCGAATCTTCGCTTCAATGTTTTGATTGTCGGGATGCTGAATCTTCAGTTTGTCTGCAAACACATAAATATCCTTCAGATAAAAATCTTTCGTCGGGATAGCGTTTACACAGTTGAGTACATCAAACAGCCATCCACGCTTTTCAATAGATCCCGTTTGCAGACGTTTGATTCTTGCATAGTCTTGTACGATACGATCCTTACTGCGGAAATTCTGATTTTCAATAATAGGGATTCGCCCTTGTTCTGGAATATCACCGTACAAAATATTGCAACCGACCCATCCAGCACGTCTGGCAGTTGGCGATAACGGTTTTCTCTTTTCGATTACTGTAGGTGTAAAGAAGAATTTTGGCACAACCGTTAAATCGACGACCTGTAAAGAGGAGTAGTGCATAACCAACAAATCAGGATTTGTCATACTGGTTATGCGACTTATCATGGTATCGTATGCACCATCCGATATTTTTCTTCCGATTCTTCCATCTTTACTTTTCAACTCAAAGATTTCCCCACAGGATGGACACTGAAAGTCTGCAACAGGGCGGTTATTTTCCAATTTTGAAATTCGAGCGTTTCCACATACCGGGCAAAAAATATTGTCGTTAACCCAGCTTTCACTCATTACACGGATTTTCTGTGAATTGCTTTTATATCCAAGTCCAAGCGATTGGTTAAAGCACAAGTTCATAGTTCAAAATCCTCACACCGGATATTGCTTTTTATGATTGTACCACGTTAGTCAGGCACTGTAAATATCAGAGCCTCATGCCGCCATCTTTCGTTTTCATCAGGGCACCCCATTTTCCAGTGCCCTGCCGGGAAGAATCCAAAGAGCGGCGGAACGCTCGTTGGCACACGACTTTGCTTGCAAAGTCTAGTGTGTTACACCTTGGTTCCGGCTGACGCG
>ERZ1026915.474-NODE-474-length-20581-cov-15.795625_pt1 | contig 20581 bp, 26 predicted proteins | sample MGYA00519466_ERZ1026915 | MGnify/ENA primary metagenome ERZ1026915 (study PRJEB26926, sample SAMN06164884) | human gut metagenome | biome: ENVO:00009003; feature: ENVO:2100002; material: ENVO:00002003 | host: Homo sapiens | place: USA | collected 2012 ... | reverse complement strand
TCTACACGTAAGGAGTCGTCGGCAGCGTCAGATGTGTATAAGAGACAGGGCCAACACCAGAGGACAGCAGAGGAACGCCAGCACCCAGGAGAGAGGGCAGAGGGAGACAGCAGCACCAGACCCCAGAGCCAGCACCCAGGAGAGGGAGAGGACGCAAGACAAGGAGAGGACAGCGGCCAGCACCTGCACCCAAGGAAGCCAGCACGACAACCACGGCCAGCAGGAGAACAGAGGGACACCCAGCCGCCCCAGCCGATGCAATCCCCCAGCCAGCCAGACAGCAGAGCCAGCACCGCACAGGAGATGGAAGGGAGAGAGCAGAGAGACGGGAGAGAAGGGAAAGAGGAACGGCCAGAAAATGACAGTAAAAGAGCGCCGCCCAGCCTGCACCCCCGACAGAGCCAGCGCCCAGGCGCTCCGGTCATACTGCCAGCAGTCCCAGCATACACGGACAGAGGACAGCCCAGGAGAGCGCCAGAGAATAGGGGAATCAATTCCGCTTTTGTGGAGTATGCAGAACTGCCCTTGACCAACGCCGCCCACGCTATCCCAGGAGAAGCAAGGCAAGGGGGATACTTTACATTTTGAACGACCCAGCCCCGGCGAAAATTCCGCCTTGTACCCCTTTCTCCACACCTCTAAACTTTTCACCTACCCAAAATCCTTACATCACACCCTTGGTCATCGTGTTAATCTTTGGTTTTATGATTTTTCGACTCCGCACTCGGTTTTTACATGTTGACCATCGTACTTTTCTTTGGATCTCAGATTTCCAAGCTTTTATTTTAACGGGTGGATTTGGCAAGGAAATCGCCGTTGATTATCGCACGGAATCTTTATCCTATCCTTATAAGGAGCAAAATAATCAACTTTTTTACCAGATTTCATTGACAAAGACACCCCATTCTGCTATAATACATAGTGTAGAGATACCTTACCTTTAAGCCGTAGGCCAACGGTAATTTCTCTTATAAAGAAATTAGTTAATCTATCTTAAATGGAGGTTGTACTATGGATCAGCTTGCCGAGAATACGATTGTTACGGTTGCCTTACATCCTGGCTTGGAGCAATTCTTTAAGCAGCAGAAACCTCATAACTACAAGAAGAACGAGAGACAAACCGTATACCCGATCAAGAAACAGGAAGAAATCATTGCTATGGCGAATTGGCTTCTGGAGCATAAGGATCGGAAGTATGTTCTGGCTTTTGCGCTTGGTATCAACCTCGGACTCAGAGCCAATGAGCTTCTGTCCTTAAAGATGAACCAGGTTTTCTGGCCTGATGGATCTGTAAGGATGAACGACGATCTGGAAGATACCTCAGATGGGATTGAGATTCTTCAGAGTAAGACAAAGAAATTTAGAACCGTATTCCTTAACGAAGCTTGTAAGGATGCTCTGGAGTGGTGTTTCCCGGAGAGGGGGAGTTATTTACATTGTGATGGATATCTTTTCCCCAGTAGGGAAGGAGGATCTATCCAGGTAGGTACTTTCCGTAAGGTTTTGAAAGAGGCAGCATGTGCTTGTGGAGTGAAACAGAATGTTGGAACCCACACCTGTCGTAAAACCTGGGGATGGCACCAGTATAAGTATAATTCCGACAAGGCGAACTTGGATATCTCTATGCTCCAGCGGGCATTTGGGCATAGTTCGCCGGAAGTCACCCTCAGATATCTTGGTATTACGGATGAGGAAGACAAGGCTTTGTATCGGAACATGTGTATTCATGTTGTTTCAGACAAAGGATTTGAAGACCATGGTTTGCTCAAGACATTAGGGTGAGACAAGGTTATTTTGAGACAGAGGAAAGAATACATGTATCCCCCACCCCTCTAAAAGGGAGCCACTTTTCAAAATCCCTTCACCAACGGCCTTTTCTGCTGTTTTTTCAGGGCGTTTTGCTGAATGGTTTTCAGCAAAGTTTACATAACCACCTATCTGTAAGGTCTAAAATCAAAGGAGCGAGATACCATTGGACATCAAAATCTGCGACGCAATCATGGGGGCGGGGAAAACCAGCGCTGCTATCAACTATATGAATGATTCTCCTGGGAAATTCATCTTCATTACGCCGTATCTCAAGGAGTGCGACAGGATCATTGATAACTGCCCCATAAAAAATTTCAAATCTCCAAAGGATAAGCCCAGGAGTAAGCTGCTTAACCTCCACTTCCTATTGGAGCGAGGATTCAACATCTCCAGCACACACGCTCTTTTTGCCAGCTATACGGATGAAACCATTCGGCTGATCAGAGAAGGGCATTATACGCTTATCATGGACGAGGTGTTTGAGATCGTAAAGGAGATCAACGTCTCGAAGGGCGATGTGATGGATCTCCTTGCGAATGGGTACATTGAAATCGACAAGGAGACTTGTCGGGTTAAGTGGCTCAATGATAACTATGTCGGAACAACCTTTCAAGATCTCATGCTGAGAGCTAAGGCCGGCACTTTGCTGTACTACAACGACACTTTTCTGTTTTGGATGTTCCCGCCGGAGGTATTTCAGGCTTTTGATGAAGTGATCGTCCTGACATACTTGTTTGAGGCGCAGCTTCAGAAGTATTATTTCGACATCAATGGATTCACTTATCGGTACATTGGTGTGGAGCAGCGCGGGGGCAGTTTCTACTTTTCAGAGACGAACAACCAGTTTACTAAGATTGCCGGCCTAAAGGAAAAGGTGCATATTTTCGATAACAAGAAGCTGAACAGCGTTGGGGATGATAAGTTCGCCCTATCTTCTTCATGGTCTGAGAGACATTTTAGAAATCCTGTTTCGTGCGCCAAAATGCGTGATGGGCTATACAATGTCTTGCGGCATTATTACTCTGGAAAGAGTGGGAACAGCATGTGGACTTCCTTTAAGGCGCAGAAGGATAGGCTTACTCCGAATGGGTTTAAGAATTGTTTTGTTTCGTGCAGTTGTCGGGCTACAAATGAATATCGTGGAAAGAAAAACTTGGCCTATTGCGTGAATATCTTCTTCAATCCGTTCTTAAAGCGATACTTTGAGGAACATGGGTGCGTTGTTGACGAAGATAAGTATGCGCTCAGCGAAATGATTCAGTGGATTTGGCGATCCGCAATTCGTGACGGACACGAAATAAATATCTATATCCCAAGCAAAAGAATGCGAAACCTCTTGACAAATTGGCTAAATGAGGTTAGTATATAAGAAAGGAATTAGTTAATCTATATGTGTGAGTTTTGCAAGAAATTTGACTTTGGAACTGCCACTGCAAAAGTTGATAAGTACGGTGCCTCTATCTGTTTTGCTGGAGGGTTTGGGCGATATCCGAAAGAAGAGCAGTTCAAGTTTTGTCCAGTATGCGGCAGACGGCTCGATCTGTACAGTCGTGACGGCATGACCAACGAACAGGCAGAAAGATTATTGTTGTCTCACTTGATGCAGGTAGCATTTTTGATGCCCATTGAATGGGTTGAGAAAAACGGAGACGGCAGTGATTTTCAGAAAGCATATGGCATGGCTTTGGACGCTCTGCGGCGTGGAGGTGGTTGATTGAATAGGCCGAATTGCTATAAATGCAAATATCGTGGAAATGTACCAGGCGATGCACATAGCTGTTGCCGATACCCCGGAAACGATACAAACCTATTTGCTATGTTTGATCAAGACAATTTGATTCAGATGATTAAGCTTGGGATCAAAGCTGATCGATACGGATTTGAAAACGGGTGGTTTATGTGGCCTGTGAATTTTGATCCAGCATGGCTGTTAAACTGTAATGGGTTCACACCAAAGGATGGTGATGTGATGAATGGGCAACCAGATTAAGCAAGCCACGCAAGAGGCGTTTATGCCTCATGCGCTTCGTGTGGAGTTTGGTGATGCCTTAGCGATAGAAATTAGTAAGGCATATAAGATCGTAGATAAAACGGATGAAGCGCTCAGCTCGTTCATATCAGAGTTGAGGCAGGCAGATACCGATGAAAGACGGATGCAGCTGTTAGACGCTATTTGGCGACGGCATTATGAATGTGTCGCTGACAAAATTATCAAAAGGAATTAGTTAATCAAATTTGGAGGTAAGAGAAATGCTCAACATTGAAAAGCCGGATAAAAATCATCCGTGCAACGGCTGTCACTACTGGAGGTGGATTGGGATCTGCCAGGCTTGTAACTATAGCCTTTTGACAGGTCATCTCAGAGGTTGCAAACCTGGATCGGAATGCACCAAAAGGATTCCTATGGACGAAGAACTGAAAAAGAAAGAACAGATTAGGATTTTTCAGTGCGGATACATTGGGAGGACAGAATGATTCCTCATGGCGCTATTGAAGAATGGTTTGGTGCTATATACCAGGGAGTAGATTATAGCTGGCGTTTTGAGGTGTCTACGTTTGGCAGGCTTAGGAACGCAAAGACAAAGCATGTATACTCTTTCGGATACGGTGACGGCGGCTATCTACAAGCATGTGTTTCTGTCAATGGCAGGCGGCTTAATGTACATGTGCATCGGTGCGTAGCAGAAACTTTTCTCCCAAATGAATGTGGATATGAGATCGTGAACCACATGGATGGTTGCAAGCAGCATAATGATGTGTGGAATCTCGAATGGTGTACCAGAAAAGAGAACTATTTTCACGCTGTAGATATGGAGCTGATCGATTACGATGTGCCATATCGGATCGGGTATCTTTCACATCTTGGAGCTTATTCAGGGAGCAGCAATGGGATGGCGAAGCTGACAGAAGACGATGTACGGTATATTCGTGAGGCATATATCCCAAAAGCCAAAGGGCAGAAATGCAATCGAAAAGAGATTGCGGAAATGTTTGGCGTTTCTCCAAATTTGATTTCAAAGATTGTAAGCGGAGCTTTGTGGACACATGTTTGACATGAGCTTACGCTTGTTAAAAAAGAATAGATGGTAGGGGGTGTTTTGATATCGATCTAAAGTATTTGAAATTGAAATGCGACATTGTTCGCATGATTTTAAGCGGAGATAAGACTCAAATTAGAGTTCTTGTGAGGCAAGTAAACAGTCAAGATGAAGATCCGGCAGATCAATATGAGACTGGAGATGTTATTGCCGTAAAAGAGACATGGGCTGTAAAAGACGGAAAATATATTTATAAAGCCTATTACGACAACAACTATTCTAATATTCTATGGGTTCAGTCAACCAGAATGCCAGATGACGCAGTTAGGCTGTTTTTGCGGATAGTGAGTGCAAGAAAAGAAAAATTGCAGGACATTTCATCTGAAGACATTGAAAAAGAGGGCGTTTGGTTGCCAGGCACTTTAGATCCGCAAAACGAGTTTGCTGCAATGTGGAATGAGTCATTAAGTCCCCGTAAAAAAGAGAAATACTCGTGGAGCAGAAACCCAATGGTATGGGTTATCGATTTTGAGCGAGTATCAAATAGCGAGGTGGCTACATGACGCTATTTGAATATCTTTCTTCGTCCATGGAAAATATGGCTCAGTTTGTTTGTGATCGTGCAATATTATCTCCATGCGATATTGTATGTAGGGGCGAGGAATGTACCGCCGTAAACGGATTCCATAAAACAGCACGGGAACAATGTTTGGATAAGGTACTATCTTTTTTATCCCAGGAGATCGAGTCTGAAGATGAATGATATCAGAGAAACATCCATTGACCATGTTTCTGGCGAGGACTATGCGACACTTTTTACAAGCGAGAGGAAATGGATCAACTATGTGTATAAGCTTAAAGAGTCGCACCCCGACGAGGTAGATATCAGGCATGTAAACGATGACGGAAGTTTGATAGTGCATATCCCAGCTTCATGGATGAAGATTAAACCAAAAAAGAAAGTAGTTTTGACAGATGAACAAATAGAAGCTTCTAAAGCGCGTCTTGAAAGAGGTAGGCAAAAACGATTGAGTATGATAGGAGATGATGCGCATGTAGGTCTGGAAAGGAGCAGAAAAGATGAGCAATAATAAAAAAATGTGCGTCAACTGCTATTGGTACGAGAATTGTTGTGGCGCAGAAATTTGCGACGAGTATACGCCGATGGATGACAGCTTAGATGAGGAATACTATGCTGACATTCTGAAAGAAAATTTAGAAGAGTATCAACGGCTTATTGAAGAGCAACAGGCTTGATTACATGATTGTATTGGCGAACAATTAAAAACAGTAGGTGATAACTATATTATATTTCGGAAAATACTCAAAACTTAAAGAGGAACATATCTCCTTGATACAAGAGTGCGATAGATTGAAAGGCATAATTGAGGAACAGAGTCAGCGCCTTTCAAGCTTGAAAGGTGAATATGATTTTGCATGTAAAGAAGTAAAAAGACTTGCAAATGAAATTAGCGCTAAGGTTGGAGATTGTAGCATTGGCCCGTGGTGCAACGGATGTGAGCATAAGATGGAGGCTGTCATAAAAAAGAAAAGCTACGATTGTACGAATATGTGGACATCATATTCAGGTGAGTCAGTTATTTACTGTGGTAAGCATCTGCATGAAATTTGTCCTGAATTTGAAAAAGAACATAGGCCATATCCACATTGGGCAGTATGAAAGTAATATAATTTAGAGTCAATTGGTAGTTAAAATGGATATGATTTATCTTGATCATGCGGCAACAACACCAGTGAGAAAAGAAGTATTGGAATGTATGTTGCCATGGCTTAGCTGTAATACGGGGAATGCAAGCTCATTACATAGTGCTGGCAAGCAAGCCAGAGCTGCAATCAATCAGGCGAGAGCTAATATCTCTGAATTGATCGGAGCAGAACACGCAAATGACATTATATTTACTTCTGGAGGAACGGAGTCCGATAACATGGCTCTGTCTGGGATGTCTCCGTCCCTTATCCAGTCTGGGAAAAGAGTAATCCTTACCAGTGAAATGGAGCACCATGCGATTTTGAATCAGATTCCCCATATAGATTTGCCCATTCAAAAAGCGCCGGTTTGCTCAAATGGAGTTGTGGATCTTGGCTGGATTGAGGATCGCCTTAATAGGTTTGATGTTGGCCTGGTCAGTATTATGGCAGTTAATAATGAAACTGGCGTTAAGCAGCCAATCAATGAGATTGCGGATCTTTGCAGAAAGTATGGTGCCATTTTCCATACGGACGCAGTTCAGGCAATTGGTCATATGGAAATCAATGTTTCAGAGGTCGGTATTGATCTGCTATCGTTAAGCGGCCACAAATTTGGCGCTCCAGATGGGATAGGAGCTTTGTACATATCAAAGAGAGTAAGAGATATGATTTCTCCTATCTCATATGGCGGAGGACAGGAGCTTGGACTTCGGCCTGGGACAGAGAATGTCGCGGGGATAGTTGGGCTTGGAGCTGCCGCACACACATTGATGGGCTGTATGAGAGAAGAGATAGCGCAATACGAGTTGATGTCGAAAATGTTTATCAAGCATTTGCACACCTACGGATGCGATTTCCAAGTGAATTTTGAAAATCAAAATAGGGTTGGGAATATTTTAAGCCTATATTTTCCTGGCGTTGAATCGGAACTTCTTCTGCGGATGTGCGATGCAGACAGGCTTTGTATATCGGCTGCATCGGCGTGTTCGTCTGGTTCAAAATCTCCAAGCCATGTACTTACTGCATGTGGGTTTACGGATGATAAGGCAAGATCCACGGTACGTATCTCATTTGGGCATACAACAACGATTGATGAAATCAATTTGGCCTCAGTAAAGCTATTTTGCTGTGTCCGTAAGATAAGAGAAATGTTTAGGAAGTGATTAGATCAATGGTGAGTAAGACAGACCTTTTGCAAAAGACAAGCGAATATATGGATTATATCTCTGAGCATAAAAAGAACATTCAAAAGGCATGGGATGAGATCCGAAATGCTACCATCGGGATTTCACTGCTCCAGAGGCCGGCTATTCTCGATGAGATGAGCTGGCGCATCAAGAACCATGATGACAGTAAATTTTCAGAGGAAGAATTTGTCCCGTATCGCCAGCATTTTTATCCTGTGGATGGTGAGGACGTTGATCCAGCTGCTTTTGATAGAGCTTGGAGAACCCATTACAGACGAAACGATCATCACTGGCAATATTGGGTAGATGAGGACGGGGACTTTATTTCTTCGTACAGCGTGGACAATAAAATTTGTGCATATCTCGAAATGGTATGTGACTGGCAGGCCATGTCATATGTCATGGGCGGAAACGCTGTCTCCTACTATGAGTCACATAAGTCATCTATCCAGATCGAGGCGTATTGGAGAGAGTTCCTTGAAGAAATCCTTTCTCTTCTCAGTGAGTATCTTGCAGTAAAGAGTGAGAATGCGGTGATGTGATGAACAGAGGGCAGAAAAGAGCGATGAAAAGAAAGGCTGAAAGCCGTGGCATAGATGGACACATGGTTGATGTGTTTGTCGGCTTACAAAAAGTCAAGAAATCAACCGAACTGATAAAGGACGGAGATAAGGTCAGGATAAATATATCGTCTATCAAGAACCATCCTGACTATGATCGGCTATCTGGCTTGTACAAGGAATTTGTTGAATCCCATCAGGACGATGTGTTTACAGCCGTTATGGATAACGGCGTTGGGAAGTACGGCAATCTTTTTGCGCTAAAGGAAGATCCTGCTGGATGGCTATTTTGGAGCGGAGACTTAATTAAGGTTTGATGAACAGGGGGAGATAGGTATAAGCCTCGATAAGCAAATTCATATTTATAGCTTTGATACAAGCGCTTTTTATACAGACGAAGAGAAACAGCTTGAAACTTCGATTAACGACCATTGCCTATCGAAGAATAGGCTGAAAGCAGAAAAGGATATCTTATCGGAGTATCACTATAATAGCCTATCTCTCGAAAAAGCACAGGCTAAGTACCGTAAACTATATAGAGTAAAAAAAGACGATCCTATTGATATTGGTGACAAAGATAGGATTCGCCAAATCAATAAGGAAATCAAAAATCACAACAGTAGTATTAAGCTCTTGAAGGGTGAATTGCTCAAGCTGCTGCAAACACACAGAGCACCCAGAGAGTTGCGTAGCGAGTATGTCGTTGATAAAAATGTGATTTCGGTATTTGAGTCTATGTTGACGCGGACACTTGGAATGAAGACTGGCAATCTGTATGATGACTTTATGGTGATTCGTACTTATTATTTCGATGTTATAGAAGACCTGATTCTGAATGGGTATATCTATAACGGAGAGAGGTATGTTTGTTTTACTGCGTCTGCCGGCCAGATCAGAACAAAAAAGACTGTGTTCATTAAGGAACGAGTATGGAAAGAAAATCAGAAAACGCTCATGTGTGGATTAACGGTTGACTCTATTAACGAGCGTGGCGGAATCAATATCAATAAGTATCTTGCTTATCTTGCTCTCTGTAACAGTGCAACAGATCCGTGGGAAGAGTTTGACATTACAAAGTCAATTGTTGTTGATGATATGGAGACAATGGTTCGTGGTACGGTTGATTTCATTGACCATAGAACATACACCACAGAAAGAAAGGTAATGGATATCCCAATTACGCATACTGATGGCTGCGGAATGGTTCTCCCGTCGTGCAATGCTAAAAACACAATGGTTCGTCTTCCTTGGGTGAAGGGGCTTTTGGCTGTTTTCCCTTTTGACCGATTTATCAGAGAAGCCGATAAGCAAGATCCGGGTGTCCAGCATGGAGTTGTGAAGGACATATATGGTGTGGAGCATGATGTACTGAAGGAAGATATCCAAGTTATTTTCACTAAGAGCCAGTTCAAGATGTACAAATATTATTCCAGCTGGGAAGAGTACATTGCTATGTACCAAAAGTATGGTTGTACTGCTGGGAAGTGCAATGAAGAGGAATCTTTTTTGCCAGACGCTAAACTGAATTATCAGATGTTACAGACGCTTACTGATATTTCAGAGGATGAAATTGAGCGACTTGCAAATCGATCCGTAGAGAAAATTCAAAAGGTTGCCTCAGACCGAGAAACTATGCTCGAAGTATTTGGAGCGTCATCGCAGTACAAGAATAAGAACGCTTTCCAGGAATGCCTTTCTATCTACCCTGAACTGCTTTCAGATCCATATACCAAAGAGATGCTACGGCAAATAAAAAAGAACCTTGTAAAAGAGGGGAAGTCTGCCAAGCTTGACTTATCCGCCAAATACATGTTCCTAATTCCAGATTTATATGCCTTTTGCCAATGGCTCTTTTTGGGAGACAAAGACCCATGCGGTTTGTTAAAGGATGGTGAGGTGTCAAGCTTTTTGTATCGTGCGTATGGGAAGCTCGATTGTTTGCGCTCCCCTCATTTATACCGCGAACATGCTGTGAGAAATAATGTGGTGAATGCCGAAACAAAAAAGTGGTTTGCTCCTAACGCAATTTATACGAGCTGCCACGATCTTATTTCAAAGATTTTGCAGTTTGATTGTGACGGAGATAAGAGCCTTGTGTGCGCAGATCCGCTTATCATTGAAATCGCAGAGAGGAACATGAAAGATATTGTCCCACTGTACTATGAAATGGCAAAGGCTGGCGCGGTCATTGTAACGCCGGAAGAGATTTTCCATGGATTAAGAGCGGCCTGGACTGGTGGAAATATTGGAGTAATCAGCAATGATATTACGAAGATCTGGAATAGCGATGATGTCGATATTGACGCAATTAAGATACTTTGTATGGAGAATAATTTCTGCATTGATTACGCAAAGACGCTATATAAACCAACGAGGCCAGAGCATATCAATGCAAAGCTTTCTCAGATAACCGGCATGAAAGCGCCTCATTTCTTTGTGTATGCAAAAAATAAATCATCTCATCAAGTTCAAAAGACGAATGGCAGCGTAGTAAATCAACTTGATAAAATTGTTCCCAATAAAAGAATGTCATTTTCTGCAAAAAACATTGGTGCTTTTAAGTATCAATATCTGCTGAGCAACATGAGTAAGAAGGTTCATGTAAGTCAAGAAGTTATCGACTTGTACAACGAGGTTGAAAAGCAATATCGCTATTCAATTAGCTTTTATGATGACAGTGCAAATTTCTCATATGTTAGAGATAATATCCTGAGTAGGTTTGATAGCCTCGGAATGAATAGAATTGATGTATGCGATACGCTTGTAAAATACCTATTTCATATGAAACAAAGTAAACGTAAAAATGTTTTCTGGATGTGTTTTGGAGATGTTGTACTGGATAATTTGAAGTTAAATGTCCCATCTGGATCAATACAGTGCCGTAAATGTGGTGAGCGTTTCATTCCAAGCTCTCCGCAGCAAAAGATATGCTCCAGCTGCTCATCATATCAACCTGTATTATCAAGAAAAGTAAAATGTGTTGACTGCGGAAAAGAGTTTGAAGTTCCTGGATCGGTTAGAAATAAGAAACGCTGTGATGAATGTCAGAAGAAAAAATCGCAGGAATATGAACGAGAAAAGAAAAGAAAACAGCGTAGTGTAGCGTAAATGTCCCTATGTTTAATTTAGAAGTTGTTTCTTTGAGAACAGGTCGTTATTCAACGGCAAAATATGCTTTGTGTGAATACACAAAATCGCATATTTTGTCATTCGGGATTGAGAGAATATATCGTTGATTAACGATGTTTTTGTGTCTAAAATAGAAATGTCCCTTTAAGGGAAGAAAACCGTTTTTATTAAGATATTCGGTGTCTCCTGTCCGCATGGCCGTGGGGATTGCTCACGGCCTGGGACATTTTTATGAAAAGGATTGATATACTGTATGATTCCAGTAACGAAGGAAGAGGCAAAGTTGCTCCGGGAGCTTTACCCAGAGTACAAGGTAACACGGACGATGGTTCAGGATTCAAAGCGGCACCATTACTATGCGACAGAGCACGAAGGTATGATGAGGGCGATTGCAAGTACAAATTATGCCGCTGCGGAAATTGTGGCAAGGATCGATAAAGAGAGAGCCATTCGCAGAAAGCGTTTGGAGCGCCAAGGTTAAACATGGCTGACTTTGAGCGAAGAGAGCGTTTTGAAAACGCTGTAATAGACATGAAGGATCTTACTATCACCGAGTTTACAGATAATGAAACCAGGTGCTATGACCTTATGAGTTTATTGAAAAGGTGGGATGGTGTGGTCGGAATTACTCTTACCATAGAGAGAAAAGTCCCTTTACCACCTGATGGGAGGGACGATGTTTGAATCCGAAGTATAACCAGCTGGAGAATGAAGATTCATATGAGTATGGACTAAGACTAATTGAGACAAAGATCGAACAAAACCCTCCTGATTTGGAGTGGTCAGATATTGTTGATCTACTTGGTCTTGATATTCATTACGATAGTCTGAGAAAAGCAGCGAATGTAACTCCTTATTGCGGCTATCGTGTTATGAAGTATTTTAAGGAGAAGTACGCAAGGGGTTCTGGTGAAGAGTCATATCTTGGAGAGCTGGATCAGAAGATGCTTGAGTTCCAAAAAGAACGCCAAAGATTTTTCGATCAAAGAACAGCGCTCAACAAGGTAGTGCGGAATATGGCACGGCATGATGAGAACCAGGAAATTCTTGAACGGGCAATTGAAAGCGGGGTTTTGCCACAACTTACATACACTCCAAATCAAGTTCAGCCTACGGAGCAGGACTTGCTTGTTAGCTTAAACGACCTTCACTTTGGGGCGTATGTAGATAACTATTGGAATTATTACAATTCCGATGTGTGTAGAATGATGCTGCAAGACTATCTTAAAGAGATTATAGATATTGCAGACCTACACGGCGTTGAGAATTGCTATGTGTGGGCTAATGGCGATCTAATAAGCGGTAATATTCACAAGTCTATTGCTGTTTCAAACAGAGAGAATGTAATTGAGCAAATTGTGGGAGTCTCAGAGTTGATTTCCGAATTTTTATCTGAATTAAGCCCACACTTCAAAAATATCTATTTCTCTTCTGTTGCTGGGAATCACTCAAGGCTGGAAGAGAAAGATCTTGCGTCTCCGCATGAGAGGCTTGATGACTTGGTAGAGTGGTATCTAAAGGCAAGGTTGCAGAATTTCAAGAACATTGCCTTTGATAATTATGAGAAAATTGACGATACGATGTATCTGGTAAATATTCGAGGAAAAGATTATCTCGGCGTACATGGCGATTATGATGGCTCTGCAAGTAAGGTGCAGTCGCTACAAACCATGGCGCAGAGACCAGTTTATGCTATTTTGTCTGGGCATCTTCATCACAACAAGATTGATAATGTCCAGGGCGTAAAGACCGTAATGGCTGGCAGTTTTCTTGGTATGGATGACTATTGCGTTGGGAAAAGGATCTACGGATCGCAACAACAGTTAGTATGCGTCTGTACATATACAGGGATTAAGGCTTATTACGATATCGATTTTGATACCAGTATATATCGTCCTCAAAGGAGCGATATCGCAGCTTGAACATTAACAAAACTGATTTGATTAACGCGCTTGCGGAGAAAAAGTCGTACAAGAAATATGCAATTAAAAATGCGATTGATGATATTTTTGCAGAGATCGCAGAGCGGCTTGTAGACGGTGATAAGGTGTCTATTAGAGGATTTGGTACTTTTGAGCCAAAGACTTTCAAGGGGCATCCATCTGTTCATCCAGGTACAAAGGAGAAGATTACTGTAGATAACTTTAAGAATGTAGTCTTTCGGCCTGGTGATGAGCTGATCCGCGCTGTTAGAGAGAAACCATAAAATCGGGGGAGCTATATCCCCCGATACTATATGGCTGAGTAGAGAAGGTGGTATTCTTGCCTGCCTCATAAGCAGGAGACATTGGTTCGACTCCAATCTCAGCCACCAAAAAAATAAAATAATTTTGCTAATTCCTATTGACAAATGCGTTTCTGTCTGGTATAGTAATACATGTCAACAGGAGATAGCTAATCAATCTCAATCTGCTGGCGTAGCTCAGTTGGTAGAGCAGCTGATTTGTAATCAGCAGGTCGGGGGTTCAAGTCCGTCCGCCAGCTCCACAATGAATGAACCTTGATAAATCAATATCTGAATCATGCTTATTATTAACTCAGTGAATAAAGCGTGTCAGCGCTCTGAGACGCACAGTAATTTCCGTTTGGTTGAATAGGGATACCTATTCGATTGGGCGGCTATGGTATAGTGATATACCGTAGGGAGGCGGAAACCACCAACAAAAATGTGTGTTGCCAAGAGTTGTCGCTGCAAAATGCACGGAACTTTCGGGCGTAGCAATAGACGCTCCCAGTGGGAGAATAAGCCTAAGGGGTTATGGTGTGGCAACCATAATGACAGAGGTAGGCCAACAATACGCTCCGTCTTGATGCAGAAGAAATTCTGCTATAACGAAAGTCGCCGGTTAAAGTAGCCGTATGACGGGTTTGAAGATGATCTTTTCTATATCAAATATGGATTTTGTAAAAGAAAATTTCTGAAAGAACGGTGAAATTTGCGGGTAAGCATTCCCGCACAGGTTTATGTACGCAGCATGGCTTATCCTGTTGCGATACTGGGGTAAGAAGTTAGGGGTCGCTCCCCGAAGCTCAGACTTATCTTCCTGGTGGCAGAAAATTGTAAGAAGACAATGGAGGTAGGGTGAAGACCCAGTGATAGGTATGATTGAGCTATTGATTTTTTCAAGGAGTTAGTTAATCTATTTTAAGGGAGAGCAGTTCTATGAAGATCAGCATCAGAGAGAAAGACATTGGTATGTTTAAGGCTATCGATGTATCATGCAAGGATGGCGTGATTGTTCTCGACTTTGACTGTGCCAATTGTGGAGTGCCTATGGTGAACAGTAGGCCGATTGTCCCAGTTCCAATGGTGTACCCGCTGAAGGATCTTAATCATCTTACATGGAGTGAGATTGAGGCAATTGGCGCTGCGGGAAAGGCTCGTGAGACCTTTGCGCTTGGTGCCACAAAGAAAGACCATATGAAGAATGGCTATGATGCTGAATGGAAAATCATTGGATTTGACCATGATGATCTGGCCGACGGAAGCGGCAAGGCACCGATTTCGTGGGATATGGTTAGGGCTTACAAAGATGAGTGGTCTATGAATGACGAGGCCACAAACGCCGGCGGCTGGGATCAGTGCAAGGCAAGAAAGCGGATGGACGGAGAGCTGTTGTCTCTTTGCTCTGATGAGCTACAGGCTATTATCAAGCCCGTTATCAAGCTGACCAGCGCTGGCAGTTGCAGTAAGGATATTATCAAGAGTATCTGTAAGCTGTGGCTGAAGAGTGAAAAGGAACTGTTTGGCCGCTGTATTTACTCTGCTCCAGGAGAGGGACACTGGTATGAGTATTATCGTCAGGAGGATGTGCCATACTTTGCACTTGATGAAAATGGAGATCGTGTGTGTCAGTGGCTCCGCTCCGCCTGTTACTACACTACCGACGGTTTCTGTTATGTGTACACGGATGGCTCGGCCACCACTGACCTTGCGGACTATTCGTTGGCGTTGCTGCCCGGCTTTAGTTGCTAATCTTTTATCTAATCTGCTTCCGCCTCGAAAGGGGCGGAGCAATATGGGGCTGTAGCTCAGTTGGGAGAGCACCTGCCTTGCAAGCAGGGGGTCGTGGGTTCAACTCCCATCAGTTCCACCAGTAATCTGTGTTGGTTATGTTGACGCTTGTGCGGTTCAGCTCATTACTTGACTGCTATCCCTGTCAAAAACCTATCGGCCATGGACGAGGTTCTTCGGACGCACAGTAATTTCGAGACATAGCTCAGATGGTTAGAGCGCACGACTGATAATCGTGAGGTTGAAAGTTCAATTCTTTCTGTCTCGACCACAATTTAATATGGGGCAGTAATGGGTTCGACGGGGTTTTGAGAGTGCAAAACACGCAGGAATGATACCGCCTGAAGGATCAAAACAAAATTAAACGACGATACTGTTGTAATGATTCACCCAGCTTTTGCCGCTTTCGTGGCAAATCGGGTTGCTGCTTGAACTAATTTGAGCATCCAAAACAGCGCACTTGGCCTGGTAAGCGCTTGAGGATAAAAGAAGAGGTCGTTTGGTTTCCTTGTTCCCCTTACACAAACAAGGTGGTGGAGGCGATACCGATCCGGTACGCCCTGGGTAAGATATGCCGACATCGTGGCACCCGCCGACAAGCAAACGCTTAAAAGCCGGCTATTGCGTAAGAATGTTTTGCTCATGTAGGAATTTCGGACGCGGGTTCGATTCCCGCCTGCTCCACCATATATCTGGGTGTACGCCAATTGGTAGACGGCGTGATTTGGGGTCACGAGGCTGTGGGTTCGAGTCCCACCACTCAGACCATTTAAGGCACTAACAGCAACAATTCTTGTATTCTTGCCATTTTTAAGAAGATAAGATGTGCCTTGGAAGTTGAGACGCTTACAGCAATATACTCAATCAAATAAATACAAAAGATGATTTGGATTTATCTTCAATAAGTGAAAGCTTAGATTTTTTGAATGATGCGTCTCGCGGTGTGATATTGGTTCGTAGCTCAATTGGTAGAGCATCCGGCTGTTAACCGGAGGGTTGGCGGTTCGAGTCCGTCCGTTCCAGCCAGAATAAAAGCATAGGTAGAGAGCTTTTACACGAAGTTCGTGGAAGGACACTTACAGCAATCTTATTACATATAATTTGGGTTTATAATGTGAAATGTGTCTTGGCGAACAATGTTTTCTGAACTACCAAAGATATATTGCGGGGTAGAGAAGCGGCTATCTCGTCAGCCCCATGAGCTGAAAATCGCAGGTTCGAGTCCTGCCCCCGCAACCATGCCCGTCCTACGAACAGAGCGGAGACTGTAAACCGAATAGGAAATTGAAACCATGTATTTGGCAGCATGACTTTTGCCGGCTTTGGAGTAAAGCTGGACGCGCCCCAACAGCGCAGAGTTGGAGGCATGGCCGATGCCTTGAATCGGTCAGTATGCTCGGTTAGCTCAGCTGGTTAGAGCGCCTGCCTTACAAGCAGGAGGCCACAGGTTCGATCCCTGTACGGAGCACCATATGTAGGTATAGTGTTCAACGGTTAGCATATCGGTCTTCCAAACCGAGGGTGCGGGTTCAAATCCCGCTATCTACTCCATTTTAATATGCGGGTATGGCGGAATTGGCAGACGCGCCAGATTTAGGATCTGGTGGGTTATTCCCGTGCAGGTTCGACCCCTGTTACCCGCACCAATAAGAGCGCATACAGCAACTTTATTTATGGAATCAACTTTTAACTGATTAAACCAAACAAGGCGCTCTGTATAATAAGCTGGCGTGGTGGAATGGCAGACGCGGCGGATTCAAAATCCGTTGGTAGCGATACCGTGTGGGTTCAAGTCCCACCGCCAGCACCAATATGCGCCAGTAGCTCAACTGGATAGAGCATAGGACTTCTAATCCTAAGGCTGGGGGTTCGATTCCTCTCTGGCGTACCATCCGTGTGGTAGTAAAAGTACGATCAATAAAATAACTACACTCGTTTGTTTCTGCCATAAAGGGCTGGATGGTATGGCCTGGTCAGCGAGAGATCCTGTTTGGAGAATCGGGAGTACAGGCACGGTAAAAATAAAACCCCGCCTTGCGGCGGGGCGAAAGGGTTAAAGCTTAATGCCAAGTTTTTCGGCCATTTCTTCTGGAGTCATGCTGGCGGAAGCTTCTTCGATAATCTTTTTCATTTTGGCGGGACGAAGCAGTTCTTGTTTCTTTGCCTCAAGAGCTGCGATCTTAGCGTCGATTTCTGCGATACGATCTTCGACTGTACGACGAGCGCGTTTTGCTTTTTCTTCTGCCATAATACATTGCCTCCAATCAATTTGGTTATTACATTTATACCACATTTTAATTCAGAATGCAACACGCAAAAAGAAATATTGGGGTGTAGCCAAGTGGTAAGGCACGGGACTTTGACTCCCGCATTCGCTGGTTCGAGTCCAGCTACCCCAGCCATAAAAAATTATTTGGTGCCATCGACGAACTGGCTAAGTCACCAGCCTCTCAAGCTGGAGGTTGTGGGTTCGATCCCCACTGGCATCACCAAAGGAGAATTGCTGTGCCAAGGAAAGCATTGACAGAAAATCAAACCAGCAAACAAAAAGTTGTTAGAAAGATTCCGGTAACAGAAAATGGGCTTGGGGTTCACTGTACAACAAAGAGTGGTATGGAATTTCAAATCAGTCAAAACACTGAGAAGAAAAAGCATACGCTTTGGAAGATTGTTGCTGGTGGTTTTGAAAAGGTTTCCACCGCAAATTCTCCGTATGATCTGTATGAGTTGATTCCTTGGGACAAATAACCTGGTGCGTTGGACGAATTGGTAGAGTCGCCACCCTTTCAAGGTGGAATTTCCGGGTTCAAGCCCCGGACGCATCACCAACGCCGTTATGGTGGAATGGCAGACACGCCAGCTTGAGGGGCTGGTGGGAGCAATCTCGTATGGGTTCAAGTCCCATTGACGGCACCATTATGGCTCCATGGCGAAGATGGTTATCGCGCCGGCCTGTCACGCCGGAGGTCGCGGGTTCAATCCCCGCTGGGGTCGCCATATAAGAACTTGGTGTAATTGGTAGCATGTCGGTCTCCAAAACCGTTGGTGAGGGTTCGAGTCCTTCAGTTCTTGCCAAAGTAAAGACACAAACAGCAATTAAAATGTAAGTTTCTTTTAGACCATCTCCTTTCTTTCTACCTCCCTTTCTTTCTTATGTGTCTTGTTTCTTTTATCTTTGCCGGTATAGCTCAACTGGTAGAGCAGCGGGTTTATACTCCGTAGCGCCAGATAAGCGGCATGTTGTGGGTTCGATTCCTACTGCCGGCACCATAAATATATAGGAGAGCGCCAGAGTCGGAGAGCTGGGGCGGTCTGTAAAACCGTTGCTTTCGAGCTGAGTGGGTTCGACTCCCACCTCTCCTACCAAATTTGAGTGTAGTATCCAAGTAGGCAAAGGAATCTCGCCGGCAGAGTAGGAGTGTCGCCCTACTTCGTAAAAGAGATCTGTTGACAACAGTTCGATGGTTCAAATCCATCCTCACTCACCAAATATGGCGCAGTGGCCGAGTCTGGTTTATGGCAGCGGTCTTGAAAACCGTCGTGCGTGATGAGCGCACCGTGGGTTCAAATCCTACCTGCGCCGCCATACCTCATATACCATGTTGTATATTGAGGCCAGAGAAGTTGTACCGCAACTTCTCTTTTCTTTGGAACGATAGCTTATGAGGTCTGAGCGGCGGTCTGAAAAACCGCAGGATGATGGATCGTTACCATCTCGTTCCACCATAATAAAGACATGGACAGCAATTTTATTTGGAGGAATAAAATCACTATATGATGATCGTGTCTTGTGCCTAAAGGGAGTTACCAACGGGCGTAAAATAAGTGGGGACACCGTGCAAACCGGGCAATTCAATATGCGCCTGTAGCTCAGTTGGTAGAGCAGCGCCCTTTTAAGGCGTGGGTCGGGAGTTCGAGACTCTTCAGGCGCACCAAATTTTCGACACATGAGAATTCATGTGTCTTTTTATTTTTGCCGAAAGGAGGAAGTGGAGTGGCAAATGATTTGAAAAAAGGAGCCGCAGCAAAAACACAACGGCCAGAGCGGATGTCCTTTGAGAACGAAGATAAATACCCATATCATTGTACGGCCTGTGGCAAGGGATACATGAGACAGAAAGACAATTTTAATGTTACTCCGTCTCCTTATTATGCAAAGAACGGCGGGTATCTTACGATCTGTCGTAGGTGTTTAGATAAATCTTTTGAGTATTATCGTGACGATGTGTTTGACGGAGACCAGGATAAGGCTATGGAGCTTCTATGCGCTACTATCAACACTTGCTTTGATGAGGTAGCGTGGGCGAATGCAAAGAAACACCCGTCTCCCAATAGAAGTAAGGTAAGCCAATACTTCTCAAAGCTCAATCTTGCGCAAACCAAAGGTGCGTCCTATGCAGATACGATTTTATATCGAAGAGCGAATAAGGTTGAGAATGCAGAAACGATACAGGCCGTAAAGGATAATCCAAAGATTACGACTCCGATTGAAACAATTCAGTTGTTTGGACTTGGCTTTAGTGATCAGGATTATGAGACATTGCAGTATGAGTACGACGATTGGGTAAAGAAGTATGGCATTCCTGAGGATAAGAGACAGGACGAGCTTTATAAGAGTTTGTGCTATCTAAAACTTCAACTGCAAAAATCTGTGCAGAGTGGTGATTCAGGAATCGGAGCACTGGCAAAGACCTATAAGGACTATATTAACGCTGCTACGACAGAGCTGGAGGATCGCCGTCAGAAGAAAGAAGAGTCTGTACAATTAAAACCGCTTGGAATGTGGGTCAGCGATATTGAGAAGTATACGCCGGCAGAATTTTATAAAGATAAAAAACTGTTCAAAGACGCTGATGACATTGGCAGCTATGCTTCGCGGTTTATCTTCCGGCCTTTGAAGAACTTATTAACAGGGTCTAAGGATCTTGATAAGGAATTCAAGCTGACGCAGGAGGAATGACCATGAACTACGATGCTTTAATGGATGAAAAGCAAAAGCAGCTGCATGAGCACTTTCCTCCAAGCCACTATTTGCACAAGTCAGAAAATGTACAAAGACTTTTGATGTGGATTACATATTATAGAAGAAATCCATCAAGATTTGTAGAGCACTATTTTGGGATTGCTCTTCAT
>ERZ1026915.460-NODE-460-length-20772-cov-14.587682_pt1 | contig 20772 bp, 16 predicted proteins | sample MGYA00519466_ERZ1026915 | MGnify/ENA primary metagenome ERZ1026915 (study PRJEB26926, sample SAMN06164884) | human gut metagenome | biome: ENVO:00009003; feature: ENVO:2100002; material: ENVO:00002003 | host: Homo sapiens | place: USA | collected 2012 ... | reverse complement strand
GCAGATATGACTTGGGCAAACAATCATTGCAAATGGTATTGCTGCAGTTTCATACAGCGCCATAGGACAGGAATATTGATCAAATATCGGAGGAACTGTTTTAAAAAGATCTGGAATCAACAAAGCCTTAAAAGAACTCGAAGCTATGTGCACACGCGAGCATTGCTTCCTGCCGCCGTTCTGCAACTTCACGCCCGAAGAATGGCAGTCCAAGGGGCATGAATACGACGAGGTGCGCGACTGTATGCTCGGCTGGGACATCACCGATTACGGTCTCGGCGACTTTGACAAGGTTGGTATGTCGCTCATCACGATCCGCAACGGCAACCGTAAAATGTCTGACAAATATCCGAAGGTCTACGCCGAGAAGCTGCTGTACATGAAAGAGGGACAATATTTCCTAAATCATTTCCATTGGTACAAGACCGAGGACATCATCAACCGCGGCGGCAATATCCTCATCCGCGTCTACAACAGCCTGCCCGACGAGTCCATTGGCAAAGAATCCGACGTGACTGTCCACTGCGACGGCAGAACCTACACCGTTCCTGCCGGGACGCAGGTAAAGCTCACGCCGGGTGAAAGCATCCATATCCAGCAGTATATGTATCACGATTTCGAGGTCGAACCTGGTACGGGTGCTGTCCTGCTCGGCGAGGGCAGCCAGTGCAACGACGATAATACCGACAACTGCTTCAATCCACCCGTGGGTCGCTTCCCAAAAATCGAGGAGGATGAAGCGCCGTACCGCCTGCTCTGCAACGAGTATCCGGCAGTGAAGGACTAAGCCATGATCGAGCTGCAAAACGAAAATCTGACTCTGTGTGTTGATCCGCTCGGCGCACAGATGATGGAACTGCGCTCCAGACAGGAAACGCAGTTTCTCTGGAACGGAGACGGGAAATACTGGCGCGACCGCGCGCCGTCACCGTGGCCTATCCGCAGATGCCGTATCTTGGCATTTGGCATATGCCGCACACAGATGCGCCGTATGTCTGCATTGAGCCGTGGTCGTCGCTTCCATCGCGGCAGGACGTGGTGGAGAAACTGAGCTGCAAGAGCGATCTGATTCACCTTGCACCGGGGGCGGAGTACGAAAACACATGGAGCATTGCGATCACGGAGGAATGAGTATGTATGATGTTGTTGCGCTCGGTGAGCTGCTGATTGATTTTACGACGCAGGCAACCGACCCGGACGGCTAGCGCCTTACTTTAATGCGGCGTAGGCTGAAGATGCAGCAAGCGATTTGCGAAAAAATATAGGGCAATACCGCACAGAAAGAGCAAAACGAAGCCCAGACAAAGAAAAAAGAGTTTCTGACTCAGCTCGAACGGATCGTCCCGTGGAAGGAATGGCTATGCCTGATCCAGCCGTTCGTTTTCGGATTTCTGCGGCATCGATTCCAGCAATCAGGTTCCGGACGGCGATACCCTTGGCCGTTTTCGCAATCTGCTGATCAAGAACGGATTGCAGGAGCGGCTGTCCGCGTGAAAGTGGAGCACGTATTCGGTGTCGTCAAGAAAAAACAGCTGTGTTTCCGAAAAACACGATACCGAGGGCTCGAAAAGCAGAGAGCCAAATTCAATATCATGTTCTCGTTAGCAAATCTGATTCTGGCTGACAGACCCTGTCTGGCAGCTTGAATCTGTGCGCTCCTGCGAGCAAACGCACGGGACGACCTATTGATTCTTACAAAATGGCTGCCCGGCAATGCGTATTGTAGCATTTGTGCGGTGTTGCCCTAAGATTTCAACGCTTCAACTCACAAAATTTCTCTCTGAATTGCTCTGTGCCGATTCTGCATATCTCGGTTCCCTATCGGCACTGTCCGCAAAGATCGACACTGACGGCAGGCTCGGCATCACGCCGAAGAAGGTCACCTGCCTGGTGCGGGAACGCATTGCGGCTCTAAGGAAAAACGAAATTCTGGCGGATACCTACCGCAGCAACGGCAAACGGTGGATTTCCCTCAAAGGTGCCGATCTTTCACCCGTGAAAAAGACCGTCCCTATCGACCCGGCGGGGATGCTGAGCGCTTGTACCGCGCCGTGAGGCGCGTGTTGCCACTTCGTGTGTCGCTTTCAGCATTTTACACATATAATTGCTGTTTTCAGATAAATCCTAAAAACTTACAAGTTGCCTTCTAAAAAACTACGTTTTACTAACCGATAATTAACTCGCGCCACAGAGAAGATGTCTTGTGCCTTGGTTACGACAATGCTGTAAGCTGGCTGGTGCTCCTGCGCTCTAAGCAGGCGGATTTCGCGGAAGCCATGCAGATTTCGCCGTCGCAGCCTTTCACGACGAAGGCGATTATCCGCATATCCACATGATGCGCTGGTCGGCTGACCTGAAGTATGGCTTTCTGTGCAAAGACAATCTACTGTACTTGCAATCTGCGTTGAGGAATATGATCTGTGCCGATGAGCTGAAGAATATTGTCTATAAAGACTTGACCGAGGCAGCACGGGAGACCATGCGCAAAATTGTTGACCATCTGGAGTCTGTTGAAAATCCACCAGAAACAATTCAGCAAAAGCTGCTGGGCTTGCGCTGGAATTGCGCATGGTCGGCGGCAAATAGCAAGTACGGATATCTCAAAAAGCCGCTCAAGGATATGGTGGATTCCATCGTGGATACGTTCCAAAAGGAGAGCAGCTTCTGTCTTCGTTTCACCAAGACATTCAGGCAGAAGATTGCCGCATTCGGTGAAAACGGAGCTTACCTTTTTCCGGCATATCTCCGCCGGAAAAGACTCGGCGTTTCCTCTGCGTGCTTACGGAAGAAACGCGCAAAGTAGAAGCGGTCACAAAAATGCAGTTGATCTGCAATTTGCCCGATGGACAGATCGCTCGACTGCAACAAGTATTTCGCTTTTTGCATAATCAGCATATCGATGTACTGACTTGTAGAGCAGCCGACTTCAGTATGAAAGCGCTTCGAGAGACTGCTGACAGAAACCATCAGGTGGGACGAGATTTCCTTTACGGTCAGACTGGCAGAAAGATTGGCCTCTATGTATCGGAACGCATCAAGAATCAACTGAGAATATGTTTGATGCAGCCGCTGATAAAGGTCTATGTATTCGGAAAAGCGGGCAAGTGCAGTGTGAATTGCCGCTTGAACACGGAAAATGTCCTTTGTGCGGTATGCCTCTATCAGTTTCTCGGTATAGCCCGGTTCAAGCGGGAGCTCATAGCATTTTGAAAGATTATCGAACAAATCAAAGTTGTTTTGTAGAATAACAGAGATATGGAAAAAATCTTTTCCATGCTATTTTCACAGCCGTACTCAAATTGCAGACCGGGCGGGATGAGATACATATGACAGGGACGCAGGATAACAGTTTGGCCAGCGTAGGAAATTTCACCTTCACCACTGCAAATGAAATATAGTCTGGAGAAATTTGATGGAAGCTGATCCATAATCCACTCGCAATCTACGATGGCATATCCGGAGTCAGAGATGCGCACAGCCGTTTGATCGAGCAGTTTGATTGTGTCGTTCTTTTCTATATACATAGCAGATCACCTTTCTGATGTCGTTCCGGCAAATATAAGGTACAACATGGATGCGGAATATGTCAAGTTATATCCGGAAAGCGCTTCTGCGAACGCTAAGATGCAATTTGTCCATATTTCTTCTTCTACATGGACAAATCGTGATTTAAATGTGGTAATTTTTAATATGGAAACAGCATGGTTTAATTTGAAAATGTAAAAAATAGTGTACAATTCGCCGAATGAACGCTGCTGTTTTGACAGAACAACTTGTTCTTTTACCGAAATATACATGTTTTTTCCGAATATGCGCATTGATACTTTGCATATAGATGCTAGAATGTACATAGTGAGATTGCAAACCGGATTGCAACAAGTAATAAAAAACAAATCTTAAGGAGGAAAAAATGAAAAAGGTTATTGCGCTGCTTCTTACCCTGATGATGATCCTCTCGCTTGCGGCTTGCGCAGCTGCACCAGCGAAGGAAACCAACAGTGAGACAACTGCTCCCGCAGCACAGGAAAACACAACTGAGACGGATGTTCCCAATGATGTTGCACCCGGTGCAGAGTACGAAGGGAAATCGATCCAGATCATGTTCAACTCTGATGATACATGGAATGATGTCATTGACAACTATGCCAAAGCAGCGATTGCGGAGGCGTTCCCGGGATTGAATGTGGAATTTGTTCCGCTTCAGGACGTTCCGGTCGAAACATTGGCAACGGTCGGTGAACTCCCGGATATCTGGTTTGGTACGGTTTCGACCGCGCAGATTGAAGCCGGTATCTGCTTGGATCTGAAGCCGTATCTTTCTGACTGGTTCACAGAGAACTTTAACAATCCGAATTTCTATAATGACAGTAAGGGCAGAGTCTGGGCGGTAGGTTCCGGCACAGATACCTTCTACACCAGTGTCTACTACTATAACAAAGACGTCTTTGCTGCCTGCGGACTGGAGGCACCGAAGAATTTCGATGATCTTCTGAACATCTGCCAGATACTTCTGGATAACGGATACAACATTCCTCTGTCACATTCCGGCTGGACGACCAGCGTGTATTGGCTTGAGCAGGCTATTGTGTGCTACGATCCGGAAGCGTATGCTGATCTGATGGCCAACAAGACGGATTTCAACGATCCCCGTATCCGTGCAGCAATCGCAAACATTCAGCAACTGGTTGATATGGGCGCGCTTGGAATCGGAACAGTTGAGAAGGATGCAACGGCATCTATTTCGGAGTTCGTCGAGGGAAAGGCACCAATCATGTCTACGATGAGCTGGAACTCTGGCGCAATCGCTGGGCAGACAGACTTTGAGGTTGGACAGTTCTTCCTGCCTTCTGCAAATGAAGCGTATCCGTCCGGCGCAGCATACACCTGCTGGGGTTCCTTCCTCAACGGTTGGAGCGTAAGCGCGTCTACGGAAGATCCCGAGTTGACGGTTGCAGTTCTGAAGACACTGATTGAGCAAGAAGCAAAGCGCAATTTTGATAATGGCCTTGTAACGAACTATAAGGTCGATGGCGAAATCGCGTTCGTAAATGATCTGGACGCAGACCGCTATGAGATGTTTAAGAACGTGACGACTTGGGGCAGTGCATTCTATCCGAATGCGCTGGATGCGAATTCGCAGACGGAATACTTCTCTGTTATCAATGAATGGCTGATGGATGATTCTGATATGACGGCAGATGATGTTTGCGATGCGATGCAGGCAATTTGGGAACAGAATACGTTCTTCGAGGTTTTCTGATAGGACTGCCTTCGAACACAAATAGGAACTATGCGGGCGGGCATTTTTGTGCTGATAAAAGCGGAAAATGCCCGCCGCTTTTAGATTTTGATTTTAGTACAGAGGAACTAATATGAAAAAGTATTATAAAAATAGTATTTATACTGTTTTTTTATTGCCGGCGTTGATCTTGTTTACAATGTTTCTGATTGCACCAGCCTTCGTAATGCTCCCAATCAGCTTTCAAAACAACAACAGTATTATGAATCTCGGATGGGTCGGTTGGGAGAATTATAAGGCAGTATTCTCGGACAAGACCTTTTGGATGAGCCAGATCAACATTTTGAAGCTGCTCCTGCTTACGCTTATCAGTATGCCGCTTTCGTGGCTGCTTGCGTTTGCGCTTGATCGGACATCGGGCTGGGTAAGCACAGTATTCCGGTTTGCTGCCCTCGTCCCATTGATTCTCGCAATTACTTCGGTAGCAAAGCTGTTTCAAGGAATTTATAACGCAAACTGGGGACTTGTAAATTCAATTTTAAAAGCGATTGGCCTCGGTGCGTTGCAGCACTCGTGGCTCTCTTCCAAGGATACTGCGATTTGGTGTATCGGAATCTGTAATGTATGGTGCGGCCTTGGCGCAGGTGTGATCATTAAGTGTGCCGCACTTCGTGGGGTACCAAAAAACTATGTAGAAGCTGCAATGCTGGATGGATGCACCGCAGCTTCCGCCGACTGGAAAATCCGACTGCCGCTACTGCGGAACATCATTCAATATGATTTGATTACCGGAGTGATCGGCACACTTTGCATTTATGCGCTGATCGAAGTAATCAGTGTCACATATGCAAAATATACAACTGTACCTATGCTGGAAATTGTAAATACCAGTATGAAAAAGCTGCAATTTGGCCTGGGGTGTGCAATGGCAGTGGTATTCTTTATCGAATGCCTGGTAGTTTCAATTATTTTGCATAAGGCAACGGACTGGGAAAATATTGAATACTAAGGGGCATACGAGCATGAAACATTTTTTAAACAGAAAACAGCTTGGCAGACATGGCTTTATTCGAAAAGGCGTATTGCTTCTATTTTCGGTCATTTTCCTGTTTCCGCTCTATTGGATGGTCTGCCTTTCCTTCAAAACGCAGAGCGAGGCCAGTGCTTCTCCGTTTTCTCCGCCGCGCAGCTTTAGCTTTGATAATTTCAAATCTGTATTAAATCAGATTGATATTGCCGGAGGTATGCTGAACAGCTTCCTGTACGCATTCGCTGTCGCTTCGCTGGTCTGCGTTTTTTGTACAATGGCCGCATATGCCATCTACAGGATGCACAAACGCTCGGCGAAATTTGTGGAGCGATACTTTGTTCTTGGACTTGCCGTTCCAGGTATGTGTCTGGTTGTGCCTGTTTTTTTGATTCTGAAATCACTTGGATTGATCGGAACCTTTTGGGCTGTTGTTATCCCATGCGTGACAGGTAATTTGGCGACAGGCATTCTCCTGATTGGGGCATTTATCAAAGCACTGCCAAAAGAACTGGAAGAGGCAGCAGCAATCGATGGCTGCGGATCGGTAAGGTGTTTCCTGAAAATTATCGTTCCGCTGCTGCGGCCGGGGATCACGACGCGGTTTGTATTAACGTTCCTTAACATCTGGAATGAATATGGAACGTTTAAAATCTTCTGCCTTGGCAAGTCACGCCAGCCAATCACGCTGATGATTGCTGGATTTTTCAATTCCAAATACGCGCTGCACTGGGGAGAAATCGGCGCGGCGATTCTGATGTCTTCTCTACCTGCAATCATTATGTACTGTATCTGCAATAAGCAGCTTGCGAATGCAATGACGATCGGATCAATGTCGAAGTAATTTGGGTACATTTGCTGACATACCCAGAGATAATTTCGATAAGGAGAGGGAAACATATGGACGATACTGCGTTTTACTTCTGGTGGGATGGCGGATTTGAAAGTGTTCATAACCGAAAAAATCAAGCTATCAACCCAGATGAAACCGCGCATGTTGCCTCAAAGAAATATAGACTTGATCTTTCAAGACGAAAATGGGGTATCAGTGGACTGGAAGTGTTTCCAGCTGCGGAGGGGCTCCTGGGACTCCGTCTGCTAGAACCGGAAATACCGCTCGACATGCGAGTGGAGGCCATAATTAATGGAGTCTGTTACCGGGCCGATCCAAAGAAGGATACGCAAAAGAGTATTATGGTATATGACTCCGGTTGCATATGCCACCAGCTGCGGATGAAGGGATGCGGCCTTTATGATAAGAGCGGAGCCCGACTTGCTGACGCTGAGTTTGAGATTGCGTTCTATTGCTGGAATGATTTGTTTACCGCGACTCTTTTACTTTTGGATAAAAATACTCGTCAACCATTAAGAGACGCAAATACAGAGATTCGCCTGTGTTTCAACACCCGCACTGCGATTTTGCGGCCAATGCAAAATACAGCATGGCTGCAGTGCAAACAGGGTGGCGTGCTTATCCATGCGATGGAAACACTGAGCGTATCCAAGGATGAGATCCTATTCCAGAGCTTTGGTACTGCGCTGACTACGTATTGGGAGCCATTGAAGTTGCCGGCTGAAACCTCCTTTCAGGCGCATCAAAAAAACGTATTTGTTCGGGCGCAGATTGGAACAAACTGGGTGAATGGGATTTATGATCCGCTATCTGCTGGTTGGATATTTCCAATTTTAAATGCCGATGAATCGCAAATCGCAATTTACGCGGAAACCGATTCGAAATTGCCAATAGCACTCAGATTGGGCTTGTATCGTGAAGGCCAGGCCAGACTGCGTCCTGATGGAAGCGTTATAGGGGCAGATTTACCAGATGCGGTAAATGCTATGGGCGTGTGCGTATATGCAGAAAATACAGAGGGGTTGCCTTCCGGCACGGCATGGCAAATATCGATTGACGGACATGAGTTTCCCGATTATCCGAGACCTTACACGCACAGATGGATTCACCTCTATGCAAGAGGCTGCTGCTCAAAGGAAAAACCATTTTGCGAAACAGTAACAGTTGGTCGTGGAAAAGTCAAAGGAATCCGTGCTGCAACATTTTCACAGTTGTCACTTCTGGGCTGGGATGACAACCCGCATTACGGGAATCCTCTTGATCGGACGGCAGTTCAACTTTGGCTGCAAGGACTCATTGGAACACAGGAGAGCCTTTGCATATGCCCGGAATCCCATATGACAGACTGCGCAATTACAGATATTCGACCAATTGACACGGCTCATGAATGGGGACCCAATAATGGCGGCGGCGATTTCTTGCGATATCGTATACCGCAAGATCAGACTGTCCATAAAATGCTCGCTGCAAGGTGTGAATTCCTCAGTTATGGTCCGATTTGCAGCAGCGTTCGATATCATATGATTTCGGATGATGGGGCGATTCACGGGGACATCCAATCTGTTATTTTTTCATCAAACGATTTGGCACGTGTCTTTTTTCATGCGGATTATACAGCGGATACAGATATCACACTGAAGGATTTGACGGCAGCATGGTTGGGATGTCCCGGTTATGATAGATCAAGATATGCAAAATATGCTTGGGGGAAAGAGGAACAGGTCTGCGAAGATGCGCTGGTTGACCTCTGTGCTGGAACGACTGAAGCAATTCTACCGGAACCACTAAGAGCTAATATGTGGTTTTCGGCGTACCGCGGTGGAATAATCGACGAGCAATTCAGAGAACCGAACGGGAATAAAGGAATGATTCTCCGCTCATATTCGATTAGTATCAAGAACCACCCACATATGATGCTTCAAGCAAAACGTTTGCAAATTGATGTATTTGACGGAATTACAACGCAATTTTGGCTTGGCCTATATCCGGAAGAAGATCTGCACATATGCGCAGGAGATCATTTGCATATCACATGGGAGTATGTCCCGACGGTGAAATACGCAACAGATATAAGCGCAACAGAAAAAGCGTATTATCAACTCATTTTAGATCATCCAGATAGCTATTGTCCAATCCAGATGGAAGCAATACATGGGAAATGGTCGGCAAGTGCCGTTACCGGAAGCGTTGTATCACAGGATCCAATACTTCGTGTAGCGCTGCATGTTACAGGGTGTACACAGACTGGTATGTTCCGCGTCCGTCATGGCGTTGGATATTTCCCAATAGAGATTCGCTTTTCGGAAAAGCCGGAAAAAATCACACTATTATGCTCACAAAAAAACTGGAAGCGTGTGGGGAATCTGCCGTATCAACTCCACAGAGAAGATGGGAGCTGGATCGCAACGTTTTTAATACAGATTGATTCGCAGAATTTTTCTGCACCAGAGGAAAGTTTGATTACAATTACTGCAAATAATAGCGGGAGTTAAAAGATGAAATACAAAGAAATTCAAGAACGGGTTTCGGCGTGCGATATTACATATAATGTCCTTGGACAGTCTGATCGCAGCGCGATGCCGCTGGGTGACGGAGAACTGGCTGTCAGCGCTTGGGTAACAGAAGACGGTGTGCTACACTGCTACTTGTCCAGGTCTGACGCGCTCTCCGAACTGGATCGAACAATCAAGCTTGGCGAGATACAGCTCCGCTTTTCGCCAGTGCAGTTTACAAAAGAAGCATATATGCAGAAGCTGCGTCTGACAAAAGGGCAAATCCAGATTAGCGGCCGTGATGGGATGGTAAAACTGTGGGTCGCGCGCAATACGCACTGCCTTTGCATAACAGGACAGTTTTGTAAGCCTGTTGTGGTTTCTGCAGCGTATCACACGTGGCGGACAGCGCCGTACGAGCCGTTTGGTGAATTCCAGTTCAAACATGGAATACAAGAATCGGCGGACGTTGTGCAGCAGGTAGACGGAAAAACACTGTTTTATCATAAGAACAGTCAGACGTTTATTGAAGAAATCGCCAAGCTTCAAAATGTCAGTGATGCGCAGGCGCTGATCCCGAATTTGCTGCAGGACCGCATTTTCGGAGGGGTGCTGGATATTGAGCAGTCAGAGCGCACATTTTCCATCCGTGTGTTGACGCACAGCGCGCAGCAGAGCGTGGAAGCGTTTTGTGACGCTCTGCATACAAGACTTGTGCATATGGAGCCGCTGGAGGAAAGCGAACGAAATACGCAAAAAGCATGGGAGGCATACTGGGATAAAAGCTACATTTTTGTAGATGGAGACCCCGCAGCAGAAAACGATTATTTAGCGTCACTTGAGCCGTATATGCAGGAGCCGACAGAGTATAGCTGTGCGTGTACATCGCAGATTACGAAAGCCTATACACTTACAAAATACATGACGGCATGCTGCAGCGGAGGTGCGATGCCGATTCTTTACAGTGGTATGCTGTTTAACCTTTGCCCGGGGTTGGACGAGCATTATACAACGCAGAATTTCGGAAGAGTATGTACTGCACAGCCGGCAGTGCAGATGAAAAATGTGAACCCGGATGAACGCTCGTGGTGCAGAGAGCATTTGTGGCAAAATGTCAGGCATCCCTATTACGCGATGCTGGAGCGCGGCGAAACTGAGCCGCTGCTGACATTATTCCGATATTATAGCCGTTTCCAGGAGATAAACCGGTTCCGTGCTATGCGGTATTATCATGCGGAGGGACAGCATAATACCGAAATGACGCTGAGTTGCGGCCTTCAGTCACCGGAAATATACGGAACGAATCGCGTGAACGTGCCGGATGGATATGCAGAAAACCGCTGGGGCGGCGCAGTCGATATTTCGCCGGGACTTGAACTCAGCGGACTGATGTTGGACTATTATTTCTTTACAGGTGATCAAGCGTTCCTGACAGCTACGCTGCTTCCGTATTATTATGATCTTCTGCGTTACATCGAAACAAGATTCCCAAGTGTTGAAAACGGAAAAATGCAAATCGGGCCGCTGAACTGCATAGAAACCTACCGCGATACAATCAATCCGATACCGATCATTGCCGGACTGCACAGCACCCTACAGCGGGTATTGTCTATCCGCGCATTGCCTGAACAGCAGCGGCTGTATTATTTACAGTATCAGAAAAAGCTTCCTCCAATTCCGTGCAATGAAGACACGCTCCTGCCAGCAGAGTCATTCCAGGAGGAACGGTATAATGTGGAAGTGCCTGAGCTATATGCGATCTACCCATTTAGAAACTATATGCAGAATAAACCGAATCTTGAACTGGCAAAGAAAACATATTCTTTACGAACGAAAGAGTATGGGATCGATCAGCCGTTTCAAATCGGTTTGACGCCAAAGGCCCCAAGCTATTCCGGCTGGCAAAGTGCCGGCGTTGTGGCAGCACTTCTTGGACTTGAGGAAGACGCAGCGGAAATTCTGCGCAGAAACTGTGCACTTCAAAATCCCGGAACACGCTTCCCAGGAATGTGGGGGCCGATTTATGATGCAGTTCCTGATACGGATCATGGTGCAAACATTCTGAACCAACTTCAGAAAATGGTGATGCAGGTGGAGGGGCGTACGATATTTATTTGTCCGGCGTTTCCAAAGAAGTGGAATGTTGCATTTAAATTGTTTGTGGATGCTGAAACAATAATGGAAGTCAAATGCGAGAATGGTATTTTTTCTGACATAAGACAAATTGGGCTCGATGGAAAGGTCGTTGACAGATACATTGTAAAAAACATTTGCGAATGAACTGCAAGTCAACCGCACCGCTTTATGAAAGGAGAGACGGATGAAAAAAGTAATTTCATTATTTATTGGGCTTGCTCTTATGTTTTATGCCCTGTGCTTGCCCTTAAATGCTGCTGCCTTTACATCGTTTTATGTATCACCAAACGGAAGCGATAATGCAGATGGCTCTATTGCACACCCTTTTTCTACGATAAAAAGAGCGCAGGAGGCTACGCGGGAAATTAACCAAAACGCGACAGGAGACATTTATATATTTTTGCGAGGCGGAACGTACTATCTGGATGATGTGATTTCTTTCTCATGGCTGGACTCAGGATTTAACGGACATCGAATTATTTATACAAGCTTCCAGAATGAGAAAGTTACCATTAGTGGTGGCATGCGCATTGAAAATTGGAGTGTGTACGATAGCAGTCGGAACATCTGGAAAGCACCTATTGATACGAATGGATTTTATTCTCGTCATCTATATGTCGATGGAGTGAAAGCGACACGCGCGCGTAGCGAGGGAAGGCCTGAAGGTTTTGTGTTGGACAGGCAGAATGGCTTTAACCTTCCAACTTCAGGTGTATATTCCAACATGAGTAGTTGGAGGAATCAGGATGACATAGAAATTCACCAGCAAGTCCAATGGGCACATCAATGGGGGTCTGTCAACAGAATAGAAAACGGGAAAATATATATGGATCAACCGTTTTGGCAATGGACTTGTCACTTTGCAAATTGGAATATTGGTATGCTCTATCCGGATACTATAGAAAATGCGTTTGAATTACTTGACCAGGTTGGGGAGTGGTATCTTGATAGAACTGAGGGCTTCTTATACTACATGGCGTCTGCTGGAGATGCACCATATAACCATGTGATTGTTTTGGGCAGGCAGGAAACGTTGATAGATGGAAATTTGAATGGGAATGGCGAAAAGATCCTAAGAAATGTATCATTTATCAATTTATTTTTTTCTGATACTACATGGCTGCGGCCCGGAAGCGATATAGGCTACGCAGATCATCAAGCTGGCGTTTCGATGGTTGGCGATAATGTTGAAAAGGTATCCCATAGTGCGATAGAATTTGAATATACACAGGATGTACGGTTTGAAAATTGTACAATAGAACGAATAGGATCATCGGCAATTGCTTTTGGCGAGGGATGTAAACGTAATACTATAACCGGTTGTACGATCCAAGATGTTGCCCTAAATGGAATATCTATCGGCGGTATAGATTTTGAAAAGAACCACAATACGAAAGACGAAACGACCTATGTTGCGGATAATGTGATTACACAGAACACGATAACGAGAATAGGAAATGAGATTGTTAGTGCCGTTGGAATCATGGGAGGGTATGTTCACGGGCTTGTAGTTGATCACAACTCACTTTCTGATCTTCCGTATACTGCTATTTCTGTTGGCTGGGGCTGGGGCGGCTTGGATATCGATTTTTATAATTATGATGCCGTTGGTGCTAATAGAGTGTCGTGCAATTATATTGACAACTATATGAATCAAGCTTTCGATGGTGGCGGAATCTATACGCTAGGTCGACAAGATAACTCAATTATTCGGGATAATGTGTTGCATCGACAAGAAAATCTATATGCCTATTTATACTTGGACAATGGTACGCGAGGCTATACTGTGATCAATAACGTTGTTTTACCAGCGAGTCAAGGGACAAGTTATTGGCTATTAGTAAATGATGCATGCGGTGGCCCAGAGTATCAGTCAACGCACGGTAATACAATTACACACAACTATTTTCCAAACGGCATGAAGGTTTACCGTTGCCCAAGCACAAATACACTGAAGGAAAACTGGGGATATACTAATTCTGCTTTGCCAACACATGCTCAAGAGATTATCGATTTTGCGGGAACTCAAAATTCAGAGTCCCCTACCCAACGTCAACAAGTACTTAGCGGGCGCGCTTTTGTAATTTATGACGAAGCGCATGAGGCATCTCTGCATGAGGGGAGCAGTGACGGGGAGTTGGTGCCTGTTAATTCTGAAATTGCGGATCGGGCATGGATTATGGATGAAGTCTTCGATGGTGTGTACTGTATTGTTAGTGCAAAAACCGGACGAGTCCTGACTCCCTCGAACCATTCTGTGGATTCAGGTGCAAGTGTGATTTCTTATACTCGCCTGGGAACTACATCGCAATACTGGAGACTTATTGAGCAGGAAGCAGGAATCTATAAAATTCAAAGTTATAGAGATGCGTCGATCTGTTTGTCAATATCTGAAGATGGCTATCTTGAACAGAGAATGGATAATGGTTCGCAGGTGTGGTTGCTTGAATCTGTTCCATTGCTGTCCATTCTTGATGCTGAAGGTGGTACTGTAAGCGGCGCAGGGTTTTACCTTTCTGGTGAAACAGTTAATTTAACCGTGGCTCCGGAGGTATATCGCAAGTTTAACCGGGGTCTCGAAATGCAGACTGATCTAATGTGGCTTTCTGATACCAGCTTTATTATGCCAAATAGAGATGTCACCTTAACACCGGTTTTCGGATATCAAGAATATCGAATTATCAACAGTTCGAGCGGAAAAGCATTAGCGGCGAGAACTCCAGAGTATGATGGGGATATTCTTATACTCGATGATGTTAAGAGCAGTGACGCGCAGCTCTGGCATTTTGCAAAGAGTGGCGGATATGTCCAGATCGTGAATATTTCCACCGGCTATGTGATTACACCATCGTTCCACTCATCAACCAGCGGGGAAGGAATTATTGTTTATAACAATAGTGGAAATGCTTCGCAATTCTGGTCTCTGGTTGATGCGGGGGCTGGGGCATTTAAAATCGTGAGCAAAAGAAATAAGAAAATATGTCTTACGCCATCAAACCATTCTTCTGAAAATGGAACACAAATTATACAGTGGAAATTTGATGGAAACGCCGATCAAAACTGGTTTGTTGTGAAAAATGAATCGTGAAAATTTAGAGAACGGGAAAGCAGAATCTTTGCTGTTTTTGGGTATAGCTGCAATTACTGCATTAATCTGCTCTTAGGCGCAAAAAAACACTGCCATGCCATATGCCTGGCATGGCAGTGCTATAAAAGCAGAAATGCGGTTGGAGTATGGTTTCCATTGAGTGTGGTTAAATGTTGGCACGGGTCAGGTTTGAATAGAATGGATATATGCATCAACTGTTGTCAGGACCCCGCCATGTGTGCGAGAATATTCAGCTGCGAAGACAGTTAGATGATTGCCGACGGAAGTTCGGATGTCAGAAACAGAAGGTGTTTTCTTTCCTTCACACAGCAATTTCCACAAATCATCCATAATGCCAATATCGCCGCCGCCATGACCGCCAGCTATGCTTTGGTCGATTTCGAATTCTGAGGTCTTTATGATATCTCGACGGTTATGACCATATCGTTCGGAGCTCGGATCTTCATCGCAATAAGTGAATAATTCGATCGTGTCAAAATCTGTGGAGGTTAACTCGGCCTTTGTACCCATGATGTGGATTCGACGACCACCTTGGTTAAACGGAGACATAGTAAATACAACCGTCTCACCGTTTTCGTATTCCAAATTAACGGTTTGATGATCGACAACGTCATTGTCACACTGGAATACACATCTGCCATAACCGGATGTTTCTAGCCATTGCTCTGTTTCTTCTGGTGTAAAACGTGTGCCGTCCGGGTGGCGAGGTGGGAAGAGATACCCTTCTTCGGCGGGATAGTCCCGATAGATTTTGAGCGTGTTGTAGGGACACCGTTCTGCATACGGACATCCTAGAGTACAGCGTTCGGGGGCATCGTTTGGACAATTCTCCTTGCGGAAATAGCTCAAGCGTCCAAATGACTGTACCTTTTTGCATTGGCTCTGCAGAAGCCACTGCAAAAGATCCAGGTCGTGGCATGATTTTGCCAACAACATGTTGGAGGATTCCTCTGTGTTGCGCCAAGGGCCACGAACAAAAGAGTGCGAATAATGAATATTTCCAACACATTCTGTATGAATGATATTGATGATTCTTCCAAGGCGACCTTCTGCAATTACCTGCTTGACTGCTCGTGCAAAAGGCGTGTAGCGGAGGACGTGGCAGACAACAACTGGAACGCCTTTTTGTTCTGCGGCATTACGAATTTGAATGCACTCTTCCGGAGTCGGCGCGACAGGCTTTTCGAGCATAAGAGGATATCCTTGTTCAATAGCCTTCATAGCAGGGGCAAAGTGAAGCCGGTCTTGCGTACAGATCATTGCAAAGTCTGCGATTTTTCCCCGCGCCAGCAGTTCGTCATAGGTTTTATAGCAGTTTTCTTTCGGAATATGGTAATGTTCGCGCATAAATTCGCGTGTCTGTTCGTTTGGGTCAGCAATACCGACCAGTTCATATCCGCCGTGCATATATGCGTGCTGTGTATAACATTTGCCGCGATTGCCAGCACCGATTAGAATGAACGTGAGCTTTTTCATAAAGACAATCCTTTCATTAACTTTATCAATAAATAAATCATAGCATGCATGCCGCATTGGTGTATATAGAAATTCGGACATTCTTTTTTATACTTTGGCTAACTGGAGGAATGAACATGCAGGAATTTGCATGGCATACCTGTCAACTTCAGAACGCTGTAACTGTCAGTGGATTGCATACGGCATTTATTGAAACATTTGAGCCTTCATTTGCCGGACATATGGAAAAACATAATTTCTGGGAGTTGGTAGCTGTGCTTGATGGCGAAGTGTGTGTAGAAACAGAAGGTCAAACTGTTTGCCTGAAAAACGGCCAAATGATTTTACATCCGCCGATGGAACTGCACCGGCATTTTAATTGTTCAATGAAAAGGAATACGTTTGCGGTATTATCTTTTGATGCAGTTATTGCACTGAAAGAGGCGGCGGGCATATATCATTTAAACATAGAGCAAAAGCAACAAATCTGTCGCCTTATCCGTTGTATCAGACAGATATATGAGATTCACGAAAACAGAACCGTTTTTAGGTTAAAGTCAAACGATTTAATGGTGCAGCAAAATCTTAAATCACAATTAGAACTGCTGCTTTTGTCGATTTTGGGTTGTGAATCCCAACTTGCGAGAGACAATCCGGAATATTCACGTATTATGACAGTCCTACGGGAGAGAATAGCAGACAATCTCAGTTGCTGCGAACTGGCGCAGGAGTTGGGAATGAGCCAGTCGAACCTGAAACGAGTTTTCTCATCATACTCCAGAGTTGGTATTATGCACTACTACCGATATTTACGGACAGAATATGCTGCTGTCCTTTTAAAAGAGGGGTTATCTGTACACGCAGTTTCGGAGCGGTTAAACTATTCTTCTCAAAGTGCTTTTTGTAATTCATTCAAGAGAATGTGTGGAATATTGCCATCGGATGTACGACTCATAAATTTGAAATCGACTGAAAAATATTAGCGCTTCCATCCAAATTAATAGACTTTGTTCTTCCCGCCCGTGGTAACTGTTTGGGCGGTCAGACTGAAGAAAACATAGCCATGGCAAAAAAGGTAAACACAGAAAGCGATATCCGCGAGCGAAAAGACGGGCGTTGAGAAAGATGGCACGCTGACGCTTATGACAAAACGGAAAGTGGATCACATTAAGGGAATTTGTGGTAAAATGTGGGTAGAAGCGAGAAAGAAAAGTTCTACCAGAATGATTGCTGAAATGGAAACACATATTTAATATTTGACAAACGGACGAATACACACCATGTACGGCTATACGTTGTACGGGATTGGTTATGGACCAGTTCCTGAAAAAACACTAATACAAATTAAATAGTAGGAGGAAATATGAGAATTCTATTTCAAGGCGACTCCATTACGGATTGCCTGCGCAGCAGCTATGACAGCGGCACATTTGTGGGAAGCGGCTATCCTTGTCTGATCCAGGCAGATCTGTGCCTGAATCGCACGGATATTGAAGTGCTGAACTGCGGCATCAGCGGAAACCGCGTGACGAATCTGCTTGCCCGCTGGAAAAAGGACTGCATCAATCTGCATCCAGACGTTATTTCGATCCTGATCGGCGTTAACGATGTCTGGCACGAGCTGTCTCAGCAGGAGGGCGTGGATGCGGAGTTGTTCGAGGAGACCTATCGGGTGCTGCTGCGATACACCCAAAGGACGCTCCCCGAAGCGAAACTCATTCTGCTTGGCGCATTTCTGACGCATGGAACAGCGACAGATGGTACACAATGGGATGGATTCTATAAGGAGGTCGCGCTTCGCAATGCCATCACGCGCCGCCTTGCCGCGGAATTCGGCGTGGAGTTTTTAGATCTCCAGAAGCTCTTTGATGAAGCGTGTGAAATGCTTCCTCCGGAGCACTGGACGCAGGACGGTGTTCACCCCACGGCTGCGGGTCATCGGCTCATTGCGAATGTTTTGGAGAAAAAGATGCAGCCGACCCTAGCGGATGCTGAAAAAAGATAGGATAAGTGAATATATCTGCGTATACGCATATTCTGAAAAAAGAGATAGGAGGAAGAACAATGCCAATTATTGAGTATGACGAGTTCTCTGAGTTCCAACAAGAACACTTTATGTTCCAAGGACAATGTGCAAAAGTCCTCATTCCGGCAGAAAAAGCAAATGGAAAATGGGCAATCAAAACAGAGTATTTTGGTGCGTTTCCGGAACTGGAAATTGAACTTCTGAAAAGAGGATGGCATGTTGCATTCATTCAGAATGATAATCGGTGGGCAGAAGAAAAAGATTTGCATCGTAAGTGTGATTTCATACGCTTTGTATCAGAAAAATATAGGTTCGAGACAAAATGCGCTGGAATTGGAATGAGCTGCGGTGGACTGTTTGCTGTAAAAACGGCTGCGATGTGTCCGGATTTGTTTAATTGCCTGTATTTGGATGCGCCGGTTATGAATCTGCTCAGCTGTCCATGCGGACTTGGTGATGGAGCAAATTTTTTTGTCGAGTATCACCAGTGTACCGGACGAAGCGTTTCACAAATGCTTAACTATAGGCAGAATCCTGTTGATCTGATGCATGTGTTAGCTGAACATCATATACCAATTATTCTTGTTGCCGGAGATGATGATCATGTGGTGCCATACAAAGAAAACGGGGAAATACTTGAAGAGTATTATCGTAAGCAAGGTGAAATACTTGAAGTGCACTTAAAAAAGAATGCCGACCATCATCCACACGGCTTGGAAGATCCTAAAATGATTGCTGACTTTTTAGAAAAACATAGTATAAGCCGAAGCGATGTTCTTGAAAGGTAGCCATAATCAGCGAACCCAGTTTATTCTTATAAATTCTTATAAATCTCAAATAATTGCTTTTTGAATACCCCCGGCACTGCAATAAAAAACGGCAGTTTGGGGTGAGTATTCCGCCCCAGATTACGCACCTCGACCGCTCAAATTGAGCATCCGTTCCGGCGGGATTGAGCACCCTCGCCGCCGGCGTTGAGCACTACGGTAAAATGTAGATATGCACCGTATTTTGCGGCGTAAATATCTGCAAGGAGGTCACCTGTATGACCAATTACCGTGAGATCCTCAGACTCCACAGTCTGGGCCTCAACAAGACCGAGATCGCGTCAAGCTGCCAGTGCGCTCGGAACACTGTGGCAGCAACCCTGCAACGGGCAGCAAACTGCGGCCTGCAATGGCCACTGCCGGAGGAAATGTCGGATAAGCAGCTCTCAGAGCGTCTGTTTCCGACCAGCCCCTCAAAGCCTGTCTACAAGATGCCGGACTACGACTATGTCCACAAGGAACTCCAGCGCAGCGGTGTTACGCTGAACCTGCTGTGGCTGGAATACTGCGACCAGTGTCGGGCGGCGGACGAGACTCCATACCAATCAACCCAGTTCAACAAGTACTATGCCGACTATCTGGCAAAGGTCAACGCCACCATGCACCTGAACCACAAACCCGGTGCGGTTATGCAGGTGGACTGGGCCGGCGATACTGCTACGGTTATCGATACAGATATCTTGCCCCAAAGCAAGCGTCAAACCTCCCCGCGTATAAAAGGCCGCCATCTCAAGGAGAACTGTTGCTCACCGAGATGGCGGTCTTTTATTTATGAGGCATATAGCATTCTTCTGGGGCATTTGCGGGAAGCAGCTTTTCAGCCCATGCTTCAAATGTTGGCCTCGCCGGTCTCCTGCTCGCAGTTCTTGCAGGCGTAGGTGTAGTATACGTCCTCGCGGATCCAGAACTCTGCCGGCTTCATCTGCAGCGTCCGGCGCACATCCTTGCCGATCTCAACCAATTCGCTGCCGCAGGCAGAGCAGATCCGCTCATTCTCCGGCAGACGGTGCTCCACCACCTCAGTGCGAGTCCCCTCCGGAACGACATCCAGTACATTGCCGGACTGCCGCTTGCGCTCGTACGCCTTCACAGCAACAGGCTTCTCCGCGGCGGCTTTGGTTTCAGAGGCATAGGCTTCCGCCTCGTTGTAAGTAAAGCTCAGCTGCTCCATGACCATCTGCTCCGCCTGCTCCGAAGAACGGCCGAACAGCTTCTTTTTGGACAGCTTCAGCTGCTCCAGCAGCCACTCATTCTGCAGTGTCAGGCCGGTAATGACCTATGCCTGCTCCTGAAATCGCTCATATTCCGCACGGGAATTGGTCACCATTTCTTCCGTGTTGCTTGTCCGCATTTCTCTGTTTTCCATGCAAACATTATACCACAAAACACGACAAGCAGAACAGGAACAGGGTATTGGCGAACGGGTCTAACGCAAATTGCTGCTGGACAAGGCGCGCCAGGCCGTCTATGCCTTTACGCAGATCTGTGTAGCCACAGGCAATGTAGACTTTATCTGCGCCGGTGAAGTCGTTCAGCATAGGCGCAGAAGCTCTACCAGCATTTTCAGCTGTTCCGTATCGCACCCGGGATAAATATCCAGACTGGCGT
>ERZ1026915.440-NODE-440-length-21176-cov-8.664931_pt1 | contig 21176 bp, 20 predicted proteins | sample MGYA00519466_ERZ1026915 | MGnify/ENA primary metagenome ERZ1026915 (study PRJEB26926, sample SAMN06164884) | human gut metagenome | biome: ENVO:00009003; feature: ENVO:2100002; material: ENVO:00002003 | host: Homo sapiens | place: USA | collected 2012 ... | reverse complement strand
GCCGAAGCGCCGCCGGTGGCGGATGAAGCGAGGCGATTTCGAGGAAGTGCCCCGGTCAGCGGGCCGGGTCAGCCCCTTCAGCCTGCCAGAGCGCCGTCGCCCATGTACAACAGAAGGAGAAAACCATCCTGGGTTCCGTCCGGGGCCAGCAGCCGCAGCTCCACATACTGAAGGTTGTCGTACCAGTCGGCGGACAGGTCAAAATGCAGGGTCCAGTACTGCTCCTGGCAGCTGCCCTTGAAGGGCGGCAGGGTCAGCTCCTGGCCATCCTCGTCCACGCAGTAAAGCTGGAGGTCGTCCAGCAGCACGTCCCCGGGGTCCCGTTGGATCTCCAGCTCCACCTGAAGGACGCCGTCCTCATAGGACGCGCCCAACAGGCCCACCCGGCCTCCCTGCCAGGTATCCCAGTACAGCCATTCCTGGGCCACCGCCGGTTCCTGGGTGGCAGGGGTGACCGGGTCGACGGAATAATCCGTGTGGCGGACCTGACAGCTGGAGACAATGGAGCTGACCAGGGACAGGACGATCAGCCCCGCCACCAGCACCCCCACCAGGCTCACCTGACGGGCCGGGCCGCTGAGGCTGTTCAGCTTTTCCCGGACCTGGCGGGCCTGGTCCTCGAAGCAGACCTTCTTCTGGTGGTTCTCCTTCCGCTCGTAGCAGACCTTGTCCCCATTGGGCACCGGGCGGCGGGAGGAGCCGTCCAGATGGTGGACGGTGCCGTCGGCATACACCTGCTCCCGCCGGGGCGGGCGGTTATAGGCCCCGCACTCCGGGCAGCAGCCGTTTTTCTCGTAGTTATAGCTCTTTCCGCAGGCCTTGCAGTGTATCGTTGCCATGGCGTGTCCTCCTTTATATCACATCCGCTGAAAATCCAGATACCGAGTCCCCTGGAAGGTCAGGCGGCCCCGGTCCCCCTCCACCAGCATACCGTAATCCTGGCCGTTCATCTGCAGCTCCATGCGGTCGCCGCTTTCCACCTGGAAGGTGGCGAAATACCGGGTGGAGGTGGTGGTGTGCATCTCACCGCCGCTGCGGTGGGAGGAGAAGCTCTGGCGCTTGGCCACCACTGTGGCCTCCACCGTCAGCCGGGGGGAATGGTTGTTCCTGTTCCGCTGGGACAGCTCCCGGACGAACGTCACCAGGATCATGCCCAGGATCGCCACAAAGGCCACGATGAAAAGCAGGAAGAAGATGGAAATGAATCCGTCGCCGGAGAAAAAGCTGTCGAACATGGCGCGTGCCTCCTTTTTTCGGGGGATGCCCCGTCTGTATGGTCCCATTGTACGCCCCGCCGGGGATAAAATCCACCAACCTCAGGTTGCGCCGGGGCATTTCCCCGGAAAACGGCAGGAAACCTCAGGTTGCGGCGGGATTTTTATCCAGTATAGCATACGCGCCGGACCTTTGGCAAGCCAAAGGTCCGGCGCGGGGGTTATTCGTCGGTTTTCAGAAGGTCCCGCAGGGTCACGCTGTCCAGATAGTCGCCGATGAGCTGGCCCAGGCGGTTCCACACCGGCAGGGTCCGGCAGCGGGCCGCCCGGTCACAGGGGTGGGCCCCCTCCTCCAGGCAGGCCACCGGGGCCAGGGAGCCCTCCGTCAGGCGGAGAATCTCCCCCAGGGGGTACTCCTGCGGCTGGCGGGTCAGGCGATAGCCGCCGCCCTTGCCGGTGACGCCGTCCACCAGTCCCGCCCGGCTCAGCAGGGTCATGATCTGGCCGGCGTATTTGTCGGAGATCTCCTGACGCCGGGCCACGTCCCGCATGGAGACGTAGCCGTCGCCGCCGTGCTCCGCCAGGTCCACCATCACCCGCAGGGCATAGCGGCCCTTGCTGGAAATGACCATGTTACACCATCCGGCAGCTTTCGCAGGAGCCGCAGTCCTCCGGGAACTTGCTGTGGTCATACTCGATGCCGTGGCGGTCATAGTAGTCCTTGATGGCGGACTTGATGGACTCCTCCGCCAGCACGGAGCAGTGGAGCTTGTGGGCGGGCAGGCCGCCCAGGGCGTCCACCACCTGGCGGTTGGTAACGGCCAGGGCCTGGTCGATGGTCTTGCCCTTGATCATCTCGGTGGCCATGGAGGACGAGGCGATGGCGCTGCCGCAGCCGAAGGTCTCGAACTTCACGTCCTGGATGACGTTGTCCCGGATTTTCAGGTACATCTTCATAATGTCGCCGCACTTGGCGTTGCCCACCTGGCCCACGCCGTCGGGGTTCTCGATCTCACCCACGTTGCGGGGGTGCATGAAATGATCCATCACGATATCGCTGTACAGTGCCATATTCAAAACGCTCCTTTCGTTGTCACAGCATGAATGCTTTCTTACCGGATTCCAGGTCCTTCCACACCGGGGACATGGACCGCAGGTACTCCACCACCCGGGGGACCTCCCGCAGGATGTGGTCCACCTCCTCCTGGGTGTTCCACTCGCACAGACTCAGCCGCAGGGAGCCGTGGGCCACCTCGTGGGGCCGGCCGATGGCCAGCAGCACATGGCTGGGGTCCAGGGAGCCGGAGGTGCAGGCGGAGCCGGAGGAGGCGCAGATGCCTGCGGCGTCCAGCAGCAGAAGCAGGGACTCGCCCTCGATGCCCTCGAAGCAGAAGCTCACGTTGCCGGGCAGACGGTGCTCCAGGTCGCCGTTGACGGCGCTGTGGGGAATTTTGGACAGGCCCTCAATCAGCCGGTCCCGCAGGGCCGTGACCTTCACGCGGTTTTCCTCCATGTGGGCGCAGGCCTCCTCCAGAGCGGCGGCCATGGCGGCGATGCCGGGGACATTCTCGGTGCCGGCCCGCTTGCCCCGCTCCTGGGCGCCGCCCTCGATGACGTTCACCAGGGGGATGCCGCCCCGGACGTACAGCGCACCCACGCCCTTGGGGCCGTGGAACTTGTGGCCGGAGAGGCTCAGCATATCAATGTGCTGGGTCTGGACGTCGATGGGCAGGTGGCCCGCCGCCTGCACGGCGTCGGTGTGGAACAGAACGCCCTTTTCCCGGCATACGGCGCCGATCTCCTCAATGGGCAGGATACTGCCGATCTCGTTGTTGGCGTACATGACGGTCACCAGGCAGGTGTCCTCCCGGATGGTGTCGGCCACCTGCCGGGCGGAGACCATGCCGTTTTCGTGGACCGGCAGCAGCTCCACCTGGAAGCCCTCCTTCTCCAGCTTCTTCAGGGTGTGGAGAATGGCGTGGTGCTCGAAGGCGGTGGAGATGATGTGCATTTTGCCCTTGCGGCGGCCGATGGCGGCGGCGGAAAGCAGAGCCTGGTTGTCGGCCTCGCTGCCGCCGGAGGTGAAGATGATCTCACGGGGCTGGCAGTTCAGGCACCGGGCCACGGTCTCGCGGCTCTTCATCAGCAGCTCCGCCGCCCGCTGGCCCACGCTGTGCAGGCTGGAGGGGTTGCCGTAGTTCTCCTCCATGGCGGGGAGCATGGCGTCCAGGGCCGTCCGGCTCATCCTGGTGGTGGCCGCGTTATCTGCGTAAACAGTCATTTGTATATTCCTCCCTGTTTCAGGCTTGAATTACCTATCGGTTTGGTTTGTAATTGGAGTATAACCGAAATTAACTACCAAGTCAATAGGTAATTTGGCTTTTCCGGCAGATTCTTCCAATAGAGGGCCGTTCTCCCCCGGTTTTTTTGATTTTAATGGAAAACAGGAAAATTATGATTGACATAACAGTTAAAAATGTGTAAACTGGACATGGCCTGAACGGCCAGGAAGAAAGATGAATAAAGGAGAAAGAGTATGAAACGCATCATTGCTGTGCTGCTGACACTGATGATGGCCCTGAGCCTGACGGCGTGCAGCGGCGACGACAACGCCAAGGTGGCGGGCACCTGGAAATGGAACTGCGACATCACGGAACTGTTCCAGGAGGGCGTCAACCAGGGGGCCGGGATGGACCTGTCCACGGATGCCACCATGGAGATGGTGTTTGTGCTGAAGCTGAACGAGGACGGCACCTATACGCTGAACGTGGATCGGGACGCCCTGAAAACCTCCCTCCAGACCTACATTGACTCGCTGATCCCTGTGGCGGTGGAGATGATCTATCAGCAGCTGGAGGATCAGGGCATGAACCGGGCCGACATTGACGAGGCCATGGCGGCCGAGGGCGTCACCGTGGAGGAATATGTGCAGCAGATGATGGACGCCTCGATAGACGTGGACCAGATGATGGACGGCCTGGCGGATGAAAATGAGTCCGGCTATTACCGGGCGGCCAAGGGCAAGCTGTACCTCAGCGATAAGGCGGACACCTTCAGCGATGACAGCTGCGCCGAATACACCCTGTCCGGCGGCACCATGCAGTGGACCGGCGGCAGCTATGAGCTCTTTGATAATCTGGACGACCTCCATGTAGAGCTGCCCGTCCAGTGGGTGAAGCAGTAAGTCCGTTCTGAAAAACCAAATTGCGGCCCCGCCGGGGCCGCAATTTTTGTCTTGCATTTGGGAAGAAAAAACGGTATAATAATCGGGTCACATGCCGGTGTGATGGAATGGTAGACGTAGCGGATTCAAAATCCGCCGGGGGCGACTCCGTGTGGGTTCGAGTCCCACCACCGGCACCACGTCGGAGCAAGCGATATAGAGCTTGCTCCGACTTATTTTATATCCATATCAGAGATCGCTTATGCCGCTGCGGGTCCGCAGCGGCTTTTTTGACGCGGCGGGGCCGACGGGCGGGGGATTGAGTACGGAGGCGGAATATGGTATAATAGGCGGAAAAACCGGCCCGGACACGGGCAAGGGGGTGACGGACGCCGTGCTTTCGCTATATCTGGCCGCGCTGGAAAGCGACGGGGACAAGAAACAGTTCCGGGAGCTGTACCGCCGGTATCACCGGGTGATGGAGCGGACGGCCCTGGCCGTGCTGCATGACCCCCACGACGCGGAGGAGGCCGTGCAGGAGGCGTTTCTGCGGGTGATTGAAAATTTTTCAAAAATTTATGAAATTCCTTGTAAGGATTTGGGGGGCTGGCTCGTTATTATAGTGAGGAACGAGGCCATCACCATTCTGCGCAGGCGGCGCTGCCACCTGCCGCTGGAGGAGGGCTGGGCGGATTTTGCCGGGCAAAGCCGGGATCTGCCGGCGTATTCGTCCATGGTGCAGCTGTTTGCCCGGCTGCCGGACACCTATCGGGCGGTGCTGGAGATGAAGCTGGTGCTGGGGTACAGCGGGGCGGAGATCGCCCGGCGGCTGGCCCTGACGGAGAGCGCCGTGAACACCCGGCTGTCCCGGGGGCGGGCGCTGCTGCGGAAAATTTTTGAGGAGGAGGGGATCGAACCATGACCGATCAGGAACTGGACCGGCTGCTGCGCCGGGCGCTGCTGGACGCGGCGGATCAGGAGGCGCAGACGCCGCCGGAGACGGAAGTGCCGCTGTCCGAGGGGCACCGCCGCCGTATGCGGGAGATGCTGCGGGACCCGCTGCTGTGGTTCCGGCTGCGAAACCCCTACCCCTGGCGCACCGTGGCCCGGCGGGCGGCGGTGGTGCTGCTGATGCTGTCGCTGTCGGCGGCCATGGTGCTGGCCGTCAGTCCCAAGGCCCGGGCGGATATCGTCCGCTGGACCATGGAGCAGAATGGCCGCCGGGTGGAGTTCCGCTATCACGGCGACGGCCCCGCCCAGGCTCTGCCCCAATACCGGATCGCCGCCCTGCCGGAGGGCTATACGGAAGCGGAGCGGATCGCGTATGACAGCTTTGGCAGTGTGCGCTATGAAAACGCAGAGGGTAACGTCATCGAACTGGACTATACGTATATGCAGGATGGGGTCAGCAGCGGGTACACGCTGGATGACGGGGACGTCAAGCGTGAGGTGTCCATAGCTGGTATGCCCGGAATGCTGTTTATTTCCACGGAAGAAGGTCATTTGAGTTATATTACCTGGATGGATGCAGCGCAGAATATCAGTTTCCAGATTTTTGCCAACGCCGACGAATCCATCATAATCACTATGGCGGAGAGTGTTTCTTTGTGCAATTCCACAAATTGAAATAATTGTAAAATTTTGCTGTAAGATTTGGTGTCCTTGACTCGTTATTATATATGAGCCGTCTCTATGAAAACTAAGGCTTGACAGGCAGGGCTACTTATGATAAACTCCGTATATGATTTATCATAAGTAGTCCTGCCTGCACCCATTTGACCGATGCGAAAGGAGCTGTTTCTATGAATCCCATGCACCAACTGACCCGGCGGCCGGTGAAGGCGGCCTTCGGCGCACTGCTGCTGGCCTTAGCGGGGGTGATCCTGGCCCTGTCCGGAGGGCAGTTCTGGGCGGCGGTCCAGACCCGGGCCGGGGTGGAGGAGACCTACACCACCGTGGCGGTGGTCACCGGCGGGAAACGGCAGCTGGTGTCCAGCGGCGACATAGTATACGAGGATATTGGCCCCACATACGAAGCCAACGAGTTTCTGAAGGAGGCCGCCCAGAAGGGCTGGAACATCATCCGCGGTCAGGCCACCATGGGCCTTGCCGGGGGGTACAGTCCGAAGCTCACGCCGCTGACCACATTTTATCAAATGGACGTTGACAGCTCCGACACCCGCATTGATAACGATGAGGACGTCCCCTATAACTTCGCCATCCTGGAGATCGAGATCACGGAGGTGGGGGAGGAGAGGGTCTATTATCCCAGAGAGTATGATACAGGCGCTTTTTTCAACTGGGTCGTCTCCGGCAAGGTGCTGGGAGTGCAAGCCATGAGCGGCGATTGGAACGACCCCACCGGCCGGAACGCAAATTTTTATTTGCAGATCACCGGCGAGTCGGATGCGGCGGGCAAGGCGCTGCAGGCCGGACAGCGGATCCTGGTGTTTACCCACAATTACCGCGACCTGGATTTCGAGCAGCGCTGCCTCATTGCGGAGGACCTGAGACTCAGTGGCTATGAGGTGGACCCCCGGAGCCTGGATATTGAGAACAACCTGATCCGTTATGCCGACCGCACCACCGCCATCACCATAACGGACGGCGAGGGAAATCCCTGGCCGGACGATGCGCCCCTGTATAAGGACCCCGTTACCGGCAATGAGTCCACCATAGACCTTCGGCGACTGAACACCATTGCCTTCAATGTCGATGACTGCTCCCAGCCCTGGACGTTATACGATGAGCAGTGGAATGTGGAGGAACAGAAATGGGAGTGGACCGTTCAGCGGGTCATTGCCTATGACACGGATTATGACCTGGCTTCCTTCACCATTCTGCCGGAGGGCGTCACGGCGGAGGAGATGATTGCCTCCTCCCCCACCTGGCAGAAGGCCATGGAGTCCGTCCGGGTCAGCAGCCACAGCGTGCCGGTGCTGGCGGTGAATCACTTAGAGGCTCTGGCGGATTTCGCCGCCGGGACCACTATGGTCACCCAGGGCCGCAGCATCTCCCAGGCGGAGTACGACTCCGGGGCGGCGGTGTGCCTGGTCTCCGAGTCCCTGGCCCGGGAAAACGGCCTGAACGTGGGGGACGTTCTGCCGCTGTCCCTGTATGAATACGACCAGGACCTGCGGTATTCCTACATACACGAATATAACCCCCGGCCCTCCTGCTATCTGCCGGACCAGGGCTTTCAGCAGGAGACGGAATACACCATCATCGGTCTGTATCGCCAGAGCAACGAGTGGGTGACTACCCCCACCAGCTTCACCCCCAACAGCGTGTTTGTGCCGGAGAAAAGCGTCACCTGCCAGACGGTAACCGGCAACTATGGCGTGTGGTCCAGCCTGATCCTGCAAAACGGCACCATCGACCAGGTGGAGGCCCGGCTGGAGGAAAACGATCTGGGCGGCGCGGTGACCTACTACGACCAGGGGTACAGCGATATTGTGGAGAGTCTGGACGGCTATACCAGGGTGTCCCGGACGGTGCTCTATGTGGGCCTGGCTCTGTGGGCGGTGGTTTTAGCGGCGTACTGCGTACTGCTTCCCATGCAGGAGAGCAAAACCGCCCTGCGTATGTGGACACTGGGCGCAAAACGTCGGGATATTGCGGGACAAATCTGGACGCCCTCGGCATTGATGGCGGCTGCGGGGACGGTGATCGCGTTGGCGGTCAGCATCCCCGGTATGTCCTGGGCCACGGACAAAATCCAGGCCCTGACCGGCTCCGATCTGACGCTGACCGTTTCCACCGGCCAGACCATGGCCCTGTGCGCCGGGGCCCTGGCCATCGCCCTGGCGGTGATTGCCTTGGTCAGCGTATCCACCGCACGGCGGGGTATCCGCAAGGCGGAATAAGCAAATCAAAAGGCGAAAGGAGGACCGCCCATGACGCCCTATTTTTTCAAGCAGATGCGCAAGCGCACCAGCCTGTGCCTGGTGGTGGTGCTGACGGCCCTGGCGTTTTCCCTGGCCCTGTGTATGCTCCAGCGGTCCCGGGCCCAGATGGCCGCACGCATTGAGGAGGTTTATGACAATCTGGAGGTCCGGTGCAGCGTCACCAATCTCACGGGGACCCAGTCGGACCAGCTGAACCTGCCGGATTGGGTGCTGCGGCTGTTCGACGGGGAAAAGACCTACGGCAATTTCCAGGACAACGACCTGTTCGCCCCCTATGTCCGGGATGTGCAGGTACGGTCCACGGTGTACTGCACCACCCCCGGCGACCAGGACCGGCTGACCCTCAGCGGCGTCACCGGGTTGAAGGCGGACAGCTCCCTGCTGGCCTCCTCGGGCTGCACCGTCATCTGGCGGGAGGGCTTCGGCGAGGATATGTTCCGGGGGCGGGGCTTCTCCCTGCTGCTGCCGGAGGAGCAGGCGCATCTGGTGGACGGGGACGGCTATGTGACCCTGGAGTTCACCGGGGTGGAGGGGGACAACATCCGGCACCGCTTCCTGGCGGCGGGGACCTATACCGGCGGGTCCGGGCGGCTGTACTGCTCCTGGTGGGTGGTGCGGCAGCTGTGCGAGGAGACCTACGGCGGTCTGACGCTGGACAGTCTGTCCGCCGCCATGGCGGACAACCGGAAGATCGGCGAGTTCTGGGACGGGTACGCCAGCCGCTATTTCGTGGCCCCCACCAAGGACGGCACCCCGGTGCCCTGGGAGGGATCCCGGCTGTACCGCACCTATCCCTTCGCCCTGGCCATTTATGACGATGTGCTGGTGAAAACCGTGGAGCAATTGCAGCAGAACCAGCGGCTGCTGGGGCTGGTGTCGTGGCTGCTGGGGCTGGCCTCCTTCGGAGTGGGGGCGGTGTTCAGCATCCTGCTGCTGCGCCACCGCAGCCGGGAGCTGAAGCTGCAGTTCATCCTGGGCCAGAGCCGGGGCAGCATCTTAGTGTGGGCCCTGACGGAGCACGGGCTGCTGAGTCTGCTGGGGGCGATCATCGGCGCAGGGGGCTTCTGGCTGGCCTTCCGGACGGCCCCGGCCTGGGGGCCGGTGGCGGGCTTCTGGGTGATGAACCTGGCGGGCACGGCCCTGGCGTATCTTCTGACCATGCGGCGAAAGTTTCTGGAATCAAATCTGGGGAGGGAATAAATATGAACATCCAGCTGCAAAACGTTACCTATACCTATGCCGGGAAGTATCAGCGGGTCACCGCCGTGGACGGCGTCAGCTATACCTTCCACGACGGGACCCTGTACACCATCATGGGGGCCTCCGGCAGCGGCAAATCCACGCTGCTGAGCCTTTTAGCGGGGCTGAAGCTGCCCACGGAGGGGGAGATCACCCTGGACGAGCAGCCCACCCGGCTCATGGACCGCAGCGCCCTGCGGCGGGACACGGTGTCGGTGATCTATCAGGATTTCAACCTGTTTCCGCTGCTGACGGCGGAGGAAAACGTGTGCTATCCCCTGCGGCTGCAGAAAATGGACAAGGAGAAGGCCCTGGAGCTGGCCCGGCAGCGGCTGACGGATATGGGCATCCGGGAGTCGTATTTCCGGAAGCTGCCCAATCAGCTGTCCGGCGGCGAGCAGCAGCGGGTGGCCATCGCCCGGGCCCTGGCGGCGGGCAGCCGGGTGATCCTGGCCGACGAGCCCACCGGCAGTCTGGACAGCGACAACGGGCGGATGATCGTGGAGACTCTCCAGCGGCTGGCCCACCAGGAGGAGCGCTGCGTCATCGTGGTGACCCACGATCCCAAGGTGGCCGAGGCCGCCGATATCCGGCTGCATATGCAGGACGGAAAGCTCAGCGGGGAAGAAGCATAAAGCCGACCCCCCTGTATCCCATGGGATACAGGGGGGTCGGGCAGCTTGCAGCCTGCGGGCGGCAAACTCTGCGAGGCTTTTGGGAAAAGCCATCTGTTCAGGATTCGCCGAATTCCCGGGTCAGGTCCCGGTCCAGCAGGGTGCGCAGCTCCGCCATGGGGTCCGCGCCGCAGTAGAGGATGCGGTGCACCGCCCGGCAGATGGGCAGCTCCACGCCATAGCGCTCCCCCAGCAGCACCAGGGCCTCCACGGTGTAGTATCCCTCCGCCAGGTCCGTGTAGGTCTCCCCCCGGATGAAGGATTCGCCGAACTGCCGGTTGTGGCTGTACCGGGAGAACACCGTGGCCTCATAGTCACCCAGGTGGCACAGGCCGTAGGCCGACAGCTGGCTGCCGCCCATGGCCTGGATGAGACGGGCTACCTCCCGGGTGCCCCGGCTCATCAGGGCCCCCTTCAGGCTGGACAGGCCCTTGCCGTCTAAAAATCCGGCGGCGATGCCCACCACATTTTTGGCGGCGGCCCCCACCTCGTTGCCGATGAGGTCCTCCCCATAGTAAAAGCGGATCAGGTCGCTGGAGAAGGACCGCACCAGCAGGCGCTTCACGTCCTCCCGGCTGCTGTCGATAACCATGCAGTTGGGGATGCCCCGGTAAAACTCCTGCACATGGCCCGGGCCCAGCCACACCGCCACGGCGTTGGAGGGGTCCAGATTCTCCTGGGCGATCTGGCTCAGGCGGCGGCCCGTCCCCTGCTCCAGGCCCTTCATGCACAAAACGAAGATCTTATCCCCCAGGGCCAGGGGCCGCAGCTGGTCCATCAGGCCCTGGAGTCCCTGGGAGCCGATGGAGATCACCACGATCTCCGCCTGCCGGACGCAGGACAGGTCCGTGGACAGCCGGATGCTTTCCGGCAGCTCCAGCAGGTCGTTGCGGCGGGTGGCAAGAAAGCGCTGCATATGCCGGGAGCCGGGGCGGCCATACAGGGTGACGGCGTGGCCGGTGCGGTCCAGATACCAGGCGATCAGCGAGCCCCAGCGCCCGCAGCCGATGACGGTGATGCGCATATAAAAATCCCTCCTGCGGCATGATAACATCTTGTTTATCATGCCACAGGAGGGGTTCTTTTGCAAGTTAATTTTCTGTGACGCGGAGCTTCCGGGCATAGGCCAGGGTCTGCTTCAGGGCGCTGTCGCGGGGCACCGCCGCCAGGTGGAGCTTGTGGGCATAGGCCAGCAGCTCCCGGAAGCGGCTGTCCGGCGTGAGACCGGCGGCGATGAGGTCCGCCCCGGTGACCTGGGGCCGGGCCATCAGCTCCCGGTACAGGGCCAGCCGCTGCCGCAGCCAGGGCTCCGTATCCTCCCAGGGCCACAGGCTATGGGTGCCCCGGCCGTCTGCCGAGGCCAGAAGGATCAGGTCCTCCGGCTCCAGTGATTGGTCAAACATCCGGTTGCTGGCCTTGACGGAGGCGTCGGCCCCCACCAGGGCGTTGGGCTTCATGTGCAGCTGCACCATGTTCCGCACATAGGCCGCTGCCGCCTTGTCCCCCACGATGCGCCGCACCAGGGCGTCCGCCAGGGGCACCCCCGCCGACTCGTGGTCATAGGCGTGGATGCGGCCCCGGACATACTCGGTGGCGGCCGGTTTGCCCAGATCATGGCACAGGGCCGCCAGCATAAAGGGAAAGGGCTGCCGGGCCCGGCTGCGCAGAGCCGCCGCCTGGTCCAGTACCAGCATGGTGTGGGTCCAGACGTCCCCTTCCCGGTGAAAGCGCGGCTCCTGGGGCACGCCCATCAGGGCCTCCACCTCCGGAAACCAGTGGGACAGCTGCCCCATGTCCCGCAGAGTCTCGAAAAACGGCGAGGGGCGCTCCGCCTGAAGCAGGGCCTTGCGCAGCTCCCCCTCCACCCGCTCCGGCGGCAGGGCGGACAGGTCGATGCCCCGGCACAGGGCGATGGTCTCCGGGGCCGCGGTGAACCCGAACCGGGCGGCAAACTGGGCCCCCCGCAGCACCCGCAGAGGGTCCTCCGGAAAGGTCCGGTCATCCACATGCCGCAGCACGCCCCGGCGCAGGTCCCGGACACCGTGGAAATGGTCCAGCACCCGGCCGGTCAGCACGTCCTCCATCAGGGCGTTTACGGTGAAGTCCCGCCGCCGGGCGGCCTGCTCCGTGCCCAGAAAGGGGTCCACGGTCACGTCGAAATCCCGGTGGCCCCGGCCGATGGCCCGCTCCCGCCGGGGCATGGCAATGTCCAGGCCATAGCCCTTCAGGCCGTAGATCCCGAAGCTGGCCCCCATCTCCAGGCGGCCTCCCAGGCCGTCTAAGATCTCCTCCAGTTGGCTGGGGGTCAGGCCGTGGACCTCGATGTCCACGTCGGTGTTCTCCCGGCCCAGCAGACGGTCCCGGACGAAGCCCCCCACATAGTAGGCCCGGCCTCCCAGGGCGGCGGCCTGCCGGGCGATGGCCCGGGCGGCCTCCATATCCCGGGCCGGGTCTCCGCGGCCGGTCATCGCTTCTGCCGCCGGGCCAGGAGGTGGTCAATCCACACCAGCACATAGCCCAGGGCCAGGAAGGCTGCGGCCATGGCCAGGAAGATCAGCAGCACCTTGTCCCAGCCCAGAGCGTCCACGTCCATGAAGGGGTAGGGGTACGGCGAGCCGTTGTAAAACCGGAAGCTGCTGACCCGGGCCCGGATCATGGTGTATACGAAGTAGGCCGCCGGGAAAATACCCCACAGGAAGGGCTCAAACCGGCGATAATGCCCCTTTTCGTCAAACAGCAGCCAATCCAGCACCGTCAGCAGCGGGGCGGCGGTGTGGAGCAGGTGGTTGGTAATCAGCTGGGTGTGGCCCATGTTGAAGTCCCCGGCGGCCAGGAACAGGTGGAAGGTGATGCCCGTGATGGCCATGGCCATCACCAGGGCTCCCTTGCACACCGGCAGCCAGGTGTCCCCCCGGCGGAGGGTGCGGACGGCGGCTCCGGCAAAATACACGGCGCACAGGATGTTGCTCATCAGGGTGAAGTATTGCAGGGCGGCCAGGTTCAGCCTTCCGCCGAAGAAGCCGCATTGCAGCACCACCCCCACGGCGGCGCACAGGGCGGTCAGGATATGCACGGCCGCAGCAGCGGCCCTGGAACGAATGGGCATAGCAAAATTCTCCTTTTTCGAAAGCGCTGCGGGCCGGTACAGGCAGCGCCTATACCGGCCCGGGAACAGGTGGGGTCACTGCTGGCTCTGCTGCCAGCGCCAGGAATCCCGGCACATATCCGCCAGGTCCTTTTCCGCGTGCCAGTGCAGCAGGCGGGCGGCCTTGTCCGTGGCGGCATAGCAGGTGGGCAGGTCCCCGGGGCGGCGGGGGCCGATGCGGTGGGGCACCGCCACGCCGTTGACCCGCTGGAAGGTCTCCACGATCTCCAGCACGCTGCTGCCCCGTCCGGTGCCCAGGTTGATGGCCTCCCAGCCCGGATGGCTCCGGGAGTAGTCCAGAGCCGCCGCATGGCCCCGGGCCAGGTCCACCACATGGATATAGTCCCGGACGCCGGTGCCGTCAGGGGTGGGATAGTCGTTGCCGAACACCGTCAGCTCCCGGCGGATACCGGCGGCGGTCTGGGTGATATAGGGCATGAGGTTGTTGGGGATGCCGTTGGGCAGCTCGCCGATGAGGCCGCTTTCGTGGGCCCCCACGGGGTTGAAGTACCGCAGGCACACCGCCGCAAGAGAAGGGTCCGCCTTGGCGGCGTCCCGCAGGATCTGCTCGATCATCAGCTTGGTCCAGGCGTAGGGATTGGTGCAGCCGCCGGTGGACATATCCTCCCGGCAGGGGGCCTCCGCATTGCCGTACACCGTGGCGGAGGAGCTGAAGATCAGCCGGTGGACCCCGTGGTCCGCCATCACCTCCAGCAGGGCCAGGGTGGTGTCCAGATTGTTGCGGTAATAGGCCAGGGGCTTCTGCACGGACTCGCCCACGGCCTTGTATCCGGCCAGGTGCACCGCCGCGGCGATGTCATGGGCCCGGAACACCCGGTCCAGGGCCTGCCGGTCCGACACGTCCATCCGATAGAACACCGGGGCCCGGCCGGTGATTTTTTCGATGCGCTCCGGCACGTCCGGGCGGCTGTTGGACAGGTCGTCGGCGATGACCACGTCATAGTCCCGCTGCAGCAGCTCCACCGCGATGTGGGAGCCGATGAACCCGGCTCCGCCGGTAAGCAGTACGGTTTCCTTCATGATGCTTCCTCCCGAATCCTGTGGTTTACTGCGGCGTCTGGCGCACAACGGCGGAGAACCGGTACACGCCGGCGCCGTCGTACAGCGGGGCCGTCAGCTGCTGGGCCAGGCCGCTGTGACGGTGGACATAGTACAGGGGGATGACCCAGCCGTCCTCCACCAGCATGGCCTCCGCGTCCTCCAGATAGGCGTCCCGGACCTCCACATGGCCGGAGGCGTCCGCCGCCCGCAGCAGCATGTCATAGGCGGTGGAATAGAAGTACCCATTGCCGCTTTCCCACAGGGACAGCAGGCCCGAGGCGTCGCCCCGGTCGGCGGTGACGGTGGTCAGGGCCACCATAAACTCGCCCTGGTTCAGGGCGTCCGCCAGCTCCTGGGCCGTGGCCCCCCGCAGGATGGCGATGAGCCCCAGCTTCTGCTTCCAGGCGTCCTGGACGGCGGCGGCTGTCTGGGCTGCCGTCTCGTCGGTGCTGTCATACAGCAGGGTGATCTGCCCGGCGGCCTTCACGCCGCCTGCCTCCTCCAGCAGGGTCTTGGCCTGCTGGCACAGGGCCTCGTAGTTATCAGGCTCATTGTCGATGAGACTGCCGCTGCCCTGGCGGAAATCGCCGCCCATGGTGTTGCGCAGCCCCGGAGGGACAATGCCCTGGGCGGGGTCCAGAGGCTGGTCCTCCGTCAGCGCGTTCCGGTCGATGGCCAGGGCCAGGGCCCGGCGCAGGGACTCGCTTTCCAGGCTGCCGGTCCGCTGGTTCAGCAGCAGCAGGGTGGTCTGGGGATAGGGATCGGAGGTGTCGCCCTCCGGCAGGTTCATAGCAAAGTCCACGTCGCCGCCGGACAGCAGGTCCGCCCGGGCCTGGCCGTCCGTCTCGAACCGGAACTCCAGCACGTCCGGCCCCAGGCGGCGGGCATCATAGTACCCGTCGGCCGCCTGGGCGGTGAGGTCCGTCTCGTCCCAGCCGGTGGCCCGATAGGGGCCGTCGGTCAGCAGGGTCTCGGAGTGCAGGGACCAGTCCTCCCGCTCCGCCGCGTCGCTGCGCACCGGCATGGTGGCCGTCCCGGCGCAGACATCCGTCAGGAAATAGGCGCACTTGTAGGAGAGCTTCACCACGAAGGTGAAGTCGTCCGGGGCGGACACCTGAAGAAGGCTTCCGTCCTGCTCGGCCTGCACCTGGTCAAAGCCCGCCACCATGTTCAGCAGAGCCGCATGGGGGGAGGCGGTGGCCGGGTCCGCCAGCCGCTGCCAGGCATAGACAAAGTCGTGGGCGGTGACGGTCTGCCCGTCGGACCAGCGGACGTTCTGCCGCAGGGTGAAGGTATAGGTCTCGGTGCCGTCCAGGTTGTCCTCCACGGTGTAGGATTTGGCGGCGGCGTAAACCGGCTGGATGCCGCCGTCCTCCCCCCGGGAGAGCTTCATGAGGTTTTCAAACAGGTGGGCCACCACCGTGCGCTCGGCATCGGAGGAGGCCATGGCGGGGTCCAGGGTGGCCGGGGCGGCGTCCAGGCACACCCGCAGGGTCATGGTGTCCCGCGGCTGGGCGCAGCCGGTCAGAGCCAGCATGCACAGCACCAGCAACAGGGCCATGTACCGTATCCGTCGTTTCATAGGGGCCACGCTCCTTACTTTGATTTGGGCTCCGCAGGAGTCACCCGGCCGTCCTCCTCCAGGGTGGCGGGGATGATCTGGCTGCGAGTGTTGCGGGCGATGTCGTCCAGCCGCATGCGGGAGGGGAAGTCCGACAGCAGGGTATAGGCCACGCCGTGCTTCTTGGCCCGGCCGGTGCGGCCGATGCGGTGGATGTAGTACTCATTCTCCTCGGGTACCTCGAAGTTGAACACCGCGTCCACGTCGTCCACGTCGATGCCCCGGCTGGCCACGTCCGTGGCCACGAACACATGAAGCTCCCCGTCCCGGAACCGGGCCATGACCTCCTCCCGCTTGCGCTGGGGAATGTCGCCGTGGATGCACTGGGCGTCCAGCCCCCGCAGCTGCAGGAACTTGGTCAGCCGCTCGGTGGAGCCCTTGGTGTTGCAGAAGCAGATGACCCGGTCTAGCTGCTGGGCGCGGATGATGGAGGCGATGGCGTCCACCTTCTTGTCAGACGGCACCTCGATGCGGTATTGCAGGATATCGGGCTTGTTTTCCCGGGTGGCCTGGACGGTGATCTCCTCCGGGTCCCGCTGATACACCCAGGAGATGTCCATGACCTCCCGGGAGATGGTGGCGGAGAACATGCCCAGATTCTTCCGATGGGGGATCTTGTCCAGAATCCGGGTCACATCATGGATAAAGCCCATGTCCAGCATCCGGTCCGCCTCGTCCAGCACCACGGTCTGCACCTGACCCAGGGTGACGGTGCGGCGCTTCATATGGTCGGACAGGCGGCCCGGCGTGGCCACCACGATCTGGGGCCGCCGCTTCAGGGCGTTGATCTGCTTGGCAATGGGCTGTCCGCCGTAGAGGCACACCAGGCGGACTCCCTCATGGCACACGGCGATCTGGCGCATTTCGTCGGTGATCTGCATGGCCAGCTCCCGGGTGGGGGCCAGGATCACCGCCTGCACGTCCTCACTGTCCGGGTCGATGCGCTCGATGATGGGGATGCCGAAGGCCATGGTCTTGCCGGTGCCGGTGGGGGCCTTGGCGATCACGTCCTTTCCCGCCAGCATGGGGGGGATGCACCCGGCCTGAACGGGGGTGCTGATCTCGTATCCTTTGTTCCGTATGGCGCGCATGGTGGCCTCGGACAGGCCAAAGCTGTCAAAGGGCGCGCCCTGTGTAAATTCCATAGCAGTTTCCTCTTTTTTCTATATAATCAGCCATGTTACATTATAACATACCTGTCAATATGTCCCCATACCGCTCCAGCAGCCACCAGGTGATCCGGGCCGTCAGCCCCCACAGGGGATACGGAAGCCCCTCGTATACCGGCACCTCCATGTGCCCGGCCTGCCAGGGATAGTCCGCCGCCGCGCCCACCTTGTCATAGGGAAAGTCCGCCCCGATCTCCGGCCGCAGGGGGTAGCGGTAGATCGCGGGCGGGTGAGCCCGCAGAAAGGACAGGGGCACCGTGAATGTGTCCCGCACCTCATCGGGACTGGGGCGCAGAGGCACCGCCGGATCCAGCCGGGCCAGCACCGGGTACATGAGCCCCTCGGACCGCAGATAAAGAAAGTCCAGGTCCCCCAGAAGCTCGATCCGCTCTGCAGGGATCCCCAGCTCCTCCCGGGTCTCCCGCAGGGCGCACTGCCGGGGCGTCTCTCCGGGCTCCATCCGTCCGCCGGGGAAGCACACCTCCCCGCTGTGGTGGTGCAGCTTCGCCGGGCGCACCTCATACAGAAGGCTCAGCCCCTCCGGCCCCTCCACCAGCGGCACCAGCACGGCAAATTCACCCCGCGCCTGCTGCAAGGACGGCCGGTGCTCTGCCAATTTCCGTCGCAGCGTCTCCTGGTCCATACAAACGCCCCCTTTCCCCCTCACTATACCACGTCCCGGGTCAAAGGAAAAGCAAAACCTAAAAAACAGCCGGAATTCACAAAAAGTTCTTGCAATCGGAAAAATCCGGGGATATAATGTGAAGGTTGAGAGATTTGCTATGCAAAAGCATAGCAAAAAATAGAATGTGCCATTCCCTCGCCCCTTCGGGGCAACCGGGAATGATGCACAAAACTTCATGCACAGAAGAGTTTGCCTGTTTTCGTGGTGCGCCGCACAGTGCATGAATTTTTATACCCAAAAGAAAGGGGTTTTTCCTTTGCAGAACGAAAAACTGAGAAACGTAGCCATTATCGCCCACGTGGACCACGGCAAGACCACCCTGGTGGACCAGATGCTCAAGCAGGGCGGCGTGTACCGCGAGAACCAGGAGACGGTGGAGCGGGTCATGGACTCCAACGATCTGGAGCGTGAGCGGGGCATCACCATCCTGGCCAAGAACACCGCCATCCAGTACGGCGACACCAAGATCAACATTGTGGACACCCCGGGCCATGCCGATTTCGGCGGCGAGGTGGAGCGCATCCTGAAGATGGTCAACGGCGTTATCCTGCTGGTGGACGCCGCCGAGGGCCCCATGCCCCAGACCCGCTTTGTGCTCAGCCGCGCCCTGGAGCTGGGTCACCGGGTCATCGTGGTGGTCAACAAGATCGACCGCCCGGACCAGCGCATTCACGAGGTCATCGACGAGGTGCTGGAGCTGCTGCTGGACCTGGACGCCACCCCGGAGCAGCTGGATTCCCCCATGCTGTTCTGCTCCGCCCGCCAGGGCATCGCCTCCTACTCCCCCGACGTGCCGGGCACGGACCTCAAGCCTCTGTTCGACACCATCCTCAGCTATATCCCCGCTCCCGAAGCGGACCTGGACCAGCCCTTCCAGATGCTGGTGTCCGCCATCGACTATAACGAGTTCGTGGGCCGCATCGCCATCGGCCGGGTGGAGCGCGGCGTCCTGAAGCAGAATCAGGAGATCGCCGTGTGCAACTATCACGACCCCGACGCCCCGGCCAAGAAGGCCAAGGCCGTGTCCATGTACGAGTTCCAGGGCCTGGGCAAGCAGCCCATCACCGAGGCCACCGCCGGCAACATCATTGCCATGTCCGGCATCGGCGACATCACCATCGGCGACACCATCTGCGCCCCCGACTGCGTGGAGCCCCTGCCCTTTGTGAAGATCTCCGCCCCCACCATGGAGATGACCTTCTCCGTCAACGACTCCCCCTTCGCCGGCCGCGAGGGCAAGTTCGTCACCTCCCGCCAGCTGCGGGACCGCCTGTTCCGGGAAACGCTGAAGGACGTGTCCCTGCGGGTCACGGAGCTTGAGGGCGCCACCGATGCCTTCAATGTGGCAGGCCGCGGCGAAATGAGCCTGTCCATCCTCATCGAGACCATGCGCCGGGAGGGCTACGAGTTCCAGGTGTCTCCCCCCCGGGTCCTGTACCGCACCATCGACGGCAAGAAGTGCGAGCCCATTGAGCGTCTGGTGGCCGACGTGCCCAGCGAATGCGTGGGCGCGGTCATCGAGAAGCTGGGCTCCCGCAAGGGCGACCTGATCGAGATGACCTCTGTGGGCAGCCGCATGAAGCTGGAGTTCCTGATCCCCGCCCGGGGCCTGTTCGGCTATCGCAACGAGTTCCTGACGGACACCCGGGGCGAGGGCATCATGGCCTCCGTGTTCGACAGCTACGCCCCCTATAAGGGCGACCTGAACCGCCGCAGCACCGGCTCCTTGGTGTCCTTTGAAACCGGCGAGTCCGTCAGCTACGGGCTGTTCAACGCCCAGGAGCGCGGCGCTCTGTTCATCGGCCCCGGCGTCAAGGTGTACGAGGGCATGATCGTGGGCGTGTCTCCCAAGCAGGAGGACATCACCGTCAACGTCTGCAAGAAGAAGCAGATGACCAATATGCGGGCCGCCGGTTCCGACGAGGCCCTGCGCCTGGTGCCGCCCCGGAAGCTGAGCCTGGAGCAGTGCCTGGAGTTCCTGGCCGACGACGAGCTGCTGGAGGTCACTCCCGAGAGCCTGCGCATGCGCAAGACCATTCTCAACCACGAAAAGCGCATGAAGGCTACCCACGGCGGCAAGAAAAAGTAAAATATAAACACAAAACCCCGCCCTGCCGGATGGCAGGGCGGGGTTTTGTTTGCCAAAAAGGGCTTTGCCCTTTTTGGCAAAAGGCTTGCAGTCTGCCGCCTGCGGGCGGCAAACTCTGCGAGGCTTTTCAGGCGGGGGCATTCTATCCGCGCATATTGATGTATACGCTTATAATCGGCGTCAGGCGGCCTGGACCTCGAACTTCAGCACGCCCTCGGCGGCGGAGATGCGGGTCATCATGGACTCCAGGTCCTCCACCATATCCCGGGTCTCGGCGGAGATGGTGACGCCGGCGCAGCCGTTGGTGGGGATGGTCTGGTTGATGGTGAGAATATTTGCGCCGGAATTGGCAAAAATAGACAGGAAGTTGGACAGCACGCCGGGGTTGTCCTTCAGCAGGGCGTAAAACGTGATGATGTGGCCGGCCTTCATGTCCTGGAAGGGCTGCACGGCGTCCTTGTACTTGTAAAACGCGCTGCGGCTGATGCCCACCATCCGGGCCGCCTCGCCCACGGTGGCCGCCTCGCCCACCTGGAGCATCCGGCGGGCCTCCGCCACCTTTATGAATACCTCCGGCAGGGCTTCTGTCGATACGATGTAATACTTCTGATTGCTCATGGCCGTAAACCTCCGCTGATGTGTCCGGCGGAGACGCGGCCCCGCCGTTTCTTTTGGCCATTATCATACCATGTTGTTTGACAAAACACAACTGTTTTCGTAGGAGGGAGCATACAAAAATGCAGGAAAAGCAGCGGGCTTTTTTGGTGCGGACTGCCTATTGGGCCGTGTGGGCGGTGCTGCTGTGGCTGGGGGTGCGGTATCTGCTGCGGTGGCTGCTGCCGTTTCTGCTGGCCCTGGCCCTGGCGGCGGCGGTGGAGCCGGTGATCGCCTGGTGCCGCCGCCGGATGGGCCTGAAGCGGGGGTTTACGGCGGCGGTGGTGACCATCGCCGTCACCGGGGCCATACTGGCGCTGGCGGCGGTGATCGTGTGGCAGCTGATCCGCCAGGCGGCGGAGCTGCTGGGGCAGCTCCCCGGGCTTCTGGCGGGGCTGCCGGGCATGACGGAGGACCTGCGGCAGCGGCTGGAGGACTTCTGCGCCGCCTGTCCCCAGGGGCTGCGGAGCTGGCTGGAGGAGGTCCCCGCCCTGCTGGGGACCCTGGCGGCGGGAGCGGCCCAGCGGGCCAGCGGAGCCTGCATCACAGCGGC
>ERZ1026915.425-NODE-425-length-21575-cov-13.592193_pt1 | contig 21575 bp, 13 predicted proteins | sample MGYA00519466_ERZ1026915 | MGnify/ENA primary metagenome ERZ1026915 (study PRJEB26926, sample SAMN06164884) | human gut metagenome | biome: ENVO:00009003; feature: ENVO:2100002; material: ENVO:00002003 | host: Homo sapiens | place: USA | collected 2012 ... | reverse complement strand
TTCCACAACAATAAAAGGTGTAACAGACAGGATGTCCGTTGGAAATGTCCAGCGGATTATAAAAAAATATGCAGCTCTGGTCAGTGAAAAAGGGGTTAGTCTTCCGGATTCGGTTCACTGTCACATGTTCCGCCGAACCAGAGCCACAAATCTTTATCAGGATGGAATCGCCATTGAGCTGGTTTCTACAGTGTTAGGACATGCCAGAACTGATACAACCAAAAGCTACTATGCAAAGCCATCTGTTGAACAGCTTAGAGACGCAATGGAATCTGTTCCAACACCTGTATCTGATGAAGCACCAATGTGGGAGGGTAACGAAGATGAAATGGCAAGACTTTGTGGATTGCGCTAACGAATAATGCACATCTTTTAGTAGAAAAACGTCTTATTTCTCAGCATTCTTTAAAATGATTAACATTTTGGAATGCTGAGTATAATGCTTCTACTTCTTTGGCTGTCTTTCCTTTTATAATGCCATCTGCATCCATTACATCATTGTCATGCAGAATTGCATGGGCAACTTCATGGACACCGGTTTTCATGGACTGGAGATTACTCATTCCTGTTTTAATCGCAATATATTTTTCTGTCTGATGATAATAGCCTTTTGCCTCCCCGTCTATTTCCATAAACCGTACTGGTACCGGTGAAATATCCTGCAATGCTTCCATAAAAATATCATAAAACTGCACGCTTCCTGTCAGCTCCGGTACATCCAGTTCTGCAATCGGTTCTCCTTCTGTCTGGCTGACATCAAATACTGTCGCTACCCGAAATCTTGGGATTACCATTTCTACAATCTCTGTTTCCGGCTGTCCATCTTCGCCAATGATTGGTTCCTGTGTATCTGGATCAATCTTTTCTATTTCCTGTTTTTCTTTTACTGGCGTCGGTGCAATAATCTGGATTCCTTTTTCACCCCGTTTTACATGACGGTTAAATTTCTTCTGCCATGCCTGATAACCTGCCACCAGTGTCGCATCCGGTTTCTGCATCGTAATCAGAAGAGTATTGTTGAAACTATAATTATGAAATTTTGACATCGTATCCAGATATTCTGTATAACGCTCTGATGTAAAAATTTCCTTTACTCCCTGTTCCAGACGCTCTGTGATTTCTTTTAATTTTTTATCTGTTTCTGCCATAGTTTGTCCTCCAATTTTGAATTTATCCCGCCAGAAAGTTCTCTGACGGGACATTATTTATAACTCCTGCTCATGATTTTTCTTTGGTTTCGGTGTACCAGTCTGCTTCGGTGCAAGCTGTCTTGCCTTTTCCTGTTTCAGACGTTCCAGTATGGACGGCTTATGAACCTTGTCTGCTGTTTCCTGCAGATTCCTGTCTGCATCCCGGACTTCTTCCTTTCTCGAAGAATCCCTGTCTGGAATCTTTTCTGTACCAATATCCTCATCTGCCAGAATTGTTTCATTCCCTTTTTCATCCATGTTGAGCAAAGCATTTAACTCCGATAAACGCTCCATTTTCTCATTCAGTTCCGTTTCTTTTGGAAATGGTTTTTTTACTTCTTCCTGTGCTGTTGCAAGCTGCTGTTGTACTGTCTCTAACTTTTGCTCACTCTCTGCCAGTTTCTTATCAATCGAAGAAAGGGCATTATGAATACGCTGGATATTTCCCAAAGGGTCTTTTCCTATTTCAATTTTGTAGGAACATTTTCCCTTTATGGTCAATTCAAAGGAATTTGCAAACAGGTTATATGATGCAGATAAAGTAAATCCATGGTACTCTCCGACTTTTCCTCCTGTGGTGACTGCCTTTAATCCTGCACAGGCAGCTATCATAGCTTCGCCTGCTTCTTTTTTGTCTGTATAGGCAACATTCCCTATATTCATAGAAAAGCTGTCATTATCCTGCAGATCAACATTCTTTACCACACTGACATCAAACTGCATTCCGGCAATCCTCTCTTTCAATGCACTGATCTGAACTGGATAATTCTTTGCAATATCTGATTCCAGACGATAAATCTGACTGGTGTGGTTAGCCTTCAAGAGCTTTAATTTACTGACTTGAACATCCAGATCCATTTTTTCTTTTATATAGGGATTTCCTGTTGCAAGGGCTTTGATCTCTGCATAAGAAAGTGCAGTATCATCCACATCTTCACACGCCCTGACTGGTGACTTACTGGTCATAATCTGAGAAATAAACTTCTGTTTATTTTCCAAAATCTGCCACATGTATGCATCGAACGTATTCTCTGTTACATAGCGGAATATCTTAACTTTCTCATTCTGGTTTCCCTGTCGTAAAATTCGTCCCTCCTGCTGCTCCAGATCTGATGGCTTCCAGGGGCAATCCAGATGATGCAGAGCAATGAGTCTGTCTTGCACGTTGGTACCTGCACCGAGTTTTGGAGTGGAACCCATCAGGATTCTTACCTGACCCGCCCTCACTTTTGCGAATAATTCTGCTTTTTTTACTTCTGTGTTGTACTCATGGATAAATGCAATCTCTTCCTTTGGGATTCCTTTTTCTGTTAGTTTGTTTCGTACATCATCATAGACATTAAAAGTTCCATCCCCTTTTGGAGTAGATAAGTCACAAAAAATCAACTGTGTTGTTTTCTGCTCTTTTCCTTCCTCCCATACCTGAAAGGCATTTTCTACGCAGGTGTTGACTTTGCTTTTTTCCGCATCTGGAAGAAGCTCATTCAATAATCTCTGGTCAAGGGCACATTTTCTTCCGTCATTGGTAATCTTGAGCATATTGTCCTCTGTAGGATTTACCATTCCTGCCCTTACTGATTCTGCACGTTCTGAAAATGCTGCTACCATATCCTGCTGTTCTTCACTTGGTTTTAATACCTCATTAATAAACTCTGCATCCGGCACTGGAAGATTTAACATATCAGAAGTCTGAATATCTGCAGCTTCTTTAAAAATGGAAATCAACTCCGGAAGATTGAAAAAACGGGCAAATCGTGTTTTTGCACGATAGCCCGTTCCTTCCGGTGATAATTCGATTGCGGTTACTGTCTCTCCGAACGTTGCCGCCCAGGAATCAAAGTGTCCCATTCCCATACGCATCAATGTATCATACTGGAGATAACGCATGATTGTATACAATTCGGTCATACTATTTGACACTGGAGTTCCAGTTGCAAAAACAATTCCACGCCCGCCTGTCAGTTCATCCATATAGCGGCATTTCATAAACATATCTGAACTTTTCTGTGCGTCCGTCTGTGAAATACCTGCAACATTCCGCATTTTTGTATACAAAAAAAGGTTCTTAAAGTTGTGGCTCTCATCTACAAAGAGCCTGTCTATGCCTAACTGTTCAAAGGTTACTACATCATCCTTCCTTGTCTGGTCATTTAATCTCTGCAGTTTTGCCTGCAATGATTTTTTTGTTTTTTCCATCTGTTTTACACTGTAATTCTGTCCTGCTTCCCTGCCAGCCTCTTCAATAGAAAAGGTAATATCTTCTATCTGCTGCTCCAGCATGGCAATCTGTCGTTCCCTTGAAAGAGGGATTCTCTCAAATTGTGTATGCCCGATAATCACCGCATCATAATCCCCGGTTGCTATACGGGAACAGAAACGTTTACGGTTTGCCGGTTCAAAATCTTTCTTGGTTGCTACCAGAATATTTGCTCCCGGATACAGACGTAAGAAATCACTGCCCCACTGCTCTGTCAGATGGTTTGGCACAACATAAAGATTTTTTTGCGACAGTCCAAGACGTTTTGCTTCCATACCTGCAGCGATCATTTGGAAAGTTTTCCCTGCTCCTACACAATGTGCAAGCAAAGTATTATTTCCATATAAAATGTGAGCCACTGCATTTTTCTGATGTGACATTAACGTGATTTCCGGATTCATTCCCTCAAACTGGATATGACTGCCATCGTACTCTCTCGGACGGATACTATTGAAACGCTCATTGTATATCTGACAAAGGGCATCCCTGCGGTGCATATCCCGGAAAATCCATGACTTAAATTCTTCCCTTATGAGTTCCTGCTTCTGCTGTGCAAGCATGGTTTCCTTCCGATTTAATTCCCGGTGTTCCCCTTCCGCATCCTGCACTGTATCATAGATTTTTGTATCTCGAAGATTCAAAGCATCTTCTAACAGTCTGTAAGCATTAGCTCTCTGTGTTCCATAAGTAGAAGTAACAAGCGGGTTCTGGTAACTGTCCACACTCTTTCCAGAAACATTCCACTGACCAGTTACTTCTGCATACTGGACTTTTATCCGGCTTCCAATATAATATCTTGGTGTATGGAATGTTTCTGCCATAAACTGTGTCACATAATCTGGAGAAATCCAGGTTGCACCAAGTCTTGCTTCAATTTCTGAGGCATCCAGGTCTTTTGGCTGCACTCGTTCCAGATATTGTACATTAACAGCATATTCCGGTCGGTTCTCGGCAAATCCTCTGGCAATCTTCAATTTTTCCCGGACATTTCCAGACAAATATTCATCAGATGGCTCCCACTTTTTATTTAGCGGATTTCTAAATATCACACCTGTCAGTTCTTCCATCAGTTCTGCTTCTGTTTTCCCGGTAAGCTGTGACATATAAGCAAGATCAACCTGTGCCTTTTCTCCAATAGACACCGCCAATGCTTCACTGGCGGTATCCACCGAAGTAACTGCCTGAGCATGACGGATTGTCCTTTTTGTAAAAATATCTGCTTTTCTTTTGAGGTTGCCCTGCTCATCCAGAAATTCCAGTGAAGTCAGAAGACAATAGCTACTGTCCTGACTAAATGCCCTTTTGTTTGCATTGCTGCTAAGCAGACCATATTTTGCAGTAAAGGAATCATAAATTTCATTCAAATCTTTTTGAAGTTCTTCAACTTCCTGATCACCGCAGTCTTCCATCTGACGCTGTAACAATTTATTTGTTGCGTCACGAATCTTCACCATGCCTTTTACTCGTTCTGTAGTTGCCATTGGAAGTTCTACTTTATTCATCACAGAATTTTCCCTGTAATAAATGTCATCATCCAAAACAGCAAAGCTAAAGTTCTTCACATCTGGATCTGCCGGAATAGAAACTACCTGTTCCTCTAACTCGCTATCTGAAAGTTCCATTTCTGTGATTGTTCCATGAATATTCTGTACAGCTTTCTTTAACTGTTCTTCAAGAGTAATGCCTTCTTTTGGCTTTACAGTAACTTCCTGCTTACCATACTGGGTACTTTCTGTGGTAAATTCACCAAGAACCATTTCCGGATGCTCTGCAAAATACGCATTTACAGAATAGCCTTCCTCTGTCGTCTTTAGGTTTACCCATTCTGGCTCCTCAATTGCCGCCCTGTCCCTTTTCTGAAAAAACAGAATATCTGATACAACATTTGTATTTGCATTTCTCTGAAAAGCATTATTGGGAAGCCTGATCGCACCCAGCAGCTCTGCCCTGTTTGCAATATATTGTCTGACTGCCGGATTCTGTTTATCCATGGTTCCACTGGAAGTCACAACTGCAACCACACCGCCTGGACGCACAAGATCAAGAGATTTTGCAATGAAATAATCATGAATCAGAAAATGATGCCTGTCGTATCTTTTGTCATTTACCTGGTACGCTCCAAACGGCACATTACCAATCACACAGTCAAAGAAACTATCCTGAAACTGTGTTGTTTCAAATCCCTGTATGGCAATCTGGTTTTTCTGATATAACTGTCTGGCGATTCTGCCAGATACCGGGTCAAGTTCCACACCATACATTTTTGCCTTACTCATGCTTTCCGGGATAAGTCCCATGAAATTTCCTACTCCACAGGATGGTTCCAGAATGTTTCCTTTTGTAAATCCCATATTTTCCAATGCTTCATACATACTATGTATCACTGTCGGAGAAGTATAAAACGCATTTAGGGTGGATGCTCTTGCTGCACTATACTCTTCTGAAGTCAGCGTATTTTTCAGTTCGCTGTACTCATTTGCCCAGCTTCCGTTGTTTTCTTCAAATGCCTGCGGGATACCGCCCCAGCCAACATAATGGGATAATACTTCCTGTTCTTCTGGTGTTGCCAAACGTTCTTCTTTCTCCAAAGTCTGTAATAAACGGATTGCTTCTATATTCGCTTTATATTTTGCTTTCGGACCACCTGCACCAAGGTCATTATCTTCAATACGGAAGTTATGTGGCATAGTCACAATCTTTGTTTTTTCCTGTCTGATATATGGTTGAAATTCTCCCTCATAACCAAACAGCTCATTTTCTCCCGGAATATAGTTTTTTCCTGTTTCCAGACATCGGAATATATCCGCATCCGGGGCATTGCTGACAGCATAAAATTCATTATACGAATATTTGGGAAAATCTTCAGTATGGTACGTTGACAAATGCAGTTCCGTATTGGAACGTGTCTGTGCAACCAATTCTTTTCCTTCCAGTCCATCAGACAGGACACCAACTGCTTCAAAATGGTATCCCTGATATTCAAAAACACCCTGTTCCCATTGGTCAGCTATTGCACCTGCTGATTTTTCCGCCGTTTCCACAGGAGTTTCCGGTATTTCTGACTGTTCAATCTCACCAGTTTCTTCTTCCGTTTCGTCTAAAACCGATTCCACTGTTTCCTCTACATCCTGCATGTCTACAACATCCGGTTCCATATAGACTTTCGTATCCAGATAATCAAACATGGACATCTGATGACCGCTTAACTCTATGGTCGGCTGTTCCAGTTCCTTGGTTGGAAATATAGTGTACGTTCCCTCTACATACTGATGGAGTATTGACAGACTTTCTGCTTTCTCGTTGTAATTTGTCCCATAGGCTTCAAAATCCAAGGGTAGTTCTGCAAGAGCTGCATCCATCTTCTGTAACAATTCCTGTGCCATTTCTTCATCTGCCAGCATCCTTGGCACCTGTTTTCTTGCTTCCTCATGCAAAAGTTCATCCGTAAATGGACGCTCAATTTCCTGTGGCAGTCTGTTATAAAAATTAATCACTCGCATTGCCATCTGGTATCGTTCATATTCCGGCATATGAGCGTAGTCTCCGGCTTGAAGAAAATGGTCATTTTTTATGAGATAATCCACTCTTTTTGCCACTTTCTGCCAGCTCAGTTCTTCTTTTGTATGGTATGCACCCGGATTTCCTCTGGAAAGCTGTAATCCTTTTCCATTGTAATCTGCGTAGGAATTGTCCGCTCTGGAAAGGGCATGGCTCTGTCCTCCAATGCCATACTGCTCTTTCATAAAATTTGTTCTCTCCTGTTCATCCTGATGCCGCAGATAAAAAGAATATATGCGAAGCCTTCCTTCTGAAAAAGCTCCACCTCTTGCAAGAAAAGCATCAATCTCATCCTGCGTGATAAACATTTCCTGTTCTTTCCAAGCAAATCCCTCTCTTGCCTGATAGGGAATGACTTCTTCGGCAAATTTCTGAAACTGCTCAGAAACAAGGGTTGGTTTATAATAATGAAAACGCATGATGGATTTGTCTATGTCATACATTTCAGCCAGACCTTCCAGTCTTTCATTTAATTCGGAAAGCCACTCTGCATCATCCAGCTTTTCCGCCAGAGCATCTGTCTTTTCCGGATAACCATTATGAAAAATCTTCATATCATCTGCTGAAAATACCAGTTCAGATAGATCATCCGCAATATCAGTTTCCATGTAGGCAAGCACTTGTGCGTGTTCCTGCAAGGCATTTTCCCTTGCTGCATCAAGAACAGACTGTGGTGCGTATTCTCCCTGTTTTAATAACTGATGGATACGTCCACTGACATCCTCCCATGATAAAAAAGCCTTATCTAAAAGTCGATCGTTCACCGTATGTCCTACGGCAATCTGCATCCCTGTTTCATCAAACCACACAGAATACTCGTTTCCATTAATTTTAAGACCTTTGCCACCGATGCCATATTCACGCTTCACAAATTCTGTATAATCTTCTGCTGACTGTTCACTCATAAAATTGTAGATAAGCCGTAACTGGCTTTTACTCTTATTACTTCCGGTACGGAGGATTTCATCCACAACTTCTTCCGGAATTGGGATTTCCCCGGCATACAGGGCAGACATATGCTCCTCAATCTTCCGGATCTGCTGATTTACAGTTGGTAATTCGGGCAAAGATAAAGCAGAGGCTATTTCTTCCTCTGCTTCACTCAATCCATCTTCTCCTGTATCTGTAACTAACTGTATACCAATTCCGTCAAGATGCTCTCTTCTGCTATTGCTGTCAGTGCGTTCATATGTGCTGTCCATGCCATCGGATCGGCTTCCTTGTCCGGTGCCGGTTTGTTCTTCAGCAATTTCTCCATCTGGCTCTCCATTCTCTCCTGAGCCGCTTTCTCGATCTCCATAAGATGCTGGTTCAGCTTCCCTGTCAGGAAAAGGCTCTGGTAAAGGCTGTTCTTGTGTTCCTTCAGAAATGTTCTCCTCAGCATCCCGTATTTCCCGATTGTCACTTCTTCCTCCTCTACGGTCAGGTTCGGAAACAGGTAGTCCCCCTTGCGATGATAGGTCAGTTCCATAGTCAGTTCCTCCTTCATTATCCTCAATATCATTTATTCTCTCTTCTGTGTCCTGTATTTTGTTTTCACGCATTAACGTGTTAAAGTTATTATAATTCCTCTCTTCAGAATTTTCAAGACCTTTCCTGATTTCTTCCAGAGAAATTTTATGTACCGTTTTTCCAATATCAATCAGTACACTCTCGGTGAGCTGGCTTGCAGCATTTCCTAGAAAAGTCAATACGGAAAGCCTGTTATAATCGGTGATGTGCATGAAATCCTCTTCTTCAAGAAGCAACATAGGATCAAGTCCGCATCTTCTTGCAAGCATATAATATACACTGTCCGTTGCAAGCTGCCGGAAATCGTTCCGAATCGTCCCTTCATCCAGGTCTTCCAGATAGGTTCCTTCTGCTGCATACGATAAGCCATCCAGATAATCCTCCAGATTTTCATTGACCATCTCTTTTGCCACAGACATCAACGCATCTGCCAGATCTGCCGTATCTTTTTCTTCCAGATTATAAACATCAGAAAGATGTGCAAGCACTTCTCCCCTCTGATGTTCCTGAAGCTGCCACAGGTATGGGGATCTGCCGCCCTGTACCATATGGGTATCTTTTATATCGAACACATACCGGATTTTTGCTTTTGTCCCTGTTTCATCCAGCAGAGCAATTCCTTTTGCCCCTCGGTTTACCCATCTCATCATCTTCTCATTCCACAATTCCAGGGATGCACATGCAGTTGCCTGTGGACGCTGTGCATAAATGAGAAGCTGGTCAGTAAAGGAATAACGGTATAATCTGGCGGCAGTATCCAGATATTTCATCCAGTCTGCCGGGGAACTGGCTATGTCAGTGGCATACCATTCTGCCATGCCACGAATCTCCTGTACTCTTGCCATGTCTCTTCCTCCAATCTTTAATTTTTGCTTTATCCTTTATGCTTTCTTTTCGGAAATTCCAAATGAAATTTCGGTTTTCCATTTTCCAATGTCATCAGAAGATCTGCATCAAACCTGGCATCTTTCTTTTTGGAATATAACCCTTTTATATGGGTACAAGCCTTATCCAGAAGTTCTTTTGCCATTTTCTTGTCCAGTTTCTTCTCCATACCTTCTAAAAATCGGTTATCCTTCCAAAGAGCAAAATCACACTGGCGGTTCGAGCAGTAAAAATTCCTTTTCCCCTCAAAAATATCAGAACCACAGACCGGGCATTTCCCGATTAATTCTTTCGCTGTCTGAAAACGATTTCTTTCTTCCTCTGGGATTTTTCTGCAGCCATTCAGGATTTCTTCCAGCATGGCTACAATATCATCCATGAACTGTTCTCCATTAAGCTCCCCTCGTTCCATCAGCAAAAGCCTGTTCTCCCATTCGGCTGTCAGTCCTGCAGATTTTAAATTCTCCGGCATTACACGAATGAGTTCCCTGCCTTCTGCTGTTGGAATAATCTGTTTCCCCTTTCGCTGTGCATATCCGGATGCCACCAGTTTTTCAATGGTGCTGGCTCTCGTTGCAGGTGTTCCAAGCCCTTTTTTCTCTGTCTTTTCATCAAATTCTTTATTACCTGCTGTTTCCATTGCTGCAAGAAGCGTATCTTCATTGAATGATTTCGGTGGAGAAGTATAATGGATACTTGTTTCTGCCTTGACATTAAAAAGCTGCATACCTTTCTGGTATCCGTATGGAATTTCCAACTGTCTGTCTGAATCCTCTTTCTCCGTTTTTACACAATGACTGCGAAAGGCTTTTTCCACGTCTTTAAATCCCATCTGCACCGCTGTTTTTCCTCTGGCAGTAAACTCATTTTTCTGACAATTCACAGTAACATCTGTCTGTTCATACAGATAATCTTCCCCGACTGCCTGAAGTACCTGCTGTCCAATCAGTATCATCAGATTCTTTTTATCCACTGACAAATCCATAATTCCTTTTTCCACAGCCTCTTTTGTCGGAAGAATAGCGTGATGGTCAGATACCTTTTCATTATTTACAACTCTTTTTATGTTATGTCCTAACTGCCCATATTCTACAAAAGGCAGCATCAACGGCATTTTACCTGCCAGTTCTTCTACTGTTCCAATCATATCTTCTGTAACAAAGCGGCTGTCTGTCCTTGGATACGTTACCAGCTTTTCTTCATATAATTCCTGTAAAAGATCAAGCGTTTTCTTTGCCGTAAATCCAAAATACCGGTTCGCTTCCCTCTGCAGGCTTGTCAGATCATATAATTTAGGAGGGGATACTTTCTTCTGTTCTCTTTTTAGCTCTGTAATAATTACCTCAGAACCGTCACATAATGCTGCCAGAAGTTCTGCGTCTGCTTTATTGGTAATGTTCTCTGATACGGCAACGAGCTTTCCATCTGTCAGTTCCACTCTGTAAAAGGTTTCTTTCTGAAAATGCTCAATCCTGTCCTGCCGTTCCGTCAGCATGGCAAGAGTTGGTGTCTGTACTCTTCCAACTACCAGCTTTTTATAATACTTTGTCGTATAAGCTCTGGTAGCGTTCATTCCAATCAGCCAGTCTGCCTGTGCCCTGCATACCGCCGCCATGCAAAGGTTGCTGTAAAAGCCGGCATCTTTCATCTCATGGAAACCATTTCTTATTGCTTCATCTTCCATAGAGCTGATCCATAAACGTCTGACTGGTTTTCTACATCCGGACAGGTCATATACTCTCTGGAAGATCAATTCACCTTCCCGTCCTGCATCACAGCCATTTACCAGATACTCTATATCTTCCCGGTTCATCAGCTCCTTTAATACTGAAAACTGCTTCTTTTTATCTGCTGATACCTGTAATTTCCACTTTTCAGGAATGATCGGCAGGTCATCAAACTGCCATTTCGCATACCTTTCATCATATTCTTCCGGTCGTGCATATTCTGCCAGATGTCCAAGACACCAGCTCACAAGGCAGTTTTCCCCCTCCATATACCCGTCCTGTTTTTTATATGCAGACAAATTTTTCGCATAACTTTGTGCTACACTCGGTTTTTCTGCAATCACTAAAAATCTCGCCATTTTTCGTCCTTTCTGAAAAGGACAGCCAGATTAGCTGTCCCTTTCCTGTATCTTATTTTTCTGTGCTAAACCTCAGAGAACAGAAATCTTAATCTTCCTGTCCATCTTCATTTTCCTGTTCTTCATTAATAAACGGTCCGTCTGTAAATTCAAGTTGTTCACTGACAAAACCATCTTCTTTTTTACGTCCATATTTCAGATATACAACCACTGCACCAATACCAAGTCCCCCTGCTAATACAATGGTACAGAGTTTCCAGATGTCTGCACCGCCTGTATTTTTCTGCGTTGTTTCTTCTTCTGTTTCTTTTTCCACAGCAGGTGTTGTTTCTGTGGTCGTTTCCGGAATCACTACCTTCTGTTCTTCCTCTGTCTTGCTGTCCTCTGTTTCATCCAGAAATTCTGCAAGGTCATTTTCATCAACCAACGACATCATATAGACATTTTCTGATGTGCTGGAACGGTCAATTACCATATAAAAAGTATTTCCCTTTTTTGTCTGGATGGTAAGGAACTGCTTTGTATCATCATTTTCCTTATCATCGACCAGTTGTGCATTTCCGGGCGTAGAAAAGGCAGAGGAATCACTTTCTGCGATCACTCTGCCCGTATCCGTATCTTCCGTATTTTCTTCTGTGGTTGCTTCCGATGATGTTTCTGCCACAACCTCGGTAGTTGTTTCTTCCGCAGGCGGATCAGCATTTGCATATACAGTTGCAAACGAAAATCCCGAAAGCATTGTAACAGCCATTACAATCATCATAAGTTTTTTTACTACTTTATTTTTCATGTTCTAAGCCCTCTCTTTCCGGTATCTGTACATCAGATCCTTTGTTATTTTCTTTGTTTCCGTCTTTCTTTTCTCCTGCATCTTCTATTGCAATACCGCCTTCTTCATCCAGCCGAATCGTTGCCGTTCCTTTCTGAATCCCATCAAGCAGTACAAGAAGTTCCCTGCTGTCCAGCTTCAGTGAACGGAAAGATTTGATAATTTCTATGTCCTCCATCTGCTGTTTTAAATCATTCTGCTTTTTCAGATGCTTCTGCAGTTCTGCAATCTTTTCTTCTGTTTTCTGAATATCATCCAGAACTTTTTTTAACTTCATATTCATCTGCCCTGTCACCTCCTAATGCAGACGACCAAATGCCATAAAATGTTCCTGCCAGTAAGAACTTGCAATGCTTGTATACTGTACCGGCTTTCCGCAATGTATCATCATATTGTTGCCAACATAAATTCCTACATGACTCGCTCCGCTTGTGTTATAAGTTCCCTGGAAGAAAATCAGATCTCCCGGTTTTGCTTCTGATGGGGATACCTGTGAACAATGAGAACGAAGTTCATCGGCAGTACACCTTCCTATGTTCCACCCATTTCCACAATTATTGATTACCCAGCTTACAAATCCAGAACAGTCAAAACCACTTGGAGAATAACCACCCCATACATAAGGCACTCCCAGATATTTCTCTGCTTCCCGTATCATCTTTGCGAATTGCGGGTCAGATAACGCTTCACCAGGAATCGTATAGCCAAAACCACTACTTCCTGTCGGAATGGAATTCAGGTCAAACAGGTAATCCCTGTTTCCATAATATCGGTTATACGCATCGTATCTTTCCTGTTCCTCTTCTGTCATACGGCTTCTTAACACCGTATCCAGATTATGATTGGTCATAGTAACATCCAGACGGTTCACTTCTTTTGTTGTTGTCACTTCCACTTCCTGACTTCCGTTGCTGTCAGCTATGTAAGCCTCCCATGTCTGATGTCCATGGGCAGATGCCGCCGCATGATTATCATAATAAACATCAAACTGCACACCATATCTTGCGAAAGCTCCGGTATCTTCTACCACATATTCCACGCCATTCATCACTACATGAGTACCGATCGGAACAAAAGGATTTGTCGCATCTACGGCAATCGTGTGGTTTGCGGTAGGCATTGCTCCACTTGCGGTCGGTCCACCACTCCACTGACCACAGCAGATGGAACAGTTGCAATATCCACTGGTAACAACCTGTCCCAATGATTCTCCAACCCGGACAGTTTTTGTTTCTGTTACAGTTTCTCTGGTAGACTGTGTATTGATTCCATATTGCTGCTGAAAGATTTCTTTTATCTCGTCTGCGACTTCGGCATAAGTAAAACCGCCATATTTCACTGTCAGATAAGAAATAAGCTGATATGGATTGTGTCCGATCTCATCAATCTGATAACGGTATTCATCATAATCCGGATGCCTGGATTCTATTTGATTGATCTGTGTGTTCAATGCTTCCTCCAGAGCTTTATACGCATTTTCTGCAGCATAAATATCTTCATCCGTACTGGAATAACTGGTTGAAATGATTGCTGAAGAACCACCCTGCAAAACTGCACTACAACTGGAAAAACTGGCTGCTATCAGAACAAAAATCAGTCCAAAAAGAGCTACTGTAGCAAAGATTCCTTTGTTTTGTGCCGCCACCATTTTGACTGCATCTTTTGTTTTTTCTGTAAATCTTTGTGCCGATGTGATTGCCGCATCTTTGGCTTTTTTACTTTCTTTTGCCGCCCGGTACTGCTTTTGGTATCGTTTTTTCTGTAGTAATTTTTGAAGTGCTGATTTTTTCTTCTGGTCAGCTTCTCTCTTCACCGCATTTTTTGCCTGATTTCCGTAAGCAGCATTAAACATCAGCCTACTATTTTCTGCTTCATCCAGCATATTTTCTGTCAGACGGGCAGACTGTTTTCTGCTTTCTCTCAGTCGCTGCCGGACATAAATAGACTTTCTTGCAAGACTTTCCCCTGCAAGTTCCATCCTGTGTGCCCCTTCCACAGCAGCGTTATCATCTTCTGCTTCATGGGCTTTCCAGTGTCCCACAGTAAGAGCAGCATTTTTCACTGCCGAAGCTGATTTGCGGATTCCGGTTCCTGCTCCATGTACCATGCCATCCCCTTCATCTCCAAAAGAAAGCCGGGACTGTTTTTTCTGTTCTTTCAGTATCCGCTCCCGCTTTACCTTACCTTTGATCTCATCCTGAAATCCTTCCAGTGATTCTTCTGTCACCTGAGATGTTTCACGATAACGGATATTTTCTTTTTTCGCAGTTTTTTGTTGTCTGGAAGCCTCCTTTTCCTTCTGTTTTTCTCTTTCTGCGTAATCTCTGACCATTTTTCTCTGTCTAAGTTTTCTGCTGTCCACTGCGGTTTCCAGAGCAGCACGTTCACTTCTTGGCTGTCCCCGGATACTTTCTGTACGAAATACGGCATGTTTATCTGTCCCGGAATCTTCCGTTAAAGACATATCTTCCTTCGCATCACCATTCCCCAGATCTTGTTCCATTTTCACTCTTTGTTCTTCATCTATACTGCATCTGGTTATATCAAAGGGTTTCTTTCTGGTCGGTATATCTTTACTTTCCGTTATTCGTTCCCGTCGATTTTTTCCGAAATCTTCTTCTTTTTTCGGATTTCTGGAAACTTCTATATCCTCATCACGACTGGTGATCCGTTTTTCTTCCTTGTTATGCAGGTTTTCTTCCCTAAGACCATCCCTGCTCATCTTATGGACGGTTTTATCTCTGGCTTTATATTCATGCTCCTGCAATTTCACCATCCCCTTTGCTGCGGTTTTTCTTTAATTCGCTTTGTCTTTGTACACTTCCCATTTATGTAAGATTTCATCTACATTAGAAAGAATCGAAGTCAAAAGCATATCCAGCATCCTTTCACTCAGCCCTTCCTTTTCTCTCAGATAAAAAAGCACCTGCTGTAAATCAATCATTTCTGACAGAAAAAGCATATCATCCAACATTTCACCAAATACTTCTTCACCGTTGCTGTCCTTTCCTGCCTCTAAAAGCTGCTTAACCTTTTCATCGGCCTGCAGTTTTTTCATCATTTCTACACAAGCCTCTTCTGTGCATCCTTCACATGGATTTGCCATACAATTATTTTCCATTCTGTAATCCTCCGTTTTCTCTGTTTTGTGCTATCTTTTTTACAACTACTCTTCATCTCTTTCCCCGATTCCAAGACGCTTCCGCTTTTCTACTTCATCTGGTTTGGAAGTCATGAGTGCATACAGCATCAGTGAATTATCGAATTTATCCTTGAATGGAATAATCGTACTTCCATAAAAAACAAGTCCCTCACCTTCTCCACTGTTGGTAACATAAGAAAGCTGATGTGGAGAAATGTTCAACTGTTTCGCAAGAATCTGTCTGTCCCCGGAAGCCTGATTCAGCATCAGGATAAAATCAGAGTTTTCAAAGATATTTTCAATTTCCCTTGATGCAAGCAAATCCTTGACATTCTGTGTAATACCTGTCGGGATACCGCCCCACTTACGGAATCGCTTCCAAATTTCCACACTGTATGCTGCTGTCTGTTCTTCTTTCAGCAGCAAATGAAACTCATCAATATAATATCGGGTACTCTTATTTGCAGAGCGATTGATTGTTACTCTATTCCAGACCTGATCCTGTACAATGAGCATTCCCAGTTTTTTCAACTGTTTTCCAAGGTCTTTAATGTCAAAGCAGACCATACGGTTATTCAGTTCCACGTTTGTTCTATGATTAAATACTTTCAGAGAACCATTAACATAAATTTCAAGGGAAGTGGCAAGTCGCTGTGCTTCCTGCTCTTTCTGTTCCCGGAGAAGGTTGTATAAATCTTCCAGTATTGGCATATTCTCTGGTACCGGGTTGGAAAGATAATCCTGATAGACCAGACGCACACAGCGGTCAATGATAGTCATTTCCACTGGTTCCAGACCATTTTTACCTCCCACGATCAACTCACATAAAGACAGGATAAAATCTGACTTTAGAGATAACGGGTCATCATCATCTGCATAATCAAGGTTAATGTCCATCGGATTAATATAATCATGGCTGGTTGGCGAAATCCTGATAACCTGTCCATGAAATGCCCGGACAAGTGGGTAATATTCCCCTTCTGGATCGCAGACGATAATATCATCCCTTGTCACAATAAAAGCATTGGCAATTTCACGTTTTGCAGCAAAGGATTTACCAGAACCCGGCGTACCAAGTATCAGACCGTTCGGATTCTTTAACTTCTTTCTGTCTGCCATGATCAGATTATTGGAAAGGGCATTTAATCCATAATAAATAGATTCCCCTCCCATAAATAATTCCTGTGTGGTAAACGGAACAAAAATTGCTGTGGATGTTGTAGTCAGTGCCCTTTTGATCGGAACCAGATTCATCCCAAGAGGCAGACAGCTCATCAGTCCCGGCTCCTGCTGATAGTCCAGACGTTTCAACGCACAATTATATTTCTGTGCAATTCCCGCAGTCTGAAATACCACATTTTCAAGTTCCTGCTTCGTCTGTGCAGTATTTAAAAACAATACCGTCACAAGGAACATTCTCTCATTTCTGGACTGTAAATCTTCCAGAAGCCTTTTTGCTTCCCCACCGTATGTATTTAAATCTGATGGGATAATATCCATGTCATATCCGGAACGTACCGCTTTTTTCTGCTCCTCAATTTTCATCCTGTTAATATCTGTTACCTTACTCTTTACCAGCTTGATTGCTTTCATTTGGTCGATAGACTGTATATGGAGATTGACCATCAGGTTACAGTCCATTTCCAGAAATTCCGCAAGCATCTTGTCAGTAAGTTCCGGTGCAAGAATCTGCAAATAAGAAACAGCCCCTATCGTACCGCCCATCTGAAAATCCCTGCCATTTTTAAACACAAAACTGGTCGGAGCAACATAATCTTTGGTACTCAGTCCTGTCCGAAGCACATCATCATAAGAAAAATGGAACGGAACCTTACTGTCCTGATTAAAGGTTTCATACATGATCTGAAGTCTTTCTTCTCCATTTAGTGGATAAGCCGAAACTCCAAGAATCTTAAAGTTATTGAGAATATCCGATTCAATCCTCTCCAGCTTCGGTTTTGCTTCCCGGATGCTGTCCGCTTCAATGCCAAATGTAATATATTTGGTACGGAGCAATCCATTATTTCCTTTGGAAAGCTGATTCTTTAACATCTGGGCAAATTCCATACGCAGCTCATCAAAGTCATCATCCTGTGGCTTGATAAGGATAACTTTTTCAAATTCCGCCATGTTACTGTGCTGATTGATAAAAGACAACTGAAAATGAATAGTGCTGTCAAAGTAATTTAAAAAATCACACCAGTTTTCAAAGATTGCGTTCTTATCCTCATTCTGTGCCAACTGATAGTTGATGTCATAAAACCGGATTGTTTTTGAATAAAACTTATCCTGCACCCGGCAGATCCCATCCTTTGCCATCTCATGATATGGAATAGACTGCTGTGCTGAAATCTGTTTTTCCTTTGCTGTATCTGCTTTCGCTGCTGTCTTATTTGTCCCTGTCTTTACAGGTTTCCTGTTTCCTGCCGCTTTTTGCCCGGATGTGGAAGCCGGTTTACTTTTTCTCTTTTTTGCGTCTTTTTTTGCCTGACGCATGGCTTCTTTTTCTGCTTTTTCAGCAAGTTTTGCTTCTCTTTTTTCACTTTTCTTATCTGCCCTTTCCTGCTCTTTACGCAGCTTTGCTTCATATTTCTGTGCCTGTTTTAATGCTTTCTTTTCCCTTCTGGTTATCTTCCTTTTGGGTCTGCGGACACCTCTTTGTCTTTCCAGTGCTTCATAACCTGTTACCATCGGTTCTTTGCGTAACTTTCCGCTTACTGGATTTTCTCCATCTGGCAGTGGTTCTGAAACTTCCTGCCCATCTTCCTTATCCAGCCAGTAATCATCCGGATATAAGCTGTCCTCCAACTGTTCTGGCAACGCTTTCTTATTTTTTCTTTTTAACACGTTCCCTGCCTCCTTTCTTTCTGACTATTCTCTGTTTTTTCTCATACATATTTTCCACCTGATACTTCCTTACAGATGGCCGGATAAACCGGACCACAATTATATTCTTCAGAACTTTTTCTAACGGAAGCCCATCCTTCTCATACATGGCAAATACAAATGCCGGAAGCATCAGAAGACACATTCCGGTTGCAGCATTACTGGAACCGATCACTCCTCTGGTTAAAAAATAAAACGGTACCCCCACTGCTGCTGCAAGTCCAAAACAGATAAGCTGTCTTTTGGTAAGATTTAAAATAATCTTGTTTTTTACTTTGGTCAGATCTTTTGGTACAGATACAAAAGCCATCATTTTCCCCCTTCCTGCTAATGGGCATTAAACACACTTTTTGCAAAATTACCTGTTTTCATCAGACTGAAACACAGAATCACTGTATATGCCATCACACCAAACAATGCGGAATGTACGTTATCTGACATCTGGATATTTGCCACAAGGACTGCGTAGATTCCCACACAAACCATCATGAAAAATCCCTGAAATGCCAGTGCAAATAATCCCCGCAGATAGTTGTTTCCAATCTGTCCCCATTCCCTGTTTGACATCGTTGCAAATGGTATTGCACCGACCGAGGAATACAGATAAATCTCAATCATTCGTCCATACAAAATAACTGTAATCAATACAGATATAATCTTCATACACAGGCTTACCAGCATCGTTTCCAGTGCCAGTATGACAAGTTCACCGATTTCCATAGATTCCATAGCTGTTTCCATCGTACTGATCATCGTATCTATATTGATCGCTGTATCAGAACTGATGACCCCTGCCGCCCGGCTTACCACCGTCTGTCCGACATCAAATACCGCCATAGTAATTGTGAACGTGTGGCTGACAATCCAGACTGCCACCCACATCTTGAAAAAATATTTAAAAAACATCCATGTGTCCAAATCATGCATGTTATTTTTTTCTGTCAGCATGGAAATCAATTCATAACAAAGTACAAAAGTGATAATCATACCGGCAATCGGAACAATTACCGAATCGGAAAGATTCTGTATCATGCTGAAAATGTTTCCATTCCAGCCCTGCGGTGTCTGCCCAACCTGAGCAGCAATCTCACCTGTCTTTTCATTGACATCGGTATACATTGTTGTCAGGTTGGAACTTACCATGCCTGTCAGAAGATCCCTCATCCATGTTTCAATCGCCTCAAATATACGATCCATGAGTTATCTCCTCTCTTTTTACACTTAACCGAACAATCCGGATAACAGTGGTACTAACTGTGTTCCGATCAGTGCCACACCGCCACCAGCCATAAGCTGCTTGATTCCCTGTGACTTAGCCCCAGGATTATCGTTGCCGTATCCTTCCAGAAGATTAATAACTCCCCATACTGCAAGACCTGCTCCGATTGCTACTACAAGTGTCTGTAAAATATTGATTGCTGAATTAAAAAACGACATATGTTTTATCTCCTCTCAAGTTTTTTGCTTATAAATTCCTGCTGTATTCTGACCGGCTCTGCCCTGATGGGCGGTCGTTCATACCTGTGCATCCTCTCACCTCCCAAAAGGGCAAAGAAAAAAAGCTATGTAGTTGGATTTTCTACATGCTCTGCTTCCTTGTTTTCATTATTTTCCTGTTCCATAAGACTGTCCCCTGAGAACACATACAAGTCAAACTCCTCTGACCTTGTAAGTTTTACTTCCATTCTGTGCCTCATGTACGCTTCCACATCAAATTCATTGCGTTTATCGTAATCAGACAGTTCCTTATAGCGTTTATGTTTTGTAATATCATACTTGTCACTGAAAAACGGACGGACACCTCTGAGCTGGAGGATACACTTATTTCCATCCATCACCGCAAGTTCATCCCTGCTCATCAGTTCTTTTCCGGTTTTCTGATAATTCATCCCGTAAGAACGGCTCTGCCCTCTCGTATCCGAAGTATTATATAAATCAATGGTTTCCTTACCAAGTGTTTCTGAAATCTCTTTTAAAGTGGAACTTTCTTTTCCTCCAAGGAACAGCATTGTGTCACAATTCCCTAAAATGGTTTCTGCAGCATCTTTATAAATAGTCTTTAACTGTGACTGCGACTGGAGTATAATAGAAGCAGATATTTCTCTGCTTCGTATGGTTGCGATCAGCTTGTCGAACTTTGGAATCTGTCCGATATTTGCGAACTCGTCACAAAGGATTCTTACATGATACGGCAGTCTGCCATGGTGTACATCATCTGCCCTGTCGCATAATAAATTGAATAACTGGCTGTACATCATTGCTACCACAAAGTTAAAGGTATCATCTGTATCCGAGATAATAACAAACAATGCAGACCTCTGATCTCCCATCATATCCAGTTCCATTTCATCGTAACTCATGATCTCACGAAGTTCCGCAATATCAAATGGTGCAAGTCTAGCACCACAGGAAATCAAAATCGACTTTGCCGTTTTGCCGGCGGCTAATTTATATTTTTTATACTGACGTACCGCAAAGTGTTCCGGCTCTGTTTTTTCCAGTTCCTCAAACAGCATATCCACTGCATTTTTAAAGGTTTCGTCATCTTCCCTTGTTTCACTGGCATTGATAAATTCAAGCAGTGTCGCAAAGTTCTGTTCTTCCTCCGGTGCTTCATACCAGATATAACCAATCAAAGCACAGTATAAAAGGCGTTCCGCTTATAGTGATAGGTAATCCTTTGAAGTTATCGCCGGATTTTCCCCCACTCCACACCGGACGTGCGACTTTCACCGCATCCGGCGTTCCATCGGTTGTTTTCACAAGCATTTAATCAATCACCAAATGAAATGTTAGTTTTCTATTGCGGACAAACCAGCCTGCTGGCGCAGACTGTTCACTTTTAACATCAGTTCCTTTGTTGCCTTGAGCGTGTCGGCTATCTCTTTTAGCTCATTCTTAGGACACTCTTGCAGGAGTGGAAGAAATCTATTATGGAACAAAATCATATTTCGATAGCGTTCCTTGCCGCCCAATTCTGCCGGTGTTTTCAGCCAGCATACTATGTCAGCCGCATTTTCAAAGAGTTCCCCACTTAGCGCACATTTTCCACGTTGAGCCGAGAATAGTGAAATCCTGCTGTCAGTAAGTTCTGTGCTTCGCCCCATAGACGGTTGATTCCTCAAACCTGATAGAACAGATGAGTTCATACTTAGGTTCGTGTGTATCAATGCCCGTCCCTCTACCGTGTAACTGCAAACCGCCGCTTTCTTTGCCATCGGTATCTTGTT
>ERZ1026915.424-NODE-424-length-21604-cov-12.513434_pt1 | contig 21604 bp, 18 predicted proteins | sample MGYA00519466_ERZ1026915 | MGnify/ENA primary metagenome ERZ1026915 (study PRJEB26926, sample SAMN06164884) | human gut metagenome | biome: ENVO:00009003; feature: ENVO:2100002; material: ENVO:00002003 | host: Homo sapiens | place: USA | collected 2012 ... | reverse complement strand
CCCGGAGGTGGAACAGGTCACTGCCTGACCTGTCCCGCCGGGACGGTTCTCTTAAAAACACCATATAGATTTTTTGTACGCCGCCGCCCGCCATCGAGCAGAGTTTTACACCTAATTGGGGATAAAACAGCTCATGGCGGGCGGCGGTGTGGCGCTCATCGGTATGATCCTCGTGCCGCTGCTCAAAGGGCTGTTCGGTTAATCCCGTCCATGCCGCAATGTAAAACCCTTCGCCCCTGCCCGCCTGACGCGGGCGGGGGCGGGAAAGGAGGGCTGACCCATTGGATTTGATATGGGAAAAATTCACCGAATGGCTCAAGGAGCTGCTGGTGGGGGGCATCATGGACAACCTGACCGGCCTCTTTGATAACGTCAACGCCAAGGTCGCGGAGGCGGCGGGACACATCGGCAGCACCCCGCAGGCGTGGAACGCCGGCATTTACAGCATGATCCGCTCCCTCTCGGACAACGTGATACTGCCCATTGCAGGCGTGATCCTCGCCTTTGTGATGACACTGGAGCTGATCCAGCTCATAGCAGACCGAAATAACCTCCACGACATCGACACATGGGTATTCTTTCGCTGGGTATTCAAGACGGCGGCTGCCGTGCTCATCGTGTCCAACACATGGAATATCGTCATGGGCGTATTCGAGGCGGCGCAGAGCGTGGTCAACCGCGCCTCCGGCCTTATCGTGGGCAACACCTCCATCAACCTTGCCGACCATATCGCGGATCTTGAGGCGCGGCTGCTGGAGATGAACGTGTGGTCGCTCTTGGGGCTGTGGCTGCAATCCTTCGTGGTGGGCTTCACCATGTGGGCGCTGACCATCTGCATCTTTATCATTATCTACGGCAGAATGATCGAGATTTACCTTGTCACCAGCATCGCGCCCATCCCCATGGCCACCATGATGGGCAAGGAATGGGGCGGCATGGGGCAGAATTATCTCCGCTCCCTGTTGGCTTTGGCGTTTCAGGGCTTTCTCATCATCATCTGCATCGCCATCTATGCGGTGCTGGTACAGAATATGCTCATAGACGACAACATTTCCACGGCCATCTGGCTGTGCATGGGCTACACGGTGCTGCTCTGCTTCACCCTGTTCAAAACCAGCAGTCTCGCAAAGTCAATTTTCAACAGTCATTGACGGAGGTAAACCAATATGGCATACGTTCCCGTACCCAAAGACCTGAACGCGGTCAAGACCAAGGTGCTGCTGAACCTGACGAAGCGCCAGCTCATCTGCTTCGGCACTGGTGCGGCGCTGGGCGTTCCGCTGTTCTTCCTGCTCAAAGCCCATACCGGCGTCAGCACGGCGGCGATCTGCATGATCCTGCTCATGCTGCCCTTTTTCCTGCTGGCCATGTATGAGAAGAACGGACAGCCCCTTGAAAAGATCGTCCGCAACATCGTGCAGGGCTGTTTCCTGCGCCCCAAGCAGCGCCCCTACGCAACCAATAATTTCTACGCCGTTCTGGAACGGCAGGACAATTTAGACCGGGAGGTGTATCGCATTGTCCACCCGCACAAAACTTACCCGCGCCGAACGCAGGCAGATCGAGGCCGCCATCGCAAGAGCGAAGCGGCAGGATAAGAAACAGAAGTCCGCACAGGACAGCATCCCGTTTCAGCGGATGTTCCCCGACGGCATCTGCCGCGTGACGGACAGCTACTACACGAAAACCGTCCAGTTTCAGGACATCAACTATCAGCTCAACCAGAACGAGGACAAGACCGCCATCTTTGACGGCTGGTGCGACTTCCTCAACTACTTTGACAGCTCCGTGCGCTTTCAGCTCTCCTTTGTGAATATGTCCGCCAACAAGGACAATTACGCAAGGTACATCACCATCTCGCCGCAGGGCGACGATTTTGACAGCATCCGTCTGGAATACACCCAGATGCTCCAGAACCAGCTTGCCCGCGGCAACAACGGCCTCATCAAGACCAAGTACCTGACCTTCGGCGTGGAGGCGGATGGGCTGAAAGCGGCAAAGCCTCGCTTAGAGCGCATCGAAACGGACATCCTCAACAACTTCAAGCGTCTCGGCGTGGCGGCGGAGCCCATGAACGGCACGGAGCGGCTGCGGCTGCTGCACGGGATGCTGCACATGGACGAGCAGGAGCCGTTCCGCTTCTCGTGGGACTGGCTGGCACCCTCCGGGCTTTCGGTCAAGGACTTTATCGCGCCCAGCTCCTTTGAGTTCCGCACCGGGCGCTCCTTCGGCGTCGGCAGGCGCATCGGCTGCGCCAGCTTCTTGCAGATTTTAGCGCCGGAGCTGAACGACCGGATGCTGGCGGACTTCCTCGACATGGAAAGCTCCCTCATCGTCAGTATGCACGTCCAGTCCGTGGATCAGGTCAAGGCCATCAAGACCATCAAGCGGAAGATCACGGATTTGCAGAAAATGACCATTGAGGAGCAGAAAAAGGCCGTCCGCGCCGGATACGACATGGACATCATCCCCTCGGACCTTGCCACCTACGGCACGGAGGCGAAGAAGCTGCTGCAAGACCTGCAGAGCCGCAACGAGCGTATGTTTTTGCTGACCTTTATCGTGGTCAATACGGCGGGCAGCCGCCAGCAGCTCGACAACAACGTGTTTCAGGCGGCCAGCATCGCCCAGAAGTACAACTGCCAGCTTACCCGCCTTGATTTCCGTCAGGAGGAGGGGCTGATGAGCAGCCTCCCCTTGGGGCTGAACCAGATCGAGATACAGCGGGGCCTGACCACCTCCAGCGTCGCCATTTTCATTCCCTTTACCACGCAGGAGCTGTTTCAGGACGGTAAGGAAGCCCTGTACTGCGGGCTGAACGCGCTGTCGAACAACCTCATCATGGTAGACCGCAAGCGTCTCAAGAACCCCAATGGTCTGATTCTCGGCACACCCGGCAGCGGCAAATCCTTCGCGGCAAAGCGGGAGATCGCCAACGTGTTCCTCGTCACCGACGATGACATCATCATCTGCGACCCCGAAGCCGAATACGGACCGCTGGTGGAGCGCCTGCACGGACAGGTCATTAAAATCTCCCCCACAAGCCCGCACTACATCAACCCCATGGACTTGAATCTCAATTACAGCGACGATGAAAACCCGCTGAGCCTGAAATCCGACTTCATCCTCTCCCTCTGCGAGCTGATCGTGGGCGGCAAGGACGGCCTCATGCCGGTGGAAAAGACCATCATCGACCGCTGTGTGCGCATGGTGTACCGGGATTATCTCAGCGACCCGAAGCCGGAGAATATGCCGATTCTGGAGGACTTGTATAACGAGCTGCGGCAGCAGGAGGAAAAGGAGGCGCAGTACATCGCCACGGCTTTGGAAATCTACGTTTCCGGCTCCCTCAACGTGTTCAACCACCGCACCAACATCAACATTGAAAACCGCATTGTCAGCTTCGACATCAAGGAGCTGGGCAAGCAGCTCAAGAAGATCGGGATGCTCATCGTGCAGGACGCGGTGTGGAACCGCGTCACCGTCAACCGGGAAGCCCACAAATCCACCCGCTACTACATTGACGAAATGCACCTTTTGCTGCGCGAGGAGCAGACCGCCGCCTACACGGTGGAAATCTGGAAACGCTTCCGCAAGTGGGGAGGTATTCCGACCGGTATCACGCAGAACGTCAAAGACCTGCTCTCCTCCCGCGAGGTGGAGAACATCTTTGAAAACAGCGATTTCATCCTCATGCTCAATCAGGCCAGCGGCGACCGGCAGATTCTCGCCAAACAGCTCAATATCTCCCCGCATCAGCTCTCGTATGTCACCCACAGCGGTGAAGGCGAAGGGCTGCTTTTTTACGGCAACGTCATTCTTCCCTTTGTAGACCGTTTCCCCCGCGGGGAACTCTATGACCTGCTTACCACCAAGCCACAGGAGCAGACTGCATAACAAAACAAGAAAGGAATTGGACGATGGAAAACAAACTGATGATTTTTGAAAACGACGCCTTTGGAAAGGTGCGAACGCTGAACCTCAACGGCGAGCCGTGGTTTGTGGCGGCGGATGTGTGCAAAGCGCTGGAACTGGGGAATCCGAGCATGACGGTTGAGCGTCTGGATGATGATGAAAAGGGTATCAGCACTATTGATACCCTTGGCGGGAAACAGCGCATGGCAATCATCAACGAACCCGGGCTGTATTCGCTGGTGATCACCTCCCGCAAGCCGGAGGCAAAGGCGTTCAAGCGCTGGATCACCCATGAGGTCATTCCGGCCATCCGCAAGCACGGCGCGTACATGACGAAATCCGTGTTGGAGCAGGTGCTGGAAAACCCGGAGCTGGTGCTGCTCATGGCGCAGCGGATGCTGGAGGAACAGCGGAAAAACGAGCTGCTTCAGCAGGAGCTGCGGCTGGCAAAGCCCAAGGCGGACTTCTACGATGCGTTCATCCACCCGGAGTGCTGCACCAATCTCCGCGCCACCGCAAAGGAGTTGAAGGTGCCGGAGAAAATGTTCACCGCGTTCCTCATCCGCAAGCGCTATCTCTACCGCTCGCCCTCCGGTACACTGCTGCCCTACGCCAAGCCCGCCAGCGACGGCCTGTTCTTCGTAAAGGACTATATCGCCGTCAACGGGCATCAGGGGGTATATACCCTTGTCACGCCCAAGGGCAAGTCGCTGTTTCTCACCATGCTGGGTGAGATCGCCTGACCTGATTCTACTATAAATAATGTAAAGGAGAGCATCACAATGGAAAAAGAAAATCTGTACCTCATCCACGGCGAGGACTACCTGCGCCACATCGAGGAAAAGCTGGAGCTGTTCTGGATGGCGAATGTGCTCATGTGCTACATCAAAGACAGAGCCGACGCGGATAGCTACCTGCGCCTTGCGTATAAAGGCGTCCGCGACTTTGACGAGCGCTGCGGCGAGCTGTTCAGCTCTTGGGGTAAGGCGCTCAACTACCTCAAGTCCCGCGACCTTGCAGACCTGTCCGATCTCATCAAAAACGACCTAATCGAGCCGGAATACGCCGGTTACATTCCTGCGGATAATCCCTGCTGCCCCGGCGAACGCTGCTGCGAGTATGCCGAGCGCATCGAGCGCGAATACGCCGCAGAGCGCGAGGCGGACGAGGACAATGAGGACGCCGACGTATTTGAGTATGACGGAGAACCGGCCATATCTGAGCTGACCGGCGTGTGCAGGGACATCCTCACGGCTGTCGAGGGGCTGACCACGCTTCTAAGGGATGAGTTCGACTATGCAGACTGACCGCATTTACTGCGGCGACGCCCTGACCGTGCTGAAAACCCTGCCGGACAGCTCCGTGAACTGCTGCATCACCTCGCCGCCCTACTACGCACTGCGGGATTACGGCGTGGACGGGCAGATCGGGCGGGAGGAAACCCCGGCGCTGTATGTGGAGTGACTGACTTCCATTTTCCGGGAGGTCAGGCGCGTTCTCACGCCGGACGGTACCCTCTGGCTGAACATCGCGGACACCTATGCCGGAAAGGGCAATCAGGGCGAAGCCCTCGACCCCAAGTACCCCAACGGCAGGACGGGGCAGATCGTTGCCCTCAACGGCAAGGTGGAGGGCTGCAAGGCAAAGGATATGATCGGCGTTCCGTGGCTGCTTGCCTTTGCGCTGCGCGCAGACGGCTGGTATCTGCGCTCGGACATCATCTGGATGAAAGCGAACCCCATGCCGGAAAGCACCAAGGACAGGCCAAGCCGCTGCTATGAGCATATCTTCCTGTTGTCCAAGTCCCGCCGCTACTATTACGATGCCGCTGCCATCGCGGAGCCGGTTGCGGCCTCCACTCCTGCGCGGATGAAGCGCGGATTTGGTGCAGGCAACAAATATTCCGCAGATATTCCCGGTCAGAAGCACCAACACCTCAACGACCATCGCCCGAACGGGTACGCCGATGAGGACATCCCGCAGCTTCGCAACAAGCGCGACGTCTGGCAGATCAACACCGTGCCGTACAGGGGCGGGCATTTCGCCGCTTTCCCGCCAAAGCTGGCGGAAACCTGCCTGCTGGCAGGCTGCCCGCCCGGAGGCGTCGTGCTCGACCCCTTCCTCGGCTCCGGCACTACGGCGGCGGTGGCAAGGCAGCTCGGACGGCACTACATCGGCATCGAGCTGAATCCCGAATACTGTACGCTGGCAGAGAAACGGATCGGAGGTGAAGTCCCATGAGCAAACGCTCGCCCCGGCTGCTGTTCACGCAGGAGGAGCGGACAGCGCCGGAACTGAAAAAGGCCGTCAAAAAAGCGGATAAAGCCTATCAAAAGCTGGAAAAAGCCGAGACGAAGATACCCAAGAAAACCGTAAAGAAAAAGCAGCGCGTCGTTGACCCGAAAACCGGCACGGTCACAACGCGCCTTTCCTTTGAGGAGGTGGACAAGAAGCGACCGCCCTCCAAGCTCACCCACGCCCTGCGGGACGCGCCCGGTGCGGCGGCGCTGTCCGCCGTCCACAGGGAGATTCGGGAGCATGAGCAGGACAATGTGGGCGTGGAGAGCGCCCACGGCGTGGAGCAGGCGGCGGAGCGCGCCGTGCGCCTTGCCCAGTACGCCCATCGCTCCCACAAGGAGAAGCCCTACCGCCGCGCGGACCGCGCCGAGGCCAAGGCAGACCGCGCCAATCTCCGTGCGCTGGACAAAACGGCACAGCACCATGACCCGCAGTTTTCCAGCAATCCCTACTCCCGCTGGCAGCAGAAGCAGGCCATCAAGCGGGAGTACGCCGCCGCCAAAGCCGGAAAAAGCGCCGGGAATACGGTCAAAGCCTCCGAAGCCACGGCAAAGGCGGCGCGAAAAGCCGCGGAGAACACAAAGAAAGCCGGCGAGTTCATCGCCCGTCACAAAAAGGGCTTCCTTATCGTGGGCGGCATTGCGGCAATGATTGTCCTTATCCTCTGCACCGTTTCCTCCTGCTCCCTGCTGATTCAGGGCGGAGCCACCGGTGTCAACGTGTCTACCTATCCCAGCGAGGACGCGGATATGCTGGCGGCAGAGGCGCAATATTGCGCCATGGAAGCGGAATTGCAGCAGTATCTCGACACCTACGAAAGCACCCACGACTACGATGAGTACCATTTTGATCTGGACGACATCGAGCATGACCCCTATGTGCTGATCTCCGCTGTCACCGCCCTCATGGGCAGGGAGTGGACGCTTTCCGAGGTCGGCGGCATACTCGATATGCTGTTTGAAAAGCAGTATATCCTGACGGAAACCGTCGTCACGGAAACCAGATACCGCACCGAAACGCGCACCGGCTACTATACAGATGCGGAGGGCAATCTGCACAGCTATGAATACACCGTGCAGGTGCCGTACACCTACTACATCTGCACCGTAAAGCTGGAAAACTTTAACCTCTCCCATGTGCCGGTCTATATCATGTCGCAGGATCAGCTCTCCCTTTACGCCATGTATATGGCTACTCTGGGCAACCGCCCGGACCTGTTCGGCGGCTCGGAGTACATCGGGAAATACTACACCGCTGACTATGAAAAGTACGAGATACCCCCGGAAGCGCTGGAGGACGCGCAGTTTGCCGCCATCATCAAGGAGGCGGAGAAGTACCTCGGCTACCCCTACGTCTGGGGCGGCAGCACGCCCGCCACCTCCTTCGACTGCTCCGGCTTCGTCAGCTACGTCTACAACAACTGCGGCGTGGGCTGGAACTTCGGCAGGCTGGGCGCGGAAGGGCTGCGCCAGCTCTGTACGCGGGTGTCCGCCGCCAATGTCCGCCCTGGCGATCTGGTGTTCTTCCAAGGCACCTATGACACCACCGGCGCGTCCCATGTTGGCATCTATGTGGGAAACAACATGATGCTTCACTGCGGCGACCCCATCCAGTACGCAAACCTCAATTCAAGCTATTGGCAATCTCACTTCCTTGCCTACGGGCGCGTACCTGCGCCCTGATCTCTCAGAAAGGAGACGAATATGAACCCGAAAATCAGCAGGCTGCGGGTGGAGCGCGAGAAGAACAACGGCAAAATCGCCGCGCTCCAGACCCGCAACAGAGAAATCGACAGCCAGATCATGGAACTGGAGAACACCGACATCATCGGTATGGTGCGGGAAAGCGGCTTTACGCCGGAACAGCTCGCCCGGCTTCTTCAGTCCATGCGGCAGGGGCAGTTCCCCGCGCCGGAGGCTGAACGGAACGAAACGGAGGAAAAACAGTATGAGGAAGTTTAACACCCGGCTTTTTGCCGGTCTGCTGGCGGTATTCTGCTGCATGACCGCCCTTTCCGCCACCGCCTACGCAGACGGCGGCTATTACGAACAAAGTGAGGACGGAAGCGAAACGCCTCCGTCCTCCATTGACAGCATCACCATCTCCACGGAAAGCGTCAGACTGCCGGAGCAGCAGGGCAGCGAGGCGCTGACCCCGGACGGGAATCTGACCCTCATCGACGACATTTTGCAGTCCGCGCCCTATGCCAGTATGGAGGAAGCGGTAGAAAACAAGCAGTTCATCACCGTCCAGAGCAAAAACGGCAACTACTTCTACATCGTCATTGACCGCTCCGGAGACACGGAAAACGTGTATTTCCTCAACCTTGTGGACGAGGCTGACCTCATGGCGCTGATGGAGAACGGCGGCAGCGCCGCAGCCTGCTCCTGCAAGGACAAGTGCGAGGCAGGTGCGGTCAACACCGCCTGCGCGGTCTGCAAGACCAATATGACGGAGTGCATGGGCAAGGAAAAGGCTACGGAAAAGACGCCGGAACCCGACCCGACGCCGGATACGAGCGGCAGCCCCGACAAGGACGGCGGCGAAAAGAAGTCCGGCAGCGGTCTTGTTGTGATTGTGCTGCTGCTCCTGATGGCGGGCGGCGGCGCGCTGTACTGGTTTAAGCTCCGTAAGAAAAAGCCTGACACAAAGGGACCTGTGGACTTGGACGATTACGACTACGGCGATGAGGATGAAGATGAGGAATACGAAAACGAGGACGATGCGGACGAGCCGGAGGAAATGGAGGACGCGGATGCATGACCCTTTTCACCAAAAACCCGCTGGAGCGGCTGATGATGCAGCGCCCCTATCCGGGAAAGGAGGAAACGCCCCGCCCCATCGCCCCGGAGGGGCATTTCTGCCATGGCTGCGGGCGGTATGGGCTGGTCTGCCTCCGTCCCTGCTACCGTGACACCGACCTACGGGAAAAGGCGGTGCGGAAAAAGCCGGAGCTGTCTTTGTAACTTTTCTATGACCTGCCCAAAATCCCTTGTATTTTGCACATAATAATGCTATAATTATGTGCAAGAAAGGAGGATGCGATATGCCGCAGATCAGACCGATTACAGACCTGAGAAACACATCGGAGATTTCCGACGCCTGCCATGCGCGCCGCGAGCCTGTTTTCATCACGAAAAACGGTTACGGCGATCTGGTAGTCATGAGCATTGAAACCTATGAGGAAATGCTGGATTGTATAGCGACGGACAAGGCGATTGCGGACGCGGAGCAGGAGATCGCCGCAGGCGGTCAGCTTCTGGACGCGAAGGAGGCGCTTGGCGCACTGCGGAGGAAGTATTTGGGATAAGTACAGCGTAAAGCTCTCGCCTCGCGCCCTCCGAGATTTGGACGGCATCTATTCGTATATTGCGCGGACGCTTTTAGAGCCGGAAACGGCGCTGAAGCTCGTCGATACCATTACGGAGGAAATCCTCTCGCTGGATTCCATGCCGCGCCGCTGCCCGGAGCGGAAAACCGGCGCGTATGCCGGAAAGGGCTACCGTCAGCTCCTCATCAAAAACTACACCGCCATCTATCGCATTGACGAGGAACACCGTACCGTCGTCGTTGTCACCGTGCGCTACTCGCCCAGTCAGTTCTGACCGGGGAAAACCACACAACCAAATACCAAACGCGAAAAGCAGTCCTTCGGGGCTGCTTTTTGCTATGCAGAAAAGGAGAAAAATGAATATGACACACCATAAATTAGTGATCGCGGAAAAGCCCTCCGTCGCCCAGTCCATCGCCGCCGTGCTGGGCGCGAACAAGCGCAACGATGGCTATCTTTCAGGAAACGGCTACCTTGTAAGCTGGTGCTATGGGCATCTGGCGGAGCTGGCGGGCGCGGATGTGTACGATGAAAAGTACGCCAAGTGGCGCTATGACGATCTGCCCATCCTGCCCGCAAGCTGGCGCTTCACGCTGAAAGCGGACAAAGCCAAACAGTTCGAGCTGCTGCGGGACCTCATGCGCCGGGAGGACGTGTCCGAGGTCATCAACGCCTGCGACGCAGGGCGCGAGGGGGAGCTTATCTTCCGCACCGTCTACTATCTGGCGGGCTGCACAAAGACCATGAAGCGGCTTTGGATCTCCTCCATGGAGGACGAGGCCATCCGAAAGGGCTTTGCGGACCTTCGTCCGGGACGGGAATACGACGGGCTGCACCAGTCCGCCTTTTGCCGCGCCCGCGCGGACTGGCTGGTGGGCATCAACGCCACGCGCCTATTTTCCGTCCTCTACCACCGCACTCTGAACGTGGGGCGCGTCATGACGCCCACGCTGGCGCTCATCGTCCAGCGGGAGGCGGAGATCGGGGCGTTTCACCCGGAAGCCTTTTACACGGTAAATCTTCGCTGCGGCGATTTTGCCGCCGTGTCCGAAAAGTTCAAAGAGAAAGCGGAGGCGGACGCCCTCGCCGCCGCCTGCGCCGGTCAGCCGGTCACGGTCAAGGCGGTGCAGCGCACGGAGAAAACGGAGAAAACGCCGCTGCTCTATGACCTGACCGCCCTCCAGAGAGAAGCCAACCGCAGCCTCGGCTATACCGCCCAGCAGACGCTTGACTATCTGCAAGCCCTCTACGAGAAAAAGCTCTGCACCTATCCCCGCACGGACAGCCGCTTCCTCACCGATGATCTGGAAGCCTCCGTGCCGGAGCTTGCAGCCGTGGCCGCCGCCATCTGCGAAGCAGCCGCGCCGGAGCGTGTAAACGCAAGACAGGTCTGCGACAGCCGCAAGGTCAGCGACCACCATGCCATCCTCCCCACCGCCAGCGCGGGCAAGGCGGATACCTCCGTCCTGCCGTTGGGAGAGCGCGAGATTTTGCGCCTTGTGGCGGGGCAGCTTCTTCGGGCGGTCAGCGATGCACACCGCTATACAGAAACCGCCGTTACGCTGGAGTGCGGCGGTACTGAGTTCACTGCTAAAGGCAGAACCGTCCTTGATACCGGCTGGAAGCAGTATCTCGCGCAGGAAAAGAGGGACGCCGCACTGCCGGAGCTGTCGGAGGGGCAGGTATTGGAGTGTGGCGAAGCCGCCGTAAAGGAGGGCAAGACCACGCCGCCCAAGCATTATACGGAGGATACGCTGCTCTCCGCCATGGAGACTGCCGGAAAGGAAGATATGCCGGAAGAAGCGGAACGAAAGGGGCTGGGAACGCCCGCCACACGCGCCGCCATCATCGAAAAGCTGGTATCCACGGGCTTTGTGGAGCGCAAGCGGGCGAAGAAGGCCGTCAGCCTTGTGCCTGCCCATACCGGCGTTTCCCTCATCACCGTGCTGCCGGAGCAGTTACAGTCCCCGCTTCTCACCGCCGAATGGGAATACCGCTTGCAGCAGGTGGAGCGCGGCGAGCTTTCCACGGACGAGTTCATGACCGGCATTGCGGATATGCTCACGGAGCTGGTGAAAACCTATCAGGTCATCTCCGGCGCGGAGGTGCTGTTTCCCTCCGGCCGGGAGATCGTTGGCAAATGCCCCCGCTGCGGCGGCGACGTGACCGAGAGCAAAAAGGGCTTCTTCTGCGAGAAAAACGACTGCCGCTTCGGGCTGTGGCGGGACAACAAGTTCTTTGCCGCCAAGCGTGCCGCGCTGACAAAAAAGGTAGCCGCCGCACTGCTGGCAGAGGGGCGTGTGAAGCTCACCGGCCTCTACTCCGAAAAGACCGGCGGCACCTACGACGCCACTGCCGTGCTGGAGGATACCGGCGAGAGCGTCCGCTTCCGTTTGGAATTTGACAAGGGGGCGAGGACATGAAGCTCTCCAAGCTGGAGCAGGAAAGTATCATCCTCTACAACGAGGAAGAATCCACCGCCAGCATCTACACCCACGACCCCAAGCTGAAGCGCAAGCTCAAGCGCCTTGCGGAGAAATACCCGGACAAGGTGTACCCGGATAAGGCCGTCCATGCCGGAGCGGTCAGCTATGCCGTGCCGAAAAGCTGCGTCAGCGTCCGGGAGCCGTTCAGCGACGAGCGGCGCAGGGCCGCCAGCGAACGCGCCAAAAACGCCGGATATACGCCGCCCGCAAGGAGTATATACTCCGAAAATGAATAAGAACCGAGCGCCCGCACAGGAAAGCCTACCCCTGCGCGGGCGCTGCCATTTTAGGGGCAAACAGCCCATGAAATGAAAGGAAGTGCCTATGACACGAAAATCTCCGTATCCGACAAGAGCGGATTATCCGGCATTGATTGAAAATGCCAAGCCTGCGCTGCGCGAGCTGCTGGAAGCGGCCTCGTATGAACGGAGGATCGCCGTACTCAGCGCCTGCTCTCTCGATGAGATCAACACCCTCTGCACACTTATGGTGCTGGGGCGGCACAGCCTCTATCTTCGCCGTAAAAAGCCCTTCAACGTGCCGGACGCGGTATTTGCCCGGTGGGCGGCGGACCTGTGGACGCTGCGTGAGCAGGACAAGGCAGGCGACATCCGCTATCTCTGCGGAAAAACGGATTTACGGGAATATCTTTCGCGGGGGCTTCAGCTCCTGCAAATCGACCTGATGAAAGGAGGCAAAAATGCCAGAGAAACCCGGTAAAAACAGAGAACAGCTCAAGGAGATCACCGACCGCATCGAGGCGGGTATCCGCGACATCTTTGAATCCGGCGATATGGAAAAGTACCGCAATTACCTGCGCACCATGAGCCGGTTTCACAACTATTCCCTCAACAATCAGGCGCTCATCCACTTGCAGCGCCCGGACGCCACACTTGTGGCGGGCTACAACCGCTGGCGGGACAAGTTCTCCCGCCATGTGCTGCGGGGCGAGAAGGGCATCACCATCATCGCGCCCACGCCGTATAAGAAGAAAATCGAGCAGGAAAAGCTCGACCCGGACACGAAGCTGCCCATTCTGGACGCGGACGGCAAAATCGTCACCGAGGAAAAGGAAATTGAAATCCCCATGTTCCGCCCGGTGAAGGTGTTCGACTACGCCCAGACGGACGGAAAGCCGCTGCCTGAGCGCGTGGCCAGCCCTGTCGCCAACCTGACCGGCAGCGTTGAGAATTATGAGGCGTTCATGGAGGCGCTGCGCCGTTCCTCTCCCGTGCCGGTGGAGTTCAAGCCGCTGTCTGCGGATATGGACGGCTATTTCAGCCCCAAATCCCAGAGCATCACGCTGCGGGAGGGCATGAGCGAGGTGCAGACGGTATCCGCCGCCGTCCATGAGATCGCCCACGCCAAGCTCCACAACTACGGCTTGCAGCAGGTGGCGGAGCGCAAGGCCAAAAGCCGCAATACCGAGGAGGTGGAGGCCGAAAGCATCTCCTTCATGGTCTGCGCCTACTTTGGCATTGAAACCGGCGCGAACAGCTTCGGCTATGTGGCAACATGGTCAAAAAACGCCGAGCTGCCGGAGTTCCGCGCCAGTCTGGACACCATCGGCAAGACCGCAAACGGCATCATCACCGACGTGGAAAAGCATTTCGCGGAGGTTTGCAAGGAGCGCGGCATCGAGCTTCCCAAGGACACGGAATATGAGCTTGTCACCATCCCGCCCTCCCGCGCCGACGCGCTGGCCTTTGCCGCCGACTACGCGGCGTTCCTGCGCCGGGGTCTGAACGTTCCCGACAGCGCAGAAGGACCCACAGCGGCTTCGGTTGCGGACAGGCTGCTTGCCGGAGAGGGCGCAGAGCTGCGGAAGGAGCTGGAGGATTTCGTCAAGCTGGCAGACGAGATCGGCATCGACGACGGCTCTCATGGGCTGCTGGAACGCTTCAACGGCCTGTTCCGTCAGGAATGGCGGGCAAAGGAGGAACCGCAGCCGGAGATTGAAACAGAAACGCCGAATGTTGTGGATGAGCTGCCGCCCCTGCCGGAGCTGGAGCAGGGCTATCCCATGCCGGATACCGGCATCGGCTTTTTGGAAATGTATCAGTACGGCTACACGGACGGTAACGCCATGCTGCCGCTGACCAAGGAGCGCGCCATGGAGCTGTTCATGCAGGACGTTCCCGTGTTCCTGCTCTATGCCGACAGCACCGAGGCCATGGCGCTGGACGCCGAGGACATTTCCTCCCACACCGGCGTGTTCGGCGTGGAGCGCGAGGAATGGGACGCGGTGCGCGGCGTTGTGACGCTGAGCGAACAGGCAGACACGGAAAAGCTGTTTCTGGAAAACCCACAGGACGCTTTCCTCATCTATCAGATTCGGCGCGGCGGTGAATTGGACGCTTACCGCTTCATGAACTATGACTACTTGCAAAGCAAGGGCGTCACACCGGAGCGCGGCGGCTACGACGCGATCTACACCGGGGGATTTATGGATTATGGGAATGCCAGAACCAATCTGGATATGATTTATCAGCGGTTTAACGTGGATCACCCTGCGGATTTCAAGGGACACAGCCTGTCCGTCAGCGACATCGTTGCCTTGAAGCAAAACGGCGTAGTATCCTGTCATTACGTTGACAGCATCGGCTTCCGGGAGCTTCCCAATTTTCTCAAGCCGGAGAACTACCTCAAAAATGCGGAGATGCTGTTGGAGGACGACTATGGCATGATCGACGGCATCATCAACAACGGCCCCAAGCAGCCCACCGTGGCCGATTTGGAGGCGCAGGTCAAGGCGGGCTTTTCCATCTCCCTCATGGAGCTGGCGGCGGCCTCCAACCGCGAACAGAAGAAGCCCTCCGTGCTGGAAAAACTCAGGGAAAAGACGCCGGAGCAGACGAAAAACAAAACAGCGCCCAAACGGAGCGCGGAAAGAGAGCTTTGATATGAACGACAAGCATTTCACCCACGATGAAGTCAGCCTCATGAGCATCTACAACGCGGCAGGTACCCGGGAGGGCCTGATTGCAGCCCTCACAGAAATGCGGGGGTATCTGGACGCGGAGGAGGCCGAGCTGCGGGAGCTGACGGACAGCGCCCTCGCAAAGCTGCGCGGCATTACCGATGCGGAATACGCCGGCCTCGACCTGACGCCGGACTTTGACCTCTGAGCGCTTTACGGCTAAGCGCCGGAAAAACGCATCATCGCCGCTTGGAGCGCGCCGGACGAAGAATGTATCGTCCGGCGCGTTTCCTTTGGAAAAATGAAAACCCCGATAAAACCACGAAGGGAGGATTTAGCGTATGCCAAGCAAGCTGCAAGCCTATGCGGAGCTGGCGGAGCGCACCGCGCGGGAGATCACCGGCAGCCATCTGGCGTGGACGGCGTTCCTGACCACCGCCGCAAGGCTGTATAAATACCCCTACAACGAGCAGCTCATGATCTATATGCAGCGCCCGGAGGCCACCGCCTGCGCAGAGTACGACTTTTGGAACGAGAAAATGGGGCGCTATGTCCGGCGCGGCAGCAGCGGCATAGCCCTCATCGACGCCACCGGCTATAAACCGAGGCTCAAATACGTTTTTGACGTGGCCGACACGGGAGGCCGTGAAAATGCACGCCGCGTCAACCTGTGGGAGCTGAAAGACGCGCACACGGACAGCGTGAGCGCCATGCTGGAGCGCAATTACGGCGTTTCCGGCAGGGACGGCTTGACGGAGCAGTTCGAGAGCGTCGCTTCTCTGCTTGCTGCGGAATACTGGCGTGACCATTCCCGTGACATTCTCGGCATCGTTGCGGATTCCTACTTGGAGGAGTATGATGATTACAACATCGAGGTGGCGTTCAAAAACGCCGCAGCGGTCAGCATCACCTACTCCCTCATGTCCCGCTGCGGGATGCAGCCGGAGGATCACTTTGAACACGAGGACTTTTTCAGCATCTTTGATTTCAACACCCCGCGCACGGTGGCAGCCCTCGGCACGGCGGTCAGCGAGATCAATGAACAGGTTTTGCGGCAGATCGAAGTTACCATACGAAATTATGAGCGCGAACACAGCGCGGAAAGGACGGCAGAGCATGGAGAACAACCTGACTTACACGAAGAACGGAGATTACCTGATTCCCGACTTGAAGATCGAGGTGCCGGAGCAGTCCATCGGCAAGTACGGACGGATGCGCCAGAAGTACCTGAAGGAGCATCGGCCCATCCTCTGGAACCAGATGATTCTGGAGGAAGCCCTGTTCCCGCACCTGCTGGAGATCGAGCAGGCAGCGCAGAGACGCTTAGAGCAGATGATGCCGGAGCTGGCATCGGAGGCCGGAGCGACGGAAGCTCTGAAAGCCCGCGACCCAATGAAATGGGTGGGCCTGATGAACACCTGCAAGGCGCAGGCGGAGGAAGTGATTCTCGCGGAGCTGATCTACGCATAACAGAACACCCCGCACGGGGCGGTCAGCTATCCTTTTTCCCCACCGAAGCGGAACAGATTACAGCCATAGAAGAAGCGGAGAGCGTTGCGCAGACGCCCTTCGCTTTTTCCGTTTCTCAGGAGCAGCTTGACCATGTGCTGCGGCTGGGCGGCAACGAGGACGATACCCGCATGGTCATTGCCGCCGCGTTCCAGAAGCAGAAGTCCACGGAGGACATTGCCGCGCTGCTGCAAAGCACCTTTCACGGCGGCAACGGCTTTAAGACGCCGGAGGGCGAGCTTTCCGCGTGGTACGCCGTAGACGGCATCCACATCGCCCCCGGCAGGAGCGCGGAGTATGTGCGCAGCGCGCAGGTAATCGCATGGCAGGATGCCGCCGTGCGCATTTCCCAGCTTATGGACAGCGGCGCGTATGCCTCCAATGTGGAGCTTGCCGAGGCAGGGCAGCATGAGCGGATGCAGCTTGCCCAAGCCCTCTGGTATCTGAAACACGACCTGAGCGACGAGGCGCGGGAACAGGGCTATCTCTCCTGTATGGATACGCTGCGGGGCGGCGGCTTTCCTGATGAAACGGAGCGCCTTGCCGAACGCCTGACGGATTCTTCCTTCCGCGACACGCTCTCCGGCGAGTTCGCGCAGTTTTACGCCGCCCATGAGCAGGACAGAAGCCTGCTGCGATTCCACTATCACAAGCTCGATCAAATCTGGCAGAGCCTGCGGGACCTGTCCTTGCCCCGCAGGGAGTATTCCTCCGAAATGGCCGCAGTGCCGGAGCTGGGGCGCTTTATCACCGAGGACGAGATCGACCATGCGCTGGATCGCGGCAGCGGTGTCGAGGGCGGCAAGGGCAGGATCTACGAATACTTCACCGCCGACCACACCGGCAAGGAAAAGGCAGCTTTCCTCAAAGATGAGTACGGCATAGGCGGGCGCTCCCACGCCGTTTCCGGTGCATCCCATAGTGATGAAAGCCACGACAGCCGCGGCATTGTCCTGAAAAAAGCAGGCTGTGCCAATGTGGAGCTGAGCTGGACGAAGGTGGCCGCAAGGATTGACAGCCTCATTCAGAAGGACCGCTTCCTCTCTCCAAGGGAAAAGGAGCGCTACGCCCAGCTTCAGCGGGAAAAGGAAGCAGAGCGTGAACTGCCAACACAGGCACAGATTGACTACAATTCCATCAAGGAAGCCCACCCGGACGACATCGTGCTGTTTCAGGTGGGCGATTTCTTCGAGATGTACGGCGAGGACGCAAAACAGGCGGCGGAGCTGCTTGCCCTCAACCTCACCACAAGAGCGATACCCAGCGCTGGCCGTGTGGAGATGTGCGGCATACCTGCGCACAATTTAGAGATGTATGTAGAGAAATTGCGCGATAAGTATGATGTGACGATTGCCGAAGCGCCAGACTTTAGAGGTGAACGCCACATTTACACGCTGCGCTCCGTTGACCATGAGGCCGAAGCCGCCATCAATGCTTATGAAGCGGAGTTCGGCGCGGACGGCACGAGGGTGTTCCGCGATCCCGCCGCAGAGCAGGCCCAGCCCACGGTGCAGGAGCTGTTCGGGCGATACCGCCTGAGCGTGGGCAACGCGCTTTCCAAGGATGAAGCATTTCTCAACGCCTGCCGCAATTCCGACCGTCAGAACGCCTATCTGGAGGGTGCGGCGGCAATCCGGCGCATCGTCATGGCGTCTGAGGATTTGCAGCTCACGCGCCTCTATTTCGATATGCCCTCCTTCCATAACCGGCTCCATCAGGAGCTTTTGGACGAGATGTATCCCACGCTGGCGACCACGATAACGCCCTCGCCCTACAAGGTGACGCAGGAGGACATCGACGCGGCCTTGCAGAGCTGGAACGGCAGGATTGAAAGCAAGCACGCAGTTGTCCGCTATATGAAAGATCATGCCCGCGACAGGGATACCGCCGCATGGCTGGCAGCGGAATACGGCGCAGGCGACAGCTCCAAGCCGCTGCAAATCTCCGTGGGCAATTCCGAGCCGGTCACGCTGTCATGGGCAAAGGTGCAGCGGCGTATCGCCCAACTCATTCAATCCGACAACTTCTACACCGAGCAGGAGCAGGACAACTTTGATAATATTGACCCCATCGCCATCCGGGAAGCCCTCGCTGAGCGCGGCATTGTGGGCGGGCGCATTGTGGATGCGGAGGCTAATCGCAACAGCCCCTTCGTCCGGCAGGTTATGTCGGATGTGGAGCAGATCGCGGCGCAGGAAGCGCAGGCGGCGCACATGGACTCACCGGACCGTTTTTCCATCCGTCTGCACCCCAACGAGGGCGGCATTACCGGCATCTGGGACTCGGCCCTTGACCGCTTCTATGAGGAGGGTGGGCAGGTGCTTCGCTTCGCGGAGCAATCTAACGCCATTGACTACCTCTCCAGTATTCAGCGCAGCCGCGGTATGGAGCCGGATGCGCCGATTTTCACAACGCCGCTGGGGAATGCCTATCGCGTGGGCGACGGCTTTTCTTCCACCGCAGCCGAACAGCGGGATACTCTGATGGTGGTCGAGCGTGTAGACGAAGATAATGTTTGGTACACTCTGCCAAGCGTCCCTGAGCAGGAAACGGTCAGCGTAGACCGCACCGTTTTTGAGCGTTACCTCGACACCGGCTATTTCTTCGCTGCGGAGCCGACGCAACCTGTCAAGGAGATCACTGCCGAAAACGAACAGGAAAACATGATTTTTCGTGCGCCGTATGCCGTGGGCGATACCGTCTATCTGGACAACACCCCCTTTGAAATCACGGAGGTCGGCGTGCTCAATGTGCAGCTTCGTGACCCAGCACTCCGCTATCCCGTATTCCGCGCCGAAAGCCGCGAGAACTTTGAACGGCTGCTGCGCCGGGATGAGAGAAACGCCGCCATAACAGATTATCTTCCCGCACGGAGCAGAAACGACGACCTCCGCGACCTCCTGATGAATGGCATCCTCACGCCTGACATCCGGGACGAGGTGCGGGAGCTGTTCCGGCAGGGCGAGGGCAACGCCGCCATCGGTGCGTATCTTTCCAACGTTTTCGCCGCGTCGGACGCGGACACCATGACGCTGGAGGACGGCACCGAGGCAGATTTCATCACCTCAAGAAGCGGCTTTCAGGCGCAGGTGCATGGGGAAAAGGGCGTACACGCCCTCGGATTGTTGTGGCCGGACGCCGCTCCCGTGCTGCGCGCCGTTTTTCTGGAGGAAGCGCAGGCGCAGAGCCGGACACAGGCACAGCCTGAACCAGATATTTCTCATCCTGAGCAGCCAGCATCGGAGGCGACTGAACCGGAGCAGCCGCAGTTTACCACGGAAACCGTAGCGTTCTACCCCGGCGAGAAAAGCCAGCTTCCCTATGACATTGAAATCCAGACTATCCGCACCACCGAGCCGGAGCCGCCCATGCCGCAAAGACCGCCTGCGGAAAACTTCCGCATCACCGATGACGAGCTGGGCGTCGGCGGCGCAAAGGCCAAGTTCCGGGCGAATATGGCTGCGATCAATCTGTTAAAAGAACTGGAGTTTGATGGCAGACAGGCCACGCCCGAAGAACAGGACGTTCTCTCCAAATACGTCGGTTGGGGCGGGCTTGCGGATGCTTTTGATGAAAGCAAGGATAACTGGAAAGACGAATTTGCAGAGCTGTACGCCACACTTTCCCCGGAAGAATACGCCGCCGCCCGCGCCTCCACCCTCAACGCCCATTACACCAGCCCCACGGTTATCAAGGCAATTTATGAGGCTGTCGGCAGCATGGGCTTCCAGACCGGCAACATTCTGGAGCCCAGCATGGGCGTGGGCAACTTCTTCGGTATGCTGCCGGAGAGCATGAAAAGCAGCAGGCTTTACGGCGTGGAGCTGGATTCCATCACGGGACGTATTGCCAAGCAGCTTTACCCCAAGGCGGATATTACCGTGGCCGGCTTTGAAACCACCGACCGAAAGGACTTCTTTGACCTCGCCGTGGGCAACGTACCCTTTGGCCAGTATCAGGTCAGCGACCGGGCTTACAACAAACTCGGTTTTTCCATTCACGACTACTTTTTTGCCAAGACGCTCGACCAAGTTCGACCCGGCGGCGTGATCGCCTTTGTGACATCCCGCTATACGATGGACAAACAATCTCCCGAAGTCCGTAAGTACATCGCGCAGCGGGCGGAGCTGCTGGGCGCGATCCGCCTGCCCAACAATGCGTTCAAGGCCAACGCCGGTACGGAGGTGGTGTCCGACATCATCTTCCTGCAAAAGCGTGACAGACCCATCGACATTGAACCTGACTGGGTGCATCTCGGTGAAAATGAGGACGGATTTGCCATCAATCAGTATTTCATCGACCACCCGGAGATGGTGCTGGGACGGCAGACCTCGGAAAGCACGCAGTACGGCAGGCAGGACTTTACTGTGGAACCGTATGAGGATTTGGACCTTGCCACGCAGCTCAGATACGCCATTCAGAATATCGGCGGCAAGTACGAAGCCGCAGAGCTGCCTGACCTCGGTGAGAACGAAACCATACAGGATACCATTCCCGCAGACCCCAACGTGAAGAATTACAGCTATGCCGTGGTGGACGGCGAGGTGTACTACCGGGAAAACTCCGTCATGGTCAAGCCCAACCTGAACGCCACCGCAAAGGAGCGCGTCAAGGGAATGGCAGAGCTGCGGGACTGCGTTCACCGGCTCATCGACCTTCAGATGTGGGAATCCGACGACATTTCCATACGCGCCGAGCAGCAAAGGCTCAACCGACTCTATGACCGCTTCACGGAGAAATACGGCCTCATCAACAGCCGGGGCAACGCCCTCGCCTTTGCAGACGACAGCTCCTACTACCTGCTCTGCTCCCTTGAAATGCTGGACGATGAGGACAAGACCAAGCTCAAGGGCAAGGCGGATATGTTCACCAAGCGCACCATCCGGCAGCGGCAGTCCGTCACCAGCGTGGACACCGCCGCAGAAGCCCTCGCCCTGTCCATTGGGGAAAAAGCCCGCGTGGATATGGCGTATATGTCCCAGCTCACCGGCAAGAGCGAGGACGACATCATCGACGAGCTGAATGGCGTCATCTTCCTCGACCCTGTTTACGGCGACTGGCAGACGGCGGACGAATACCTCTCCGGCAACGTCCGTCGAAAGCTGCAAGAAGCAGAAAAAGCCGCAGTAGACAGCCCCGGCTATT
>ERZ1026915.408-NODE-408-length-22005-cov-6.713075_pt1 | contig 22005 bp, 15 predicted proteins | sample MGYA00519466_ERZ1026915 | MGnify/ENA primary metagenome ERZ1026915 (study PRJEB26926, sample SAMN06164884) | human gut metagenome | biome: ENVO:00009003; feature: ENVO:2100002; material: ENVO:00002003 | host: Homo sapiens | place: USA | collected 2012 ... | reverse complement strand
GTCAGATGTGTATAAGAGACAGGGGAGAGGGTTTTTCCCACTTCTCCGGAAGGGCCGCAGATCAGGATGTTGGCGAGGGGCCGGGGGGCGAAGGTGAAGAAAGAAATGTCATCCCTGGTGAAGTCGTCATGAGGCAGGGAAACGAAGCCGAAGCCGGATTCCTTCCCCTGCGGCAGCGGAATTTCCTTCCTGATGGCGGTGCTTTCCCCGGCCAGTTGCAGCGTGGCGGAGGCGGCGGCATTATCCACGGAAAGGTGTACCGGCACGTCCTCCGGCTGGTTGGGGTTGAAACCCTGGCGCAGCACCTCCAGGTCCAGCACCAGCCTGCCGTTGTTCACCTGGGCCTGCCTGACCCTGATGCCGCGGTTGCTTTCCGGCCTGTCGCGGAGGGCCATGATGCGGATGGAGGGGGGAATGGCCAGAGCGGCCAGCCGCTGGCGCACGCCGGGCCAGAGGGGGGAATCCGGCCTCCAGGAGGAGGCCTGCATGTCTGAGGCAATCCAGATTTCCGTCTTTCCGGAACCGGACTCCTCCAGATACGGGATGGCTTTTTGCAGCAGGGCCGGAATATCTGCGCCGCCGTCCGTGGTTTTGCTGACAGTCAGGTCCGCCAGGGCTTCCGGGGCGGGAATCTGGGTGACGGTTCCGGTGGCGGAATCAAGCAGGGACAGGCGGCAGTGGCCAAGCTGCGCAAAGGTGGATTCCACCAGCGGCGGGATGGCGTCCCGCAGGGAGTTGGTTTTGTCCGGCCGTGCGTCCATGGAGGCGGAACGGTCCAGAACCAGCAGGACTTCATTCAGTCCGGAACTCCCCCAGCCGAAGAAGCTGCTGAGCAGGGGCCGCGCAAAGGCCGTCACCAGCGCCGCCACGGCCAGGACGCGCAGCGCCAGAATCAGGTAGTGCAGCAGTTTTTTCGTCCCGCGGGTTTCCCTGGCGGCGCGGAGCAGGAATTCCATGGCCGCCCAATGGACGGAGCGGTGCCGCCACCTGTTGACCAGGTGGATGATGATGGGAATGGAGGCTGCAAAGAGGGCCCATAGCAGCCAGGGAGAGGTGAAGGACATGGGAGGATAGGGGTAGTTGGGGATTCAGGCCTGGTTGTCAGGTAGAGGGAGGGTCGGGCAGCAGCTGGCGGAGGATATGCAGGGTCATTTCTCCGGTTTGCTTGAAGGATTTCTCACCCAGAATGCCTATGTTGTCCTTGGACGTGTGCCACCAGTTGCCGTCCTGAAAATCGTCGATGATGTTCAGCGTATCCATGCCGAGGTCCATGAAGGGGACGTGGTCGTCCAGAATGGCGTAGCCGGAGACCCCCCATTCCTCCGGTGAATAGCCCAGTTCACGAATGGCGCGGGAATAAACCCGGTACATGGACTGGGGCGTCATGACCGGGATGCGTATCTTTTTTCCCTGCCGCCCGACCATGTCCAGGTTGATCATCCACTTGGGCAGCGGCTTCCGCATGGCGGCGGCATAGTGCTTGGAGCCGTACAGGCCGTCGTCACTGTCCATGTGTTCCGCAAAGCTCTCTTCTCCGTCAAAAAACACCAGCTCCAATTCCCCGGCGCGCGCGGGTTCCCCGGCCAGGATGCGGGCCGTTTCCAGAATGGCCGCTGCGCCGGAAGCCCCGTCATTGGCCCCGGTGAAGCCGGCGATGCCCTGCTTGGTGTCGATATGGCAGGTCAGCAGTCCCCGGACCGGAGCCTGGAAATCCGGCGCCTTGCCAAAGCGGGCCCGCAGGTTGACGAACTGGATGGGGCCCTTGGATGTTTCCTGTTCAAAGGACTGCTCCTGGCAGGTCCAGCCGTGTTTGGCCAGTTCCTTCTTCAGGTAGTCCAGTTGCTGGCGGTAGCCTGGAGTGCCGGAACCCCGGTCCCCCATCTCCGTCATCCGGGCGGCGTGGAACATGGCGTTTCCTCCGTTGAAGTGGGTTGTTTCCTGGAGCCGGGCAGGAATGGTTTCCGCACCCGGAAGGGGCGTTTCCACGGGATTTCCGCACTGCATCAGCAGGGCCGTGAGCAGGATGAGTCCGATGCGGGGCGTCATGGGAAAAAGACGGAGTGGAAGGTTTACTTGGAAGCGGACCATTCATCCTGGCCCAGAAGTTCAAGAATGCGGACGAATTCGGCCTTGCTGGAAAAGGTGATCTCAATGGAGCCCCGGCTTCCCTGTCCGGAAATATTTACCGGCGTGCCGAATTGTTTGGCGAGCACGCTGGAAATCTTCTTGTACTGCGGGGAGGAGGGCTTTCTGGCGGGAGCCGCCGGTTCCGGAGGATTGAGAAGCTTCTGGATGGCTTTCTCCGTCTGGCGCACGGTGTAGCCCTTGTTGACGATGTCGCGCCCGAGCTGGATTTGCTGGTCCTGGTTCTTGAGGGACAGGAGCACCTTGGCATGCCCCACGCTGATGAAGGCGTTGCCCAGCATGTCCTGGACCGCCTGGGGAAGATCCAGAAGCCGCATGCTGTTGGCTACGGCGGCGCGGGATTTGCCTACCCGCTTGGCGATGTCCCCCTGCTTCATGCGGAATTCCGTTTTCAGGCGCATGTAGCCGGAGGCCTCTTCCAGCGGGCTGAGGTTTTCACGCTGGAGGTTTTCAATCAGCGCCAGCTCCAGCACGTCCTTGTCGGAAGCCTTCCGGATGATGGCGGGCACGGTGGACAGGCCCAGGATGCCGGAAGCGCGCCAGCGCCTTTCCCCGGCAATGAGCTCATACTTGCCGCTTTCCGTTTTCCGGACGATCAGCGGCTGGATGATGCCGTGCTCCTTGATGGAGTCCACCAGCTCCGCCAGTTGTTCCGGGGTAAAGATGGCGCGCGGCTGGAGGGAGCTGGGAATAATGGAGGCATGGGATAATTGATGCACAACGTCTCCCGCCTGGGGAGCCGCCAAGGATTCACGAGACAGATTTTGATTGATAAGGGCGTCAAAGCCTTTCCCCAGAGCCGATTTTGCCATAGCAGGGAAGAAACTAGCATGAACCGGTTCCGTTTTCAACAGGGTATTTGTTATCCGCAGCGGAAATTCCCGCTTGTGCGGCCGGTTTCATCCTCCATGTTCCCGGACGTGTCAGGCGTGTTGCGCCCCACCCCGCGGGCAGGTCAAAGATGGCGGTGCCTTGAACGGCCCGCTGCCGCCGCGCTGGTTTCCGGCAGGCTGCGGATATCCTGTCCCGTGCAGGGCAGGGGGCGTTTCAAGGCCATGAACCAACAAATGAACGAGATGAACAGCAATGAACAATCCTGCCATGGCGCGGGCTTTCCCTGCGGAACCGCTGCGGCGCAGCGCGCACCTGAATTCCTTGAACTCCTTGCCCCCGCCCGCCGATGAAGCTCAATCTGACGGAAGAACAAAAGAAAGCCGCTCTGGAAGCGGGAAAGCAGGGCATGAAAAACGCCTATGAGAAAAGCAAGTACCGGCCCGGATTGACGTGGTGGGAACGCCTCCTGTGGGTGGTCCTGGCGGGAGCGGCCTATGCGGCGTCCTCCCTCCTTTCCGGCTGCGGGCATACCATAGACGTGACTGCGGAGCGGACGGAGATATGCAGGGATGGCGCCTGCCTGGTGCTGGAACCGGGTCGCCTGTCCTATTCCCAGGCCCAGCCGGAGACGGAGGTACAGCCTGTGATCCAGAGAATCCGGAAAGGCAAATGATTCCGTGCCGTCCGGTCCGCAACCTGCCGGGACAAGCGGTTCTGCATGAGCCGTCCCGGCGGGAATTGCGGAAGTGAATGGCCTGTGGCGAAAGGGGGATGGCATGAACGCTTTATCAGCCGCCGCCGCCTATTATCTGGCTGCGGGCAGGAGGGAAGAAGAGATGGATGAGGATGGGCGCTGCCAGGATGTCTATGTCCGTACCCCGGAGCTTGTCCTGATGGCGCGCCGGGTGGATTCCTCCGCTCCTTTCGGCAGGATTATCGATGTCCGCTGCCGGTTTGAGCCGGAACGGTGCGATGCCTGGCATCTCCATTTTCTGGCGGGAGAGGTGCGGGAACTGTTGACTTATGAACGGGAAATTCTTTCCCTGCCATGGATTCTGACCCAGCATGGCAAGCGCGGGGACGGGCGGCTGATGAAGTTGTCTTCTTCCCGGTTCTGCCGCCTGCTGGCGGCGTCTGCGGTTGCCGGACCGCTCTCCTGACCCTGTTGAAGAAACGGAAGCATCCATGCGGAAAACCGCATGGATGCTTTTGTTGCATGCTGGAGACCGCCCTGATGAAAGCGTGCTAGGCATTCAAAGGTGCCGGCCGCTTCCCGGTTCGCGGCATTTCTGGTGAAAGTCCTGCTAGGCCAGGGCGGCGGCGAACTCGTAGGCATTTTTACAACGGTTCCGCCAGCCATTACCGAAGGTGCTGAACTGCCTGCATGAACAATAAAACGACTCGCGCCGCTCGTAAAGGCTGTCAAGGAGTTTGCGTTCTCCGGATTCTGCAAGAACGGTTTGCAGCGTTTGGCGGGTTTGTTTTCCGGGAATGCCGTCCACGGCAATTCCGGCGCCGTGGTCGTTCAAGGCTCGCTGCAATATCTTCCCGGTGTTCTTGCTGCCGGAATTGAAATAATGGTCCCGCAGGAAGAACTCAATGCCCGGATGGGTGTCAGAACCAATCCAGGAACGGACGGCGGCGGTATTGTCCAGAATATATTGAAGACAGCCTTCCCAGGCTTCTTCCTGTTTTCCGGCGTCAAGCAAGGCTTTGAGGCGGTTGAATACGGCGGGTTCAAAGCCGTCGCAGATGCCGCAGATTTCCCACTTGCCGCCCTTGTCAGCGGCAGGAAGGCGGGAAACGCGCAGGGAGGCCGGCCCGGTGACGCGATCGTCTTCAAAGCGGAGAATGGCCGCAGCCATCTTTTTTTCTGTAGTATTCATAGGTTCCAATAATGGTGGAGGTTCGGCGGACCTGCAATGAATGCGTCTTCAAGGGGAAAAATGGCTTTTTGACCTGCCGTTTTCCATCAATGAACGGTCCGCCGCTTGAGCTGCATGCACGGCTGCCGGGGATAAATGAGGCGTCTCCGGAGCGGTTTGATGCGTCCCTGTATGGGGGTGCCGTTCTTTCCCCGGCGGCGCTGGGCCCTTTATTCCTAGGCTATTCATGAACCATTGAAAACAAAAAGCATAACGCCTGAAATTCACAAAACCCGGTGAGGGATAGTGATTCCTTCCATTTCCGGAGATTGGCGGCATTAAAGACGCCGTGGAATCGTTTCCGGATATTCCCCGGACTCTGGGAGCCATTCAGGAAAGTGGCGCTCCTCTCCGAAGCATGGCACAGGGGTTTTCCGCGACTGCTTCGGTGCACCCGGAATTTATTATGCGCAAAAAGGATGATTAAGTCTTGCGTCCCGTTGGGAATGGTGCCACAGTCAAAGGACTTTACGTTAGGATACTTCGCCCCTTGGCCTCCGTGCCAGGGGGCTTTTTTATGAATGCGGCCCGTCGTGTTCCGGATACTGCGGGCGGTATGAACTCCTGCCTCCGTTTCCGGTTCAGGATGGGCGTAATCGGAAACGGCATGCCGCGCATTCCCGTTTCAGGACAAATCCGGAGGGAACGGCCTTTTCCGTTTTGACGTGCGGCCTGACGTGGGACTGGGTTCTCCCTGGCAAGAAAAAGAAAACCCCTCAAGCGGTGAACTTGAGGGGTTTATAATGGAGCCGCTTGTCAGATTTGAACTGACGACCGTCCGCTTACAAGGCGGGTGCTCTACCACTGAGCTAAAGCGGCGTGGTGAATGAGGTGGCCCATATCTACAGAAGATGGCCCATGGTGGCAAGCCGAAAATGGGGTGGCAGGCATGGCGCGCCTCATTTTAACCGCTTCAGGAGTCAAACAGGGAGCCCTGCTCCAGTGCCGGTCCGGCAGGAGGTTCCTCCGGTCCGGGAGATGTTCCGGCCTGCGGCGTCTCCGTATCCGGAACGGACGTGTTTTCCGCCTGTTCCGTGGCAGCGGAAGGGGAGGGCGTTTCTTCCTCCGTTTCCTCGTCTCCGGTTTTCGCCGGGGGCATGATGCGGGAGACGCGCTCCACGGGATGTTTGGTAATGATGTTGCCTTGGACCCCGCGGTTTTTAATCCTCAGGTCCGCGAAGTGGAAGGGCCTGACCAGGTTGCGGAGTTTCAGCACGGCCTTCAGATAGACGTTCACGCTGATCTGGGAGCTGTTTTCCTCCGTTTCATGCACGGAGAAGTGGAAGATGCGCGTTCCCTTCGCGCCGCGGGTGAGCGGGTATTCCTTGTCCCTGGTGAAGCCGCCTATGCGGAAGCGCTTGGCGTACACGGGGCCGTCCCTTCCGTCCCGGTAGATCAGGTTGAACACGGGGTCATCATCCTTCTTGATGACGGAAATATAAAGGGGGTTCTTACCGGCGAAGAATTTGTCCTGAATCCGCACGATCTTGAGCACGCCCGCGCTGTCGATGACCAGCACGTCGTCCAGCGTGGAGCATTTGCAGACGGGGTTTCCCTTCTTGACGCCGTACCCGGCGAAGCCTTCTTCGTCAATATACAGCGTTTCATTGGCCACGGCCACCTGGGCGCGGTCCACGGAGCCGAAGGAGGAGATTTCCGTTTTCCTGGGATAGGCCGCGCCGTACTTCTTGCGCAGGGCTTCAAACCAGCGGATGGTGAATTTGGTGAGCTGGCTGAGGTTCTTCTGCGTCTGTTCAATGTCCGCTTCAAGCTGCCGGATGTGCTGGTCCGCCTTGAACGCGTCAAACTTGGAAATGCGCTTGATTTTAATTTCCGTCAGCCGCACCAGGTCGTCCCTGGTGATGGGCGCGCGCAGCTGGGCGGCAAACGGCTGCAATTCCCGGTCAATGGTGCCGAGCACTTCCTCCCACGTCTCGGAATCTTCAATGGAGAGGTAAATGCGGTTTTCAATGAAAATCTTTTCCAGGCTTGCCTGGTGCCATGCCTCGTTCAGTTCCTTGAGGCGTATTTCCTGTTCCTGGCGCAGGATTTCCCTGGTGGAGTCCGTGTTGTAGCGCAGGATGTCGCTCACGCACATGAACCGGGGCTTTTCCTCCACGATGACGCAGGCGTTCGGGGAGATGCTGACCTCGCAGGCGGAGAAGGCGAACAGGGCTTTCCTGGTCTGCTCCGGGTCCGCTCCGGCCGGGAGATGCACCAGGATGTCCACGTGCTGGGCCGTATTGTCCTCGATGCGGGCTATTTTGATCTTCCCCTTTTCCGCGGCGGAGACGATGGTATCAATCAGGATTTCCGTGGTGACTCCGAACGGAATTTCCGTGATGCGGAGAAGCTTCTTCGATTCCGTGAGGATGCGCGCCCGGATGCGGACGCGCCCTGTGCCGCGTTCCCCGTCCCGGTAGTTGGTGGCGTCCATCACGCCTCCGGTCGGGAAGTCCGGCAGAAGCTGGAAGGGCTGGCCGCGCAAGTGCGCGATGGAGGCTTCAATCAGTTCGTTGAAATTGTGGGGAAGAATTTTGCTGGAAAGGCCTACGGCAATGCCTTCCGCTCCCTGGGCGAGGAGCAGGGGGAATTTGACGGGAAGGCTGACCGGCTCCTTGTTCCTGCCGTCATAGGAAAGCTGCCATTCCGTGACCTTCGGGCTGAAGACGACCTCACGGGCGAAGGAGGTGAAGCGCGCTTCAATGTAGCGGGAGGCCGCCGCGGGATCCCCGGTCAGGATGTTGCCCCAGTTCCCCTGCGTGTCAATGAGCAGCCCTTTCTGTCCCAGCCCCACCAGCGCGTCCGCAATGGAGCGGTCGCCGTGCGGGTGGAATTTCATCGTGTCCCCCACGATGTTCGCCACTTTACTATAGCGCCCGTCGTCCAGCCGGTCCATGGCGTGCAGGATGCGGCGCTGCACGGGCTTGAACCCGTCATTGATCTTGGGTACGGCCCGTTCCAGGATGACGTACGAGGCGTAATCCAGAAAGTAGTCGGCATACATGCCTTCCACGGACTGGCTCGCGGGAGCAATGTGGGCGGGTTGAGTCACGGGCGCAAATATTAAAGGAATTGTTCCGGAGGGGCAAGTGCGATCTCCGGAAAGAAAATAACCGGCCTTCCGTTAAGGAAAGCCGGTTACCGGAAAAAGGAATGGCTAAACGCAATCAGGCCTGTTTGGCCGTAAGTCTGTTTTTGAGTTCCTCCGCTTCGGCGCGCAGGGTGTCGAGCTTGGTTGTCTGGGCTTCAAGGTCGGCGATTTCTTCCAGGACTGCTGCCAGGCGGCGCAGGTCCGCGGGCTGGGCCGCAGCGAGAGGCTGAGCTTTGGGAGCGGCTGTATTTTTGGTGCCGGGCTTGCGGCCGCGCTTGGCCTTGGTGGCCTTCATCCAGCTTGAAATGGTTACCGTGCTGATGCCGAAGCGTTCAGCGGCTTCCTTCTGGGCGCCTCTTTTGTTCTGAGTTTTCCGTTCAGCGATGAAGTCAAGAACGGATTGTTTTTCTTCAGGCGTATAGCGCCTCTTGTTTTTGGTGCTGTCGTTGGAGTTCATGATATTGACGAGTGGCTATTTGTTTAATCAAAGGTCCGTAGGGTAGCAAGCAAAAAGAGCAAGTATTTTGACATAATTTAAAAGACTGTTTAAATATAGGGGGCATATTGTTGACGTTCAGAGGTAATATGCTTATTTTATTCATGATTTTTATTATTTAAAATTTGAATTGTTTAACATTCCGTGCAAGGGCGCTTGCGGGATGTTTAAACGCTTTTTTATTTTCTGCGCCGCATGAAGTCTTTTTCCCTGAATTCCTTGTTGAATCAGGAGTTCCGGAGAATTTCGCGTCCCTTCGTCAGTCCGGATTTTGAGATTGCAGGAGCCGGAGGGATCGTGTAAAATCACCCCAATCTTCCAGCCATTTTATCATCATGACCGACCAGCCAGAAACCCCGTCTTCTCCAGAGGCTCCCAAATTACGCCGCCGCCTGGTAACGGCAGCCCCTGCGGCAGCGCCCAAAGTAAAGTTTGCTTCCCCCGCCGCGGAAGGCGTGGAAGTTGCCAAACCGCGTTTCCTCACTCCTGAATTGCAGGCCAAGCTGGCCCAGGAACAGGAGGAAGCCGCGCGCCGTGCCGCAGAACAGGCGGAGGCGGACAGGATTGCGGCGGAAAAGGCGGCAGCCGAGCAGGAGGCCGCCCGCATCGCTGCGGAAAAAGAGGCGGCCAGAATAGCCGCCGAGGAGGAAGCCGCCAGAATCAGGGCGGAGCAGGAGGCCGCGGAAGCCGCTCGCATTGCCGCGGAGAAGGAAGCGGCCCGTGTGGCGGCGGAAGAGGAAAGGGCCCGTCTTGCGGCGGAACAGGAGGAAAAGGAAGCTGCTTCCCAACCATTGCCCGGTCCGGCGGTGGATGCCCAGATTCAGGATGCCCTTGCCAAGGTGGCGGAGGCCCAGAAAGCCCTGGCGGACGCGCAGGCCGCTGCCCTGGCGCAGGCCGCCGGCGTGGCTCCCGCTGCCGTTCAGGCGCCTGAACCGGCTGCTCCGGCGTCTGCCGCGGCTTCCACAGGTTCCATTCCCAAATTGAAAGTTTTAAAGACTTCCCCGGCTCCTGCCCCGGCGGAGGAAGCTCCTGCCGCCGCCCCGGCGGAAAGCGCCGTGCCCCGGTTGAAGGTGCTGAAATCCCCTGCGGGGACCGCGCCCGTTCCTTCCGTGGCGTCTGCCGCGGCTTCCCAGCCCGTGGCTGCCGCATCCGTTTCTCCCACCGCCAGCGTTCCCCTCGCGGGCACGGGCGGCATCCAGCCGCCTGCCGGCACGGAAACCACCCGGGAAATGGTCGCCTCCGTGGATAAATCCAAATCCCTGCTGAGGGGCGTCATTTACGGGGTATGCGCCCTGGTGCTTGCCGCTGCCGGGGTAGGAATTTATGCTTGGCATACCAACAGCAAGAAAGACCAGGTGGAAGGGGAAAACGCGCGCCTGAATGCACTGGTGGTGGAAGGCGGCAAACTGGGCCGCAGCCGCCTGTTTGATTCCAAAAATCTCAGCCGCGTTCCGGACGTGAAGGTGGTGCCCAATGCGGAGGACGCCGCCCTGCTCCTAGCCAATGTGAGGGGAGCCAAGGGAAACCGGGAAAACTGGCCCGGCGCCGCCCACCTGGTTTCCATCATGGCCCAGATGGATGACAACATCGCACGCCAGGTGGTGGAAGACATGAAGAAAAACGTCGGCAGGTACAGCAAGGAGAAATACTCCATGATGGTGACGCTGCTGGCTAAATCTTCCAGCCCCGCCATGCGCGACATGCTGAAAGACCTGTACGCCTCCATCAGTGATAGCAAGAACAAGAAAATTCAGGACAAGCAGGCCGTGGTGCTCAAGTACATGCGCTTTGCCATGAAGCTGGACGACCTGGATGACGTCATGAAGATTCTCCAGCAGAAGGATGCTTCCCAGGACCTGGTTTCCTCCGCCTTCCGCACGGCCCGCTACCTGATTGACGAAGCCCCCCCGGCCAAGCGCATGGCGCTCTCTTCCAAGCTGCTCCAGTACCAGAAGAACATGCCGGAGGAAAACGTCAAGGTCCTCTACAAGCTGCTGGCCCGCACCGGCGATCCCAAGGTGCTGGACATGATGGAAAAGAGCTACAAGGAAGACCCCAAGAAGGCGCTCGCCATCATCACCGCCTGGGGGGACTGGAACACGGATGACGCCGTTCCGTACCTGTTCAAGGCGTGGAAGGATGAATCCCTGCATGAACGCGTGCGTTCCCAGGCCCATGATTCCATTCTCCGCGTGCTCTCCGTGGACCGTGACCGGGATGACAACGCCACGCTCAAGCTGTTCGAGCCCCTGATAGCGGACGCCAAGACGAGCGAACGCCGCCAGTTCCTGGTTTCCGCCTTCAAGAGGCTCAGCAACCGCCCCTATGTGATCCGCCTGCTGGGCCGCATCAAGCAGACGGCGGAAGACCACAGGAATGTGGTGGAACCCAAGTTCCAGGCCGCAGAGGAAGCCCTGTTCAAGGCGGAGGACAAATTCAAGGCCAACCCGAACGATGCCGCCGCCAAGGCTGATTATGAAGCCAAGGAAAAAATCTATAATGAGCTGGCCAGCCAGAAAACAGGGGAAGACAAGGTAATTACGGCGGTGGACAAGGCCCTGGAAAAGGTCAGGAAGACGCCTGTGCCCACCAGGAAGGCCGCTTCCTCCGATGACAGGGAGGAGGACGAATCTTCCGTCATCAAGACGATTTAAACGGCTTCATTAGCCGTATTCGGAACCGGAGGGAGGACATCCCTCCGGTTTTTGTATGTAAGGGAATTCCCTTCGCTGCCGGAAACGAGGTTTCCTTGTTCCCGGTACACGATGGGCTCCTCCCTGGGAACAAGTGGCTCCTGCTCCTTGCCAGCGGTGGCAAAAAACGGAAGAAGGAAAGCTCTCTTCCGTTGACTGTGGAGCCAGACCGAATCCGAAGGCCGGATGGCCTTCGCTCCCAGGAGGGGGCCAGTAGCGTTGCCGGGAAGGGACGAACTTTTCAGGGAGTATGGCATTTCCCCGCCATTCCGGCCTGCCGGAAATATTTCCTGCCGCCGTTTTTTCCGCATCCGGCTCTTACAGGAACAGTCCTGTCTGGTACACCAGCGTAGCTGTCAGAAACCCCAGCAGGGTCAATCCACCGAATTGCGCCAGAGCAAACCACCAGGTGCCAGCTTCCCGTTTGGCGACGGTGACGGTGCCGATGCAGGGGAGGGCGATCAGGCAGAACATCATGATGCTGATGCCCTGGAGGGGGGTGTAGCTGGCTTTAAGGCGGGCGTTCAGGGTCTGCTGGGCTGCCGGGCCGGAGTCCCCGTCCTGCACCGCATAGAGAATGCCCATCTGGGTGACGAAGATTTCCTTGGCCGCAAAAGCGCCCAGAAGAGCGGAATTGATCTTCCAGTCAAATCCGGCCACTTGCGTGACGGGTTCCATCCAGTGGCCTATTTGTCCGGCGTAGGAATGTTCCATGGCCGCTGCCGCATTCGGCGCGGTTCCTTCCTCCGGCCTGGGGTAGGTGTTCAGGAACCACAGGATGATGGAGGCCCCCAGAATGAAGGTTCCCGCCTTCCGGACGTACATGAAGGCCCGCGACCACATCAGGGCGCCCACCTTCCGCAGGGAGGGGAGGCGCAGGCGCTTCATGTGGTGGAGAGAGTCCCTCTGGGCGGTCTTGAAGAGCGTGTTTTTCAGGAGCCGGGCGCAGCACAGGGCCAGAAGGACGCCGCTGGCGTAAATCCCGAACAATACGGTGGCCTGCAGGCGGGAGGGAAACAGGGCGGAGACGAACATCATGTAAATCGGCAGGCGACCCGCGCAGCTCATCATGGGCAGGACGGCGATGGTGACCAGGCGGTCGTTGCGCGCTTCAATCCTCCGGGTGGACAGGATGGCGGGAACCGAGCAGCCGAAGCCCAGCAGGAGGGGGGCAAAGCTGCTGCCGTTCAGGCCCATGATTTTCATGATGCGGCTCATGAGGCGGGAGACCCGCATCATGTATCCGCTGTTTTCCAGCAGGGTGATGGCTCCGAAGAGCAGCACCACGTTGGGAAGAAAGGCCAGCACGCCGCCTACGCCGCCCACCACGCCTTCCCCCAGCAGGGATTGCAGGCGGGGCCACGGTTCCAGCATGCGGCAGGCCCAGATGCTGAACATCTGCGTGCCTGTCTGGATGAGCCTGACCAGAGGGTCGCCGATGGCGAAGCTCAGGAAGAAAATGATGTAAACGATGCACAGGAAGATAAGGGAACCCCATATCCTGTGCATCAGGACGGCGTCCAGCCTGGTTCTCCACCTGTTGTCCTGCGCCTCTGCCTCCCGTTCCATAAATTACCGGGGAGTAACTTAGAACCTGCGAATTTGACAGGCAAGCTTAAAATCCCGGATTTGCGGGAAGGCGGCCGGGCCGTTTGGCCGGCTTTGAGCCGGTGCCTGTTCCGGATTGTTTCCCAGGGAACAGCGGAAGCCCGGCTTCTGCTAGCGGCGCATGGCCGCAAGCCCCTGAATGAACAGAATGGCCGCCGTGCAGCCGAAGACCATGGAGGGCAGGCACTGGAGCATATATAGCGGGTCCGTGGAGTCGTTCCCGTAAGAGGGGAAGATGAAAGCCATGACCAGTGCAATCAGGGCCAGGCCCCATGCCAGCCAGGACACGGCGGGGACGGCAGTGCCGGAGCCAGCGGCAGTGAGCCGGGAGCGGCTTGCTTCCCTGGGGTCGCGCCCATCCGCGTCCCGTCCGGAAGAAGCCGGCTGCTTTTTCTTGACGGGGGGCAGGGATGCCGGTGTTTTTACGGCGTTTTCCGGTTTCTGCCCGGAGGGGGAAGAGGGGGCTTCCCCAAAGGGAAGCCCCGTTTTAACGTGAATCAGTACGCCGCACGCCGTGCAGTGCATGCCGGCTTTTTCATCCAGCCCGGCCGGGTAGGTATACCCGTGCCCGCACAGGGAGCATGTGGCGGATTCTCTCATGATTCAGGCTGAATGGGTGTTAGTCGTCCAGCGGAAGGAGGTCCGCCCTGTCGGCCTTGGTTTCCGGCCTTTGGCGGATTTCCTGGAGCTTGGCTTTCATCTGCTCGCAGATGTCCGGATGCTGGGCTGCTACGTTGTTGAGTTCCTTCGGGTCCTTTTCCAGGTCGAACAGGCTGCCGCCTTCCGGGGACTTGGTCATTTTCGCTCCCAGTCCGTTGATCCCGTCGCGGATGGCTACGCCGGCGGGAATGAACTTCCACTTGCCGTGGCGGATAGCCAGAGCCTTGCCGGTGCTGTTGATGACGTGGTAGTCGCGTCCCTTGGCGGATTTGCCCAGGAGGGCGGGGATCACGTTTTCAGAGTCGCGGAAGGAATTGGCCTTGCCGGGTTCCAGAAGCTGTTCCAGGGAGGCGGCCAGGTCCATTTGGTTGAACAGGGCCTTGCTCGTCGCTCCGGGTTTGACTACTCCGGGCCATTTGACGATGAACGGAATGCGGGAGCCACCTTCCAGAATGCTGTATTTGCCGGCGCGGAAGGGGCCTGCCGGGGAGTGGGTGGCGTTGTCCCGGACGGCAAAATCCTTGTAGCCGTCGTCCAGCACGGGGCCGTTGTCGCTGGAGAAGATCACCAGGGTGTCCTTTTCCAGTCCGGCTTTTTGTAGGGCTTCCGTGATGCGGCGGACGCAGTCGTCCAGTTCCACGGTAACGTCCCCCCGCACGCCATGCTGGCTCTTGCCCACAAAGCGTTTTTCCGGGCAGCGCGGCACGTGGATGTCATGCGTGGCGAACATCAGGAAGAACGGTTCCTTGGCCTTGGCGCTCTTCTGGATGTATTCAATGGCCTTGTTCGTGATCACATCCGCGTTTTCCTCATCCTTCCACAGGGCGCTCTTGCCGCCCTTCATGAAGCCGATGCGGCCGATGCCGTTGATGATGGCCTGGTTGTGCCCGTGGCTCCACATGAGTTTGAGCTGGTCCTTGTTGTCCTTCCCGTTCGGAAGACCGGGGAAGTTGTGCTGGTAGGACACTTCAATGGGGTCGTTCGGGTCCAGGTTGCGGACGTTGCCGTTTTCCAGAATCACGCAGGGAACGCGGTCGCCCGTGGCGGCGAAGATGAAGCTTTCATCAAAGCCGATTTCGTTAGGGCTGGGGGCGATGTGCTTGTTCCAGTCAATCTTCTTTCCCCTTTCCCCCAGGCCCAGGTGCCACTTGCCCACCATGTAGGTTTTATAGCCGTGGGATTGGAGCATCTTGGGCAGCGTGGGCTTCTTGGTGTCAATAATCAGGGCGGCGTCCCCCGGCAGAATGCCCGTGCCTTCCTTGCGCCAGGGATATTCCCCGGTGAACAGGGCATAGCGGGAGGGAGTGCAGACGGAGGTGGTGGAATAGGCGTCCGTAAAGCGGACGCCCTGCTTGGCAAGCTTGTCAATGGAAGGGGTGGGAATCCCCTTGGCTCCATAACAGCCTACGTCTCCATAGCCGAGGTCGTCAGCGTAAATCATGACGATGGCTTTGGGCGGCTTGACCTGGGGCGTGGTGGCGGCCGGGCAGGCCGCCGCCGCCAGGGCAAGCATCAGGTGTAATGCGGGTTTGTTCATGTTGTCAGGTGTGTGTGTTGTTGCGGTTGATCAAAAGATGGTTGGAAAAATGCCGGGATTCTGCCGGGGGAAGGGCCGCGCGGTCTTGGCTGGCGCTTTTAATGAGGCTCCTCCGGCGGCGGCAGGGGCTCCGTCATGGGGCGCATGCTGGCATTCTGCCAGATGTAACGCTTGTAGAGAACCTTGATAGCGGCCGTCAGCGGGACGGCCAGCAGCGCGCCGATCAGGCCGCCCAGGATAAGCGTCCAGATCAGCACGGAGAACATGACCGTGAGCGGATGAAGCTCCACGGAATCCCCCACGATTTTCGGCTGGATGACCCATCCGTCAAACTGGTTGACGGCCAGGAAGATGCCGGAAACGATCAGCACGTGCTGGAAGTCTCCCCACGTAAACCAGGCCAGCAGGACGGCGGGAATGAAGGCGGTGATGATGCCCAGGTAGGGCACGATGCCCAGCACGCAGACCGCCGCGCCGATGGTGACGGCGTACGGCAGGCCGAGCAGTTTCAGGCAGATGGCGATCAGGATGCCTTCAATGATGCTCACCAGCATCTGGCCGCGGAAGAAGGAAATCAGGTATCCGTTGATTTCCTCCATGGTGTCCACCACGTCCTTTCTGAATTTGGAGGCCTTCAGCGGCAGGATGCTGGGCCATTTTTCCCTGATCTTATCCGCTTCCAGCAGAAAATAAAAGGCGAAAATGGGCGTGATCAGGATGCTCACCATGATGCCTATGGTGCTGTACAGGGCCCTTCCGCCGGAAGTGAGCCAGCTCATCAGCTTGTCCTGGTAAAAGGAGGAATTGATGGTCATGTACGCCCCCAGTTTTTCCCGGGCGGTCCGGGCGTTTCTCAGGTCGTGGACCTCCGCGTCCGTATAATGGCCGGTATTCAGTTCCCGCAGGCTGGTGCTGTAAACGCTGTCAATGGTGCGGGAGATGAAGGGAATTTCAATGGTGGAGTCAATCAGCTCGGAGGTCTTGTCCCAGAGCTCCATCCGGTTGTCAATCAGCTCATCCGTCTGCCGGATCAGGGGAGGGAGGATAGTGGCGCCGAAGCCCACCAGGACGGCCAGAGCCGCGAACATGACCGTGACCACAGCCCAGGGGCGGGAGAATCTGAAGTGCACCAGCCAGGAGACGATGGGTTCCAGCAGGTAGGCCACCACGGCGGCAATCAGGATGGGCAGGAGCACCGGTTCCAGAAAGCCCAGGAGTTTCACCACTTCAAAGATGACGAAGGCCGCGATGCACAGCATCACCAGGATGGCGACGCCCGTCAGGGCGTACCAGCAGGTCTTTTTCTGGAAGGGTGAGGGAATGCGGCAGTCGCCGGCGGCTTCCTGTGAATCCTGTTGCTGTGCGTCGTTCATGCCGGTGGTAGAGAGATGGCTGGATAGGGGCTGGCTCAGGCCGCGGGGGTCTTGTCCGTTTTCCCGTCAGGCGCGGGGGCGGCCTCCTCCGGAGTTTCCGTCGCGGCGGGCGCGGGCTGCTGGTCTCCCGCGGCATCCTGGGGCTGTTCCTTTTCCTCCTGCTGCTTGACGTGGTTTTCAAACTCCTGCTCCGTAATGGCCTGGGGCGTGGGGTAATAATCCCCGGCAGGGGGCGCGGCCGGAACTTCCCAGTGAATGCGCACCAGTCTGTTCCTGCGCTGGACCACAACGCTTGCCTGTGCCCCCCGCTGGGTGGTGACATATTCTACGAGGTCCGGATACGGATTCTTTCTCCCATTGATGGAAATGAGCACGTCCCCCGTTCTGAGGCCGGCGTCCCACGCGGGCGACCATTCGGCCACGTAAGCCTTCATGGGGCCGTTCCCGTTGCGGTCCTGGATGAAGGTGCCCCCCATCAGGTTGAAGGAGGAGGGCGCGGGCATCCGGTGGCTGGTGGAGCTGAAATAAAGGGCGTTCCCCGGGCCGTCCAGCCAGAACTGGCGCGCGGCCAGCGCGCCGTAGCCCAGGATGATGTCGATGTCGTCGGGAATGCCCATCACTTCCGGATTGGCGAAGCTTTCACAGAGCAGGATGTTCTTCAATTCCAGGGGGCCGAGCTGGAAGGAGCTCACGTGCATGCATTCATGGGCGTAAAAGCCGCCCGCGGCGGGGCTGTAGCCGGAATAAACGCTGACGAACGCGTCCGGGTAGGCCTGCTTGATGGCGTTCCAGCGTTTCTTGGAGATGTAGACGGCATGGGGCGCGCCCGTATCCAGAATGATGCGCCGGCCGTGCTTGTCCGCAATCTGCGGGTAGTCGGAACCGGGTATCAGGGAAAGCTTGTGCCAGCTCCGTATTTTGGAGGGCAGTTTGTTGAAAAAGCGGTGGGAGCGTTTGGGATAGTTGATGTTCCACACGTACTTCCGGATGCACTCCCAGCCCAGCAGTCCGTCATACGGCGCCTGGTCCACCATCACCACGTCCTGCTTCCGGGAAATGGGTTCTCCGTCATCCTTCAGGGAAACGGGCACATTGGCCGTGCGCATGGCGCCCCTGCCGCGCAGGCGGGCGCCGATGGATTCCACCGCGGGGGAGAAAAGCAGGGACGTCTGGACCGCTCCCGTGTCCACCCCCATCATCAATTGCGTTCCGGAGCTCCACGCCAGGGCCACGGGGGTGCCGTCCAGCGGGTTGGCCGCGTCAATGGGCGGAGAACTGCTGTCCTGGATAGGCCGGTGCGATACGCAGGAAACGCACAGCATGGTTGCCAGAAGCATGATGGAGGGACGAAACATAAAGCATTCCATTCATAACAAACGGACCAGAGGCTGGCAAGGTTTCCTTCCTGCTTATGGAGCTTTTTGGCGGCATCAGTCCGTAAAACTTGCCACGATGTATCTATCTGATAAGGTAGAAGCATGATATTCAGGACTTTGGCATATTTGTTTCTTCTGGGCTCCGTGTCATGGGCGGATATTCCGCCTGCTCCGTCTCCCGGTGTTTCCGCTCCTCCGGAGCTGCGCCTGTTCCGGGCATGCATGGAGAAAAGCGGCGGCAGTGTCATGATTTCCCCTTTTTCCCTGTATGAAGTTCTCCGTTACATGCTTCCGGGAGCGGCGGGGGAAACGGAGAAGCAGATGGCGGCCGTATTGCCCGGAGACGGAAAAATCAGGAGGGACTGGACTTTTCTGTCTGGTGATTTTTCGCGCTCGCTGCGCTGTTATTCCGCCAACCGCATTTTTGCAGACCGGTCCGTGGAGTTGAAAGACGCCTATAAAAAGGCCGTGGGGCCGGATGCCGTGGCTCAGGCGCCCTTCCGGGAAAACATGGCGGAAGCCGTGCGGCAGGTGAACGCCTGGGCGGCAACGAATACGGGAAACCGCATCAGGAATCTTCTGAATCCGCAGCGGATGAGTGACCGGACGGTGCTTGTACTGGTGAACGCCATGTATTTGAGGGCGTTCTGGGACAGTAAATTTGAAGGGCGGGACACCGCGCTGCGGACCTTTGTCCGGGAGGACGGCGCTGCCTGCCAGGTGCCCATGATGAAGCAGCAGGTATTCACGGAGGGAAGGTCATGGCCCCGGCAGGGAGGAATGTATTATGAAAAGGACGGCGTGCGGGGGGCAAGCCTGTTTTTTACGGGAGGGAAGGGCGCGCCAGTTTTCATGGCCGTTCTTCCTCCGGAGGGGAGGAAGATGAAGCAATTCATTGACGGGATGACCGCAGAGGACTGGAACGGCATCCTGTCCTCCCTGTCCGCCCGGGATGCCGCGGAAGAAACGCGGAAGCCCGGCGGAAAGCCCCTGGAGCAATATTCCAGATACCATCTGCGGCTGCCGCGTTTCTCCCAGTCTTCCCCCACGCTTTCCCTGAAAAAGGCTCTGGAGGCGCTGGGAATGGAGGACGCGTTTACCGGCCGCGCCGATTTTTCACGGATGGGGAGCTGCGCGCCGGAGCCGTTGAAAATCCATGGCGTGTACCAGAAATGCGCGGTCAGAGTGCGGGAGGAAGGGCTGGATGCGTCCGCTTCCACTGCCGGAGAGATGGATCCATTTGCCGGCGCTCCTCCCCGCGGCAGGGGGCCGGAGATCGAATTCAACCGTCCTTTCCTGTGGCTCATTTACAGCCCGGAGGACCGGGCCGTGCTGTTCATGGGAACTTATGAAGGGCCGGAATGCGGGAAAAAGGAAGGAAAGCCGTGAAGTTTGCGCGCTCCCAAAAATCTTGATTTTCACAGGGGCCCGTATAGGGTAGGGGTGAGCCGTTATGACCACCCCTACGTTTGAAGATGCCGTGAGCCGCATTGTGCGGAAGGATCCCCGTTTTGCGGAACGGGCGTATTCCTTTCTGAAAGATGCGCTGGATTTCACCATGCAGCGCATTGAAGAGCAGGAAAACGGCTCCCAGCGGCATGTCAGCGGGCAGGAATTGCTGGAAGGCTTCCGGGATTACGCCCTCGCCCAGTTCGGCCCCATGGCCTCCACCGTATTAAAGGAATGGGGGCTGAGAAACGGGAAAAATGTGGGAGAGATGGTTTTCCTGCTGATTGAGGAGGATGTGTTTTCCAAGCAGCCGGAGGATTCCCTGGACGATTTCAAGGGGTTCATGAGTTTCCGCAAGGCCTTTGAAGAGCCTTACGAATTCCAGGAGCAGCCCAGTTGACCCCCCGTACCGCCATGAGCAAGGAACCCGATGTACGCTGGCCCGCTGAATGGGAACCGCAGGACGCCGTCTGGCTCTCCTGGCCCCACCGCAGGGATTTGTGGCAGGGCGGCCTGGATGAATTGCAGCAGACCTACGGGAGCGTGGCCGCCGCCATTGCCCCGCATGCCCGCGTGTGCGTGAATGCCGCGGAACCCCTTCATCCGGGCATCAGGCAGGCGATGCAGGCCGCCGGGGTGCGGGAGGACCAGTACCGCCTGTTCAACCATCCGGCCAACGATGTCTGGTGCCGGGACCACGGCCCCGTCTTCGTGCAGGACGTGGAGGACGGCTCCCTGATGCTGGCGGACTGGCAATTTAACGCCTGGGGCGGCAAATTTGCTCCGTGGGACCTGGACAACGGCATTCCCTCCCTGATCGGCGCTTCCCTGGGGCTTCCCGTGCGCAGCTCCTCCATGGTTCTGGAAGGGGGCGCGATTGAAGGCAACGGGGACGGCCTGCTGGTGACGACGGAATCCGTGCTGCTGAATCCCAACCGCAACCCGGAATGGAGCCGCGCCATGATTGAGGAGGAATTGCGGCGCATGCTGGGCGCCAGGTCCATTTTCTGGCTCGGTTCCGGCATTGAGGGTGATGATACGGACGGGCACATTGACGACATGGTGCGCTTTGTGTGCCGGGATGCCGTGGTCTCCATTGTGGAGACGGACTCATCCTCCCCCCATTACCGCGCCCTGGCGGAAAATAATGAACGCCTGCAGGATTTGAGGGGCGTGGACGGTTCCGGCGTGGAGGTGATTCCCCTCCCGATGCCGGACCCCCTCCATGCGGAGGACTGGCGGCTGGACCAGCTCCCGGCCAGTTACGCCAATTTCCTCATCGTGAATGAAGCCGTCATCGTTCCCGTGTTCAACCAGCCCCGGAATGACGACCGCGCCCTGGGCATTCTGCGGGAATGCTTCAGCGGAAAACAGGTAGTCGGCGTGGACGCCCGCAAGCTGGTGCTGGAAGGCGGAGCCATCCACTGCATCACGCAGCAGCAGCCTGGGCCGAGGAAGGAGGCCCCATGAACGGAGGGGAAGGCGTAACGGTGGATGTGATTCTGCCGATGGAGAAGGCCGGCGACGACCGCGCGCGCCGCGCCGCCGTGGCGGAAAAGCTGGGCATTTCCCCCTCCCGCATCAGGGAATTGCGGCTGGTGAAGGAATCCATTGACTCCCGGCAGAAAAACATTTTGTTCCAGCTTCGTCTGCTGGCGGGGGTGGATGGCCCTCTGCCTCCGGAAGAACCTCTTTCCCGGGACTATCCTCCCGTCAGGCCCGGCGCCCCGGTGGCGCTGATTGTGGGATTCGGACCTGCCGGAATGTTCGCCGCGCTCCGCTGCCTGGAGCTGGGGATGAAACCCGTGGTTCTGGAACGGGGGAAGGACGTCTCCTCCCGCCGGTTTGACCTGGCCCCCATCCTGCGGCAGGGCACCGTGATGGAGGATTCCAATTACTGCTTTGGGGAAGGCGGCGCGGGAACGTTCTCGGACGGCAAGCTGTTTACGCGCGCGACCAAGCGCGGCCCCGTGCGGGAGGTTTATGAAATTTTCGTGGCCCACGGCGCGCCGCGGGAAATCCTGACGGACGCCCATCCGCACATCGGCTCCAACCTGCTGCCCAGCGTCGTGAAAGCCATCCGGGAATCCATCCTGAGCGCGGGCGGGGAAATCCATTTCAACGCGCGGGTGGAGCATTTGCTCCGTTCCGCGGACGGCCGCCGCATACGCGGCGCGGTCTGTGCGGATGGCCGGGAATTTGCGGCGGACGCCGTTCTGCTGGCTACCGGGCACAGCGCGCGGGACGTGTACCGCATGATGCTGGCGGAGGGGCTGGCCCTGGAACAGAAGCCCTTTGCCGTGGGCGTGCGCATTGAACATCCCCAGGCGTTCGTGGATGCCCGCCAGTACCATCTGCGCCCGGACCGGAAACGCCCGGAACAGCTTCCGGCGGCGCGCTATTCCGTGACGACCACCATTCGGGACCGCGGCGTCCACTCCTTCTGCATGTGCCCCGGAGGCTTCATTGTTCCCGCCGCTACGGAAAATGACGAGGTGGTGGTCAACGGCATGTCCCTGGCCCGGCGGGATTCCCCGTTTGCCAACGCCGGCTTTGTGGTCAGCGTGCATCCGGAAGATACGGAATCCTTCCGCAGGGAGCACGGCGTGCTGGCGGGTGTGGCGTACCAGAAGGCGCTGGAGACCGCTTCCAGCCGCGCCGGCGGAGGCATGCAGAAGGCCCCGGCCCAGAAAGTGGAGGATTTCCTGAACGGGCGCGTTTCCTCCTCCCTGCTTCCCACCAGCTACCACCCCGGCATTACATCCCCTGTCTCTTATACACATCTCCGAGCCCACGAGACTAGGCATGATCTCGT
>ERZ1026915.388-NODE-388-length-22613-cov-12.279989_pt1 | contig 22613 bp, 16 predicted proteins | sample MGYA00519466_ERZ1026915 | MGnify/ENA primary metagenome ERZ1026915 (study PRJEB26926, sample SAMN06164884) | human gut metagenome | biome: ENVO:00009003; feature: ENVO:2100002; material: ENVO:00002003 | host: Homo sapiens | place: USA | collected 2012 ... | reverse complement strand
ATGAAGTCCAGCTTGCCAATGACGCAAAACAATGGGTGGAAGCCATTCAGGAATACGCCAACATCACAGAGCTGGACGCAGCCACCCTCAACCGCTTAATCAAAGAAATCGTCGTGCATGAGCGCATTGACGAAGATAAAACAAGACACATTTCTATCGAAATTCATTTTAATCTCAAACCCATCCCGGAGGTGGAACAGGTCACTGCCTGACCTGTCCCGCCGGGACGGTTCTCTTAACAACACCATATAGATTTTTTGTACGCCGCCGCCCGCCATCGAGCAGAGTTTTTACACCTAATTGGGGATGAAACAGCTCATGGCGGGCGGCGGCGTGGCGCTCATCGGCGTCATTCTCGTTCCCCTGCTCTCCGGCCTGTTCGGTTAATCGCCCGCACGAATCCTTCGCGGCGTCCGCCCCTCGGGGCGGGCGCTGCGGGAAAGGAGGGTAAATCCCATTGGATTTGATATGGCAGAAATTCACCGAATGGCTGAAGGAGCTGCTGGTCAGCGGCATCATGGACAACGTGAACGGGCTGTTTGACAACGTGAACAGCCGCGTGGCGGGCATCGCCGGACAGGTGGGCGCTACGCCCCAGGGCTGGAACAGCGGCATCTACGGCATGATCCGAACGCTGTCGGACAATGTGATTTTGCCCATCGCGGGCGTGATCCTCGCATTTGTCATGACGCTGGAGCTGATCCAGCTCATTACGGAAAAGAACAATATGCACGACGTGGACACCTGGATGTTCTTCAAGTGGATATTCAAGACCGCCTGCGCCGTGCTCATCGTCACCAACACATGGAACATCGTCATGGGCGTGTTCGAAGCGGCTCAGAGCGTCGTAAACAGCGCGTCGGGCATCATCATATCGGACACGTCTCTGACGTTCAACGAGCATATCGCGGGATTTGAAGCTGCGCTTGCGGAAATGGAGGTCTGGTCGCTGCTGGGGCTGTGGCTGGAGTCCGTGGTCGTGCATCTTTCCATGTGGGCGCTGACCATCTGCATTTTCATCATCTGCTACGGCAGAATGATCGAGATCTACTGCGTGACCTCCATCGCGCCCATCCCCATGGCGACCATGGCCAAGCGGGAATGGGGGCAGATGGGCCAGAATTATCTCCGAAGCCTGCTGGCGCTGGGGTTTCAGGGCTTCCTCATCATCGTCTGCGTGGCGATTTACGCGGTGCTGATCCAGAACATCGTGGTGGAGAGCAGCGTCTCGGCAGCCATATGGACGTGCATGGGGTACACGGTGCTGCTGTGCTTCACGCTGTTTAAGACGAGCTCCCTTGCCAGGAGCCTGTTCCACGCCCACTGACGGAGGTGATGAAATTTGGCATACGTTCCCGTACCCAAGGACTTGAACGCGGTGAAAACCAAGGTCATGTTCAATTTAACAAAACGGCAGATTCTGTGCTTCGGCGGCGGCGCGCTCATCGGCGTACCGCTTTTATTTCTGCTCAAGGGCCATATCGGCAGCAGCGCGGCGGCTCTTTGCATGATGCTGGTCATGCTGCCCTTCTTCCTGCTGGCCATGTACGAAAAGAACGGTCAGCCGCCGGAGAAGCTCATCCGCAACATCGTGCAGGTGTGCTTCCTGCGCCCCAAACAGCGCCCGTACAGGACGAACAATTTCTACGACCTGCTGAACCGGCAGGATATTTTGGATAAGGAGGTCTACGCGATTGTCCACAAGCAAAACCCCCGCAAGAAAGCTCACACGAGCCGAGCGAAAGCAGATCGACGCGGCGATTGCAAGAGCCAAGCGTCAGGATAAACGAAAGAAGTCCGCCCAGGACAGCATCCCCTTTCAGCGGATGTACCCCGACGGCGTGTGCCGCGTGACGGACAATTACTACACGAAAACCGTGCAGTTTCAGGATATCAACTACCAGCTCAACCAGAACGAGGACAAGACCGCCATTTTCGACGGCTGGTGCGATTTCCTCAACTATTTTGATTCCTCCATCCGCTTCCAGCTCTCCTTCATCAACCTCTCCGCCACGCGGGACACCTACGCCCGGCGCATCGCCATCCCCTTGCAGGGCGACTGCTTCGACAAGCTCCGCACCGAGTACACCGGGATGCTGCAAAGCCAGCTTGCCCGCGGCAACAACGGGCTTATTAAGACCAAGTACCTGACCTTCGGCGTGGAGGCGGACGGCCTGAAGGCGGCAAAGCCCCGATTGGAGCGCATCGAGACGGATATCCTCAACAACTTCCGCCGTCTGGGCGTGCAGGCGGAGAGCCTGAACGGGATGGAGCGTCTGCGCCTGCTGCACGGGATGCTCCACATGGACGAGCCGCAGCCCTTCCGCTTCTCCTGGGACTGGCTGGCTCCCTCCGGGCTGTCGGTGAAGGACTTCATCGCGCCCAGCGCCTTTGAGTTCAAGACCGGCAGCAGCTTCGGCGTGGGCAGCAAAACCGGCTGCGTATCCTTCTTGCAGATTTTAGCGCCGGAGCTCAACGACCGAATGCTGGCGGACTTCCTGGATATGGAAAGCTCCCTCATCGTCAGTATGCACGTCCAGTCCGTGGATCAGGTAAAGGCAATCAAGACCATCAAGCGCAAGATCACCGACTTGCAGAAGATGACCATTGAGGAGCAGAAAAAGGCGGTGCGCTCCGGCTACGATATGGATATTATCCCCTCCGACCTTGCCACCTACGGCACGGAGGCGAAAAAGCTCTTGCAGGAGCTGCAAAGCCGCAACGAGCGTATGTTCCTTTTGACCTTCCTTGTGGTGAACGTGGCGGACAACAGGCAGCGCCTCGGCAACAACGTCTTTCAGGCGGGCTCCATCGCCCAGAAGTACAACTGCCAGCTCACGCGGCTGGACTTTCAGCAGGAGGAGGGCTTCATGAGCAGCCTCCCCTTGGGGCTGAACCAGATCGAGATCCAGCGGGGGCTGACCACCTCCAGCGTGGCGATTTTCGTGCCGTTTACCACCCAGGAGCTGTTTCAGGACGGCAAGGAAGCCCTGTACTGCGGGCTGAACGCCCTTTCCAATAACCTCATCATGGTAGACAGAAAGCTGCTTAAAAACCCCAACGGGCTGATCTTAGGTACGCCCGGAAGCGGCAAGTCCTTCTCCGCCAAGCGTGAGATCGCCAACGTGTTCCTCGTCACAAACGACGATATCATCATCTGTGACCCGGAGGCGGAGTACGGGCCGCTGGTGGAGCACCTGCACGGGCAGGTGGTGAAAATCTCGCCCACCTCCACCGACTACCTGAACCCCATGGATTTGAACCTGAATTACAGCGATGATGAAAACCCGCTGAGCCTGAAATCCGACTTCATCCTCTCCCTGTGCGAGCTGATCGTGGGCGGCAAGGACGGCCTCATGCCGGTGGAAAAGACCATCATCGACCGCTGTGTGCGCTCTGTTTACCGGGAGTACCTGAGCGACCCCCGCCCGGAAAAGATGCCTATTTTAGAGGACTTGTACAACGAGCTTCGCAGGCAGGATGAAAAGGAAGCGCAGTATATCGCCACGGCGCTGGAAATCTACGTCACCGGCTCACTCAACGTGTTCAACCACCGCAGCAACGTGAATATCGAAAACCGCGTGGTCAGCTTCGATATCAAGGAGCTGGGAAAGCAGCTCAAAAAGATCGGGATGCTGGTGGTGCAGGACGCGGTGTGGAACCGCGTCACCGTCAACCGGGAGCAGCGCAAGTCCACCCGCTACTATATCGACGAAATGCACCTTCTTTTGAAGGAGGAGCAGACCGCCGCGTATACGGTGGAGATATGGAAGCGATTCCGCAAATGGGGCGGCGTTCCCACGGGCATCACCCAGAACGTCAAAGACCTGCTCTCCAGCCGCGAGGTGGAGAACATCTTTGAAAACTCCGATTATGTGTATATGCTCAACCAGGCTTCCGGCGACCGGCAGATTCTGGCGAAGCAGCTCAACATCTCGCCCCATCAGCTCTCGTATGTGACCCAATCCGCCGAGGGCGAGGGGCTTTTGTTCTACGGCAGCGTGATCCTGCCCTTCGTAGACCGCTTCCCCAAGGATATGGAACTGTACAAAGTCATTACGACCAAGCTCTCGGAGCAGGTGCAGTCAGAATAGAGACGAGAAAGGATGTACGAATATGAATAACAACCTGATGATCTTTGAAAACCCGGAGTTCGGTGAACTGCGCTCCCTGCGCATGAACGGCGAACCGTGGTTCGTGGGCAGAGACGTTGCGATGGCGTTGGGCTATGGCAAGGGGAAGTCTCTGAATAATGCTGTTTCCAAGCACGTTGACGATGAGGACAAAGGGGTCACTGAAATGATGACCCCCGGCGGAAAGCAGAATGTTATTATCATCAACGAATCCGGCCTTTACGCTCTTGTCCTCTCCAGCAAGCTGGAACGCGCAAAGAAGTTCAAGCGCTGGGTGACGGCCGAGGTGCTGCCCTCCATCCGCAAGCACGGCGCGTATATGACGGATGCGCTTCTTAGCCGGATGGATGAGCACCCCGAGCTGATCTCGGAGTATATCGGCAAGCTCCGTGCGGAAAACGCAAAGGCGAACGCCGCGCGGGAGGCGCTGAAAAAGGCGGAGGCCGAGAACGCGCGGCTGGCTCCGAAGGCCAGCTACTACGATTCCTTTGTGGGAGTCGAGAGTGTGACCTGTCTCCGCTATACCGCCAAGGAGCTGGGCGTTCCGCAGAAGAAATTTATCGGCTACCTGCTGGAAAAGGGGTATGTGTTCAGAGACCGTCACCGCAGCGACCGTGTATTTGTCAGAGCCGGCAAGCGCAACGACCCGCTGTTTGTGACCAGGGATTTCTACCTTCCCAACGGCACAAAAAGCGAATACACCCTCGTCACGCCTGCCGGAAAGGCGCATTTTCTGAAAATCGCGGAGAAAATCCGCGTCTGGGAGCCCCGTGAGGTTGCAGAGGGCAAAGACGCCAGCGAACAGGCCGTTTTTGCCGCGTGCGTATGACGATCCAATCCCCACAGAATCGAGGTGATGAATATGGCAAAACGCTCGCCAAGGCTGATTTTCACCGAGGAAGAACGCGCCCTGCCGGAGCTGGAACGAGCTGTCCGCAAGGCGGACAGGGCGGCGGTTAAGCTGGAAAAGGCCGAAGCGAAAATCCCCAGAAAAACCGTTAAGGTCAAGGAGCGCATTGTGGATGCCGAAAGTGGCACGGTCACAACGCGCCTTTTCTTTGAGGAGGCGGACAAAAAGCGTCCGCCCTCCAGGCTGGCGCACGCCGCAAGGAAGGCGCCGCTGGATACCGTCCGCAGCGCAGTCCACCGCAAGCTCCGGGAGGAGGGCGACGACAACCCCGGCACGGAGGCGGCGAACACCCTGACCGAGACGGCGGAGCGCACCTGGCGCATTGCGGAATCGGCGCACCGCTCCCATGCGGAAAAGCCCTACCGCAAAGCGGACAAGGCGGAAGCCGCCGCAGACAAAGCCAATCTCAAGGCGCTGAACAAACAGTACGAGCAGGAATACGGCAGGGCTTCCAACCCCTATTCCCGCTGGCAGCAGAAGCAGGCCATTAAAAAGGAATACGCCGCCGCAAAAGCGGGGAACGGCGCGAGGAATACCGTCAAAGCGTCCGAGACCACCGCGAAGGCGGCAAAGCGCGCCGCCGAGGGAAGCAAAAAGGCCGGCAGCTTTTTTGTCCGGCACAAGAAGGGCTTTCTCATCGCGGGCGGCGTCGCCGCCGCGATACTGCTGCTCATGACCTGCATTTCCTCCTGCTCCACGCTGTTTCAGGGAGGAATATCCGGTGTTGCATCCTCCACCTATCCGCTGGAGGATGCGGATATGCTGGCAGCGGAAGCCGCCTACTGCGCCATGGAGGACGAGCTGCGGGAATACCTGCACAGCTACGAAAGCACCCACGATTACGACGAGTACCACTTCGACCTGGACGAGATTGAGCACGACCCCTATGTGCTCATTTCCATGATTACCGCCCTCAAGGGCGGAGAATGGACGATTGACGAAATAGGCGGGATTCTGGAGACGCTGTTTGAAAAGCAGTATATCTTAACGGAAACCGTCGCCACGGAAACCAGATACCGCACCGAAACGCATATCGGCTATTACACCGACGAAAACGGCAATCTGCAAAGCTACGAGTACGAGGTGGATGTTCCCTATACCTGGTATATCTGCCATGTGGAGCTGGAAAATTTCAACCTCTCCCATGTGCCGGTGCATATCATGTCCCACGATCAGCTCTCCGTGTACGCCGTGTATATGAGCGTGCTGGGTAACCGCCCCGACCTGTTCCCCGGCTCCCCGTATGTGAACCGGTACTACTATACCCAGTATGAGAAGTACGAGATACCCCCGGAGGCGCTGGCGGATGAGCAGTTCGCCGCCATCATCAAGGAAGCGGAGAAGTATCTGGGCTACCCCTATATCTGGGGCGGCAGCTCGCCCGCCACCTCCTTCGACTGCTCCGGCTTCGTTTCGTATGTCTACAACAACTGCGGCCTGCACTGGAGCTTCGGCAGGCTGGGCGCGGAGGGGCTGCGGGGCATGTGCGCCTACGTTTCCCCGGAAAGCGCTCGTCCGGGCGACCTTGTTTTCTTTGAAAAGACCTATGACACCGCAGGCGCGTCCCATGTGGGCATCTATGTGGGCAATAACAGGATGCTCCACTGCGGCGACCCCATTCACTACGCTTCCATCGACACGAGCTACTGGCGAAGCCATTTTCTCCAGTTTGGCAGATTACCTTAACAACAACCATATCAACGCAAAAAAGGAGGATGTTATGAACCCGCGACTTGAAAAGCTGCGTCAGGAGCGCGAGAAGCTGGCGGAAAAGCTCACATCGCTGACCGCACGGCTCAAAGCCCTGGACGAGCAGATTCTGAAGCTGGAAAACACGGATATTGTGGGCATCGTCCGCGAGAACGGGCTGACCATCGAGCAGCTCGCGGCACTGATGGCGATGCTGGAAAAGCGTCCCACGGCGGCGCTGCCCGACGAATACAGAAAAACGGAGGAATTTACAGATGAAGAATAAATGGAGATTTTTTGCCGTGACGCTGGCCGTCGTGCTCTGCATGACGGTCTTTTCCGTTACGGCCTATGCAGGCGGCGGCGATATGGATGAGCCGACCGATACCATGCAGCCGGAGGATGCGGAGATCTGCGTACAGGGCTGTGAGTTGACCGACATCGAACAGACCCTGACGGTGAACGTGACTGAGAACGCGGACAGAAGCCCCACCGTGACCATCGGGGATCGGAGCTGGAGGCTTCCCGCCAAACGTGAGCAGGCCGGAAAGGTGGTCAACGTCCGCACCTATTTGAACCTGCGCACCGGCCCCGGCACGGATTACACCGTGATCGGGCGTCTGCTCAACGGCGCGGAGGTGAAGGTGCTGGAGGAAAGCAACGGCTGGTACAAGGTGGTCGTGCCGGAGCAGACAGGCTACGTCTGCGGCAAATACCTTGACGTCATGAACGCGCCGACAGAAAACAGCGGAAGCGATACGGATCTGGCGGGACTGCCGGAGCTGCTGCTGCAATATTACGCCGCTGCCGGAGGTTCCGCGCCCCTGACCCCGGACGGCAACCTGACGCTTATGGACGACATCGGCCCCGCTTTCGGCGCAGGCAAGCAGTTCATCACCGTGACGACCAAGGGCGGCAACACCTTTTATCTCATCATCGACCGGGACGATAAGGGCAATGAGAACGTCCATTTCCTGAATCTTGTGGACGAGGTCGACCTGCTGGCGCTGACCAAGGACGGCGAGAGCATCGTCCCCGCCTGCACCTGCACGGACAAATGCGCCGTGGGCAAAATCAACACGGGCTGCAAGGTGTGCAGAACCAATATGAGCGAGTGCGCGGGCAAGGAAGTGACGGAACCCACGCCACAACCCGCCGAGCCTGCGGAGACCGCGCCCGAAAAGAGTACCGGCGGCGCGGGGCTCATTGTGGTCGTCCTCCTGCTCCTGCTGCTGGGCGGCGGCGGTGCGCTGTGCTGGTTCAAGCTCCGCAAGCCCAAGGCCGACACCCGTGGGGCGGACGATCTGGACGATTACGACTACGGCGAGGACGAGGAAGAAGAGGATTACGAGTTTGAAAATGAAAACACTGCTGACAGTGAGGAGGACAAAAACCAATGATGAATACGACCTGTTACCGGCTTGTTGTGTGTGAAAAGCCCTCCGTGGCAAGGAGCATCGCCGCCGTTCTTGGCGCAGGCAAACGCGGGGACGGCTTTCTTTCGGGCGGCGGCTATCTCGTCTCCTGGTGCTTCGGGCATCTTGCGGAGCTTTCGGATGCGGACGCTTACGATGAAAAGTACGGCAAATGGCGAAGGGAGGACTTGCCCATTCTGCCGGATAGCTGGCAGTACACCGTGGCGCGGGACAAGCAGAAGCAGATGAACACCCTCCGCACCCTCATGCACAGAGAGGACGTTTGCGAGGTTATCAACGCCTGCGACGCCGGGCGCGAGGGCGAGCTGATCTTCCGCACGGCGTATAATCTCAACAACTGCCGCAAGCGCGTAAAGCGGCTCTGGATCTCCTCCATGGAGGATGCGGCTATCCTTGATGGCTTTGACAATCTCCGCGACGGAGCGGAGTACGACAATCTCTACGCCTCCGCCCTCTGCCGCAGCAAGGCGGACTGGCTGGTGGGCATCAACGCCACCCGCCTGTTTTCCGTGATGTACCACCGCACCCTGAACGTGGGGCGCGTGGTATCGCCCACGCTTGCGCTGTTGGTGCAGCGGGAAGCGGAGATCAATGCCTTTCAGCCGGAGAGCTTCTACACCGTCCATCTGGACTTTGACGGCTTCTCCGCCGCAGGTGAACGCATGAAGGAGCAGGCGGAGGCGGAGCGGCTTGCCGGGGACTGCAACGGCAAAGCCGCCGCTGTTACCTCCGTCGTGCAGACAAAAAAGACGGAGAAAGCTCCGGCGCTCTACGACCTGACCACGCTCCAGCGGGACGCGAACCGCCTACTTGGGTACACGGCGCAGCAGACGCTGGATTACCTGCAAAGTCTCTATGAAAAGAAGCTCTGCACCTACCCCCGCACCGACAGCCGCTATCTCACCGACGATATGGAGGGCGGCGTAAACGCGCTGGCGCTGTGCTGCGCAGGCATCTGCGGCACGGAGCCGCCCGCAGCCGTCTGTTCGGGGCAGGTGTGCAGCAGCAAAAAGGTCAGCGACCACCACGCCGTCGTTCCCACGATGGCGGCGGGCGAAACGGACTTGGAGGCGCTGCCCGCAGGCGAACGGGAGCTGCTGCGCCTTGTTTCCCGTCAGGTGCTTATGGCGGTCAGCGCACCCTTCGTCTATCTGGAGACCGAGGCAAGGCTGGACTGCGGCGGAAATGCCTTTGCCGCCAAGGGGAAAACAATCCTTCATATGGGTTGGAGGGCATACACGGAAAAGGGCAAGCAGGACAGCACCCTCCCGGAGCTTTCCGAGGGACAGTTGCTTCCCGTTTCCTCCTGCGAGGTCAAAGAGGGTAAGACGACCCCGCCAAAGCACTTCACCGAGGATACGCTGCTGTCGGCCATGGAGACGGCGGGCAAAGAGGATATGCCGGAAGATGCCGAGAGAAAGGGATTGGGAACCCCCGCGACCCGGGCGGCGGTCATTGAAAAGCTGGTGGCCACGGGCTTTGCGGAGCGCAAAAAGGCGAAGAAATCTGTACGCCTCGTTCCCACCGAAGCGGGCGTGTCCCTCATTACCGTGCTGCCCGAACAGCTCCAGTCCCCGCTGCTCACCGCCGAATGGGAGCACCGCCTCAAGGAGATCGAGTGCGGCGAGTTGGGCGCGGACGAGTTCCTCGCCGGCATTCGCGATATGGTCGCAGCGCTGGTTCGGGACGCTGCGCCTGTGGACGGCGCGGAGGTGCTGTTCCCCTCCGGCAGACCCGTTGTGGGCAAATGCCCCCGCTGCGGCGCAGAGGTCACGGAGAGCAAAAACGGCTATTTCTGCGAGAGACGGAGCTGCAAGTTCGGGCTGTGGCGGGACAACCGCTTCCTTGCCGCCAAGAAGATCAGCCTGACAAAGAAGATGGCTTCCTCGCTCCTGACGCAGGGACGCTCCTACGCCAGCGGTATCTACTCCGAGAAAACCGGCAAGACCTACGACGCATTCATCGTGCTGGAGGACGACGGCGCGCGTTCCTCCTATAAGCTGGATTTCACCAAGTGACCCTCGCAGGCTCCCGCACGGGCGTTTCGTTCCTCTGCGGGAGCCGCTGTTTTTACCATGATCCAAAGGAGGTATGCATGAAATGGCTGAAAAACAGACCAACAAGGAACGGCTCAAGGACATCACCGACAGCATCGAGACGGGCATAAAGGAGCTGTTTGAGAGCGACAGATACAGGCGGTACCTTGCCACCATGAGCCGCTTTCACAAGTACAGCGTCAACAACACCATGCTCATCTATATGCAGCGCCCCGACGCCACCCATGTGGCCGGCTTCAACAAATGGCGCGACCAGTTCGGAAGGAGCGTCAAAAAGGGTGAAAAGGGCATTAAAATCATCGCCCCAACGCCCTTCAAGAAGAAAATCGAGCAGCAGAAATTAGACCCTGACACCAAGCTCCCCCTGCGGGACGAGAACAGCGATATTATCACGGAGGAAAAGACGGTGCAGATCCCCATGTACAAGCCCGTGGTGGTGTTCGACGTGCAGCAGACCGCAGGCAAGCCCCTGCCGGAGCTGGCGGCGAACCTTACGGGGGACGTGCAGAATTACGGGGTGTTTATGGAAGCTCTGCGCCGCAGCGCGCCCGTACCCATCTCCTTTGAGAAGCTGGCGGAGAATATGGACGGCTACTTCTCCGTGGACAAACAGCGCATCGCTATCCGCGAAGGCATGAGCGAGGTGCAGACGGTCTGCGCCGCCGTCCATGAGATCGCCCACTCCAAGCTCCACAATAAGGACGAAATCGGGGAAAAATATCAGCAGATCGAGCTGTTCGGCAAGCCTGCGCTGTTCTCCAACGGGCGCATCGACCGGGATAAGCTGCCGGAGGGCTTGTATGTATATGACCTGCGCGGCTCAGATTACGATCCGGGTATGCCGGTAACGCTTGAAAGCCATGTCACCGTCAATCACGCCGCCTCTGTCATCACAGCAGCGCCCATTGAGCTGCCGGAGCAGGGCTTTTTGTATCTGGGCGAGGACGGGCTGAACTTCACGGGCGGCGAGCAGACCGTGAAGGAGTTTCTGCACGCACAGTACCCGGAAAAGGCAAAGCTCTCCCGCGCCGCCGAGGAGATTCAGGCGGAGAGCATCTCCTTTGCCGTCTGCGCCTATTACGGCATTGAGACAGGCGAAAACAGCTTCGGGTATCTGGCGACCTGGGCAAAGGACAGGGAGCTGACCGAGCTTCGCGCATCGCTGGAGACCATCAACCGAACCTCATCCTCCCTGATTACGGATATCGACCGCCATTACGCGGAAATCTGCAAGGAGCGCGGGCTGGATAAGGAGACGGAGAGCCTTGCCGCCCAGCCGGTGCAGGAGATCGCCGTGCAGGAGCCGGAGCCGGTCACAGCGCCGGACAACGGCTGCGTCCCCGACCCTGCGATTTCTGTTGAGAGCATGAACGCCTACGGCTACACCGATTCCAATATGCTGCCGCTGACAAAGGAGCGTGCGCTGGGGCTCATGGAACGGGATGTAAGCGTGTATATGCTTCACACGGACAACACCGAGGCCATGGCCTTCGATGCAGAGGAAATCCGCAGCTTTGACGGCATCTTCGGCGTGGAAGCCTCCGAATGGGAGACGGTCAAAGACCGCTTCGCACCGCCGGACTATGAAAAGGCGTTTCTCGACAACACCGCCGACAGCTTTGCCATCTATCAGCTTCGGGATAATGATAATACGGCGCAGCTTCGCTTTATGAACGCCGAGTATCTGGAGAAGAAGGGGCTTTCCATTGAAAAGGGAAATTACGCCGCCGTCTATGCGGGAAACCTTGACCGCAGGGGCGATACGCAGGACAGGTTGGACGAGCTGTATGAGACCTTCAACCTCCGCCGCCCGGAGGATTTTCGCGGTCACAGCCTGTCTGTCAGCGACATCGTGGCGCTGAAGCAGAACGGCGTGGTATCCTGTCATTACGTGGATTCCCGGGGCTTCAAGGCGCTGCCCGACTTCCTCAAGCCGGAAAACTATCTCAAAAACGCGGAGATGGCCATGGAGGACGACTACGGCATGATCGACGGCGTTATCAACAACGGGCCGAAGCAGACCGTGGCAGAGCTGGAGGAACAGGCAAAGTCCGGCAAGCCCGTCTCCCTCATGGAGCTGGCGCAGGCGGCGCGCCGGGAACAGGCGCAGGCGGCACGGCAGGAGAAGAAGCCCTCCGTGCTGGCAAAGCTCTGTCCTCCCGTCAACGAGCCGAAAAAGACAGCGCGTTCAAAGCGCGCGGAAAGAGAGCTGCTATGATGAATTTTACCAATGATGAAATGAACCTCATGTGCATCTACCAGAGCGACAGCCGCAGCGGGCTGATTGCCGCCCTCACCGAAATGCGCGGATATCTGGACGAGGACGAAGCCGGGCTGCGGGAGCTGACCGACAGCGCCCTGCAAAAGCTGGGCGAAATCACCGATGAGGACTTCGCGGAGCTGGAGCTAATTCCCGACTTCGACACGGACGAATAAGGCGGATGCGGCGGGAGCGGCTTTCGGGTCGCTCCCGTTTTGCTTTCACGATTCTATTTCCCAAAATCGAAAAAATATTGATTTTGGGAAATAGATTGTGATGCTTCGCTTGTCTGCACTGCCGCATTGTTGGACAAAATGCGTGTATCCGCAAAAATGTTCAATAGATGCGGTTTGCCCTTCTCTTTACAAAAATGTCCGTTCGAGTGCGTAACATCCACGGAAAACGCACAGAATGAGCAGGAAAGAATCCGCACTATTTTTTGAAATCACTTGATTTTCACCTGACAGTTGCGTATAATAAGACTGCGAGGTGAAAATATGATAAAGACAACAGCAATGCTATTGGAGGAACTGCGGGAATACGGTTCTCCGAAGTCAAAGTTGGCGCGTATGGCGGAGCGGGGCGAGTGCTTTCCCATTACAAGGGGGCTATATGAAACTGACCGGAACGCTCCTGCGTACCTGCTTGCGGGCAGTATTTACGGGCCTTCATACATTTCCTTTGAATATGCCCTCAGCCGCTACGGGCTGATTCCCGAAGCGGTATATGCCGTTACCTGCGCCACCTTTGAAAAGAAAAAGAAAAAGAAGTACGAAACGCCCTTCGGAACCTTCACCTATCGGGATGTGCCGTCCGAGGCGTTTCCGCTGGGGATTCGGCTCGTGCAGGAGGGCGATTATTTCTACCGAATCGCAGAACCGGAAAAGGCTCTGTGCGACCAGCTCTATACTATGCCGCCCGTGCCGAACACACAGGAGCTTTTCCGGCTGCTGACGGAGGATTTGCGGATTGAGGAATCGGAGATTGGGAAGCTGGACGGAAATAAGGTTTGCGAATACAGCGGAGCGTATCACTCCACGAATGTAAAAAAGCTCTGCTCGCTTTTAAGGAGGCTTTGATATGAACAGCGCCATTGAACAGATGCTGAAAAGCTACCATGTAAAGAATATCTACGACAGAAAGAACGCAATGAAGGAAATCATGCAGGAAATTGTGCTGTGCGGCTTGTCCCGTGCGGGCTTTTTCAAAAAGGCGGCGTTCTACGGCGGAACCGCCCTACGAATCTTCTACGGTCTCGACCGCTTTTCCGAGGATTTGGATTTTTCGCTGGAAGCGGAGGATTTGGACTTTGACCTGACCGCCTACTTTCCCGTGCTGGAGAAGGAAGTGAAAGCCTTTGGGCTGAACGTAGAGATTCAGGAAAAGGAAAAGACAAAAGAAAGCACCATCCGCTCCGCCTTTCTGAAGGGGAACACGAAGGAACATCTCCTGCTGTTCTACGCGGATGAAAAGGTGGCGGGAAGCGTGGCGAAGAATGAAGCGGTCAAGATTAAGTTCGAGGTGGACGTTAACCCGCCCGCCTTCGCCGCATTCGAGCACAAATACCGGCTGCTGCCCGTGCCGTATGAGGTGAAAATGTATGATATGCCCTCCCTGTTCGCAGGAAAAATCCATGCTGTCATCTGCCGTGCGTGGCAGAGCCGCATCAAGGGCAGGGATCTTTACGACTATGTATTCTATCTTTCAAGGGGTGCGGCCGTCAATCAAAAACACCTTCGGGCACGATTGATTGATTCCGGGTACATTTCCGCCGATGCGGACTGTTCCTTGCCGGAAATCAAAGCGATGCTGGCGGAACGCTTCGACAGCATCGATTATGCACAGGCAAGGCAGGATGTGGAGCCGTTCATTCACGATTCCTCCGTGCTGAATATATGGAGCGCAGACTTTTTCAAACAAATCACGGAGGGACTGACTGCGGTATAGTCCCCGACTGAAAACCGAATACCGCCCTTACATAGAGCGTCCGTTCCGGGCGCTCTAAATTTATGCCATGAAGGAGGAGCAATATGCCGAGCAAGCTACAAACGTATATGCAGATGGCGGACGAGGCACAGCGGCAGATCACCGGCAGCTACCGGGGCTGGACGGGCTTTCTCACCACCGCCGCAAGGCTGTACAAATACCCCTACGCCGAGCAGGTCATGATCCACGCCCAGCGTCCGGACGCCACCGCATGCGCGGAGTACGACTTCTGGAACGAAAAGATGGGTCGGTATGTCCGCAGGGGCTCCAAGGGCATCGCCCTCATCGACAGCAGCGGCGAAAGGCCGAGGCTTCGGTATGTGTTCGACGTGTCGGACACGGGCGGCAGGGAGTTTCCCAAGAGCCGCTATCTGTGGGAATACCGGGAGGAACACGCGGACGCGGTAAGCGCCATGCTGGAAAGCCGCTACGGTGTGGACGGAAAAAGGGGACTTCCCGATCAGCTTGAGCGCATCGCGTCTCAGCTTGCGGAGGAATACTGGCGGGACTATAAGCGGGATATCCTCGCCATCGTTGACGATTCCTTTCTTTACGGATATGATGAATTTAACGTAGGAGCGGCCTTCCAAAGCGCCGCCGCCGTCAGCATCGCCTACTCGCTCATGTCCCGCTGCGGGCTTGAAGCGGACGACCGCTTCGAGCATGAGGATTTCCTGAGCATCTTTGATTTCAACACCCCGGAAGCAGCCGCCGAGCTGGGCACGGCGGTGAGCAGGATCAACGGAGAGGTGCTGCGGCAGATCGAAGTCACCATCAAGAATTACGAGCGCGAGAAACTCGCGGAAAGGAGCCATAGCCATGACAGAGCTGACCTACACCAAGAACGGGGACTATCTGATTCCCGACCTGACGCTGACCGAAACGCCGGAGGACGCGAGACCTCTGGGCAAGTACGGGAGACTGCGCAGGAGCTACCTTCAGGAGCACAGACCGGGGCTGTACAGCCGTCTGGTGCTGTCGGAGAAGCTGTTCCCGCACCTGCGGGAGATCGACGAGACGGCGAACCGGAGGCTGGAGCAGATGATGCCGGAGCTGATGAAGTCGGCGGGCGTGACGGAGGAGCTGAAAGCCCGCGACCAGATGAAATGGGTGGGGCTGATGAACAGCCTGAAAGCGCAGGCCGAGGAGATCATCCTCAGCGAGCTGGTGTACAACTGACCAATGACGCGCCGGAAGCGGAACCGGCGCAGCCTCCGATACCGCAGGCATACCAACTGAGCCTGTTCCCCACGGAGGAAGAACAAATCGCATATATCGCAGAAGCGGAGAGCTGCACGCCCTCCGCTTTTTCCATGTCCATCCCGCAGTCGGATATCGACCATATTCTGCGCATGGAGGGCAACGCCGATTATGCCCGCATGAAGATCGCCACGGAGTTCTCCAAGGGCAAGAGCATGGAAGAAATCGCGGCGTTTCTTCAAAGCAGCTTCCACGGCGGCAACGGCGTCGTCACCGAAAACGGCAGATATTCCGCGTGGTACGCCGAGGACGGCATCCACATCGCCAATGGGGACGCGGCAAGATATCTGACCTCCGCAAAGGTCGTAAGCTGGCAAGAGGCAGCGGAGCGCATCGGACAGCTTCTCACTCAGGGCGAATACGCCGCCAATGTGGAGCTTGCGGAAGCGCCGGGACACGAGCGCGCGGAGCTGGCGCAGTCTATCTGGTATCTCCGGCAGGATTTAAGCGAAAAGGCGCGGGCGCAGGGCTACCTCTCCTGCCTGTCGGATATGCGGGGCGGCGGTTTCCCGGAGGAAACGGCGCGGCTTGCCGGGCGGCTGGCGGAACCTGCGTTCCGCGAAGTCCTCATGGATGATTTTTCACAGCTCCGATCCGACTACCGGGAGGACAGGAGCCTGCTGCGCTTCCATCACCACAAGCCGGACAAAATCGAGCAGGGTTTACGGGAGCTGTCCCTGCCCCGCAGAGAGTACCGCGCCGAAATGGCGGAGATCCCCGCCGTGCAGCGGTTTATTACCGAGGACGAGATCGCCGCGACCCTGACCCGCGGCAGCAATATTGAAGGGAGCAAGGGGCGCATCTACGCCTATTTCAAAGAAAAGCATACCCCCAGGGAGCAGGCGGACTTCCTGAGAAAGGAATACGGCATTGGGGGCAGCTCCCACGCGGTATCCGGCGCGTCCCACAGCGGTGAGGATCACAGCGGCAAGGGCGTCAGCCTGAAAAAGCAGGACTGTCCGGAAATCCAGCTAAACTGGGCGAACGTCGCCTCCCGTATCTCCGAGTTGATTCGCAAAGATCGTTTCCTGACCCCGGAGGAAAAGGCGCAGTACGAGCAGCTTCAGCGGGAAAAGGACGCGGAACGCGAATTGCCGGCGCAGGCACAGAATGAATATAACGCCATCAAGGAAGCCCACCCGGATAACCTCGTGCTGTTTCAGGTGGGGGATTTCTTTGAGCTGTATGGCGAGGACGCAAAACAGGCGGCGGAACTGCTTGAAATCAATCTCACTACCCGCAATATCCCCGGTGCTGGCCGTGTGGAGATGTGCGGTGTACCGTCGCACAATTTAGAGATGTATGTGGAGAAATTGCGCGATAAGTATGATGTGACGATTGCCGAAGCGCCGGACTTTAGAGGTGAGCGCCGCGTCTATACCCTGCGCTCCGTTGACCATGAAGCGGAGGCCGCCATTGACGCATACGAAGCCGAGTTTGGCGCAGACGGCACGAGGGTGTTCCGCGATCCTGCCGCAGAGCAGGCTCAGCCCACGGTGCAGGAGCTGTTCGAGAGATACCGCCTGAGCGTGGGCAACGCGCTTGTCGCGGACGATGCTTTCCTCAACGCCTGCCGCAATTCCGACCGTCAAAACGCCTATCTGGAGGGGGCGGCGGCCATCCGGCGCATCGTCATGGCGTCTGAGGATTTGCAGCTCACGCGCCTCTATTTCGATATGCCCTCCTTCCACAACCGGCTCCATCAGGAGCTTTTGGACGAACTTTACCCCACGCTGGCAACGACGGTTACGCCCTCGCCCTACAAGGTCACGCAGGCGGACATTGACGCGGCCTTGCAGCAGTGGAACGGCAGGATTGAAAGCAAGCACGCAGTTGTCCGCTATATGAAGGCTCACGCCCGCGACCGGGACACCGCCGTATGGCTGGCGCGGGAGTACGGCTTGAAGGATACCTCTAAACCGCTGCAAATCTCCGTGGGCAATTCCGAGCCGGTCACGCTGTCATGGGCGAAGGTGCAGCGGCGCATTGCGCAGCTCATTCAATCCGATAACTTCTACACCGAGCAGGAACAGGATAACTTTGACAATATTGACCCCATCGCCATCCGGGAAGCGCTTGCTGAACGCGGTATTGTAAATGGGCAGATTGTGGATGCGGAAGCTAATCGCAACAGCCCCTTCATCCGGCAGGTTATGGCGGATGTGGAGCGGATCGCGGCGCAGGAAAGAAAGGCACAACAGGAAGAACCTGCCTTCGACCCCGCAGACCGCTTCCATGTGGTAAGCCTTGACCGTGGCTTCCGCACATTGTACGCCGTGTGGGATGACGATACCCACGGCTACCATGTGGACGCAGACGGCGTGACCGAGGAATTTACAAGCGAGTGGCAGGCGGAGGCATACCGGCTGGAGCTGCAAGGACAGGCGGAACAGGCGCTTTTAGAGCGTGCAAAGGGGCTGATCTCCGACTTCTGCCGGAGCGAATACGGCTCAGAGGCGGATTTCAGCGACCCCACCAAGATCGGCGTCGCCTACACCACCGTCACCGACGATGAGATTCCCATTCAGGTGAACATCGACCTTGTAAATTACCGGCTGGAGCGCTATCTGAATGATGAGCATCTGGAAACCCGGCAGTACGGCTCTTTGCAAGAGATTATTACCAACGAGCTGGAAAACCTCGATTTCAGCGACCTCATTCATGTTTCGGATGAGGACGTGGAGCAATACCGATGGCACGCGCCGGAGGAAGCAGTTGAGGAAGCTCCCGAAACGGCTCCTGTCCCGCAGAGAGAACCGTTCCCGTATTCCGTAGGCGATACGGTGTATCTGGAAAACGGCAAGCCGTTCATTATTGAGCGCATCGGGCTTTTTGATATTTCTCTCCGCGACCCATCGCTTCTCTACCCTATCTCTCGTGCGGAGAGCAGGGAGAGTTTTGCACGGCTCATGGAGCGGTATCCGCAGCCGGAAAAGGAACCTGCTTACACCGAGGAAACCGTGGCGGTGTATCCAGCCGACAAAAACAACCTCCCCTATGACGTGGAGATTCGCACCCTGCGCTTTGATGAGCCGGAGCCTCCTTCTTTTGATAATGTCATGGACGTCAATCCCATTTCCGTGCAGGTAGGCGGCGAGTGGCAGACCTTCCCCAACCGTGAAGCCGCCGAAAAAGCCATGTACGAGGAGTATAAGGACAATCTTCGCCGGAACGCAGAAAACTTCCGCATCACCGATGATGCCCTCGGCGTCGGCGGCGCAAAAGCAAAGTTTCGGGCAAATATGGCGGCTATCCATCTCCTGCAAGAGCTGGAGTTTGAGGGCTTGCAGGCCAGCCCGGAACAGCAGGAGGTCTTATCCCGCTACGTCGGCTGGGGCGGCCTTGCGGACGCTTTCGATGAAAGCAAGGATAACTGGAAAGCCGAATTTGCGGAGCTGTACGCCGCGCTATCCCCGGAGGAATACGCCGCCGCCCGCGCCTCTACCCTCAATGCCCACTACACCAGTCCCACCGTTATCCGCGCCATTTACGACGCGGTGGAGAATATGGGCTTCCAGACCGGCAACATTCTGGAGCCCAGCATGGGCGTGGGCAACTTCTTCGGTATGCTGCCGGAGAGCATGAAAAGCAGCAGGCTCTACGGCGTGGAGCTGGATTCCATCACGGGACGCATCGCAAAGCAGCTCTATCCAAAGGCGGATATTACCGTGGCCGGCTTTGAAACCGCCGACCGAAAGGACTTCTTCGATCTCGCCGTGGGCAACGTACCCTTTGGACAGTATCAGGTCAGCGACCGGGCTTTTGACAAGCTCGGTTTTTCCATCCACAACTACTTTTTTGCAAAAGCGCTGGAGCAGGTGCGTCCGGGCGGCGTGGTGGCCTTCGTCACCTCCCGCTATACCATGGACGCCAAGGACAGCGCCGCAAGGAAGTATATCGCCCAACGCGCGGACTTCCTCGGCGCGATCCGCCTGCCCAACAATGCGTTCCGCGCCAACGCCGGTACGGATGTCGTTTCGGATATTATCTTTCTCCAAAAGCGGGGCAGACCCATTGAGATCGAACCCGATTGGGTACACACGGGTATCCGGCGAAACCCGGGAGAGAACGCGGACGGCTTTGCCGTCAATCAGTATTTCATCGACCACCCGGAGATGGTGCTGGGGCGGCAGACCTCGGAAAGCACGCAGTACGGCAGGCAGGACTTTACCGTTGCGCCCGCCGAAGGCGCAGACCTTGCGGAGCAGCTCGGCGGCGCAATTCGGAATATCCGTGGAACCTACGCGGAAGCGGAGCTGCCCAATTTAGGTGAGGACGAGGCGATTGTTGCAACCATCCCGGCAGACCCGAATGTGCGGAATTTCTCCTACACCGTGGTGGATGGGGAGTTGTACTACCGGCAGAACAGCATCATGACCAAACCCGACTTCAACGCCACCGCAAAGGAGCGTGCCAAGGGCATGGTGGAGCTGCGGGACTGCGGAAGCGGCTGGCAGCGTTCAGCAAGAAGCACCCTGACCTTTGCCGTTTGGAAAAATCCTTCGCCCAGGACGGCTTGATCTATGTGCTGGACAAGTCCAGACTGTCTATCCGGCTGCAAGCACCGTACAGCGAGGAACGCAGGAGGAAAGCAAGCGAGAACGCCAAGCAAACCGGGTTCAGGAGCAGGACGGAATAATGTAGCGTTTAGGGGTGATATGCGGTCAAAATGTCGGGTCTGCATCCGATATTTTGACCGCCTCCACATCGCAAGGGTAGAGGCGTCGGCTATGTTGCTTTCTAAAGAAACGGTCTAAGCGCACCACAAAAATTCAAATTTGACCGTACCTATATGCTTGAAATATTCACACTATCGTGATATAATAACAATAAGTGATTATTGCGGGCGGAGGACGATATGGCTGTAACTTACAAGAAACTATTTCATTTGTTGATAGACCAAGGCATACAGGCTTCCGAATTGACTGAAAAAGCCGGGTTCAGTCCAAACATTCTGACCCGATTAAGGCGTGACCAGTATGTATCACTTGAAAGTATAGAGAGAATTTGTTTAGCTTTAGATTGCAAGGTTGATGACATTCTTGAGTTTAATCAGCAAAAACAATAAGAGATGAAGTTGCACTGGAATTGTACAAAACCGGACGAACGAATGCCAACGACGGTGGTATAGATTTTGTTATGCGACTCGTGGGAAGATTCTTTCAAGTTACCGAAGTTAATAGCTATGACAAATATCTTTTGGACATTGACAAAGTCATGCATTTTCCAATTAGTTTTGTCATCAAGACAAGGCTTGGCAAGGAGAGAGTTTTAACTGATATAGAACAATATATTCTCATCGTTCAAGTGGTATGGCGGTATTGGAGGAACGGTACCATAAGGCAATCGAAGAAATCATCACCATAAACGAACTACAAGCATGGACAGAAGAATTGAACGATTCTGATGTTGATGGGATTATCAGGGACATTGATATATACTACAAACTTGAGATGAACCTTGAGGCTGAAGATGAGGAATAACAAATGATACAGGGGGTATTAATGCAAAAGGGAAACCCTTTATCTGCGGATATACTGACAAATTTGTTTCGCACAAGTCCAAAAGATCCTCTACGGATAATTAATCGTGAAGGCTCGACCATTGAATTTAAGGAATCATATAGCCATGCTGGCATGGCACAATATTTTAAAACAATTGCAGCGTTTGCCAATAATTCAGGTGGCTATATCATTTTTGGTGTTGGAGACAAACCACGGCGTTTACTGGGCTTGAAAGAAAAAAATCTGTCTCAATTTGAAGAATTAAAGGTTGAAGAATTTACCAAGAATCTATTAGAATACTTTTCTCCCGAAATCCGGTGGGATCATTGTACTTTTGAATATAAGGGTATGAGCTTTGGTGTAATTTATACTGAACCTCTTTTGAAGAAACCTTGTATTTGTAAAAAAGCATATGATGCGCCAAACCCGAAGTATACATTAAAAGAAGGTGACATATTTTATCGTTACGGCGGTCGATCAGAACGAATAAGATACGAAGAGCTGTCCTCTATTATTGATCATGCAAGAAAAATAGAAGAACAGCTATGGCTTAACTTTGCACAAAGAGCTGCTAAAGTTGGTATTGAAAACGCGTGCCTATTGGATTTGGGGACAGGGAAAATTACAGGAAATGGTGGTTCTATAGTTATAGATGAAAACCTTTTATCCAAGATAGCCTTTATCAAAGAGGGCGAATTTGTTGAAACCAAAGGTAAGCCAGCAATTCGTCTTATTGGTGATATTGAGAATGTAAGCACAGGAAAAATTGTTGTTCGGGAAACCACACGAAAAGTGGTCAAAGCAATCGAACCAAACGACTTAATTAAAGCATTCCTTAAAGGCATGAATGTTGAAGACCCGATGGAATACATTAGAGCCGTTTGTTCTGCAACAACAGGAAATTATCCGATTTATTTTTTGCTCCAACAAGCAAATGCTTCTATAAACGATGCGATTAAAATGGTAGATGATACTACTGCTCGTGGGGCAGCAAAGAAAAGCCTTCGAGAACGATTGGATGGAAAGAGAATTGTCCCAACTTCCGCTTCTGCATCTAAAAGCTCTGCTTCTATAAAAAAGTCGTTATATCGAGAAGCGTGGAAAAGCGAAAAAGTTGTTCTTGAGCAGGATGAACTCACATATTGCATTACCGCTCTATTATCGCTATCTGAAGAAGATATTAAAAAACACGAACGGTATATAAAAATTATGCTGCTTGAAATATTTGAAAAACATTACGAGAAAGCATCGTCTATTCTTGCATCCAACATCAGAAAAGCGATCTGTAGAGTAGATGAAGTCCTTTTCCTTAATGAATAACGCCCAAGCCAAAGGCGATCAACCGTAAAAAGTTGGTCGCTTTTGTTTTGCCCATTAT
>ERZ1026915.383-NODE-383-length-22645-cov-8.268570_pt1 | contig 22645 bp, 20 predicted proteins | sample MGYA00519466_ERZ1026915 | MGnify/ENA primary metagenome ERZ1026915 (study PRJEB26926, sample SAMN06164884) | human gut metagenome | biome: ENVO:00009003; feature: ENVO:2100002; material: ENVO:00002003 | host: Homo sapiens | place: USA | collected 2012 ... | reverse complement strand
TGTGTATAAGAGACAGCAAACCTCCCCCGCAAAGCAGAACGCCGCAATGCGGGCAAATTCAAATATCAGTTTCATTTATGCTTTCCTCTTTTGTCCGGCAGTGCCCCCACTACCGCCCTGCGCAAAACAAGACGCCTTATCGTTATCTTTTTTTGCTTTTCCGGGCTGCACAGACAGCCCGGCTCTCATTTTTTCATGCTTCACAAGTATAGCAGACTCCCCCACCGGGGGCAAGGTCAATTTTTGATATGTTTGACAAATATGCAGGTGTTTTTTTGCATATTGTGACGAATCGTTTCGCCGCGCGTATCGCTCGTTCTGTTTTGTTTTTCGATAAATATACAAATTGTATTTTTTTGTGTTTTATTTCCAACAACAATAAATCCCTGCCCGGGAACCATCCGGACAGGGATTTGAAGGAGAAACGCAGCTTATTGTGTTCATGGTTCCCCTGCCTCCGTTTTGGCGCAGCCGGCGTTCCGCATACGCGGCTGCACAGCAGGCCGGGGTTCTTGTTCACTCTGCTTTGGTAATAATCAAACGGTTGTCAGCAGGGCTTTGCAGCTGCCCGTTAAAGCATAGGCACCGCTGCCCGCCGTGATAAAGAAACTGTCGCCCTTTTTTGCCTGCACCGTTTCGCCGCCGCAGGTCAGGCGCCCCTCCCCTTCGGTAATCAGGAGCGAAACAAAGGACGTCTCGTCCGCCGTGCCGGTGTAACCACCTGCCACCACATCCACGGTAAAGTAATCGCACTTTGCCAGATGGGGGCTGAAATCATGCTGTTCCGGCGGGGTACGGCGCATTACCTCCAGCGCCTGCTTTACATGCAGCGCGCGCGGTTTGCCGTCCGCCCCCACGCGGCCGTAATCGTACACACGGTAGGTCACGTTGGAGTTCTGCTGCACTTCAACCACCACAACACCCTTGCAGATAGCGTGCAGCGTGCCGGACGGGATAAAGAAGCAATCGCCTTTTTTCACCGGCACGGCGTTCAGCACCTCGGTCAGGGTATTGTTCCGGATGCGCTCTTCCAGTTCTTCCCGGCTGATTTCATGGTCAAAGCCGTAATACAGGAACGCGCCCGGTTCACAGTCCAGCACATACCACATCTCGGTCTTGCCGTACTGGTGTTCGTGCTCCAGCGCATACTCGTTGGAGGGGTGTACCTGGATGGAAATGCTATTCTTGGCGTCAATGAACTTGGTCAGAACGGGGAACATTTCAAACTTTTTGCAGTCTGTTCCCGCCGCTTCCGGGTGGGCGGCCAGGTAGTCCGCCAACATGGTGCCGTCCGGCAGATAGCTGGGGCCATCGGGATGGCAGGAAAGCACCCAGGCTTCCGCCAGCGGGTTCAAATCGCTCTGCACGCCAAAGTCGGTGCGCAGGCGGCTGCCGCCCCAAAGGTAATCCTTGCAGGATGGGGTCAGTTTTAGAATTGACATTGTCGATTTACCTCATTATATCACAGCGCATTATAAAATGATAGGGCCATATCGCGGAATCATTTTCAGGTTGACGCACAATTTTTGCGCATTACACTTTGTGCAGGTACCACAGCTTTGCGGGCACCTGGCCGTAATCGCCGGGCAGAGGCAGACCAAGGGTCTGCAGCATAAAGCCGGTGTACCGTTTCCCTGCCTCATCCCGATAGGCTGCAGTCTCCTCCAGCCCCTGCAGAATCAGACGCGGGCAGGGTTTTCCACGGCCATTCAGGGCGCTGCCAGATGCCGTCCACAACTTCCGGGCGGGGGGCGAAATTCAGGCAAAAGCTAGCCGCACCGCGCAGGGTCAACGGCCCGCCCCACGGCACCGGGAACTGCGCGCCGACGCTGACATCCAACACCAGCAAAGCCAGCAGCGCCAGCATGGGCAGCCAGGTTGCGACGGCCTGTTTCCAGTCCCGTTTGAACGCCTTCAGGAATTCTTTGCGGGACGTTACTTCCTGCCGCAGGCCACGGCATACAGCGCCAGGGTGGATGCCCCCGCTGTCACCACCGGCAGGCAGCACAGCAGCCACAGCACGCTGAACACCACAAGGTCCCCCAGCCGCGCCATCGCGCGGAAAAGCGGATTGTTGTTCCCCAGTTCGCTCATGATAGATTCCGCAAAAAAACTGTGTCCGCAGCCCGCCGGGGCACGGGCACACGATATTACCGGTCTTACTGATTGAGATATGCCTGATTTTTTTCGATCAGCGCCACACGCTGGGCCACGCAGTCACGGCTGCGCGGCGGGTCTGCGAGGTTTTTGAATGCAAAGTCCAAAAGCTGGCCAATGGTCGTGGAAGCAACGTGCAGGCGCGTATCACTGGCGGCATAATAAATATACACCTTACCGTCATCATCCGCAATAGCACCATTGGTAAATACCACGTTGGAAACATCGCTGACGCGCTCCCAGCCACGCGGCGCGATCAAAAATCTGGTCGGTTCGGCAATCACTTTCCAGGGCTCTTTCAAATCGGTCACAAACAGGTAGATCACATAGCGCAGGCCCTCCGCAGTGTTGCGCACGCCATGGGCGCGGTTTTCTGGTATACACCTTTTTCAACCGCTGGCCGCCAAAGGTTTCGCCTGTAAATCATATTGAGGGGGTGTAAATCCATTTCCCCATATGGTATGATAATATCAAATTCTTTTACATCGAGATCCACCCGAGGGCATTTGCCACAGAACTTACCAGAATGATGGCAGCAAACACCGGGCAAAGGGTGCGGATCATAAAATTGAAAACCTTTTTTCGGCGGAAAGGTTGACCATTCTGGGTCACCTCTTCCTCAATCTTTTCCACGCCGATCACGCTGGTCACCAGCAGGCAGGTTGCAATGGCCGCAATGGGCATCATAACTGAGTTTGTCAGGAAGTCAAAAAAGTCAAGGAACTGCATTCCGATAACGGTCACGCCCGACAGCGGGCCATAGCCAAGCGCCGACAAGCTTCCAAGCAGCACCATAATAATCCCAATCACTGCCGCAGCCTTTTTGCGGCTCCATCCCAGTTCATCCTCAAAAGTCGACACTGCGCTTTCTGTCAATGCAATAGAGCTTGTCACCGCTGCAAACAGCACCAGCACAAAGAACAGCACACCCACCAGCGAACCAAGTTCCATGCTTTCAAAAACTTTCGGGATCGTAATAAACATCAGTGCGGGACCGGCCTGCAGGGTGTCCGGGTCACCACCAGAGAACGAAAACACCGCCGGAATGATCATCAACCCGGCCATCATTGCAATCAGCGTATCAAAAATCTCAACGTTCTTGGTAGATCCCTCAATGGACACATCTTTTTTCATGTAAGAGCCGAATGTTACTAAAATACCCATTGCGATGGACAAAGAATAGAACATCTGGCCCATGGCTGTAACCACTGTCATCCATGAAAAATTGGCCGGATTCGGTACCAAAAAGTACTTCACTCCTTCCAGCGCACCGGGCCGTGTTACTGAATAAGCTGCAATAATTACTGATAACACCACCAGTACCGGCATCATCATCCGGGAAACACGCTCCACACCATTGCGGACACCGGCAAAAATGATGCCCAGTGTAAGCAGGGTAAAGAGCAGGAATACGATTTCCACCGAAGCGCCATTGGCGATGAAAGAGGAAAAATACCCATCCTGTGCCAGCTCACTGCCATGACCGGTAATATACCCCACCAGATACTTGATAACCCAACCGCCAATAACCGAATAATACGGCACAATCAAAATGGGAATTACCGCGTTGATCCATCCTCCAAATGCACGCCAGCGTCCCTTTCCAGAAGCTGCAAAGGCCCCAACCGGACTTTTCCGGGTCATCCGTCCCAGCGCTGTCTCTGCCATAATCATTGTATAGCCAAAGGTGACCGCCAGCAGAATGTAAATCAGCAGAAAAATTCCACCGCCATATTTTGCCGCCAGGTATGGGAACCGCCAGATATTGCCCAAGCCAACCGAGGCGCCGGCCGCCGACAGGACAAAGCCAAGTTTGCCGGAAAATGAGCTCCGGCCGCTGTGTTGTTTTTCCATTTATTTTTTCTCCTAACCATTTTCACACTATTATTTTCACACTATTATTTTAGTGTAGCATAACCGCCAAAAAACTGCAATCTACGCCACAAACAATCGCTTCCATAGGGAGGGGCAAAGTCGTTGCTTTTATATCCCTGTCTGCCATTCTATAAAAAAGCTTCCACCTTACGGCAGAAGCTTTTCTTTGGTGGGCCATCCAGGGGCCCAACACCCACGGACTAATGAACAGTCCACTGGACTGTTCATCACCTCGCTCTCGCTCGGCCGTCCTTTCAAGTCCTGCATGGCCTTTTTATAAAAAAAGCTTCTACCTTACGGCAGAAGCATTTCTTTGGTGGGCCATCCAGGACTTGAACCCGGGACCAAGCGGTTATGAGAACGTCGCTAATTTTGAAATTTCATTTTTCTTGTGGAATCTTGTGACTATCTCATAATTCCGAAAAAACATCTTTGTGTACTTTGACGTAACTTTTGGTGTCTTTTCGTGTCTAAAATGGCTCTTTGTACCCAGAACCGTACCCAAGAATTTTGGGGTACGAAACTCGACACTTACTGTTACTATTTTGCTTTTACATGGCTCACTTTCAAAAAAAGGAGGTGAGCTTTTTCTTTTGTAAAAATCGGAAGGGAGGTTTTCCACATGAACAAGCACTCACAGTTGAAAATCCGAGGTCACACCAAATGACGCTGGACTACTTCTACGGGCAGTCGGGCGAGCTGTTCTCCTATCATGGAACAGATGAAAGCTACCGAGGGCGCGACAGCGGAATTAAAGTGTACCTGTCAAATGGAATGGGTACAACGATATAATAACATCCATAACCGGGCAGAAGAAATTGATTTGCATGTGATGGTTTATTCATAACAGTATCGCAGAATGAGTATGACAAGCATAATTGGGGGAGCGATAAAACTTGCTGTTGATATGTAAATTTAGAGGTTGTTTTTTCTGTATTCAATAGGAGAAATCCCGTAAACCTCTTTAAATTTACGGCAAAAATAAGGCGCATCGTGAAAGCCGCATTGTTCTGATATGGTTATAACCTTCATTTCCGTGGCTGCCAGTAGTTTTGCGGCTTTTTTCAGCCTGTATTGTATCAAATAAGAAATAGGAGATTGACGGATACCATTCTTGAATATTTGCATACAAGTGTTCTTACTTACATGGGCAAAATCTGCGATGTCATCAAGTTGGATCTGGTCGGCATAATGACTATGAATAAAACTCATCATCATTTGAAGGCGAGACGTATCGCTGTTTCTTTTAACGGTTTGTCTTTGTAGAAACATGGATTCCATATTTCCGTACAGCAACTCCCAAATGGTTGCCAACAATCGCATGGTTGTCAGCTCCCTAAAATTTGCTTGTTTCTGCGTCTCAAATATCTGATTTAGTAAAGAAAGTATCTCTTTATGCCACAGGGTATACGGCTCAAAAACCAAAAAGTCAATATCTGAAGTAAGCACTGGCTTAATATATTGCTGGTATATCAAACTCTCCTCTGAAGCCAACAGCAAAGGGGAAAAAACAATATTTGGAATCAATGTGGTTTGTTTTGCTGTTAATTGATGAATGATTTTCGTGTTGATAAATAAACCACTGCCTGCTGGTAACGAGAAATTATCTTTTCCGATATAACATTGCACTTCACCGCTTTGCACATATATAAATTCAATTTCCTGATGCCAATGCCAACCGATTGTATGGAAGTCGAAGTCCCAGATATCTTCTAGATAGTATTGAAACGGAAATACCGATTGTCCGTGGGTTCTTTTTTCCATGAGAGTTTCATCTGTAATGATTTTTAATTCGCTGGTGTCTGCCAATGATGCCCCCCTCCTTTGTATTGTGATATTATACAATAAAAACGTGGTAAAGTCCATTGCTGTCCAAACAAAAGCATGATATCATTCGATGTAGTTTGAAAGGAGGGCTTTGTGCTATGAAGAACTATAAAAAAACATTAAGAGCCTGTTATCTCGGATTTATCACACAGGCAATCGCAGCTAATTTTGCACCATTGCTTTTTTTGGCGTTTCATTCAGATTTCAACATCTCACTGGGACAGATTGCCTTAATTCCCGCAGTATTCTATGTAACACAATTAAGCGTAGATTTAATTTGTGCAAAATATGTGGATTCTATTGGATACCGAAAATCCATCGTGGCTTCTCAGCTGTTTGCAGGTCTGGGGTTGATCGGACTTGCGGTTTTGCCCAATATAATATCTCCATATGTCGGAATACTGATCGGAGTGTTTTTTTATGCACTCGGAAGTGGTCTTGTTGAGGTGTTGTGCAGCCCTATTGTGGAAGCCTGTCCCTTTGACCATAAGGAAAAAGTGATGAGCCTACTTCATTCCTTTTACTGCTGGGGCAGTGTGGGCGTGATTTTACTTTCTACAATTTTCTTTTCCGTTTTTGGTATTGACAAATGGAGGATTTTAGCCTATTTGTGGGCAATGATTCCTTTGTACAATATTTACAATTTTGCCACCTGCCCTATTGAGCATTTGGTAGAGGACGGTCAGAGAATGTCGTTGCGTCAATTGCTGAAGATGCCTATTTTTGGAGTTGCAATTATCCTAATGATTTGCGCTGGAGCTTCTGAAATGGCAATGGCGCAGTGGGCATCAGCTTTTGCAGAATCCGCATTAGGATTAACCAAATCCGTTGGCGATTTGGCGGGTCCGTGCTTGTTTGCAATCACAATGGGCATTGCCCGTGTGCTGTACGGCAAATTTAGTGAAAAGATAGATTTGACAAAGTTTATGCTGGTATCGGGAGTTCTTTGTGTATTGAGCTATCTTTTGGCTGGTCTATCTGCAATGCCGATTTTGGGGTTGATTGGATGTATCCTATGTGGCTTCTCAGTTGGTATTATGTGGCCCGGAAGTATCAGCATTACTGTTCCGAGGATTCCAAAAGGAGGTACAGCCTTGTTTGCACTGTTGGCTGTAGCTGGAGATATGGGTGGTGCTTTTGGTCCGAGCATGGTAGGATATTTTTCACAGCAGGCAGGAGATAATCTTCAGGTAGGTTTGTTGACGGGATGCACATTTCCTTTAATTATGTTGGCAGCTTTGATTGCAATGCGAAAAATGGCAAAAAATGATTGATACTGCGGTTACGCTAAGGCAATGTTATCACAGTCGTAAGCATCATATCACGGACAGTGGAAATCCAGAAAAAAGCTGATAGATGCAAGCTGGCAGAAGCCGGACACGCGCAGCCCAGCACGACCCTTGCGATCTACACGCAGGTCTACGATAGGCGGCGTGATGAGATTCGCAACCAGATGAGCAAGGAACTGTACGAATGAGCAAAAAAAGAAGCACGAAGGCCGAAACCTTCGTGCTTTGTGGTGGGCCATCCAGGACTTGAACCCGGGACCAAGCGGTTATGAGCCGCCAGCTCTGACCAACTGAGCTACTAGCCCGCATATTCTGCGCTGCGGCACTTACAAGTATACCAAAAACAGCGCAAAATGAAAAGCATTTACACAAAACTTTATTTGGTGCGGTGGGCATCCAGCTTCTGCTGCATAAAACGATCAAGCATTTCCTGCGGGAACAGCGGCTCCTTGTAGCCAAAGGCTTCGCGGATGAAGATCAGGGTCACTACGGTCTGACGACCGGGGTCCAGCCGGAGGGTATACAGGGTGTCCAGCGGCTGCTGGGTGGGCTGGTGCAGGGTGAGATGCAGCAGAAAGCCGCCGTCCTTTTCCCGGCGGCACTCGTACACGAACTCGTCGGCATCCCTGTGCTCGTCCAGCCGGTCGAAGCACTCGTCCAGCGGCAGGTCGGTGCGGAACTCCGAAAGGCCGGCGGGGCCGTACTGGCTGCGGCGGGTATTCTCGCGCCGGGACAAAAGAAAAACGATCACGCCAAGTACGGCGGCAAGCAGGACAATGGAAACTGCGGCGTTCATGAAGATCCTCCTGAAGAGTTTTTCTTATTGTAACACAACCCGCATACTTTTGTGCTATAATATTTTTAATTCTTTGAAAATTTTGTCAGGAGCCTGCGCACTGCTGCAGGCGGGAGGAACACAATGAAGCTCAAATTTACACGCAAGACCTGGTACTTTTTCCTGCTGGCGGCAGCGGCAATGTCCATGCTGGGCGGCTTTGCCGTGCTGGGCGGCATGGATTTTTCGGGGCTGGAACTGATCGTGTTCTGCATCACCGGCATTGCAGTGCTGTTTTTGGCCGCACAGAAGGGTGCGCCTGCCAAGGATAAGCGCAGCTACACGCTGGTGTTCGTGCTGCTGATGCTCAGCAAGCTGGCTGCAGGCGGCTGGGCGGGCGACCTGTGCTCGGCACTGGTGTGGCCGGGCCTGCTTGCCATCGAGTACGGCCACGGCAGGCCCGTTCAGCGTCAGCTGCAGCTGGTGTGCATCTCGGAGGCGCTGCGCCTTTTGTTCTGGCTGCTGACGAAGTATGCGGGCATGAGCGCCCTTGCCTTCTGGACGAACATCATGTTCGTACTGCTGGCCTGCGCCCGGGGCTGGGCAGCGCTTGTGCTGTATAAGACCCAGGAGGAGACCCTGTGACCCAGCGGCGCAAGTCCAAAAAAACGGAAGCGGAACCGCGCTGTGTGAACCGGCGCACCTTTCTGGCGGGGGCCGGTGCTGCTGCCTGTGTGGGTGCGGGGCTGTGGCTGCGCAGAAAAAAGTTTTCCAAACGGGACAAAACGAAAGCAGAAAAACAGTCTGTTGAGAACCCTGCCCTGCCTGCAGGCGAGTGGCGGGCCGTATGGGTGAGCTATCTGGAATGGGCAGCAATGGATTTTTCCTCGGCGGATGCCTTCCGCGCCGGGTGCGTGCAAATGCTGGAAAACTGCGCGGGCCTTGGGCTGAACACAGTGCTTGCACAGGTGCGGCCCTTCGGAGATGCACTTTACAAAAGCCAGCTGTTCCCGTGGAGCCACCTATGCACCGGCGTGCAGGGGCAGGACCCCGGTTTTGACCCGCTGGACATCCTTTTGCAGGAGGCCCACGGGCGAGGCCTTTCGGTGGAAGCGTGGCTGAATCCCTACCGGCTGCGGTCCTCTGCAGCTATGCCGCCGAATCTGGCAGAGAACAACCTTGCCAACACCCACCCGGAATGGGTGTGTGCAGTGGGCGACGGGCTGTATCTGAACCCGGCCGAGCCTGCAGCGGCGGACTATGTGGTGCAGGGCGTGGCCGAGCTTTTGCAGAACTACGCGGTGGACGGCATCCACTTTGACGATTATTTTTACCCTACGACCGAAGAAAGCATCGATGCGGCGCAGTTTGCGGCCAGCGGTGCGGCAGACCTTGCAGCATGGCGGCGGCAGAACGTGACCGCTCTGGTCAAGAAGGTGCACGACACGGTGAAGACTGCAGACCCGACGCTGCGCTTTGGCATCAGTCCGCAGGGGAATCCCGACAACGACCTCAACAGCCAGTACAGCGATGTGACGGCGTGGCTGGCTGCGGGCGGGGAAGAACAGGTGGTGGATTATCTCTGCCCGCAGATCTACTGGGGCTATGGCTACACGCTGCAGAGCGGCAGCACCCGCTTTGCCTTTGAGAACATCGTGCCCGCGTGGCTGGCATACCCGCGCGCAGAGGGCGTGGCCCTGTACTTCGGGCTGGGCGCGTACCGCGTGGGCGCAGGTGACGGCGGCGCGAACCCGGACAGCGTGAGCGGCTGGAGCACCGGCGATGTGCTGGCCCGGCAGGTGCAGGACCTGCGCAGTCAGAACGCGGGCGGCTGGGCGCTGTACCGGTACGGCAGTCTGTTTGGTGCAGGTGCACCGGAGCAGGCCGCTGCCGAGTGTGCTGCCCTGCGGGCGGTCACTGGCAAAGAAACGTAAAATCAGGCGGCAAACCGCACAAAAAGAAAAGCCCCGGCGGGGCTTTTCTTGCAGTACGGCACAGGACAAATGTCTTGTACAGCGCCGGAAAATGCGGTATACTATATCTGTATCTGCTCTGTACAAGAACAGGGCGGAGGGATGAAAAACAAAGAGAAGCGCATTGCTTCGTGAGGAAACGTATGAAGATGAAAAAAAGGATCGTTGTGCTGCTGATGGCGCTGGTGCTTGCAGTGGGCCTGATCGGCTGCAAGGACACCCTGAAGAGCATCGTGCACAAGGCATCGGGCACTTCAGACGAAGTGCAGGAAGAGGACACTACCCGCTGGGCCGACCAGACCAGTGATCCGCTGATCATTCAGGGCATTGCAGACTCCTCGGCCAAGTTTGCCACGGCCACGGCGGATGGCTGCCTGTATGCAGTGTTCAACGGCATCTGGAGCCGCCAGACCAGCTACTTTACCGTGCCCTCCGGCACGCTGAGCATTATGGGCTGCGGCACGGCTGAGGGCACCCAGCGGTTCAAGGTGGCCGTGTGGAAAAAGGTGGACGGCGGCGCAGAATATGTGACCGACAGCACCTATTATATCCATACCGACGGCACCGACTACCGCTGCACCATCTCCGGGCTGGACCCGGCGGCGCAGTACCGTGTGACTATCTCCTATGACTCCAGCAAGTACTACCTGTACGGCCTGCTGAAGGTGGAGGGCATTGGCTGATGAACACACAAACCAAGAACTCTCTGCTTTTGCTGCTGTGCTCCCTTATTTGGGGCACAGCCTTTGTGGCCCAGAGCGCCGGTTCCGGCATGGGAGCCTACAGCTTTCTGGCCGGGCGCAGCTGGCTGGCTGTACTGGTGCTGATCCCCACGGTGATGGTGTTTGATGCCATCCGCCGCAAAAGCGGCACCGATGCAAAGCCCAAAACTGCTGCCGAGAAGAAAAAGCTGCTGGCGGCAGGCTTTGTGTGCGGCACCCTTCTGTTTGCTGCATCCGCTGCACAGCAGATCGGCATTACCATCAATCCGTCCACGGCAAAGGCTGGCTTCCTGACCGCCATGTACGTGGTGCTGGTGCCGGTGTTCGGCCTGTTTCTGGGCCGTAAGGGCAGCGCGCAGCTGTGGGTGAGCATGGTGGTGGCCGTGCTGGGCCTGTACCTGCTGTGCATGAAAAACGGCTTTGGCAGCATCGAGTCCAGCGACTGGCTCCTGCTGAGCTGTGCGGTGCTGTTCAGCTTCCAGATCATTGCGGTGGACCACTTTTCCCCGCAGGTGGACGGCGTGCGGCTGAGCCTTGCCGAGTTTCTGGTGGTGTCGGTGGAAAGCACCATTGCAGCCTTTGTGTTTGAAGCGCCCACTACGGCACAGTTCGCCGAGAACGCGCTGCCCATTTTCTACTGCGGCATCATGTCCAGTGGCGTGGCCTACACCCTGCAGATCCTGGGCCAGCGGGATCTGAACCCTGCCATTGCCAGCCTGATCATGTGTCTGGAAAGCGTGTTCAGTGCGCTGGGCGGCTGGATGTTGCTGCACCAGAACCTTTCTGCCCGGGAAGTCTTTGGCTGCGTGCTGATCTTTGCTGCTGTGGTGCTGGCCCAGCTGCCGCTGGAAATGCTGCACCGGGCAAAAAAGACTACCTGACCTCATGGCGGGCAGAAAGCAGGAGACACAGCTGCGCACGGCAGGCGGCATTCAATACGAGCTGACCCGCAAACGGGTCAAGAACCTGAACATCCGTGTGCGGGAGGATGGCACCGTGGCGGTGAGCATCCCCTTGCGGACGAGCGCAGAAGCGGCAGACCGTTTTGTGGCCGCACGCGCCGACTGGGTGCAGCAGGCCCGGGAACGTGCCATGCGGCGCGCAGCGCAGGAAGCGCGGCCTCTGCCGGATAAGGAAACAGCGCTGGCCTATTTTACGGCCATGAGCGATAAGGTCTACCCGGCCTTTGCCGGAGTGCTGGGCGGGCACAAGCCCGTCATCAAGGTGCGCAGCATGACCAGCCGGTGGGGCGTGTGCTTTATGGCAAAACGGCAGATCACCTTTGCTTTGCAGCTGTATCATATGCCCCCGGCGGCGCAGATCTATGTGGTAGTGCATGAGTACTGCCACTTTTTGCAGCCCAACCACAGCCCGGCGTTCTGGGCCGAGGTGGCAAAGCTGCTGCCGGACTGGAAAGCCCGGCGGGCGCTTTTAAAGTGACTAAATAGTGGGAAAGCGGATGCGGGCGGTCACAGACCGGCCCGCATCCGAATTGTAAAACAGGAGGGAAGTTCCCTTGGAAAACGAAAAAAAGTCCGGCGATAAATATTCAAAGCTTGCCGGCAACACATTGATCTTTGCAATTTCCAGCTTTTCGTCAAAGCTGCTCACCCTGATCGTCCAGCCGTTCCTGACCTATGCAATGGCGGAGATCTCCGATCTGGGCCTTTCCAAGATCCTGAGCCAGTACGCGAACCTGCTCATCCCGTTCGTGTCCATGGGCATGTCCAACGCCATCATCCGCTTTGGTCTGGACAAGGGCAACAGCGAAAAACAGGTGTTCACCAACGGCCTGCTGACCATTTTGGGCGGCTTTGGCATTCTGGTGCTGTGCTGGCCCATTGCGCAGTTCCTGCCCGATATGGCACAGTACGGCCTGCTCATTTACATCTATGTGCTCATGAGCTGCCTGCGCACCCTGTGCACCCAGTTCGTGCGCAGCCGCCAGTGGAACAAGCTGGTGGCCGTGGACGGCGTGCTGTGCACCGTGGCCACCATGGCTTTCTACGTGCTGTATCTGGTGGGCTTCAAGTGGGGTGCCAACGGCTACCTGCTGGCCATCATCAGCGGCGACCTTACCAGTGTGCTGTTCCTGATGTTCACCGGCAAGCTGTGGAACTATGTGGAGTTGAAGGGCGTCAACAAGGATCTGTGGAAGCAGATGCTGCGCTTCTCGCTGCCCATGATCCCGGCACAGATCAGCTTCTGGATCATCAACGCATCCGACCTGTTCTTTGTGCGTGAGATGTGCAACGGCCTGGACGGCCGCGACGGCAATGCATGGAGCGGCCTGCTTTCCACCGGCTATTTCCTGCCCACCATCCTTACTACGCTGGGCCTGATCTTCTACGATGCATGGCAGCTCTCCGCTGTGACCGAGGAAGAGGGCCGCGCAAAGTTCTTTACCAAAATTTTCCGCACCTATTCCAGTGTGCTGTTCTGCTGCGCAGCCGGTATCATCTGGCTGTGCCGCCCGGTGATGCACATTATGAAGTCCAACTACTACTACGCATGGCACTTTGTGCCCTTCCTTGTGCTGGCTTCCACCTGCAGCTGCTTCAACCAGTTCATGAACAGCGTGTATGTGGTGAATAAAAAGTCCACCCGCAGCATGATCACCATGATGGCGGGTGCTGTGAGCAACTGCATCATGAACTACTTCTTCATCAAGTGGTGGGGGCCTGTGGGCGCTACCTATGCGTCCTTCCTTGGCCTTGCGCTGGTGTTCACCCTGCGTGCCATCGATGCCCACCGCATGATCGGGATGCAGGTACATCCGGGCCGCGTGCTGGTGAACGCGGCTGCGCTGGTGGTCGAAGCCTTTGTGCTGCTGGCCGAAACGCCGCTCTACGGCCTGTGGACCGGAATCATCACGGCGCTGATCATCCTGTACAACTTTGCCGGTGTGTGGGCCATGGCCCGTGTCCTGCTGCCCAAGCTTCTGGGCCGCCGCGGCAAGGCACTGGTAAATGTGATCGACGGCTGGATCGCACCCAAGAAAGCATAACAGCATAACTGAAAATAAACGCAGAAAGTCCCCGGAACGCTGGTTCCGGGGACTTTTTCAGCAATCGGGAAAACATTCAGTGCCGGGCATTTTTGCCGGTCAGGCTGGCAAAAGTGCCGCCAGCCATTAGGGCAAAAAGTACCGCCATTCCTCAGAATGACGGTAAAACGGATGCGGCAGATCAGGCAAGATGCTTTTCCAGCCAGCTGCCGATATCTTCAAACACTTCCTGATGGTTCGTTTCCACCAGCAGTTCATGCCGGGCACCGGGGTACAGCTTGCACTCAATGTTCTGCACACCGGCATCTTTCAGGCTCTGGATGGCACGCTGCACGCCCTTGCCCTGTTCGCCCACCGGGTCGGCATCGCCAGCCAAGAACAGCAGCGGCAGGTCTTTGGGCATTTTTGCAAGGAACGCCGGGTCGTGCAGGCGCAGGATGCCGCTGAACATGCTGTAGTAGGCGTTCAGCGTAAAGGTAAAGGTGCAGCGTTCGTCGGCCAGATATTTGTCCACCTCGGCCTGATCGCGGTTGAGCCAGTCGTGGGTGGTGCGGCCCTCCAGTCCTTTGTTGTAGCCCATAAAGGACATGTTGGCCACGAACTTGCTGCGGTACTGCCAGCCATGAAAGACCGCCAGCACCCGGCAGAGGGTTTTGGCAAACTGCACCAGTGCCTTGGGCTGGAAGCCGGTGCCCATGATGATGGCTCCGTCCAGTTCGCTGCCATACTCGCACAAATACTGCCGGGCATAGAACGAACCCATGCTGTGCCCCAGCAGGAAATAAGGCACGCCCGGGTAAAGCTCTTTGGTGCGCACGGTCATGGCGTGCAGGTCGGCCAGAACGGCGCGGTTGCCGTCCGGCTCGGCAAAGTAGCCGTAGTCCGCTTTGGTGCGGATGGAGCCGCCGTGGCCCAAATGGTCGTGGCCGGTAACAAGGATGCCCCGCCCGGCCAGATATTCCGCCAGCGGCTTGTAGCGGTCAATAAATTCCACCATGCCGTGGGACAGCTGCAGAACCGCCTTTACTTCACCATCCGGCACACAGCGGAAGGCATGCAAAGTCCGCCCCGGCACAGTGGACGGGACGGTGAAATCGATCATCTGGCTCATAGCAGAGCCTCCTTTTTGTGTGTTTTACAGTGCACCGATCTTGCGGCGGCAGGCCGGGCAGATGCAGTAGCCTGCAAACTGCACCGAAGACTCATCCACCTCGCCGCAGAAATCGCAGCTGCCGGCGGGCCGATGCTTTTTGAGCACGATGGAGTCGCCATCCACAAAGATCTCCAGCTTGGTGTCAGTGTCCAGATGCATACTGGTGCGCAGCTCCTTGGGCAGAACGATGCGGCCCAGCGCGTCGATGCCGCGGACGATACCGGTACTTTTCATAGTATTCCATTCTCCTTTATCCTTTTCCTGTGATAGCCAGTCTGTGACACAATAGGAAAATTGTTCCAGTGGCGCTATGCTCAGTATACAAAAAATAACAGGGTTCGTCAATGATTGCGTGACATTTCGACAAAAAACAACCTTTCATGCAACTTCTTCCGGCTTGTTCTCCACACGGGCGCTGGTGCGTCCCTCGGGACGGATCGCTCCAGCGGCAGTCAGTGCGATCTTGGTCAGCGTGGGACCTGACAGCTCATACACCGGCACCGAGAACAGCACCACGTTGCGCACCATGTGGCCGTCCGAGAGCTGGGCGGCTGTGGCAGCCATGCCCAGTGCCACACCGGCCTGCGGCAGCAGGGTGATGCCGAGGTACTTCTGGATATTGTCATTGCAGCGGGCCGCGATCAGCGAAAGGAAAGAACGAAAAGGGAAAACGCAGCACAGCCAGAAAAAACGTATATACGTCCAGTATACTATCCGCCCAGACAAAAAGCAACCGGAATATGGAGCCCCGGCAAAGAGCTCCGGTCGGGCAAATAAAAGAAACTCCTTCCGTCATCGCTGCGCGATGCCACCCATTCCCCTTCTGGCACTTTCGTGCCACCTCCCCCGGCCGGGGGAGTCTTTCTCACGGAGGGAGGCTCTGGCGAGAAGGAGAAGTGTTCCATTCTGCCAAAGGCTCCCTCTTTGAGGGAGCTGGCACGGCGTAAGACGTGACGGAAGGAGTAAATTCCAAAGAATCAGTTGAACTTGAAGACCTTGCGCAGCTGGCGGTAGACGCCCAGAGTGAGCTTGTCGCCGCCGGGGAACTTCAGGTCGGTCAGACCGCCCAGATTGTAGCGCACGGCGCGGTAAACACCGGTGCTTACGTGGTCCTTGAGGTACTGCCACAGCCCGGTGCGCTTGGCCTTTGCCTCGTCGCTGCCGTCCAGCAGCAGGAAGATGTCGCTCACGGCCATCATCACGGACAGATAGTGCACCATGTAAGCGTGCAGACGTTTCTGATCCTTCAGCTCATCCAGATCCTGACAGTCGATCATGTGCCGGGTGACCCGCAGCTGCTGATCCACCCGCTTTACCATGATGCTCTCGTTCACGCTTTGGTCGGCACGGCCAATGAAGTAGCGGTACAGATCCAGATCCATGTAGTACATGCTCTTGACATAGGGCAGGGGCTGGTAGACAAAAATGTTGTCCACATAGAAGGTGTGCTTGGGCAGCACCATGCCGCACTTGCGCAGCACCTCGGTGCGGTACATCACCGAGTGCATCAGGATGTTCTGATCCGGGCGGAAGTGGCCCACATGGGTCCAGTTGAACAGGCGGTTCTGCGGGAACACGTTGGTGTAGCGCACGGTCAGGGTGGTGTTGTCCTCCACATGCTCATACACGTAGTTGCAGATCATCATGTCCGGCGCGGTGCCGCGGGCCACCAGAGTGGTCAGGCGGGCCAGAACCTTTTTCAGGGCGTCGGTGTCCAGCCAGTCGTCGCTGTCCACTACCTTATAATACAGGCCGGTGGCGTTGCGGATGCCCTGATTCACACCCTCGCCGTGGCCGCCGTTTTCCTGATGGATGGCCTTGACGATGGTGGGATATTTGGCGGCGTACTCGTCGCAGATGGCAGGGGTATCGTCCTTCACGGAACCGTCGTCCACAAGGATGATCTCGGCCTGCTCTCCGGCAGAAAGCAGGGTCTCGATGCAATGGCGCATATATGCCGCCGAGTTGTAGCACGGAACGGCAAAGGTGATGAGTTTCTGCTGCATAAGATGATTGCTCCTTTTTCTATCAACAGTCGGCGCATAAAACCGCCGGGCATGGAGTTATGTGCTCCTATTATATCATTTTCGCGCCTGAAAAGCTATCATTTGCAAAAAAATTACCTTTGACATTTCGTGCTTTTTGCCAAAAAAACGGCTCTGCACCTGCGCAAAAGCCCGGCTTTTGTGGTATACTAATATGGTTTTGAAGACATTGCGCAGAAAAAAACCTATTCTATGATACGGAGGGACCCATGGAAAACCCGCACTCGATCTTAAAAAAGGTATTCGGCTACGACAGCTTCCGCCCCGGACAGGAGGACATCGTCCGGCGGCTGCTGGACGGGCAGGATGTACTGGCGGTGATGCCCACCGGTGCGGGCAAATCCATCTGTTATCAGGTGCCGGCGCTGCTTTTGCCGGGCATCACCATCGTGGTGTCGCCGCTGGTCAGCCTGATGAAGGATCAGGTGGGGGCACTGGTACAGGCCGGTGTGGCGGCGGCCTTTTTGAACAACAGCCTGAACGATAACCAGAAGGCCCTGATGCTGCGCCGCGCCCGGGAAGGCTGGTACAAGATCATCTATGTGGCACCGGAGCGGCTGGAAATGCCCGGCTTCCAGCGGTTCGCACAGGAAAGGCCCATCAGCATGGTGACGGTGGACGAGGCCCACTGCATCAGCCAGTGGGGGCAGGACTTCCGGCCCAGCTACCTGCGCATCAAAGCCTTTGTGGACAGCCTGCCCAGCCGTCCGGTGGTGGGCGCGTTCACGGCCACGGCCACCGCCCATGTGCGGGACGACATCCGGGAACAGCTGGCCTTGCACAAGCCCTACGAGGTGACCACCAGCTTTGACCGGCCCAACCTCTATTTTGAGACCCGGCGCGCCCTGCCCAGCCAGAAGCCGAAGGAGCTGCTGGATCTTGTGCTGAAAGAGGGTGACAACGCGGGCATCGTCTACTGCAGCACCACAAAGCAGGTGGATGAGACTGCCCGCCTGCTGCAGAGCCGCGGTATCCGGGCTGCGGCCTACCATGCCAAGCTGGACGCGGATACCCGGCGGAAGAATCAGGACGATTTCCTCTACGACCGGGTGCAGGTCATGGTGGCGACCAACGCCTTTGGCATGGGCATCGACAAGCCCAACGTACGGTTCGTGATCCACTATAACATGCCCAAGGATCTGGAAAGTTATTATCAGGAAGCAGGCCGTGCAGGCCGCGATGGACAGCCCGCCCGGTGCACGCTGCTCTATTCCGGCACCGATGTGCGCACCATCCGGTTCTTCATCGAGAAGGAGATGGAGGCAGACAACGGCCTGCCCGCCGATGTAAAGGCCGAAGCTGCCCGCAAGGCCGAGGAACGACTCAAGTACATGACATTTTATTCCACCACGCAGGATTGTCTGCGGGGATTTCTGCTGCATTACTTCGGCGAAGCTGCACCAAAGAAATGCGGCAACTGCTCCTGCTGTCTGGCCGCAGAGCAGGAAGCGCAGCTACAGGTGGAGTATTCCCGGCGGCGCGCGGCGGATAATGCCCGCCGCCTGACCGAGAAGCCGCGCCGCACAAAGGCGGTGGCAGGCGAGCTGAGCGAGTTTGACGAAAAGCTGCTGAATGCCCTCTATGCTCAGCGCAAGCGGCTGGCCGGAAAGCAGAATATCCCGGCCTTTATGGTGTTCAGTGATGCCACCCTGCGGGAGATGGTGGAGAAAAAGCCGCTGAGCACCGACGAACTGCTGAATATCAGCGGTGTGGGCGAGAAGAAAGCCGCCCGCTACGGCAATGCATTCCTGCGCATCATCGAGGATGCCGTGGGCAGCAGAGAATAAAACAAAAAAGAAAGCGTCCAGTTTTCCACACGTTCCGTTCAGGAAGTGGAAAACCGGACGCTCTTTTCTGTTGTGTTTATTTTTCCATAGTATGGGTGGCGAACACCTTTTCGTCCTCCCACCACACGGGCTCCCCGGCGGCAAGGGTCTTTTTCACATCCAGAAGACGCTGGTTGCTGCTGCCGCGGAACCGCAGGGAGATATCGTGCTTTGCCTGCACGAACTCGCCGTCCACCAGCACATCCAGCAGGCTCAGCAGCTCGTCGGTGGCTTCACACCGGGCAAGACTTGGCTCTTTGCCGGTCAGCTGTTCCCAGGTGTAGCCGGAATAGCACCATACCGTTTTGTTCGGGTACAAGGCCTTGAAGTTGCGCACGAAGGGCAGCAGCTCCCGCTGATTTTCCGGCTCCATGGGTTCGCCGCCCAGCAGAGAAAGACCCGCGATATAGTCCGGCTGGCAGGATGCAAACACTTCGTTGCGGGTGGGTTTGTCGAAGGGCTGGCCATAGTCAAAGTCCCACGCCACGGCGTTGAAGCACCCCGGGCAGTGGTGGCGGCAGCCGGACACGAACACGCTGGTGCGCACCCCCGGGCCGTTGGCAATGTCATAGTATTTGATGGTTGCGTAGTTCATAATATGATTCCTGTACTTTACAAAGAAATGGAAGCCTGCCGTTGCGGCCCTTCCGGTGAAAATACGTTTGGAGCGGCCCGCAGGCCGCTCCAAACGTGAAATCAAAATAATAGTTCTACTGTTATATCGGGTTGCGGCACCCAGAATCCGCTTCGTGCCTTGAGCGGCACTCGCGTCTTACTGGCCGCGGCCCCAACAGCTCCTCCCTGCTTCCGCCGCAGGCGGCGGTCGTCGCCGTTGCAGAGGGCATTTGAATCGTAATTACAGATGCAGCACGCGGTCCTTGATCTCCTGCGTGCGGCCCTGATTCCAGAACTGGGTGCCGATATAGCCACAGGTGCGGCGGGCAACGTTCAGCTTGTTCTGGTCGCGGTTGCCGCACTTGGGGCACTCCCACACCAACTTGCCGTCATCCTCCACGATCTTGATCTCGCCGTCATAGCCGCAGACCTGACAGTAATCGGATTTGGTGTTCAGCTCCGCATACATGATGTTGTCATAGATGAACTGTAGCACACTTATGACGGCTTCCAGATTGTCCTGCATGTTGGGCACTTCCACATAACTGATGGCACCGCCCGGGGACAGGCGCTGGAAGTCGCTCTCGAACTTCAGCTTGGTGAAGGCATCAATCTGCTCCGACACATGCACATGGTAGCTGTTGGTGATATAGTTCTTGTCGGTAATACCGGGCACGATGCCAAACCGCTTCTGCAGGCACTTGGCGAACTTGTAGGTGGTGGATTCCAGCGGGGTGCCGTAGAGGGAGTAGTCGATGTTCTCGGCCTTTTTCCATGCGTTGCACTTGTCGTTCATGTGCTGCATCACGCTCAGAGCAAAGGGCTTTGCACCGGCATCGGTATGGCTCTTGCCGGTCATATACTTCACGCACTCATACAGGCCGGCATAGCCCAGACTGATGGTGGAGTAGCCGCCGAACAGCAGCTTGTCGATCTTTTCGCCCTTCTTCAGGCGGGCCAGCGCACCATACTGCCACAGGATGGGTGCGGCATCGCTGGGAGTGCCCAGCAGCCGCTTGTGCCGTGCCTGCAGTGCGCGGTGGCACAGGGCCAGACGCTCGTCGAAGATCTTCCAGAACTTCTCAAAGTTGCCCTTGGAGGAGAGTGCCACATCCACCAGATTGATGGTGACAACGCCCTGATTGAATCGGCCGTAGTACTTGGGCTTGCCGGTCTCGGGGTCCACATAGGGGGTCAGGAAGCTGCGGCAGCCCATGCAGGTGTAGCAGTGGCCTTCGCCGTTTTTGTCCACCTTGAGCTCCAGCATCTTCTTTTCGGAGATATAGTCGGGCACCATGCGCTTTGCGGTGCACTTGGCGGCCAGCTCGGTCAGGTAGTAATAAGGAGTGCCGGGGCGGATGTTGTCCTCTTCCAGCACATAGATCAGCTTGGGGAAAGCGGGGGTGATCCACACACCGGCCTCGTTCTTCACGCCCTGATAGCGCTGGCGGATGGTCTCCTCGATGATGATGGCAAGGTCTGCCTTCTCCTGCGGATTGCGCGCCTCACCCAGATACATGAACACGGTGATAAAGGGAGCCTGACCATTGGTGGTCATCAGCGTGACCACCTGATACTGGATGGTCTGCACACCGCGGTTGATCTCGCTGCGCAGGCGGCGCTCCACGATCTCCTTCTTGCGCTCGGCAGAAACGTCCAGACCGGCCATTTCCACTTCTACCTCAGCGGCGATCTTCTTGCGGGAGACATCCACAAAGGGGGCGAGGTGGGTCAGGCTGATGCTTTGGCCGCCGTACTGGTTGGATGCCACCTGTGCAATGATCTGGGTGGCGATGTTGCAGGCGGTGGAGAAGCTGTGAGGCTTTTCAATATAGGTGCCGGAAATGACGGTGCCGTTCTGCAGCATGTCCTCCAGATTCACCAGATCGCAGTTGTGCATGTGCTGGGCAAAGTAGTCGGAATCGTGGAAGTGGATCAGACCCTCCTGATGGGCCTTGACGATCTCCGGGTCCAGCAGCAGACGGGCGGTCAGATCTTTGGAGATCTCACCGGCCATATAGTCGCGCTGTACGCTGTTCACGGTGGGGTTCTTGTTGGCGTTCTCCTGCTTGACCTCTTCGTTCTGGCACTCGATCAGGCTCAGGATGCGCTCATCGGTGGTGTTGGTCTGGCGCTTCAGGCTCTGCACATAGCGGTAGGTGATGTAGTGCCGGGCCACATCATGTGCCTTGATGTCCATGAGCTGGTTCTCCACCATATCCTGCACTTCTTCCACGCTGACGGCGCGGTTCAGCGCCTGACACTGGTCGGTAACAGCAGCGGCGATCTGGGTGATCTGGTCCTTTGTCAGACGGCTCTGACCGCTCACAGAATCGCTGGCCTTAGTAACAGCGGTGATGATCTTGGTGATATCAAAGGGGACCTCTGCACCGTTGCGTTTGATGATCTTCATCGGCTCTCCTCCTTAACAAATAAAGCACAGTGTGAACGGGTATCTCTTACAATAAGAGATACCCGTTTTGCGCACACGATATCCAACAAACTGAATGTAACTCTATTCTATCACTATCTAGTGGCAAGTCAAGGAAAATACCACTACATTTTGCGTTTTGGAGTTTTAGCCAAAATTCATGGATAATTTTCAGGATAAAATCTGAGCCAAGACCTCTTGACAACGCACACCTGTTTCCGAGGTGTAATATCGCAAAATATTATACGGCGAAAGCTTTATAATACATTATATAAGCAAAGAGAAAGGGCATTTGTGCCAAGCTGCACCAAAGCAGCTGCGGCGCATATACCTCACGGTCAGATGCCGTTTCCGGTCGTGTGCAAAAAAGAATGGAAAAAATCCGTCAAAAAGTGTTGACAAGGAGGCAGGGGTGTGGTATTATACTTGAGCGCCAAGCGCTGAGGCAAAAGAATGACTTCCGAAGCCTCAGCAGGAAGCCCTTGAAAAGAACCAATAGACGCTGAAAAGTTTTGCGGTTGCGAAAGCAATGAATCGCCCCAGTGGGGCGTTCAAGCAAACAGAGCGGTCTTGCGAAAGCAAGATGGAGGGGACTCACCCCGACAAGCTCACGGTTTGTTCTGAGAAACTTTTTGGATGTCCAAGTTCAGAAAGTTCAAAAGCTTCTAAAAAATAAGGCTTGACAAAAAACCACTTCGGTGGTAAAATAGACAGGTCGTCAGCCGCAAGGCTGAGGCGCTACAGGACCTTGAAAATTGAACAATATCGAAAAACTTGTAAGGAACCTTTTAAGTGTTTGGAAAAACACTAAAAACAATTCCAAAAGTAATTCACACAGGACGCAAGCGATTGCGTGCTGAGCGAACAAGATTTAACACTTTTAAGTGATAAATATCATTTATAAAGAGTTTGATCCTGGCTCAGGACGAACGCTGGCGGCGCGCCTAACA
>ERZ1026915.374-NODE-374-length-22937-cov-6.048466_pt1 | contig 22937 bp, 21 predicted proteins | sample MGYA00519466_ERZ1026915 | MGnify/ENA primary metagenome ERZ1026915 (study PRJEB26926, sample SAMN06164884) | human gut metagenome | biome: ENVO:00009003; feature: ENVO:2100002; material: ENVO:00002003 | host: Homo sapiens | place: USA | collected 2012 ... | reverse complement strand
ATCTACACGTAAGGAGTCGTCGGCAGCGTCAGATGTGTATAAGAGACAGGCTGACTTGTCAGCACCATCGTGCCATGGGGCGTACCCTCGAGGGCCAGCGTCTTGGCCGTGCGGTTGGAACTTTCCAGCTTGTCGTAGAGGTAGATGGGGGCGTCGTACTCCCCCACCGCCTCGGCGCAGAAGGGGTCGCCGCCCGCCAGCCGATAGCCCCGCCGGGGGGCGGCTTCCAGCGCATAGCCCTGAGCCGCCAGTGCAGCCGCAGCCTTATGGACAGCAGCGCGGCTCACACCCAGCTGCTGCGCCAGCTGCTGGCCGGAGATGCATTCGCCCTGGGCGGCGGAGAGCGCCGCCAGAAGTGCCTGTTTTGTGGCAGAGGCCATCGTGTTTTCTCCTTTGTGAGGTTTGATAAGGCCATTTTACCACATTTTCAATATTTTTCCCACGATTTTGCAGGTTTTGGACCCACTGATTCGTATAGATAGACAGAGCGCTTGAAATGCCGGGCAGAAAGGAGGCGGAGAGCAGCCATTGAATGCACTGGAATTTGACAGGCTGGTACAGAAGTACCAGTCCCTCGTCTACACCATCTGCCGTCAGCTGGTGGCAGATGAGGGCTATGCGCAGGATCTGACACAGGAAACTTTTCTCTCTGCATGGCGAAGCATGAACCGCTGTCCTGCCGGATACGAAAAGCAATGGCTGGCCCGCATCGCCTCCAACAAAGCCAAGGATTACTTACGCAGCGCCTGGGCGCGCCGGGTGAACACCCCCGGCGACGATGTACTTGCACTTGAGGGCGCACCGCCCGGCAGCGAGCCGGAAGCGCAGGTGCTGGAAGCTCTGGGCGAAGAGGAGCTGACGCAGCGCATCCTCGCTCTGCGGGAGCCCTACAAGACGCCCTGCCGCCTCATGCTGCTGGAACAGCACACCGCCGCCGAAGCCGCCCGGCTCTGCGGCAGGCCCCAGAAAACAGTGGAGGCGCAGGTCTTCCGGGCAAAAAAGATGCTGGCCGCGCAGCTGAGCGCCGCCGGAAAGGAGGGCTTTTGAGATGGAATTGTTCCGTGAAGACGGCTGTCTGAGCGACGAAGGGCTGCACGCCCTCACCGCCGGGCAGCTGGACGAGCTGGGACGGCTGGAAGCCGCCGAACATCTCGCCTACTGCGACAAATGCACCGACCGTTACACCGCACTTCTGACCGCCGACGCCCTCGCCGACCCACCCCGGGATGTCCGCCGTACCGTGATGAGCACCATCTGGGTGCGGCTGATGCAGAGCACCTATGGCCGGGCTGCGGTGGCAGGCGTCGCCGCCGTGCTGGCGCTGACCATGTGGCGTACCGGAGCGCTGACCTTCGTCACCGACCACAGCAGCGACCTGCAGGCTCTCCTGCCCACAGTCCAGGTCACCCTGCCGGAAAAACAGCCCCCGAAGCTTCTGCCCGAAAAGCTGGGCAGGCCCGTGACTTCCCGCCCCGGCGAGAACATCTATACCCGCGTTTCCTCTGTGCTGGAAAGCCTGCTGAACGCGGCAGAAAACATAAAATCATAAAACAAGGAGATCGTTATGCTGAAAAACGGATTTTTGACCTTCTGCTGTGCGTTTATCCCCGGCGCAGGCCAGATGTATCAGGGTTACATGAAGCGGGGCCTCTCCCTCATCCTCACGGCCTGCCTCATCGGGATGGTGAGTTCACTGCTCAACCCGGTATTGCTCCTGCTGGTGGTGGTGTGGATGTACAGCTTCTTTGATACCTTCAACCTCCGGGCGCAGATCATCGCGGACACCGCGCCGGAGGACGACTACCTCGTCCACTTTGACCCCCACGACAAGCGGCTGGCCCGGGCTCTGCTGGACAGCCACAAGCTGGTGGGCTGGCTGCTCATCGCCTTCGGTGCGCTCATCGCCTACCAGAACCTCATCATGAACATTTTCGGCGACCTCGTCTACCGCTGGGGCCACTCCTCCCCCGTTTTCCGCGCCCTCTATCTCGTCATGGCCAGCCTGCCGGATGTGGTGGTCTGTGTGGTCCTCATCGTCTGCGGCGTCTGGCTGGTGAAAGGCCCCCATCCGGCCAAAAAGCCGGATGCTTCCAAGGACGCCCCCGAGGATGCCGATTTCTGCGAGTATCACGCCGACGAGCCGGACAACGCCGCTCTGCTCTCCTCTCCTGTGGTGAATGAAAACGAGGTGACGGATGATGGAACAGAACACAACGAATAAACCCCTGCGTCGGGTGGGCACCCTGACGCTGGGCGTCTGCCTCATCGCGGCGGGTACGCTCTTCCTGCTGGCCCGCTTCCTGCCCGGCCTGCCGTGGCTGGTCATCTGGCAGGTGCTACCGGCGGCGGGGCTCATCCTGCTGGGGTGTGAGGTGCTCTACTACTCGGCCCGGCCCGGCGCATGCCGGTGCGACTTCGGCTCGGTGGTGCTCTGCCTGCTGATGATGGGTGGGTGCTTCGGCGTCTCGACCCTTATGCTGCTGGCCCAGATGCTGGGCCGCGGCTGCACCATCCACCTGTGAACACAAGAAAGCCTGTGCAGCCTCCCGCCCCGGGAGGGTCTGCACAGGCTTTTTCGTTTGAAGAGAGAGGCTTACTGTACGCCGGTCAGCTCAGCCAGCTTGTGGTAGATTTCGGTGTTGTCGAAGACGCCGCGGAACTTCTCCGCACCAGCGCCCAGCGCATAGATGTTGACGGAAGCGCCGGTGTGGGCATAGGTGGTGTGGTCCATGCCGGACTTGTGGTTGATGGTGTGGCAGATGGCCATGCTGAAGGGGATGTAGGTGCCGTACAGCTCATAGTCCTGCTGGCTCATCTCCTTCTGGGAGGCAGCGCCGACTTCCAGCGTCCGCTCGTAGGCTTTGCGCAGATTCTCCACCTCGTAGTCGGTCAGCAGCAGCTTGCCTGCACTGGCAGCATCGGGGTCGGTGGGCAGGGTCAGGCCGAAGTTTGCCTTCACGTCGGCCATGGCGGCCTCGAAGGGAGTCTTGTTGGCGATGTAGCCCTTCACATAGGTGGAGTCGAACTTGGCGTAAGACATCTTCTGGTGGGTGAGGTTGGTCAGGAAGGTGTCGTAGTTGGTGGTCTTGTAGCCGATGGCCATGCCGCCCGTCTCGTGGTCTGCGGTGACGAGGATGAGGGTATCGTTGGGGTGGGCGTTGTAGAAGTCCACAGCGGCCTGCACGGCGTTGCTCATCTCCAGCACATCGTGGATGGAAGCGGCGGCATCGTTGGCATGGCAGGCCCAGTCGATCTTGCCGGACTCGGTCATCAGGAAGAAGCCCTTCTTGTTGTCCAGCAGCTCGATGCCCTTCTTGACGTAGTCGGTCAGCTGCCACTCTCCTGCGGCGGCGTCCATGGCGTAGTTCATGGCCTTGCCGTCGGCCAGTGCCTCGGCGATGATGAGGGTCTTGCCTGCACCAGCCTTGAGGGTGGCAGCGTCTGCCTGACGGGTGACGACGTTGTAGCCGTTCTGGGCAGCGATCTCGTGGTTGTCGGGGCCGGTTCCGTCGCCGTTCACCTTCTGGAACTCGCCGCCTGCGAAGTACTCGAAGCCAGAGGCGGCCAGCTCTTTGCCGATGGCGTAGTAGTTCTTGCGGGTCTTCTGATGTGCATAGAAGGCGGCAGGGGTGGCGTGGTCGATATTGACGGTGGACACGACGCCCACCTTGTAGTTCTTCTGGGCGTGGAGTTTTTCGGCGATGGTCTCATACGGCACATCGCGGGTCCACGGGCACATATTGATGACGCCGCTCTCAGTCTTGTGGCCGGTGGCGATGGAAGTGGCAGTGGAAGCGGAGTCGGGGCAGAAAGAAGTGCTGTCATAGGTGGTTACACTGCCCACCTCGGGGAACTGAGTGAAGCTCAGCTCGCCCTCGACGACAGCGCCGTTGTTCTCCACCGTACCCTTATAGAATCGGGCCGACTGTATCTGGGCCGTACCCATGCCGTCGCCGATGAAGAGGAAGACATACTTGGGTTTGCCGCCGAACACGCCCAGCAGTCCGTTCTCTTCCTCTGCTGCGTTGGCGGCATTGGGGGCAGCGGCGTTGGCAGCGGCAGGCGCTGCGGCCAGCATACCGGCGGCGGATGCAAAGGCACCGGCCTTCAAAAAGCTGCGGCGGGACATTTTATTCTCTTTCATGCGAAAGTCCTCTCTTTCCATGAGCCTCATGGCTCCTTCTCTCTTTTTCGATTTACCGGGAACGGCCTTATTCTACCGCCGCAGCCGCCCGGCCCGAAACCATGCGGACGCAAAATCGGCGTAAAACCCCGGCGGCGGCTTTGGGCCGTCTGTAAAAAAGAAGACTTCTGCTGCGCAAAAAGCGCCCCTCCGGTAAAACGGAGGGGCGCTTTTGTATGTTACAGGTCAATTATGCGTTGAACTTTTCCTCGTCCAGCAGACCCTCGCTCTTGGCCACGCAGATGCTGGCCACAGCGTCGCCCACCACGTTCAGGGAGGTGACGAGCATCTCGATGGGGCGGTTGATGGCGAGGATGAGGGAGTAGGCCAGCAGGGCGCTGTCATTCACGAAGCCCGCACCGGACAGGATGGTGAAGAGGATGACGGCTCCTGCGCCGGGGGCGGCAGGCGTCCCCACCGAGGCCAGCAGAGCCAGCAGAGCGACCACGACCAGCTGGGCGGGAGTAACGGTGTAACCGGCGCAGCCTGCGATGAAGACGGTGGCCACCACCTGCATGATGGCGGTGCCGTCCATGTTGATGGTCATGCCCAGAGGCAGGACGAAGGAGGCGATGGACTCATCGACGCCGAAATCCTCGGTGCTGACCCTGATGTTCAGGGGGAGAGTGGCTGCGCTGGAAGAGGTGGAGAAGCCGAAGACGGCCACGTTGGCGATCTTCTTAATGAAGGTGATGGGGTTCTGCTTTGCGCCCAGCGCCACCACCAGAGGATAGGCCACCAGCAGGAAGACAAAGAGCAGGACCACCGTGACCACCACATACACCAGAGCGGGCTTGAGGTAATCAATGCCGTAGATGGCGAAGGTGCGGGTCAGCAGCACGAAGACTGCAAAGGGCGCGAAGTTTGTGACGACGAAGTTCAGGAAGACCACCACCACGTCGTTCACCTCGCCCAGCAGACGGCGGAGGGTGGAAGTACGGCTCTCACCCAGCACATTCATGCTCAGGCCCACAGCCACCGCGAGGAAGACGGAGGAAAGAACAGCATTGTTGCTGCCGAAAGCCGTGACGATGTTGGAGGGGATGACATTCAGCACCACATTCAGGGGGTTGGAACCGGTGGAGCCGGCGGCTTCCGTCAGGCCCTCGATGTGAGCGTTGAAGAGGCCCATGGAATAGGTGGCGTAGCCCACGCATCCGGCCAGTGCCAGCGCCATAAAGGAGCAGAGCAGGAACCAGAAGAGAGTCTTGGCCGAGATGCGGCCCATGGTGCTGATATCGGCAATGCTGCCGATGGCCAGCGCGATGGAGGTGAAGACCATCGGGATGATGACCAGCTGCAGTGCTTTGATGAAGAGCTGGCCGATGATGTAGAAGAGGCCGAGCGCACGTTCCGCGCCCTCTGCGGTGATGTCCTGGAAGAGCAGGTCGTTGATGGTCTGCCAGATGCCGCTGTTGCCGGAAGCCACGAGCTTTTCGCGCAGCATCATAAAGGCAAAGCCTGCCGCCAGACCGCAAACCAGAGACACCGCCATCTTTCTTGCCAGTGCCGAGCCGCTGTTCTTATTTTTTTCCATACGATTTTCCTCACTTTTGTCCATTTCCCAGTGTGTTTCGGTCACATTCGACCTATCCTACCACGGCAAACTGTTGGACGCAAGGGAAAAATCGGCTTTTCAGGCGATTTTTTCGCAAAAGTACGACGCATGAAAATTTGATGTAAAAATTACGTTTTGGATAAAAGGTCAAAAGAAAACCTCTCCGTCACGCCGTCAGGCGTGCCGGAGAGGTTTGATCTTATGTATTGTCTGCGCCCAGCTCTGCGGCTTCCAGCACCTTGATGCCTTCGGCCTCGAACGCGGCGCGCAGAGCCTCGGCAAAGCCGGGGCGCGGCACCTTGTTCTTGACGCAGATGGTGATGATGCCATGCAGGCTGGTACATTCCAGACCGATGGAAGCGCCGTCCGCCGGCACCCAGGTCTGGAAGTCCTCGATGTACCGGGTCAACTCCGGGCTGGACGGGGCGAAGGGGTCGCCCAGATAGCTCACCCAGAAGTCCGCCGGGAAGCCGCTGATGTACTCGCCCATCTGGAAGATGCGTTTTTTGATGCTGAGGCTGGCTTTCTGCTGGTAGACCCGGTAGACCCAGCCCATCTGCTCCGCAATACGGAACAGTTTTCGCTCAGCGGAAAGGTTCTCTTTCAGGTCAGCGTCCACGCCCACGGCCACTTCGGCCAGCGGGGCATCTGCCGTCAGCGGCAGCTTGCGCTGGAAGGATGCCACGCAGTTGTAGAGGGCGTTCGGCGCACCCAGCGCATCGCGGGCGTCTGTCGAGTAGCTGTAGAGCACCTCGTCCTTGTCCAGATACGCCTGCACCGCCTTACAGAGCAGGGCCGTGAGGGTACTGAAGGGCTTGACGCCGCAGCGGAGGGCGGCGTCCACAAGCCCCGCCTTTTCCAGCCGGATGCGGCAGCAGGTGGGCGTCTCTTCAAAGGTCTGCACCACGGGGCGCTGCATATCGTTGGCCACCTGACTCTCGGGGTACTTTGCAAGGATGTCCTCGATGTCGTAGGCAGGGTCCGTCTCAAGGGTCTGGCCCTCGAAAGCCGTGCCGTACCGCAGGTTGCAGTAGAACTGCAGCACCATGGTCATGAAGGGTGCTATGCCCCGGCCATCGGCCAGAAAGTGGAACCAGTCAAAGTAGACGACTTTCCCCTCATAGCTCAGGGCAACAGTAAAGCCGTTCTCGTCCGGAAATTCGGGCTTTGCGCTGCCCTGCCGCACCGGGCAGGGGGCGTCCGACGGCTCGAGGTGGAGCAGCTTTTTCTCCCACACCGGCTTCTGAAAATAGTAGGGAGCCTTTGCCCGGGCCGCATCCAGAGCCTGCTGCAAAAGCGCACCGTCCACGGCATCTTTCAGCGTGACCTGATAGCGGCAGTTGACCATGTTTTCGCGGTAATAGTAAACGATACCCTGAAAAACAGAGCGCTGTTCGGCATCCATTCCTTATTCCCCCGCGTGTGCGGCCAGATAATCGGCCAAATCGCTGACGGTGACGAAGTTGCGCAGCTCCTTTTCGGGGATGCGCAGGCCGAAAGTCTCCTCCAGGTCGGCGACGACGGTCAGGATCTCCATGGACGACAGGTCCAGATCGTCCATCAAGACGCTGTTCTCGTTGACATCATCGGGGGAAATTTCTGCAACATCTTCCAGAATTGCAAGGATCTGGGACACGATCTCGGTTCTTTCCATAGTTTGAATCTTCCTTTCGTAATTCCATTAAAGGCGGCTGCGGCTCTTTTCCAGTATTCCGCAGCCTGCCCGGTTTATTCTTACTTGCGCAGCAGCTTACCGGTGCCGGTGCGGGGCAGAGGCTCGGTGCTGAACTCCACGGCGCTCATCCGCTTGTAGAGCGGCAGGGTGCGGTTGGTCTCGGTGATGAAGTCGCGGACGGTCTGCTGGTCGGCCTCGCTGCAGTAGATGACGGCACAGATCTTCTTGCCCTTCTCCCTGACGATGCATTCCTTGACGGCCTCGCACTTGGACAGCAGATTTTCCAGTTCTTCGGGGCTGACGTTCTCACCGTTGTCGAGGATGATGATATTCTTCTTGCGTCCGGTGATGTAATAGAAGCCGTCCTCGTCCACACGGGCCAGGTCTCCGGTGTGGAACCAGCCGTCGGCGTCGAGGACTTCTGCGGTAGCCTCGGGGTCCTTGTAATAGCCCAGCATGACGCAGCCGCCGCGGATGCAAATTTCGCCCGTCTCGTCCAGCTTGTACTCGGCGTGGTCGTCGGGCTTGCCCACGGCGCGGATGTGCTTTTCGTCCTGTTCGTAGTTGATGATGCCGTCGCCGCAGGTCTCGGTCATGCCGTACACCTGAGTGATCATCATGCCCTGCCGTGCCAGCTCGGCCAGCATGGCGCCGTCAAACATGGCAGAGGAGCCGCAGGGGTTCCAGACGCCGTTCAGGCGGGCGCGGCGGCCCCGCTTGACGTCTTTATAGATGGCCTCCATCAGCATGGGAGCCACAGCGATGGCATCGCTGTGCATCAGGCCGAGGTCGCGGTAGAAGTCGCGGATGTCGGCGGAGAGGTTCAGCGCCCAGCCCTTGCAGGCCCAAACGAAGAGGCAGATGAACGTACCCAGATGGAACAGGGGCAGGATGGCGAAGTTGCTCAGGACGTCGTTTTTGTCCTCGGGCATATGCTCGTGCTTATAGTCCAGCATGGCGCCGCCGAATTTGACCTGGCACTCCACAGTGGTAAAAAAGTTGTGCTCCGAGAGCATGACGGCCTTGCTGCGGCCGGTGGTGCCGGAAGTGAACATCAGCACCATCAAATCATCATGGCCCACGCAGTCAACAAGCTCTGCAGGCGCGCTGTCCTTGAAGGCGTCCATCGGACGGAGTTTATCGCCGTAGGCGGCCTCGATGTCGGGGCGGCAGCCATAGTCGATGCCGTCGTTGACGATGAGGGAAGGCTCGACAAGGCCCAGCTCATATTCCAGCTCGGGCCAGGTCTTTTTCTGGTTGATGGTCACGACGACGGCCCCGGCGAGGATCGCGCCGAAGCTGTTGACACCGTACTCATAGCAGTTGCGGCTCATGATGCCGACACGCTTGCCCTTGATGTCGGGGATATTCTCCTTAAAATAAGTAACGGCCCTGCGGATGTCCTGCACATACTGGGCGTAGGTCTTTTCCACCACAGTCTTGCCATCGGCGGCCACATAGCGGAAAGCCACCCGGTCGGGGTACTGCTTCGCCATGACGTCCGTGATGAGCTCATATACAGTATTTATCATTTTTGTCGCTCCTTGCTGTTTTTCTTTATTGCAGCGAAACGCCGGCATTTGACATATTCTGCCTCAGAGTAATAATACCTGTTTCGGCAGAGAAATGCAACTACGCGGCGTATCCTTTTCACTGTTTCTTCTTACTTGTTACTTGCGCAGCAGCTTACCCAGAGCGTTGCGGGGCAGGGGCTCAACGGTGAACTCCACGGCACTGATGCGCTTATACAGCGGCAGGCTGCGGTTCACCTCGATGACGAAGGCTCTGACCTCTTCCTGCTTATCCTCAGGGCAGTAGATGACGGCACAAATTTTCTGGCTCTTCTCCTTCACGATGCACTCGGTGATGGCCGGGCAGAGGGCCAGCTTCTTCTCCAGCTCTTCGGGGCTGACGTTCTCGCCGCTGGCGAGGATGATAAGGTTCTTCTTGCGGCCGGTGATGTAATAGAAGCCTTCCTCATCCATCCGGGCCAGGTCGCCGGTGTGGAACCAGCCGTCGGCGTCGATGACCTCTGCCGTGGCCTCGGGGTCCTTGTAGTAGCCCAGCATCACGCAGTCGCCCTTGATGCAGATCTCGCCGGTCTCGTCCAGCTTATACTGAACGTGGTCGTCGGGCTTGCCCACGGCACTCATGTGCTTTTCGACCTGCGTAAAGTTCAGGATGCCGTCGCCGAAGGTCTCGGTCATACCGTAGCACTGGTTGACGACGAAGCCGTTCTGGGCCAGCTCCAGCAGCATCCTGGGGTCGAGGGCCGCGGAAGAGCAGCACAGGTCCCACAGGCCGTTCAGCCGGCTGACGCGGCCACGCTTCATGTCGTTGTAGATGGTCTCCACCAGCATGGGGGCCGAGGCCATGACATCGCTGTGCATCAGGCCCAGGTCACGGTAGAAGTCGCGGATGTCGCCGCAGAGGTTCAGAGCCCAGCCGGCAGGCGGGTAGGACATGACGCAGACGAAGCAGGCCATGTGGAAGAGGGGCAGCAGGGTCATATGGCTCAGCGGCAGCTTCTGGCCTGCCGGGAGGCGGTTGGTGATCCAGTTCTCTGCCACCTCCGAATAGGTGTGCAGGCTGGCGCACATATTCCGCTCCGAGAGCATGACGCCCTTGCTGCGGCCGGTGGTGCCGGAGGTGAACATCAGCATCATCAAATCATCGTGGCCCACGCAGTTGGTCAGCTCGCCGGGGGCAGTCTCTTTATAGCAGTCCATAGGGCGGAGCTTCGGGCCGTAGGCGGCTTCCAGCTCGGCGCGGCAGCCGTAGTCGATGCCGTCGTTCAGGATGAGGGCAGGCTCCACGAGGCCCAGCTCATATTCCAGCTCCTCCCAGGTCTTTTTCTGGTTCAGGGTCACGAGGACGCCGCCGGCGAGGATGATGCCGAAGGACGCCACGCAGAATTCATAGCAGTTCCGGCTCAGCAGAACGATGCGCTGGCCCTTGATGTCCGGCACTTCGGCTTTGAGATAGGCCACCATCCGGCGGATGTCCTGCGCATACTCGCGATACTTCTTCTCCACGACGGTCTTGCCGTCCTCGGCCACATAGCGAATGGCCACATGATCAGGAAACTCCTGCTCCATGCAGCGGGTCACCATGTCGTATACGCCTGCGGGTACTTTGATGTATTCAGCCATCGGTTTTTCTCCTTTTTTGTCAAATTTTCAGCTCTGCACTTTTTTCATTCATCTTCCAGAGTCATTCCGAATCTCTGGCAGTTCGAGGAAAACTTTGGCACGACTCCTCATGGCAACAGTATACCGCAAGCAGAGCGTAAACGCAAGATTTAATTGCACAAATATGCAACTTAAGCTTGCATTCAATTTGTGCAGGCAGATGTAATTCTTTCCTTTTGTTGCGATATGCAAAAAGCTGTGATACACTTTTTTCGTCAGGACGAAACTTCGCCCGGAGGTCGAGTCCTTATCAAATTGACAGCAAGCCCAAAAAGCATTATACTGTTTATATTATTTAGCAAAAAGCTCCCCGCCGAGCTTCATATTTTTATTTATCGCGCCTAAAACACGGCCTTCCGGGGCCTCCGGGACGAATGGCGCACAAGGAGGACCCTTTTCATGGAAGGCACCAAGCCCCGCACTGTAAGCAGCCTTGGCATGTTCGACCTGCTGAAAGGCATCGGAATGCTGGCCATCGTCTTTGCCCACACGGCAGAGCTTTACCCTCTCGGCACCAACGACGTCACCCCTTTCGCGTTCGCGCTGTTCGCTTACCGCGAAGCGCTGATGGCCGCCTTTTTTATTGCCAGCGGCTACGGCTTCCGCAAGCGCTCCATCCACAAATGCATCGAGCAGCAGCTCAAGACCCTGCTCAAGCCTTACGTTTATACTGCGCTGGCCACCACGGTGCTCCACGCTTTCATTCACCACGCAGCTTTCGGCTCGTGGGATGCCGCCATCTCAGAATCGGCCAAGGTCTTAGGCGGTTTCCTGTTAGGTCTGCCCCACACGGCCACTTACTTCGGGCATCAGTTTTTCTCCTGCGGACCCATGTGGTACTTAGTGGCTCTGATGCTGGCGTGGGTGCTTCTGGACGTACTGCTCGAGATCTTCCCCGAGCGGTACATAACCCCCGCAGTCGTCGGCGTCACCCTGCTTGGCTGGGGCGTCACGCTGGTGTGGGAGGCTCCTTTCTGCATCGCACAGGGCATGGTGTCGCTGCCCTACCTTTACATCGGCTATCTGGCCAAGAAGCGCCGCCTTTTCGAAACTCCCCTTTCCGGCAGAGCCAAAGCCGGACTTATCGCGTCCGCGCTGGGCGTCGTCGCGGGCGTTTTGCTGACCCAGAGCACCGACTGCGTTTCGCTGGGTGAGTGGACGATGGGGCCGCTGAGCATCCTGCTGGATGGCGCAGTGGGCTACGGCATCATCCGGCTCTTTTTGAAATGGCAGCGCCGAGTGGACGGCCCCATCTCCCATGCCATCGAGTGGGTGGGCCGGCGCTCGCTCTTCATCTTCTGCATCCACACTGTGGAGCTGACGGCCATCCCGTGGTATCTGATGGCTGCAAAGTATGCTGACCATCCGGTGCAGGGGATGCTGCTGCAGTTCGTGTTCTCGCTTGTGTCCATCTTCGCCGTCACCGAACTTCTGATGCGCCGCAAAGAGCTTGGCCGGAAGCTTCGGGGTGGAAAGCCTGCGGACAAGCCCCGGCAGCGGAGCAAGACCCGCCGCTATGCGGCAAAACACTGAAATTCCTGCGCTTTGGTATCCAGCCATTTTGAGGGTAGACTATAGTTACTTTTGATGCATGGGCTTGCAGCGCGGGTTGTACGCCTTGCGATAAATTGGAGGAGGCCCCGGTAATGATGAATGAAACTCCTGAAGCGGCTCTGCGCAGCCGCATTGCGGACCTTGAACAACAGCTCAAACTTGCAGACGAAGGCACTTCGCGGCTGGCCCAGCGCTGCCTTGAGCTGGAAAAGCAGCTGCAGACCTTCTATGCTGCCCACCCCCAGAGAGAGAGGCAGACCGACTCGCCTGCTCTGGTGCAGCCGCTGCTTTACTATGATGCCGGGTTCGGCTTTTCCCAGAAAGACACCGTCAAGGCCCCGGACTACGAATACGACGAGCTGAACGGCATGGTGACAGCGACCTTCGAGCTGCCGGAGGCCGCGTTCAATCTCCGTCTCGACCCCGGTGAACTGCCTTGCTGCATCACCGATTTCGTCTTCTCGGATGACCGCATCCTCTGCCGCCCGGTGAACGGTGTGCCGCTCCACGGCGACGGCATCCTGTTCCTCAACAACGACCCGAATTTCATGCTGGAAGGTCTGAACCGTTTCCCCGCCGGGATGAAGCTGGGCGTGAGCTACTGCTACTTCCCGCTGGAGCCGCTGGCTGACGACCCATTGTTCGCCGCCGTTCTCGAGGGCGTACAGTATTTCCAGAAGACCCGCGTCTGCGAGCAGAAGCACCTCGACCAGCTGGAAAAAACTACGGCTGACCAGAAGCAGACCATCGAGGCCCTGCAGAAGAATCTCTCCGAGCTGCATCAGGCCAACGCCGAGCTGAGCGCCCGGAGCAAAGCCTACGAGAGCTCGCTGGAAAACATCCTCTCTTCCAGCAGCTGGAAACTCACGCTGCCCCTGCGCCGCCTGCTGGGGCTGTTCCATCGCAGCCATTGAGCCTGCCTGCGGAGAGGAGGATACGATGTACAGCAGTTATACCACTCTGCAGCGGGCTCAGCTCGCCAAACAGGAATATCTCGATACCCAGGAAGTTTTTCTCGGCGTCTATGCGCCGGGGCGGAACGCCGCCCTGAAAGCTTCCCTGCAGGACCAGCTCCACCGCAAATTTTTATTGACGGACAGCCTCCGCCCCGAAGCCCTCGGCAGCGCCGCCGGTGTGCTTCTGGTCAGGGAAGACCTTTTCCTGATGTCCACGGCCCTTTCCTGCTTTGCGGACGCACTGCACAGCGGCGCAGACTACGTCACCAGCGACGCCGTCTTCGGCTACTCAGGCGTCACCACCCTCTACCACAGTCAGGGCTTTGCAGCCTGCCCGGGCTGCGCACTCGTCTCCCGGGAGCTGCTGCGCCGCTGTCAGGCGGAAGCCCGCGACCCGGAAAATCCCGTCGAACTGCTGACGCTGGCGGCGAAGCTCAGCCGCAGCCACGTCTGCCTCCCGCTGGCGCTGGCCCACTATGAGCGGGACATCTGCGCCGAAGACGTCTGGTCTGTAAAGGGGAAGCGCGTCTTTATCATGAGCCACCTGCTAGACATGACCGGTGCGCCCATCGTGCTGGTGAGCGCCGTGCCGGTGCTGCGCAGCATGGGCTACGAAGTGGTCGTCCTCGGCCCTGAGGACGGCGGCTCCATGCCGCTCTTCCTCGAGGCGGGAGCTACCGTCATCACCCGCAAGGGCTGTGTCCAGTCTCCCCTGCTCTGGGGGCTGGCCCTCTGCGCCGACCTCGTTCTGGCCAACACCGTCGTGGAGGCCCGGGCCGTCCGCGCCCTGAGCGGTGCGCGTGTGCCGGTGCTCTGGTGGCTCCACGATGCCTTTGCAGGCTACCCCCACATCGCCCACCAGATCCCCAGAGAGCTGGGCGAAAATATCCGGCTCTACTCCGTCGGCAGCCACGCCGCCAACGCCATGCACTCGGTGCGGCCGGAGTTCAACATCCGGCCCCTCATCTACGGCCTGCCGGACTACGCCGCCGAGAAGTTCTCCCACTACGATTTGAGCTATGCGGGCGGGCGGCCTCTGTTCGCCACCGTGGGTTCCTTCGAGAACCGGAAAGGTCAGGACATCTTCTGCAAGGCCATCCGGCTGCTGCCGCCTGAGACCATGAAGAAGGCATCCTTCCTCTTCGTGGGCAAGGCCGCAGAGGCTGAGATGATGGACGCCGTGCGGAGCTTGACCGCTGACTGCCCCGACAACGTCTTTTATGTCAAGCGGCTCACCCGCGACGAGATCAAGAGCCTGATGGCCCAGTGTACCTGCCTCGTCTGCGCCTCCCGCGACGACCCCATGCCTACTTTCGTCACTGAGGGCCTCATCTTCGGCAAGCCCGCCATCGTGTCGGAGCACACCGGCACCGCCGGGCTCATCACCGAGGGCGTGGACGGTTTCGTCTACGAGGACGACGACCCCGAAAAGCTGGCCGAGCGGCTGGCCTGGGCCATCGAGCACCCGGAAAAGCTTGCCGCCATGCGCCCCGCCTGCCGTGAGCTTTACGAGAGTCATTACTCCAAGCAGGCGTTTTCTGACAGTTTACAACAGGCTGTAAAGGAGCTCACCGGCGAGTAAGCTCCCCGTTCTTTATCATTCTGCCGAAACTGAGGCAAAAAATTTGGCAGTTGTTCACAAACACACCTCCGGACTGTGATATACTCTCCTAAGAGTTTATCCCAGTCCGTTTTTGTTGAAATTTGAAAGGAGTCCCCGCATGAGTTCGTCCGCCTCCCCAGCCCCTTCGCGCCGAAAGACCCTGCTCTCGCTGGGCGTTCTGGCCCTGCTGACCGGCATCGTGGTGTTCATCTTCCGGGAGCACTGGGCCGAGATCTCCGAGGCGCTGAGCCGGCTCACCCTCGGGCAGGGGCTTCTGGCACTGGCCGTGGGCCTGAGCTACCCGCTTCTCGAGGGCGTATCCAGCTGGCTCATCGTCCGCAGCCGCCTGTCCCATTTCCCGCTGCGGCAGGGTATCGACAATGCATGGATGGGGACCTTCGGCAATGTGGTGGGCCTCGGCGCAGGGTCGGTGCCGTTTCAGACGTGGTATCTCCACCGGCGCGGGCTGGACGTCGGCCCCGGCGTGGGGCTGATGACCCTGCAATACGTCTTCCACAAGACAGCCGTCCTGCTTTACGCCACCGTGCTGCTTCTGGCGGGCCGCCCCTGGATAGCGGCCCACTCCGACGGCGTACTGCGGTATCTGCCCGGGGCCTACGCTGTCGTGGCGGGCGTCATCGTGGGGCTCATCGCCCTCTGCGCCCTGCCGGTGGTGCAGCGTCTGGCCCGCTGGCTGCTGCATTTTCTTCCCGACACGGGCCGCTGGGCCGAGCGCCGGGAAAGCTGGCTCAAGCAGTTGGACACCCTGAGCACCGAGAGCCGCCATCTGCTGGCAGACAAGCCCCGCTGTGCCGCCATTCTGGGCGTGCATCTCGTAAAGCTGTTCCTGCTCTTCTGCCTGCCCTGGATGGGGCTGCGGTTCATGGAGCTGGATACCGGACTCACCTTCTGGCAGGTGCAGCTCCTCACGTCGCTGACCCTCTTTGTCTCCAACGCCCTGCCCAACGTGGCGGGCATGGGCTCGGTGGAGACGGCCTTCCTGTTGGTGTACAGCAGCTTCCTCCCCGATGCTTCGTCCATGAGCCTGCTGATGTTCTACCGGCTGGCCAGCTATTACGCCGTCTTTGCGGCAAGTGCCGTCGGCTTTGCGCTGGCGCAGCGGCGGCTGAACCGCGGATGACTTTGTGAATGTCGTCATCACCCGCGATGTCGAGGCCGACAAGCAGGGCGACATGACCTATGTTCTCGAGTTCACCACCGAGGACGGCAGCACCCAGAGCTTCGAGACCCTGCACTACGAAACCACTCCCCTCTCTCTGAAGAGCGCGGACGCAGCTGCTGGCGCTACCCCCATCGCATTCGCTGCTCCTGAGCAGTAAAAATCAGCTCATAACGAAGAAAACGGCAGGTTCATTGAACCTGCCGTTTTCTTATTCTATCAAATTCAGCCCTTCATGGGGACAAAGCCCACGAGGTCCTTCACCACCTCGCCGCCGATGATGAGGCCCACGACCGACGGGACAAAGGCGTTCGAGCCGGGAACAGAGCGGCGGATGGTACACTTGCGCTGGGTACCCGGAGGGCAGATGCAGTGGTATTTGCAGCTGATGGAGTCATCCTCGATGGGAGTCATGACAGGCTCCCTGGAGTAAACGACTTTCAGGTGCTTGATGCGGCGCTTGCGGCACTCGGTGCGCATGACCTTGGCCAGCGGGCAGACGGAAGTTTTATAAATATCCGTGACCTCGAAGCGAGTAGGGTCCATCTTGTTGCCTGCACCCATGGAGCAGATGATGGGGACGCCAGCCTCCTTGCACTTCATGACCAGCGCAATTTTACCGGTGACAGTGTCGATGGCGTCCACCACGTAGTCGAACTGGCTGAAATCGAAGCTGTCCTGCGTCTCAGGGCCAAAGAAGGTCTTGTAGGTGGTGACCTTGATGTCGGGGTCGATGTCGTGGACGCGCTCTTCGGCCACATCCACCTTGAACCTGCCCACCGTCTTGCGGGTGGCGATGATCTGGCGGTTCAGGTTGGTGAGGCAGACTTTGTCGTCGTCGATCAGGTCGAGAGCCCCCACGCCGCTGCGGGCCAGCGCCTCGACGGTGTAGCCGCCCACGCCGCCCACGCCGAACACAGCTACGCGGGAATCGTGCAGTTTGGTCATTGCTTCCGCGCCCAGCAGCAGCTGGGTGCGGGAATACTGGTCTTGCATATCATTTCTCCTTTAGGTTCTGCTTTTTACATCCACGGGCTTACCCTTATCCCTTCGCCACCTGTGTAATGGTGCCGCCTCCGAGGACGACATCGCCCTGATACAGTACGACGGCCTGCCCCGGGGTGGGGGCGCGCTGAGGCTGGTCAAATTCCAGACGGAAGCTGTCCGGCCCTGCCGGGTAGACGGTGGCAGGCTGTTCGGTCTGATGATAACGGGTGCGGGCCGTCACCCGCAGGGGGCCTTTCAGCTCCGGGATGGCGATCCAGTTCACTTCGTTCGCATAGACGATGGTATCGAACAGCTCCGACTCCGGGCCGACCGTGACGGTGTTGGCCTGCATATCCTTGGCGCAGACGTAGACCGGTGTCCCCATGGCGAGGCCCAGGCCCTTCCGCTGGCCGATGGTGTACCGCACAGCGCCGCTGTGGGTGCCTACCTTTTTGCCGCCGACGTCGAGAAAATCGCCCGCCGGGTAGTGCTTGCCGGTGAAATCCTCCATAAAGCGGGCGTAGTCGCCGTCCGGCACGAAGCAGATGTCCTGACTGTCGTGCTTGCGGGCGTTCACGAAGTGCTGCTGCTCGGCGATGGCGCGCACTTCGCTCTTGTGCAGACCACCCAGCGGCAGGCGGACATGAGCCAGCTGCTCCTGCGTGAGGTTGTAGAGCACATAGCTCTGGTCTTTGTTCTCGTCCAAACCCTTTTTGAGCAGCCAACGGCCCGTGGCCTCGTCCTGCTCCACCCGGGCATAATGGCCCGTGACCACATAATCCAGTCCGTGTGCTTCCGCCCAGCGAAGCAGGTGATCGAACTTCATATATCTGTTGCAGTCGATGCAGGGATTGGGCGTACCGCCGGCCTCGTAGACCCGGATGAATTTGTCGATGATCTTTTCCTGAAAGTCTGCCGTAAAATCCAGCACCTCGTAAGGAATATCCATCGCATAGGCCACCTCGGCGGCGTCCTCAATGTCCCGCTCCGAGCAGCAGGTGTGCAGGCCCTCGGTGTTCACGGCCTCGTTACGGGTGAGGCGCATGGTGACGCCGGTGCAGTCGAAACCGTCCCTCTGCATGAGCCATGCCGCCACCGAGCTGTCCACACCGCCGCTCATGGCGATGAGCGCCCCGGGGCGGCGGGAAGTGTTCTGTGTTTCTGTCATTCTGTTCCTCTTCTGTTATAACATACTAAAACAGTAGTATAATACTACCGCAGCTTCTTTCTCTTGTCAAGACGCAGAAAATTTGGCCGCAAAGGCCAGAAGTTCTGCTTTTTCGTTGGGCAGCCGCCCGGTAATGACCTCTTCCAGCAGCGCTTCCAGTGCGCGGCGCAGGCCCGGCCCGGGCGCGACGCCCGCCGCCATCAGATCGCGGCCATTCACGGCAAGCTGGGAGACGCGGCAGCAGGCGCTTTGGGCGGTCAGCGTCTCGGCCTCTTTTTGCAGGGCGGTAAATTCATCTTTTCTTTCCGGTTGAAGAGCACTCCAAAGGGCAGTCAACTGCTGCACGGTGTGGAGGGCGTATTTGCCAAGAAGTCGTTTGGCTTGAAGCGACAGCGTAGGAGTGCGGGGAGCTTTCTCCTTCACAAGTGTTGATACTCCATCTATCACAGCATTGGAGCATTTCAAGCGTTTCAACGCCTTTCGTGTTCCATCCTCCCCCAGCGGCAGAAGCAGCGCCGCCCAACGGGTGGTCACTTCCTCTGCTCCTGCCGGAAGGGCATCTATGATCTCACGGGCTTCCGACAGATCGTCGAGCAGCAGTTCCGGCAGGACGAAGGCCAGCACTTCCGGCTCCAGATACGCCCCCGGCTTCGGGGCAGACAGAAGCTTGTTCAGCTCTTCTTCGATGCGCTCCACCGACACGCAGTCGAGGTGGGCGGCCAACTGCTTCGCCGCCGCTTCGGTGGCCTCGTCGATAACAAAACCGAACCGGGCCGCAAAGCGGTAGAGACGCAGGATGCGCAGAGCGTCTTCTTCAAAGCGGCGCAGCGGCTCACCGACGGCCCGCACCACGCCCCGGGCCAGATCTTCCTGCCCGCCAAAGGGGTCGCACAAGCCCTCTTCGGCGCTGTAGGCCATGGCGTTGATGGTGAAGTCCCGCCGGGCCAGGTCCTCCCGGACGTCGGGTACAAAGGCCACGCTGTCGGGGTGGCGGCCATCGGAATAACTGCCCTCGGTGCGGAAGGTGGTGATCTCGTAGAGCCTGCCGTCCCGCTTCACAGTCACGGTACCATGCTGCAATCCGGTGGGGATGCACTGCTTTTCTCCGAACAGCTCCATCACCTGCTCCGGGCGGGCGGCGGTGCAGAGGTCCCAGTCGTAGGGCGCAAGGCCCAGCAGACTGTCCCGGACACAGCCGCCCACGGCGTAGGCCGCAAAACCTGCCCGGTGCAGCGCGTCCAGCAGGGCGGAGGCGCCGGGTTCCAAGACGATGTTCATTCTTCGGCCTCCTCATATTGCAGGGTGATGCTCTTGCCGTCATAGCCGCACTCTGCCGCCGGGAAGAGGTTCTGCGCCTGGGCCAGCTCTTCTTCCGGGTCGGTGATCATGGGCGAATAGTGGACGAGCCAGAGCCGCTTTGCGCCCGCTTTGGCGGCGAGGGCTGCGCTCTGCCCGAAGGTGCTGTGGCCGTACTGTTTGGCCTGCGCGGCCTGCTCCGGCAGAGCATAGGTGGAATCGCAGAGCAGAAGGTCCGCACCCGCTGCGGCCTTTTCCAATGCCGGACAGGGGGCGGTGTCGCCCGAGAAGACAAAGCTCAGCCCCTGCCGGGCCGGGCCGAGGACGGCTTCCGGCTGGATGACACGTCCACCGTCCAGCGTGATGCTCTCGCCGTGCTGGAGCGTCTTCCACTGCTTTACCGGTACGCCCAATGCCCGCGCCTGTTCGGGTGAGAACCGTCCGGCCCGGGGCAGATCGAGTCGGTAACCCTGACTGACGACACGGTGGCGGGTCGGCACCGGCGTGAGTTTCGCGCTCTGGGGCCAGCCGCCGAATTTTTCGTAGAGCGCCGCCGGGGCGTCCAGCACCTCAGCATAAACCGGGTACGGCAGAGGCCCCGTCAGCACCCGCAGTGCCGCCCAGACTTCGCCGAGCCCCTTTGGCCCGTACAGCGCCAGCGGGCGGGTGCGGCCCTGACAGCCCAGCGTCTGCAGCAGCCCCGGCAGGCCGAAGATGTGGTCGCCGTGGTAATGGGTCAGGCAGACGGCGTCCATCTTCATCAGGTTGACTCCGGCCCGGCGGGCGGCAGTCTGGGTCCCCTCGCCGCAGTCGAACAGGAGGCTGTGTCCTCCGCATTCGGCCACCGCCGCCGTGAGGGCGCGGTCGGGCAGGGGCATGGTGGCCGCTGTACCCAGCAGTGTAATGGTCAGCATAAAGTTTCTCCGTATCACAAAAAATCTCGATGGCTATAGTGTACCACACTCTTCGGCCCGGCACAATCGCACAGCCGCACCCTGACAGGCATAAGATGGCCCAAACCACAAAAGGAGGGGTCTTGTATGCGGCGTCAGCGGCCCGGGCATCGCATTTGGTCGTTCCACCACCGGGGGCTGCTGCTTCTGGCGGCGGCAGTGGCGGTGATGCTCTTTTTTCTCTACGGCTGCGTGGCCGGGACGGCGTACAGTCCCCGGGGGCGGCTGGTGTTCATCCCTCTCGCACAGGCTTCAGGCAGTAGTACGACTTCGCTTTTTCCGCTTTTATCTGGAAGAATCGGAGCTGCCCACCGCATGGTACAATGTGCGGGCCGATATGAAAAACAAGCCCGCTCCCCTGCTGAACCCCGGCACCCTCAAGCCCATGACGGCCAGGGAGCTGGACGGCGTTTTCTGCGATGAGCTGGTACAGCAGGAACTGGACGACACCACGGCCTACATCCTCAGCCAGCTCTACCACGACGGCCTGATGGAGGCCACCAGCGTGGAGCAGACCAGCGTCTTTGAGGCGGCAGAGCACTGAGCCAGACGGTCATTCCGCAAACAGCAAACCAGCCGCCCTGCAAGGTAACCGGGCGGCTGGCTGCTTCTATTATGCAATTCAGGAGAATGGAGGAGAGAATAGCGTTTTTATGCTTCCTGGGGACGGAAGGTTTGCCGGAGAATTACTCGCCGCGGACGGCTGCGAAGCCAGCCTCGAGGTCGGCGATGATGTCGTCGATGTGCTCGGTGCCGATGGACAGGCGGATGGTGTTCTGGTAGATCCGCTGCTCGGCCAGCTCCTCATCGGTCAGCTGGCTGTGAGTGGTGGAAGCCGGATGGATGACCAGACTCTTGACGTCGGCCACATTTGCCAGCAGAGAGAAGACCTTCAGGTTGTCGATGAACTTGAATGCTTCCTCACGGCCGCCCTTGATATTGAAGGTGAAGATGGAAGCGCCGCCGTTGGGGAAGTACTTCTCATACAGGGCGTGGTCGGGGTGATCCGGCAGAGAGGGATGGTTGACCTTCTCGACCTGGGGATGGTTGGCCAGAAACTCGACGACCTCCTTGGTGTTCTCCACATGGCGCTCAATGCGCAGGCTCAGAGTCTCGGTACCCTGCAGCAGCAGGAAGGCGTTGAACGGAGAGATGGTAGCGCCGGTATCACGCAGCAGGATGGCGCGGATGTAGGTGACGAAAGCGGCGGGGCCGGCTGCATCAGCGAAGGACACGCCGTGGTAGCTGGGGTTGGGGGCGGCGATGTTGCCGTACTTGCCGCTGGCCTTCCAGTCGAACTTGCCGCTATCCACGATGATGCCGCCCAGCGTGGTGCCGTGGCCGCCGATGAACTTGGTAGCGGAGTGGACGACGATGTCAGCGCCATGCTCGATGGGACGGATCAGGTACGGGGTGCCGAAGGTGTTATCAATGACCAGCGGCAGGCCATGCTTGTGAGCGATGGCTGCGATGGCATCAATATCAGGAATATCACTGTTGGGGTTGCCCAGAGTCTCGAGGTAGACAGCCTTGGTGTTGGGCTGGATAGCGTTCTCGACCTCTTCCAGATCGTGAGCGTCCACGAAGGTGGTGGTGACGCCGAACTGGGTCAGAGTGTGCTCCAGCAGATTGTAACTACCGCCGTAGATGGTCTTCTGAGCTACGATGTGGTCGCCGGCCTGAGCCAGTGCCTCGATGGTGTAGGTGATGGCAGCTGCACCGGAAGCAGTAGCCAGAGCAGCCACGCCGCCTTCCAGAGCGGCAATGCGCTTCTCGAACACATCCTGGGTGGAGTTGGTCAGACGGCCATAGATGTTGCCGGCATCGGCCAGACCAAAGCGGTCAGCGGCGTGCTGGCTGTTGCGGAAGACATAGGAAGTGGTCTGGTAGATAGGCACAGCACGGGAATCGGTAGCGGGATCGGCCTGCTCCTGGCCAACGTGAAGCTGCAGGGTCTCAAATTTATAGTTAGACATAGTATTTTCCCTCTCTATCTGTACTCAAAGTATTATTTTTACTCATAAAAATGCCCGGCAGCGTGGGGAGTTTCACCTTTCGTCTGCCGGGCAAAGAAATCGTTCTCAGCTCAGAGCCTTTTGTCTGTCTCGGGCGTCACATTCGCTCGCACATTCGCGGCATAGAGGGCACCGTACAGCTATGGCTCAGAGTTTGTTTCTCGGCCCGGGCGCTGTACATTCGCCCACAGCGGAAGTTGGCGTGCAGAAGACTTTTCCAAATCAGCGTCATTTGAGTACCCTCCTTTCCGAAATTCCCACTTACCTACAAGGCGTGTGGTTTTGTTGCCTGCATTATATTCCCTCATACCCATATTGTCAATAGGTTTAATCGAATTTCTTCCAAAAAAGGTTTTAAGAGTCATTCTTTTGAGAAAAATGCAAAAAGATTGCATTTTAGTCTTGCATTTCACGCAGAATCCGTGTATACTCTTCCCTGCGCCTAAATTGCAATCAGGTTGCAATTTAGGCAACTAAAGCACTTTTCGTCCCTCCGTTTATTTTGGGTGAAGACGTAAAATGGTGTGGCGGCTGCGCGCGCCGGCGCGGGGCGGATTTTATTCTTTCGGTCAAATGGCTTTGCGCTCCGCGCGGGCCAGAGGTAGGGAGGGGTGTTTC
>ERZ1026915.367-NODE-367-length-23270-cov-8.943528_pt1 | contig 23270 bp, 17 predicted proteins | sample MGYA00519466_ERZ1026915 | MGnify/ENA primary metagenome ERZ1026915 (study PRJEB26926, sample SAMN06164884) | human gut metagenome | biome: ENVO:00009003; feature: ENVO:2100002; material: ENVO:00002003 | host: Homo sapiens | place: USA | collected 2012 ... | reverse complement strand
TGCCGGAGTGGGTCATCAGGGGGAAATCGCCCATGAAGATCTCCTGCTCCTTGATTTCGCCGGTCTCCTTATTGTGCAGGCGCACGCTGACCTTCATGGGGGCGGCATAGGTGGCGTCCCGGGCCTTGCACTCCTCCACGTCGTACTTGGGCTTCTCGTCCATGCTGTAGTCGATGAAGCTCAGCTCCAGGTTGCCGGCATAGTCGCCGATGGAGGCCACGTCGGCAAAAACCTCCCGCAGGCCGGTGTCCAGGAACCACTGATAGGATTTCTTCTGGATCTCCAGCAGGTTGGGCATCGCCATGACCTCTTCGTGTCTGGCAAAGTTCTTGCGCAGGGTCTTGCCATAATACTTGTCCTTGGCCATCTTCAATACTCACGCCTTTCTTTTCGCATTTTCTCCGTGCTTTTCCTTGGGAACCGCTCTCCCGGGATTTTGACACGCTCGGCCCGGTTGTTTGTTTTCGCCCGGGCCCACTTGTAATTTCGGGGGAAAGCTGGTATCATAACAGTAGATTTGAAATGGGGTATCAGGCCCCATTTTCTCAATATAGCGTCTTATTGTACCACAGGCGCGGCCCCTTTGTCAACATAAAACCCCGCCGGGAGCCCGATTTTTTCGGATTCCCGGCGGGATTTTTCGCAGGAGCCGTATTTTTATGCTGCGCAAGGGATTTTTCGAAATTGCGGGCATTTCCCGCGCGATCCGCCGGACGGAGCCGCGGACGGTCCGCAAATGCGTAGCCTTGCAGCGCGCCGGAAAGCTCCATCCCCGGGTGTCTGGCCCGGGGCCGTTTTTTTGACCGGAGAATGCCGGAAAATTTGGGAAATATTTTGGCATTTTATGCCGTTACGTCATTGCATTAAAGTCCAAAAGCTGGTATAATATGTAAGTCGCGCTGAACTTTTATGCAGCGGCGGACAATATATTTTATAGGAGGAACGAGATGACAGCTATCAAACGGTGCTGCGCACTGGCTCTGGCGGTTCTGATGATCCTGACCGCCCTGCCGGTGACGGCATTCGCCCAGGCAGCTGAGCAGGAGGTCAACGCCTCCCTGCAGGAAACCACGGTCAGCGGTATCGCCAACGATATCGCCCGCCAGGTCCTGCGCAGCGGCCAGAAAAACGGCGAAAAAATCCAGATGGAGAACACCGCCAAGCTCGACGACAACGACGAGGTCGAGATCATCGTGGTGGTCAACGACTCCGTGGCCGACCCGGATTCCCGGGCCCAGGTCAACGCCCTGCTGCGCACGCAGAAGAGCGCCCTGGCCCAGATCAATCGGGCCATTGACGCGCGGGTGGAGCCCCAGCGGCAGTATACCACCCTGCTCAACGGCTTTTCCGCCACAGTGACCTATGGCCAGTACAAGGCCATCCGGAAGCTGGACTGCGTCCAGTCCGCCTTCATTTCCCCCACGTTTGAGCTGCTGCCCGACACCGCCAACAGCAACCGGATGATCGGCGGCGGTATCTATAATACCACGGGCTTCACCGGCGAGGGGATGCTGGTGGCCATTCTGGATACCGGCGTGGACATGAGCCACGAAATCTTCAGGACCGCCCCCAAGAGCCCCTCCCTGACCCGGGAGAAGCTCCAGTCCATGCTGGAGCAGTACGACTTCCAGGTGGAGCAGATCATCTCCGGCATCAGCGTGTCCGACCTGTATTACAGCGCCAAGCTCCCCTTCCAGTTTGACTACGGCGACAGGGACAAGGACGGCATGCCCGGCGATAAGGGCAGCCACGGCACCCACGTTGCCTCCACCGCCGCCGGTAATGTGGGCGTCAACGATGCCGTCATGGGCGTGGCTCCCCAGGCCCAGATCATCAACATGAACGTGTTCAAGTCCACCGGCGGCGCGTCCTATGCGGACATTCTGGCCGCCCTGGAGGACTGCATCCTGCTGGGCGTGGACGTGGCCAACCTGAGCCTGGGCTCCGACTGCGGCTACATCGACTATGACAGCGAGGACGCCTTCACCAAGAGCCTGCTGGACGTGTTCGAGCGCACCGGCGAGAGCGGCGTGTCCCTGGCTGTGGCCGCAGGCAACGCCTATAACGCCGCCTATGGCGACGCCTTCGGCGGCAAGGCCCTGGCCTCCAACCCCGATTACGGCCTGGTCAGCGAGCCCTCCACCTATGGCGAGTCCCTGTCCGTGGCCGCCGTGTCCAACGGCATGGTCAAGGGCCCCTATGTCACCGTGGGCGGCAAGGACCTGGCCTATCAGGACAGCGCCACCATCAGCGAGGACGAGAACGCCAAGCCCTTCCGCAGCCTGTCCGCCCGGGGCTCCATCGAGTATGTGGTGGTTCCCAACTACGGCGCGGAGGAGGACTATGCGGGCCTGGACCTGACCGGCAAGATCGCCCTGGTGCAGCGGGGCGGCGGCATGTACTATGAGCAGAAGGAGCGCAATGCCGCCAACGCCGGCGCCATCGGCATGCTGGTGTACAACAACGTGCCCGGCATGCTGTACATGTCCATCACCGACTGGAAGATCCCCTGCGCGTTTATCTCCCAGGCCGCCGGTGAATACATGAAGCAGCAGGAGACCAAGACTCTGTCCGTGGCCTCCGCCGACGCCCTGGTGGAATCCCCCACCTATGGCATGGCCGACTTCTCCAGCTGGGGCGCTACCCCCGAGCTGACCCTGAAGCCGGAGATCACCGCCCCCGGCGCGGGCATCTATGCCGCCGTGCCCGGCGGTTATGAAAGCATGGACGGCACCTCCATGGCCTCCCCCCACGCGGCCGGCGGCATGGCCATCGTCCAGCAGGCCCTGAAGGCCCGGGACAACAGCATGACCGGCGCCCAGCGCAAGCACATGACCGACACCCTGCTCATGAGCACCGCCCATGTGATCTATGACGACAACGGCGTGCCCTATTCCCCCCGGAAGCAGGGCGCTGGCCTGATGAGCATCAACGACGCCGTGAATACCCGGGGTTATCTGTCCGTGGAGGGCATGGAGCGTCCCAAGCTGGAGCTGAAGGACGATCCCGCCATGAAGGGCGTGTACACCATGAACTTCACCGTCCACAACACCGGCAGCGACACCCTGTATTACGACGTGACCCCCCTGGTGCTGACCGATACCACCGAGGCCTATGTCAACGGCAGCGGGCAGGAGTTCTCCACCATCAGCGGAAGCTCCCGGCTGCTGCCCCACACCTTCACCACCAACTGCGAGAATAACCGGGTGGCCGTGGCTCCCGGCAAGACCGCCGATGTCACCGTCACCGTCACCGTTACCGACGAGGGCCGGAAGATGCTGGCCCAGTTCCCCAACGGCAGCTATGTGGAGGGCTTCGTGACCCTGACCCAGGTGGCCGCCGACGGCAGCGCCCTGACCGATCCCATTGACCTGGGCCTGCCGTTCCTGGCCTTCTACGGCGACTGGACCAAGGCTCCCATCATGGATTCCACCGATTACTGGGAGACGCTGGACGGCTCCGCCAGCCAGGCCCAGGCGTACATGAACACCGCCTTCTCCTCCTCCAGCGAGAACACGGTGGACACCTACCTGGGCGACAACAACTACACCAGCGTGCCGTATCTGGCGGACCGCAACGCCATCTCTCCCAACAACGATGACTTCATGGACAGCCTCACCGGTATCTACACCGGCCTGCTGCGCAACACCAAGAGCCTGAAGTATACCATCACTGGCGCCAACGGCCAGGTGTACTACAGCAAGGACTGCGAGTATGTGGGCAAGTCCATCTACAGCTACGACTATTACCGCATTGTGCCCGCCGGTGTGGACGCCGAATATGACGGCATCGAGCCCTGGTACGGCACCGATTCCCACAACGCCAAGCTGCCCAACAACACCAAGGCCACCGTGACCATCGAGGCCACCCTGCCCTATGGCGACGGCGTGGGGACCAACCAGAAGCACTCCTGGTCCTTCCCCATCACCATCGACACCGAGGAGCCTCATGCCGACAACCTGAAGGTCACCGAGTCCGAGGGCCGGTACTATCTGAGCCTGGACGTGTCCGATAACCAGTATGTGGCGGCCGTGGTGTTCTACAACATCAAGAACAGCGAGATGCTCTATGGTATGCAGGGCTTCGGCGAGGACAAGCCCGGCGTCACCAGCCACATCAAGGAGTATGACATCACCGGCTTCGGCGAGACCTTCGGCATGATCGTCCATGACTACGCCGGCAACTCCAAGGTGTATACCGTCCGCGCTCCCGGCAACCCCGACGATCACGGCACCATCACCCCCACCAACATCCTCTGGACCGAGAACTTCAACGAGAAGTGGCTCCCCGACGACTGGAGCGTCCAGAGCAAGGGCGGCTCTCTGAACACCTGGTACCGCGACGAGGACTACATGGCCGCCGTGGATCATGACGACGACAACCAGCAGGACGAGTGGCTGATCTCCCGCACCACCGATATCAGCGGCGTGGATACCGAGGTCCACATGGTCTTCGATTTCTACACCACCTATTGGTACACCGTGGAGTATAAGCACTGCAACCTGCAGGTCATGGCCTCCGGCGACGGCGGCGAGAACTGGCAGGAGATCTGGAACCTGCAGCGGGATTCCGGCCTGTTCACCGCCTGGACCAAGACCCAGGCCAAGGTGACCATCCCCGAGAGCCTGCAAAACAGCAAGGACCTGCGCTTCGCCTTTGTCTACACCGGTAAGGGCGGCTCCAACCTGTCCCTGGACAACGTCCAGCTGTACGCCGAGGAGCGGGACAACTATGTGTCCGTCACCGCCGCCGCCGGTGAGGGCGGCACCATCACCCCCGCCGGTCAGACCCTGGTGAAGAAGGGTACCAGCAAGACCTTCGACATCGCCCCCGCCCAGGGCTATGAGATCGTCAACGTCAGCGTGGACGGTACCGACCTCGGCCCCATCAGCTACTACACCTTCCAGCGGGTGGGCGTGGACCACACCATCTCTGCCACCTTCCAGAAGGCCCAGCCGTCCGGCGACGTGGCGCTGTTCGACAACGACTTTGAATCTGTGACCGGTGAGAGCTTCCCCTTCCACGGCTGGAGCCTGAAGGGTGTCAACACCAACGGCTACACCTGGAAGCAGCAGACCTACTGGAACTGGAAGGATGTCAACGACACCAAGCACGCCTATATCTCCGATGACTGGAACGGCGGCGCGCAGGACGAGTATCTGATCTCCCCGGCGGTGAATCTGACCGGCAAGGAAGCAACCCTGTCCTTCGACTATGGCTACGGCTACTACGGAGCACAGAACAAGACCTACACAGCCACCGTGGAGGTATCCACTGACGGCGGCCAGACCTGGACCGCTCTGTGGAACTTCTTCGACAGCTACAATGGCGAGAAGTCCGGCGTTGTTTCCGGACGCAAGGAGCTGGCTATCCCGGCCCAGTATGCAGTGGACGGCGTTCAGTTCGCCTTCCATTATGTGAATCCCACTCACGAAACCGGTCCTCTGGCCGTGGACAACGTCAAGCTCACCGCCCCCGGCGGCAGCAGCGACACCGTCACCCTGACCACCACCGCCAATGAGGGCGGTACCGTGGCCCCCGCCGGTCAGACCGGCTACGCCCCCGGCGCAAGCGTCGAGATCACCTTCACCCCGGACCCCGGCTATCAGCTGGCCTCCGTGAAGGTCAACGGCCGCACCGTGGACGTGACGGACGGCGCCTACACCCTGGTCATGGACCAGAGCTATGCCGTGTCCGCCACCTTCGAGAAGATTCCCGACGTCCCCGTGGTGATGTTCCAGAACGACTTCGAGGACGTGGCCGGCGACAGCTTCCCCTTCCACGGTTGGACCGTGAAGGTGCAGGATACCAGCAGCACATGGAAGCAGTATACCTATTACAACTGGAAGAACGAGGGCAATGATTCCAAGCACGCTTACATCAGCAACGACTGGAAGGGTGCACAGGATGAGTACCTGATCTCCCCGGCTGTGGACCTGTCCGGTACCCGTGACGGCGTGCTGACCTTCGACTTCGCCTACGGCGAGTACGGCATCAAGAACAAGACCTTCACCGCTACGGTGGAAGCTTCTACCGACGGCGGAAAGACGTGGAACGCTATCTGGAACTTCCAGGACAGCTATACCGGCCAGCAGGCCAGCAACTACATCATTTCCGGCAGCGCAGAGGTTCCCGTGCCCGCCGAGTACAATGTGGACGGCGTCCAGTTTGCCTTCCGCTATGTCCATCCCAATGAGGACACTACCGGCCAGCTGGCCATCGACAACGTGAAGCTGATGGCGGTGGAGGACGGCCCCGTGGCCCAGAAGTACACCATCACCGCCACCGCCGGTGAGGGCGGCTCCATCACCCCCGCCGGTGAGGTGTCCGTGAAGGAGGGCGCGTCCCAGACCTTCGCCATCGCCGCCCAGGAGGGCTACGCCATTGCCGACGTGCTGGTGGATGGCCAGAGCGTGGGCGCGGTGGACAGCTACACCTTTGAGAATGTCACCGCCAACCACACCATTGCCGCCGTGTTCACCAGGACGGCCTCCGACGTGCAGTTCGACAACGACTTCGAGTCCGAGAGCTTCCCCGGCCACGGCTGGACCGTGAAGGGCGCCCGTACCGACAGCCCCTATACCTGGTACAAGGGCACCAATACCAAGCTCAATTCCACCAAGCAGGCCCGCATCGACATGGATTACTATGAAGATACCTGGGGCGACTGGAGCGTGGGCGGCATCCGCAAGCCTCTGCTGCCTATGGCAGGCGGCAGCGATAAGCTGCAGGATGAGTATCTCATCTCCCCGGTGGTGAACCTCACCGGCAAGACGCCTACGCTGAGCTTCGATTACCTGCTGTTCAAGTCCGTCATCGGCAACTACTGCTCCGTGACCGTGGAGGCCAGCACCGACGGCGGCCAGACCTGGACCGCCATCTGGACCGCAGCCGATCTGGAGCCGGTAAGCGGTTATTGGTTCATGGGCACGGCCAACGTTGCCGTTCCCGCCGCCTTCTGCACGGACAATGCCCAGTTCGCCTTCCACTTCTATAAGAAGGCCAACCAGGGCTATGACGATACCGACGCCATGTTCGCCATCGACAACGTGACCATGACCTACGGCGTCACCGATCCCTGCGCCGATGGTCATACCCTCACCGCCGTGGCGGAGGTCCCCGCCACCTGCGAGGAGACCGGCGTCAAGGCCCACTGGGTGTGCTCCGTCTGCGGCAAGCTGTTCAGTGACGCCGATGGCAAGAACGAGACCACCCTGGAGGCCCTGACCATCGGCGCTCCGGGCCACGACTATGGCGAGGCCGCCTGGACCTGGACCGGCTACGAGTCCGCCAAGGCTACCTTCACCTGCAGCCGTGACGCCAGCCATGTGGAGGAGGTCACCGCCGCTGTTACCAGCGAGATCACCACCCCCGCTTCCTGCGAGAGCACCGGCGTCCGGACCTATACCGCCACGGTGACCTTCCAGGGCAAGAACTATACCGACACCTGCACCGAGACCCTGCCCGCGCTGGGCCACAAGACTCAGCTGGTGGGCGCTAAGACCGCCACCTGCACGGAAGATGGCTACACCGGCGACGAAGTCTGCACCGTGTGCCAGGAGGTCGTGAAGAAGGGCGAGGTTATCCCCGCTCTGGGCCACAAGACCCAGCTGGTAGGCGCTAAGGAAGCCACCTGCACCCAGGACGGCTATACCGGCGACGAGGTCTGCACCGTCTGCGGCGAGACTGTCAAGAAGGGCGAGGTCATCCCCGCTCTGGGCCACAAGACTCAGCTGGTGGGCGCTAAGGCCGCCACCTGCACCGAGGACGGCTACACCGGCGACGAAGTCTGCACCGTGTGCCAGGAGGTCGTGAAGAAGGGCGAGGTCATCCCCGCTACCGGCCACAAGACCCAGCTGGTGGGCGCTAAGACCGCTACTTGCACCGGGGACGGCTACACCGGCGACGAGGTCTGCACCGTGTGCCAGGAGACCGTGAAGAAGGGCGAGGTCATCCCCGCTACCGGCCACGATTACAAGGACGGCAAGTGCGCCAACTGCGGCGAGACCGATCCCAACTACAAGCCCGCTGAGCCCGAGAATCCCGGCGTCAAGACCGGCGATGAGGCTCACACCGCTCTGTGGCTGGCTGCGGCCTCCGTATCCCTGCTGGCTGCCGCTGCCCTGCTGCTGGGCAAGAAAAAGCACCTGAGCTGACCCCAAAAATCAGACAATAGCAATAGCTCCGGGATGCTATTGCGTCCCGGGGCTATTGCATAGAACCTTTGATTCTCTGCGCTCCATAAAAAATCCGCAAGGCACAGCCCTGCGGATTTTTTTACTTGATTCGGTTACAGATACTTGCGCATGCCCTCGGTGGCCACGGAAGCGTCGGCGGTGAGGGTCACGGTGAACTTCACGGTGTTGGCGTCGCTGAACTTGTCCAGCCAGTGCAGGAACTTTTCCACGGCGGCGAAGTCCTCGCTATGTACGATCTTGCAGAGGTTATCCACATAGACGTGGGAAATATCGTAATTGCCCGCATACAGACCGCTGATGAAGCCCCGCAGGCACTCAAAAGAATCCAAGTGGTATTCACCGGCGTTGACCAGGCGCACAGAGGACTTGATGTCGTAGGTCATGTCCGCGCCGGGCTCGATGCAGACGACACAGCCGCCTTCTTCGGCCACGGAGGCATGAACCAGCTCGATGAGCTGCTTGGTCTTGCCGGCGCCGTTGTCGCCCATAATCAATCTAACCATAAGAGATCACTCCTTTTGCATATATGTATACCATACCATAACTTGACGGAAATGGCAATGGGAAAATATACGGTTTTTTACCGGCCCAGTTTTTCCCGCAGGGCCTGGCCCATGTCCTCATAGCCGGGCTTGCCCAGCAGGGCGAACATATTCTTCTTATACGCCTCCACCCCCGGCTGGTCGAAGGGGTTCACGTCCAGCAGATAGCCCGACAGGCCGCAGGCATATTCAAAGAAATAGATCAGCTGGCCCAGGGTGTCCGCGTTCAGGGCCCCGCAGCGCAGGATGATGTTGGGCACGCCGCCCTCCTCGTGGGCCAGCAGGGTGCCGTCCATGGCCTGGGTGCGGATAAAGTCCATGGTCCTGCCCGCCAGGAAGTTCAGCCCGTCGCCGTCGGCGGCGTCAAAGGGCACCGTGCTCTCCTGCTCCTCCGGGTCGAAGCGCACCACCGTTTCAAACAGGTGCCGCTCGCCCTGCTGGATATACTGGCCCATGGAGTGCAGGTCCGCCGTGAACTCCACGCTGGCCGGGAACAGGCCCTTGTTCTCCTTGCCCTCGGACTCGCCGTACAGCTGCTTCCACCACTCGGACATGAACCGGAAGGACGGCTCATAGGAGGCCAGGATCTCGATCTTCTTCCCGGCGCGGTAGAGCTGGTACCGGGCCCCGGCGTACTGCCAGGCGGGATTCTGCTCCATATCTCCGGCGGTGCAGACCTCCTGCATCCGGGCGGCCCCCTGCATCAGGGCCCGGATGTCGATGCCCGCCACGGCGATGGGCAGCAGGCCCACGGCGGTGAGGACGCTGTAGCGCCCGCCGATGTCGTCAGGCACCACGAAGGTCTCGTACCCGGCCTGATCGGCCAGGGACTTCAGGGCTCCCTTCTGCCGGTCGGTGGTGGCGTAAATGCGCCGGGCCGCGCCGTCGGGGCCGTATTTCTTTTCCAGCAGCTCCCGGAAGAACCGGAAGGCCACGGCAGGCTCCGTGGTGGTGCCGGACTTGGAGATGACATTCACGGAGAAGTCCACCCCCTCCAGCAGCTCCATGGTCTCCCGCAGCTGCCGGTCGGACAGGCCGTTGCCCACAAAATAGATGTTGGGGGTGTCCTTGCGCCTGAGGTTATAGTTGGGGGAGCACAGGCACTCGATGACGCCCCTTGCCCCCAGATAGGAGCCGCCGATGCCGATGACCACCAGGGCCCGGGAATCGCTCTGAATGCGCCGGGCCGCCGCCTGGATGCGGTCGAACTCCTGCCGGTCATACTCCTGGGGCAGGCGCACCCAGCCGGTGAAGTTGCCTCCGGCGCCGTCGTTCTTCTGCAAGTGGTTGTGGGCGATGCGCAGGCGGGGCGCCAGCGCCGCCTCATAGGGCAGGGCGATAAATCGCCGCATATGGGTCAGGTCCACCTGGATCATAGGGATTACCTCCTGTGTAAATCGGATTTTTCATCACACCGTATCTTACCGCGTTTTCCCGGAAAATACAAGGGGATTCCCGTCGAAACGGTGAAAATCCTATCCGATCACATGGTCCGCAGCTCTGCCCGGGGCGCGGTCAGGTCCCAGCCGCGCCCATCCCGCAGCAGCAGCTCCGCCGGACCGCCGGGGATGTGCTCCGGGGCCCGGTCCACCCGGGCGTCCACCATCAGGAGCCGGGACAGCGGCGTGCTTCTCAGCCAGTCCGGCATGGGCGGGCGGTCCCGCAGCAGCAGCGGCAGCCGGAACAGCTGATCGTCGTTGCCACTGAACATCCTATAGCCGGTCGTATCAATAAGATACCGCTGCGCGCCGAAGCGGATAGCCGCCGGACTGTTGGCCCGCGCCCATTCTCCGCACTCCCTCCGGGAGGACGCCATCAGCAGGCTGAGACTGCCGTAATACGCATCCCGGGTAAAGCCGAAGGCATACCACTCCCGCCCGTCCGGCAGGCACAGAACGCTGCCCAGGGGCCGGACCTCCCGGATATTGCCGCTCTGCCAGGCCAGGATCTCCGGGGTCAGATATCGAAGAATATTTTGCATTATGATTACCCTCCTGAGTTTATCCTGAGTTTATATTTTATTGTATCGTTGTTTCCTCTGTGCCGCAATAGCATTCCTGTTCAGTTTCCGCCAAGGATCACCCGCAGAAGCACATGGTCCGGGCCAGGCGCAGGAACATCTCCCCGAAGGTGAGCTTTTCCACGGTCTCCGCCGCCCGGATGGGTACCTCCAGCAGCGTTTCGCCGTTCTGGGTGACGGTCAGGGTCCCCAGAATGTCCCCCTGACGCACCGGGGCCGCCGCCGACTCCGGCAGGGTCACCGTCTGCTCCAGCCCCTGGAGCCGGGCCTTTTCCGCCAGCAGCAGGCCCTCCGCCGGGTCCACCATAGACTGCACCGCACTCCGGATCCCCAAGGTCACCGGCACCGGCGGCAGCGGCTCCTCCGGGGCGGCATGGACCAGGCCATAGGTGGAGAACCCATAGTTGAGCAGGGTCTTGGCGTCCTCGAACCGCTGCTGGCCGGTGGGGGATTTCAGCACCACGGCGATCAGCTCCATGCCCTCCCGCTCCGCCGTGGCGGAAATGCAGTATCTGGCGGAGTCCGTGGACCCGGTTTTCAGCCCCGTGGCCCCCTCATAAAAGCGGATGAGCTTGTTGGTGTTGGACAGCTGGAACTGTCCGTCCCGCAGGGTGTCCATCCAGATGGTGGTAAAGCGCCGGATGTCCGGGTGGTTCACGATCAGCTCCCGGGACATCACGGCGATGTCCCATGCGCTGGTGACGTGGCCCTCCGCCGGAAGGCCCGTGCAGTTGACGAAATGGGTGTCCTGCATCCCCAGCTCCCGGGCCCGGTTGTTCATCTGCTCCACAAACAGCTCCGTGACCCCCGCCGTTTTTTCCGCCAGGGCCACGGCGGCGTCGTTGCCGCTGGACACGCACACCCCCTTCAGCAGGTCCTCCACGGTGATCTGCTCCCCGGGGGACAGAAAGATCTGGCTGCCGCCCATGGAGGCGGCATAGTCGCTGACGGTGACCACGTCGTCATAGGCCAGGGTCCCCCGGTCGATGGCCTCCATCACCAGCAGCAGGGTCATGACCTTGGTGACGCTGGCCGGTTCCAGGGCCTGGTGCTCGTTTTTGGCGTAGAGCACCTGTCCCGTCTCCTTCTCCATCAGCAGCGCCGCCTCCGCCTGCACCGGCAGCTCCACCCCCCAGGCCGGACACAGCGTCAGCAGCAGCACCAGCACCGGCAGTGTCCCCAGCAGCTTTTTCATGGCAAACCCCTCCCCGTTTTTTCTTCACCGTATGCGCCCGGGGGCAAAAAAAGAACGCCCCCGGCAGGGCGTTCTCTTTTTCAGGTTCAGGCGTTGAGGATGCTCATAAACTCCTCGCCGGTGATGGTCTCCTTTTCGTGCAGGAACCTGGCCAGCTCATCCAGCTTCTGGCGGTCGTCCTGCAAAATTTTCACAGCCTTCTGGTGCTGCCGCTCCACCAGGTCCACCACCAGCTGATCGATCTTGGCCTGGGTCTCCGGTGAGCAGGCCAGGGACGCATCCCCGCCCAGATACTGGTTGGTAACGGTCTCCAGTGCCACCATGCCGAATTCGTCGCTCATGCCGTACCGGGTCAGCATGGCACGGGCCAGCTTGGTGGCCTGTTCGATGTCGTTGGACGCGCCGGTGGTGACGGAGCCGAACACCACCTCCTCGGCGGCACGGCCGCCGGTAAACGTGGCGATCTTGTTTTCAATCTCCTCCCGGCTCATCAGATAGTGGTTGCCCTCCTCCACCTGCATGGTATAGCCCAGGGCGCCGGAGGTCCGGGGGATGATGGTGATCTTCTGCACCGGGGCGGAGTGGGTCTGGCGGGCCGCCACCAGGGCGTGGCCGATCTCGTGATAGGACACGATCCACTTCTCCCGGTCGGTGAGGATGGCGTTCTTCTTCTGATATCCGGCGATGACGGTCTCGATGCTCTCCTCCAGGTCGGCCTGGGTCACCAGCTTCCGGCCGTCCCGCACCGCCCGCAGGGCGGCCTCGTTGACGATGTTGGCCAGCTCCGCGCCGGACGCGCCGGAGGCCATCCGGGCCACGGTGGAAAAGTCCACGTTCTCCGCCAGCTTGATCTTCCGGGCGTGGACCTTCAGAATCTCCTCCCGGCCCTTCAGGTCCGGCAGCTCCACCGGCACCCGGCGGTCAAACCGGCCGGGACGGGTCAGCGCGGGGTCCAGGGACTCCGGGCGGTTGGTGGCCGCCAGGATGATCACGCCGGAGTTATCGTCGAAGCCGTCCATCTCCGTCAGCAGCTGGTTCAGGGTCTGCTCCCGCTCATCGTTGCCGCCGTACTGGCCGCCGCTGCGCTTCTGGCCGATGGCGTCGATCTCGTCGATGAACACGATGCAGGGGGCCTTCTCCTTGGCTTGGCTGAACAGGTCCCGGACCTTGGACGCGCCCATGCCCACGAACATCTCCACAAACTCCGAGCCGGAGATGGAGAAGAAGGGCACCTGAGACTCGCCTGCCACGGCCTTGGCCAGCATGGTCTTGCCGGTTCCCGGAGGGCCCACCAGCAGGATGCCCTTGGGCATGGATGCGCCGATCTCCTGATACTTGCCGGGGTCATGGAGATAGTTCACGATCTCCTGCAGGTTCTCCTTGGCCTCATCCTCACCGGCCACGTCGGAGAAGTGGATGCCCTGGGTGGACTGCACATAGATCTTGGCGTTGGATTTTCTTGCGCCGAACATCATGGAGCCGGGGCCTCCGGCCCGGTCCGTCAGCTTCTTGGTCATCAGCTGGCCGATGGCGATGAAGATGATGATGGGCAGGATCCACGTCAGCACAAAGCTCAGCAGAGGCGAGGTCTGCTCTACAATGTCCCGGGTGAACTCCGCTCCGGCGTCATACAGCCGCTGGGTCAGGTCCGGGTCGTTCATGGGCCCGGTTTTATAGACCTTGCTGCCGTCCTTGTTGGTGAAGATGATCTGGTTGTCCTCCACCTCCACCTGGCCGATCTCCTTGTTTTCGGTCATGGTCATGAAGGTGCCGTAGTCCACCTCCTGCACCGCGTGCCGGGCCACCAGGGGCACCAGCAGAAAGTTGATCAGCAGCAGCACCACCAGGGCGACGCCGTAATAATAGATCAACGGTTTTTTCGGGGGCTTTACTTCTTTCATATGCCGTCCTCCTGCGTCAGCCGGGTCCGAATCCCCGGAATTTTGGGATATGATACCACGCCGTCCCGCGAAAATCAACAGGATTTTGTGAACAAACCGGGGGTTTTTCGAGGAAAAGAGGACGGGGCGCTGTCCCGTCCTCTTTTGGCACTCAGAAGGTCTTGTTCACATAGTCGTTGTACTTCTTCACGTCCATCTGGCCCTGATAGGTGTTCTGGAACCGCTTCACCGTCAGGCTGTTGAACTGGACGATCTGGCGGTATTTCAGGAAGCCCACCACCAGGGGCAGACCGCCGGACAGATAGCTGATGGGGGCCTGCCGCCACACGCCGTAGCCAAAGGCCGCCACCACCACCAGGGAGATGATGACCCCGGCGATCTCCTTTTTGGGGTGGAGCTTGTGCACCACGTCCGCCTGCACCACACCCAGGTCGATCATGGTCTTGGCGAAGCGCTTCTGCACCGTGAACAGGCTGACGGCATTGAGCACGCAGGGGGCCACCACGAAAAACGCAAACAGCGCAATGATGGCCTGGAAAATGAAAATCATCAATCCTTCGTTATCCAAAAATCTATCCTCCTATTATTATAATTAGTCCACAAATTTCACGGTCACGTCCTCCCGGGCGCTGGCATACAGCATGGTCAGGTAGATCACGTCGAAATCCACGATATCCCCCACCTGCGGGCAGGGGTCGCAGTCCTCCACGTCCAGGATGCAGTGGTCCGACGAGCCGCCCACCACCGTCATACCCGGCGTCCGGGGATGCAGCATCATGATATCCCCCACGTCGGCCCGGCCGATGCCGGCAATGGCCCGGCGGCGGATGCCCCGGTCCTCATAGGTGGGCCGGTTGCAGAAGCAGTCCACCATAATGGGTCCCACCGGGTGTGTGGGCTTGTTCTTCACCTCCACGATCTGGGCCCGCAGGGTCATGCAGTCCATCCGCAGATAGTCCATGTCGTGAATGCCCCAGTCCACCTGTAAATCCTTGGCCACTAAGATGCCCTCGCCGATGCGCAGGTGGTTGATGCCCTCCGGCATGGTGCCCCAGTGGACCAGGGTGAAGGAGCTGGTGGCCCCGCCGGACACGATCTCCAGCTTCCGGCCGATGGTGTCCTCCACCCGCCGGGCGATATGTACCAGCTGGCCCAGATTCTCCGGCGTGGGCTGGATGGAGCCGTAGCACCCCAGGTTCACGCCTACGCCTGCCAGCTCCACATGGGGCAGGTCCCGCTCCACATGGACGCACACGTCCAGCATCTCGTCCTGGTCCCAGAAGCCCTCCCGCAGGTCCCCCAGGTCCGCCATGATCACGGCCTTGTGGACAGCTCCCTGCCGGGCGCAGGCCTCCTCCAGGGCGTCCAGCGTGGCCCGCTCGCTCTCCAGAGAATAGTCGCACCACCGGGCCACATCCTCCAGCTCGCTTTCCATGGGGATCCGCAGCAGCATATACGGCCCCGGCACCCCGGCCCGGCGGCAGCGGACGATCTGCTCCAGGCGGCTGCTGGCCAGCTGGGTGGCCCCGCAGTCCCGGAACATACGGCCCACCTCCGGCAGGCCGCTGCACCCCTTGATGACGCCGCACACCTGGATGCCCCGGGCGGTGCAGCGGGAGATGACCTCCTCCATATTGTGCCGCAGGCGGCTGCGGCTGATTTCCAGACAGGGATATTGCCGGTTCATATGCGAAAGCCTCGATTCTGGCAGATACATAATATATGAATTATAGCATACTCTTTCCCATCTGGCTACCAATTTTCCACATTTTCCAGCTTGTCAAAAAAGATTTTTTTGACAAGCTGAGTGCGGTCAGAAATAGATGGTCACGTCCGGGTGCTGCTGCAGCTCCCAGCGCAGGTCCTCCAGAAACAGGGCCGCCTCCCGGGGCAGCTCCACCGCCCGGGGGGCGATGAGATAGCTGATACGGTCCGGCGGCGGGGCGGTGAAGCGGCATATCTTGGCCCGGCCCGCCCGGCGCATGTGCTCGGCGGCAATGGCCGGGGCCGCCGCCCACACCCGGCGGGTGGGGGGCCACGCATCCGCCAGCTGCATGGTGTCGGTGTTCAGCAGGGGCCGGGCATCGGACCCGAACCAATAGTCGTTCCACACCTGCACCTCCCGCCGCTGGGACACGTTGATCTCCTGGGACATATCCAGGTCGTGGGGGTTCACCAGCTCCGGATAGTCGCTGCCCTCGGAGCAGATCATATAGAACGACTCCCGGAACAGGGGCGTCACCTGCAGCTCCGGGTTGAAGCCCACGTCGTCCTCCACAATGGCCATGTCCAGCTCCCGGCGGGTAACGGCCTCCTGGGCCTGCTGGCTGGACAGGGTCTCCACCCGCAGAGCCACCGGCAGGTCCCGCTCCAGAAACCGCTTGTATACCGGCGGCAGCACATATTGGTTGGCGGTGTAGGCAGCGCCGATGCGAAAGTGGGTCCGGGCCTCGGCGGCGGCAATGCCGTGCATCTCGGCCATCAGCCGCTGCCACCGCTGGGCCAGGGGCAGAAACCGGGTTCCCGCCTCCGTCAGCTCCAGCCGCCGCAGGCCCTTGCCCCGGACAAACAGCGGCGTCCCCACCTCGTCCTCCAGGGTCTGGAGCCGGGCGGAAAGGGTGGGCTGGGTGATATAAAGCGCCTGGGCGGCGGCGGTCATGGACCCGCTGCGCAGCACCGTCAGAAAGGTTTCGATCTCCATATCCGTCATGTCGGAGCCCTCCTGGAATTATAGATTGCGACCTATATTATAAGGGAAAAGAACCGATTTTACAAATCCCTTTTTTCGTGTTATCTTATCACTCGCCCGAAGGGGAACCGCACCGGACGCGGCGCGGGAACAGCAGAAAGGAGTGTTCTCAAATGACTAAGACGAATCGCACCGGTATGGTAGTTGCAGCCGTTGTTGCTTCTGTATTGATGGCACTCACGCTGGTGAGCACGGCCACCGGCCACTTCTATGGCCTGACGGTGGTGCTGGCGTTTCTGATGCCGGTTCTGGCTTTCGTGGAGCTGGACCTGCTGTGCAAGCTGCTGTAACGCAAATTCGCTTTTCCATCCTTTTCCATTCCGCATATACCCTCCAAGTTTTTCTCTCTTACAAATGGTCCGCCGCTGCCGGGCGGCGGAACGCAAAAAACACCGCAGGGCTGCCGGGTCCTGCGTTTTTTGTGCCTTGTTAATTGTGAACAAATTGTAAACTTTAAAAATCATCTTTCCTTGTGAGTTCTAATATGGTATATTAGATGTCGAGAAAACGCGAAAACTATACCTTCCAAGGAGGTTTTTCCCATGCGCGAATATGTTCTCATGACCGACAGCTGCTGCGACCTGCCGGACCAGATGGCAAAGGACCTGCAGCTGGAGGTGCTGCCCCTGACCATGCACATGGACGGGCAGGACTATCCCAACACCCTGGATGGCGCGGCCATCAGCAACGAGGAGTTTTACCGGCGGATCCGGGCGGGCAAAATGGCCACCACCTCCGCCGTCAACGTGGGCCAGTTTGAGGACGCCATGTCCGCCATTCTGGAGCAGGGGAAGGATATCCTGTGCATCAGCTTCTCCTCGGCCCTGTCCACCACCTACCAGTCCGCCTGCATCGCGGCGGAGACCGTTCTGGCCAAGCACCCCGAGGGCCGCATCCGGGTCATCGACTCCCTGAGCGCCTCCCTGGGCCAGGGCCTGCTGATGTACCTGACCGCCCACAAGAAGCTGGAGGAGAACCTGACCCTGGACCAGCTGGGGGACTGGGTGGAGGAAAACAAGCTCCACGTCTGCCACTGGTTCACGGTGGACGACCTGAACTATCTGAAAAAGGGCGGTCGCGTGTCCGCCGCCACGGCGCTGGTGGGCACCATGCTGTCCATCAAGCCCATCATGCACACCTCCGACGAGGGTAAGCTGACGGTGGTGGGCAAGGCCCGGGGCCGCAAGAGCAGCCTGAACACCCTGGTGGACACCGTGGGCCGTCTGGGCATCAACCTGCAGGATCAGGTGATGTTCATCTGCCAGGCGGACTGCCAGGCGGAGGCGGAGACCGTGGCCGCCCAGCTCAAGCAGCGCTACGGCGTCAAAGAGGTGTATATCAACTACATCGGCCCTGTCATCGGCAGCCATACCGGCCCCAACACCATGGGCCTGTTCTTTGTGGGAACGGAGCGCTGAACATGAAGTGGCTGGAGCTGAAGATCGACGCCGCCCCCGCCGGGCTGGAGCCCGTCAGCGCACTGCTGGAGGACCTGGGCATCACCGGCCTGGTCATTGACGACGAGGGGGATTTCCAGGACTTTCTGGAGCACAACCACGCCTATTGGGACTATGTGGACGACCAGCTGATGCAGGAGAAAAAGGGCCTGTGCCGCATCACCTTCTATCTGGAGGACAGTCCCGACGGGTACAACACCCTGGCTCAGGTCCGCATGGCCCTGTCCCGGGTGAAGCAGGAGCACCCCGAATACGGCCGGCTGCTGCTGACCATGGAGAACATGGAGGACGCCGACTGGGAGAACAACTGGAAGCAGTTTTACAAGCCCATGGAGATCGGCGACCGGCTGATCGTCATCCCGGAGTGGGAGAGCACCGGCGTGCCGGAGGACCGGGTGGCCCTGCGGCTGAATCCGGGCCTCACCTTCGGCACCGGCAGCCACGCCACCACCCGCCTGTGCCTGACGGCTCTGGAAAAGCATATCACCGGCGGCCAGACGGTGCTGGACCTGGGCTGCGGCAGCGGCATTCTGTCCATTGCCGCCCTGCTGCTGGGGGCGGACCGGGCCGTGGCCTGCGACATTGACGAAAAGTGCATGGACGTGGCCTATGAAAACGCCGCCCTCAACGGCGTGGGCCGGGACCGCTACACCGTCCGCTGGGGCGATGTGGTAACGGATCAGGCCCTGCGGCAGGAGCTGGGCGGCCCCTATGACGTGGTGGTGGCCAACATCGTGGCCGACGTCATCAAGGCCCTGGCCTCCACGGTGCGGCCCCTGGTGAAGGAGGGGGGCATCTTCCTGTGCTCCGGCATCATCGACGACCGGGCGGAGGAGGTGGCCCAGTGCCTGCGGGATAACGGCTGGACCATTGCCGAGGCCCGCAGCAGCGAGGGCTGGTTCTCCTATCTGTGCCGATAAAATCAAAACCTCCGGCAATGCCGGAGGTTTTGATTTATGGCGCGCAGGAGTCCTGATCCAGGCCGCTGCGGTATTCGTTGGGGGACACGCCGATGACGTCCCGGAAGGCCCGGGCGAATTTGCTGGCGTTGTCATAGCCGAACTGCCCGGCGATGTCCAGCACCGTCCGGTCCGTGGACCGCAGCAGCTCCGCCGCGCCGTGCATCTTCTGCAGACGCAGCCAGGCGGCGGGACTGCTGCCATAGACCCCCCGGAAGCTGGCCTGGATCTGGGCGGCGGAGGCCCCGAAATGCCGGGACAGCTCCTGCACCGTCACCTTGCTTTCGGTGTTGGCCAGCAGATAGTCCGCCGTCTTTCTGGCCAGGGACACCTGTCCCCGGGAAAGGCCCGGCGCAGCCGCCTGGGGCTGGGCGGGCACCTCTAAGGCGCTGAGAAACAGCAGCAGCTCCAGGATCTTCACCTTCAGATACCCCCGGCGCAGGTCCTCCGGCACCTGATACAGCTCCGAAAACACGTGCTCCACCCGCCGGGAGGACCGGGCGGCAAAATACCCCCCGGCGGCGCAGAATTTTTCCGCCAGGGCGGCGGGCTGCACCTCCACGTCCTCCAGAAAGCAGGACAGACACCGGGGCGCCCGCCGGGGATCCACGGTAACGGTAACGCCGTGGTAGTGCCCGGTGGGAAAGGCGGCCAGGGTGGGCAGCACGTCCTGCCGGGCCACGGACAGGTCCCCCGGGGCCAGATAGAAATACCGGCTCCCCAGGCGGTACTCCATGCGCCCCTCCCGGCAGTGGCTGATCTCCAGCACCCCCGGGGCGGCGGGGTCCATGGGACAGGACCCTGCGTGGACGTCGTGATAGCGGATGTCGATGCCGGGAAACACCGGATAAAGCGTCACCGCCGCCTGGCCCCCGTCCGGGGTCTCCCGGCGGACGGTGTGCTCCGGCAGCGGCGCGGCATCATGCAGACAGGACTCCATGGTCACTTTTTCAGGCGGCCCAACAGGCCCCGCTTTTCCAGAGGACGGGACACCACCTCCCCGGCCTGATAGCCGGTGTCGTTGATGACCCGGACCAGCTGCTCCCGGTCCAGGGGCTCCTGGGACTGGATCACGGTCTGGCCCTTGGTGTGGGAGGAGGACACCTTCTTCACCTGGAAATGGCTGCGGACGGCGTCGTTGATGTGGCTTTCGCACATGCCGCACATCATGCCGTCCACCTGGACAATGGTTTCGATCATAGCGTTATACCTCCTTGAGGAAATGGGTTGTTTTTCCTGCGGGGCTATTGCTCCGCCGACAGCAGGCGGTCCCGGAGCTGGGGCAGCCGGTCCTGGGACTGGGCCAGGATGGCGCAGACCGCCGTCTGACAGGCGTCTTCCTCCAGGCCCAGGGCCTGCTGCATCCGGCGGCACAGGGGGCCGAAGCACGCGGCGTATTCCGCGGCGGCCCGGCGGCCCTCCGGCGTCAGGAACACCGTGCCATAGCGCTCCTTTTCCACCAGGCCCGCCTGACAGAGATTCTGGAGCATGGAGTGGGCGCTGGGCTTGGACACGTTCATCCGGGCGGCGATCTCCACCGAGCGGACGCCCCTGCCCTCCCGGCACAGATCGTCCAGCACCAGCAGATATCGGATGGAGGCCGGGGTCATGGCCTGCGGGCAATTAGACATATCTAACCTCCTGGGTGAAAGGGCGGGGGAGACGCGGAGCTGCCCACGTCTCCCCCGGGGATCAGGTCACGGCTGGCTGCGGTGGCACTGGCCATGCATGGCGCAGTGGGCGCACCCCGCGCCGCAGGAGGACTTTCCCTGCTTTTTCTGGCGGATCAGACTGCGGATGATAAGGACTACAATGGCAATAAGGACCAGGGTGATGAGAATGGTGGAGAGATTGGCGCTGATCCAATGCAGCATGGAATTTCACTCCTTTTCGGAAAATGTCGTAAGATGGGTTGGAACAGATCAGACGGTGGCGTTGAGCTTGGTGGCCTCCTTATAGGGGCGCACCAGCATATAGACCATCAGGGCCAGGGCCGCCAGGGCGAAGATCAGGCCGATGACATTGACGCTGCCGGTGAACAGGCCGCCGAACTGGTTGATCATCAGGCTGATGAGATAGGCAAAGCCGCACTGATAGCCGATGGCGAACCAGGTCCACTTGCGGTTGTTCATCTCCCGCTTGATGGCGCCGATGGCGGCGAAGCAGGGAGCGCACAGCAGGTTGAACACCAGGAAGCTGAAGCCGCTGATGCCGGTGAAGGCCGCGCCGATGTTCTGATACACGGTGCCGTCGCCGCCGCCATACAGGATGCCCAGGGTGCCCACGATGTTCTCCTTGGCCACAAGGCCGGTGATGGAGGCCACGGCAGCCTGCCAGTTGCCCCAGCCCAGGGGCTTGAAGATCCAGGCGATGACGCCGCCGATGGCAGCCAGGATGGAGCTCTGGATCTCGCTCTCGTCCAGCATACGGAAGGTGCCGTCCACCCAGCCGAAGTAGGTGGTGAACCACACGAAGATGGTGGAAAGCAGGATGATGGTGCCGGCCTTCTTGATGAAGCTCCAGCCGCGCTCCCACATGCTGCGCAGGACGTTGCCCAGAGTGGGCCAGTGATAGGCGGGCAGCTCCATCACGAAGGGAGCGGGATCACCGGCGAACATCTTGGTCTTTTTCAGCATGATGCCGGAGACGATGATGGCGGCCATGCCGATGAAGTAAGCGGAGGTGGAGACCCATGCGCTGCCGCCGAAGATGGCGCCTGCGATCATGGCGATGAAGGGGACCTTGGCGCCGCAGGGGATGAAGGTGGTGGTCATAACGGTCATCCGGCGGTCGCGTTCATTTTCGATGGTACGGGAAGCCATGATACCGGGCACGCCGCAGCCCACGCCGATGAGCATGGGGATGAAGGACTTGCCGGACAGGCCGAACTTGCGGAACACGCGGTCCAGCACGAAGGCGATACGGGCCATGTAGCCGCAGGCCTCCAGGAAGGCCAGCATCAGGAACAGAACCAGCATCTGGGGCACGAAGCCCAGCACCGCGCCCACACCGGCCACGATACCGTCATTGATCAGGCCGCTGAGCCAGTCGGCGGCGCCGGCAGACTCCAGACCATTGCTGACCAGCACGGGGATACCGGGGACCCACACGCCGTAGTCGGCGGGGTCGGGGGCGTCAAATCCGTTTTCAGTGAGATACTTCACGGCGTCCACAAAGGTCATCTGCACCACGTTGTCCAGCTTGTCCGCACCCTCGGGCAGGGCGTCATAGTAGGCGGTCATGGTGTTGATGGCCAGGGTCTCCTCGTCCTCCACGTCCACGGTGGCGGTGGAGGAGCCGGGCTGGAAGCTCCGCATTTCTGCCAGCAGGGCCTGGGCGTCAAAGTCCTCGGCCTCGGGGTCGATCTCCGTGCCCAGGAAGGCGTCCACAGCCTGGATGGCGGCGGTGTAATCGTCGTTGACGGCGTTATACTCCTTGCTGCCGATGCCCAGCAGGTGCCAGCCGTCGCCGAACACGCCGTCGTTGGCCCAGTCGGTGGCGGGAGCGCCCACGGCTACCATGGCGATCCAGTAAACCAGGAACATCACCACGGCGAAGATGGGCAGGCCCAGCCAGCGGTTGGTGACCACCTTGTCGATCTTGTCGGAGGTGGACAGCTGGCCCTTGTTCTTCTGCTTGTAGCAGCTCTTGATGATCTCGGCGATGTAAACGTAGCGCTCGTTGGTGATGATGCTCTCGGCGTCGTCGTCCAGCTCCTTCTCGGCGGCCTGGATGTCCTGCTGGATGTGCTGCATCACGTCGGCGGGGATGCTGAGCTTCTGCAGTACCTTGTCGTCCCGCTCGAAAATCTTGATGGCGTACCAGCGCTGCTGCTCCTCGGGCAGGGTGTGGACGGCGGCCTCCTCAATGTGGGCAATGGCGTGCTCCACGGGGCCGGAGAAGGTGTGCATGGGGATGGTCTTGGTCTGGCCCTTGGCGGCCTTCACGGCGGCCTCGGCGGCGTCCATCACGCCGTCGCCCTTCAGAGCGGAGATCTCCACGATCTCGCAGCCCAGCTGGCGGGACAGCTCCTTGACGTTGATCTGGTCGCCGTTCTTGCGGACCACGTCCATCATGTTCACGGCGATGACCACGGGAATGCCCAGCTCCGTCAGCTGGGTGGTCAGATACAGGTTGCGCTCCAGGTTGGTGCCGTCGATGATGTTCAGGATGGCGTCGGGGCGTTCGCCGATCAGGTAATTCCGGGCCACCACCTCCTCCAGGGTGTAGGGGGACAGGGAGTAGATGC
>ERZ1026915.357-NODE-357-length-23681-cov-6.377042_pt1 | contig 23681 bp, 18 predicted proteins | sample MGYA00519466_ERZ1026915 | MGnify/ENA primary metagenome ERZ1026915 (study PRJEB26926, sample SAMN06164884) | human gut metagenome | biome: ENVO:00009003; feature: ENVO:2100002; material: ENVO:00002003 | host: Homo sapiens | place: USA | collected 2012 ... | reverse complement strand
CGAGATCATGCCTAGTCTCGTGGGCTCGGAGATGTGTATAAGAGACAGATTCCAAACAGCGTGAGCTGGTCATGCAGACGGTACAGAACCTGTGCGATCACCCCACCGCCGAGGAAATTTATGATGCTGCGGTCAAGGAATGCCCGGGCCTGAGCCTTGGCACCGTATACCGTAACCTGAATAGTCTGGTGGATGCGGGCCGGGTGCGCCGGGTGTCCATTCCAGGCAAGGCTGACCGCTTTGACCACACGCTGCCCTGGCACAGCCATCTGTACTGCACCGTGTGCGGCAGCGTGACCGATGCCGAGGTGGACGAAGAACAGGTGATGAAACTGGTGAGAAACCAGAAGGGCCATGTGCAGGACTGCGCTGTTGTGCTGATCGGCGTATGCGAGGCCTGCTGCGAGAAGCAGGCGCAGGAAAACGCCCACTGAACCATAAAATTTGCACGGAACCTCTTGCCCGGAGCGTATAAACAGGGTATACTATAGAGAAAGCTCTTTTCAGAAAGTGCAAGTAGATTTTCGCCGCACAGGGCGCTTCGGCCCGGCGGAGAAGGATGGTTTGATTGGAATACATTAGTTTTGAACATAATAACATTGCCGCTGAGCTGGTAAAGCAGTTCTATGATACGCCGCCGCTGGCCTTTGTGCACAGCTATGGCTGTCAGCAGAACGTGAACGACGGCGAGCGGATCAAGGGCGTGCTGATGGACATCGGCTATGGCCTGTGCGATAAGCCCGAGGATGCAGACCTGATCCTCTTCAACACCTGCGCCGTGCGTGAGCATGCCGAGCAGCGTGTGTTCGGCAACGTAGGTGCCCTGAAGGGACTCAAGGAAAAAAAGCATGATCTCATCATCGGCCTGTGCGGATGCATGGCCAACCAGAAGCACGTGGTAGAAAAGCTGCGCCAGAGCTATCCTTACGTTGACCTGGTGTTTGGCGTGGACGGCATCGACACCCTGCCGCAGCTCATTGCCCAGAAGCTGCAGAAGCATAAGCGTGTGCTGATGGAGCCCGCCCAGCGCCCGGTCATCGTGGAGAATATCCCCATCCGGCGTGAGAGCGAGTTCCGCGCATGGCTGCCCATCATGTACGGCTGCGACAACTTCTGCACCTACTGCATCGTGCCCTATGTGCGTGGCCGCGAAAAGAGCCGCAAGCCCGGCGATATCCTTGCCGAGTTCCGCGGTCTTGTGGAGGCAGGCTATAAGGAGATCACATTGCTGGGGCAGAACGTCAACAGCTACGGCAAGGGTCTGGAAGAAAAGGTGGACTTTTCCGATCTGCTCAACCTGCTGTGCACGGTGCCCGGCGATTACCACATCCGCTTTATGACCAGCCACCCCAAGGATGCCAGTCACAAGCTGATCGACACCATTGCCGCCCAGCCGAAGCTGTGCAAGCACCTGCACCTGCCGGTGCAGTGCGGCTCCGATGAACTGCTGAAGAAGATGAACCGCCACTACACCGTGGAACAGTATCTTGAGCTCATCGAATACGCCCGCAAAACGGTGCCCGGCATCACTTTTTCCAGTGACATCATCGTTGGCTTCCCCGGCGAGACCGAAGCGGACTTTGTAAAGACGCTGGAACTGGTGCAGAAGGTGGGCTATATGCAGCTGTTCACCTTTATCTATTCCAAGCGCACCGGCACCAAGGCCGCCGATATGCCGGACCCCACCCCCCGCAAGGAAAAGACCGACCGCATGACCCGCCTGCTCAAGCTGCAGGACGAGATCGCCATGGCGCTGGTCAAGGCGCAGGTTGGCCAGACTGTGAAGGTACTGGTAGAGGGCTTTGGCCGCAATGAGGGCACCCTCTCCGGCCGTCTGGACAACAACCTGACGGTGGAGTTCACGGCAGACGCTTCCCTGATGGGCAGCTATGCCAACGTACATCTCACGGGCGCACGGGCGACTGTGCTGCTGGGTGAGCTTGCCTGAGTGATTCCGGGGCAGTGCCCCTGAACGTATAAATAAGAAGGAGACCATTCAAATGGATTGCATTGATCTTTTCAAGCGCGCAGCCGTTGCGCTGCAGACCGATAGCCGCTACCTCGTTCTGGATCAGACCCGCAAGGCAAACGATAAGGACGAAGAGCTGCAGAACCTGATCGGCGAGTTCAACCTCGCCCGCATGGATCTGAACAATGAGATCGGCAAGAGCGAGCGCAACGATGCCCGCATCGCCGAACTGAACGAAAAGGTGAACAGCCTGTACGGCCAGATCATGGGCAACGAGGGCATGGTGGCTTACAACGAGGCCAAGCGTGACTGCGAGAACCTCGTGAACTATATCGATGCCATCATCAACACTGCCATGAATGGCGGCGACCCCATGACGGTACAGGAGCCTTCTGCTTCCTGCACCGGCAGCTGCTCCACCTGCGGCGGCTGCCACTAAAACCGGCAAAAACAAAACGCGGCTGTGCAAAACAGACCGCGTTTTGTTTGCAAAAGCGGTTACAAGCCGCAAACTTGTGCACAGAACCATAGAACGGGAGAGAGGGTAAACCATGGCAGAGCTGTCGCCCATGATGCAGCAATATCTTGAGATCAAAAAACAACATAAGGACGAAATTCTGTTTTACCGCATCGGCGATTTTTATGAGATGTTCTTTGACGATGCCCTGACGGCATCCAAGGAACTGGACCTGACCCTGACCGGCAAGCAGTGCGGCATGGAAGAGCGAGCGCCCATGTGCGGCGTGCCCTTCCACAGCTACGAGGGATATGTGGCGCGGCTGATCGCCAAGGGCTACAAAGTAGCCATCTGTGAGCAGGTGGAAGACCCGGCCAAGGCCAAGGGCCTTGTCAAGCGGGACATCATCCGCGTGGTCACACCCGGCACGGTCATTGAGAGCAGTATGCTGCAGGATGACCGCAATAACTACATTGCCAGTATCTTCCTCAAAGGAAATAAAGCAGGTTTGTGCTTTGCGGATGTCTCTACCGGTACGGCCCATATCACAGAGCTGAATGCAGACAAAATCGCCCCAGCGGTCATTACGGAGCTGTGCCGCTACCATCCCAGCGAAGTGCTGATGAATCCGGGTCTGCTGGACTGCCGCGAGGTGACGGCGTACATCAAAAAGAATATGACTTGTTCGGTGGAGCTGATCGAAGAGGAGCGCTATGCACCGGGCCTTGTGGCGGCATCGCTGGAAAACCAGTTTGGCCGCGACTGGGCGCAGACCACCGGCATTGCAGCGGACGGCCTTGTGCGCTTTGCCATGGCGGCACTGCTGGAATATCTGCACGATACCCAGATCAAGGGCGTGGAACGTCTGAAAACGGTCATAACCTATAATAAGGCCCAGTTCATGCGTCTTTCGCCCGTGACCCGCGCCAATCTGGAGCTGACCGAGACGCTGCGCGGCCGCGAAAAGCGGGGCACGCTGCTCTGGGTGCTGGATAAGACCAGTACATCCATGGGCAAGCGTATGCTGCGCAGCTGGATCGAGCAGCCGCTTATTTCCAGTGCACTCATCAACCACCGCCTGAACGCTGTGGAGAGCCTTGTCAAGCAGACCATGACCCGCGGCGACCTGACCGAAGAGCTGGGTTACATTGCGGATATGGAACGCCTGATGACCCGCACGGTTTACGGCTCTGCCACACCCAAGGAGATCTATACACTGGCCCAGACCTGCGACCGGCTGCCCGGCCTGCGCAGGCTGGCTGAGGCCTGCGGCTGCCCGGAGCTTGCTGAACTGGCAGTACAGATCGATCCGTTGGAGGACATCAAGGCCCGTATTTATGCGGCGGTGGACCCGGAAGCGCCCTCTACCCTCAAGGATGGCGGTGTCATTGCCAAAGGCTACCATGCCGAGGTGGACGAGCTGCGTTCCATCCGCGACAATACCAAGGGCGTTCTGGCGCAGCTGGAAGCCCGCCTGCGGCAGGAGACCGGCATCCCCAAGCTGAAGATCGGCTATAACCATGTGTTTGGCTACTTCATCGAGGTAAGCAACTCCTATAAGAACATGGTGCCGGAGACTTACATCCGCAAGCAGACCCTGACTTCCGGCGAACGCTACATCACGCAGGAACTGAAAGAGCTGGAAAGCAAGATCTTAGGTGCCCACGAACGGCTCATCACGCTGGAGCACCGCCTGTTCAGCGAACTGCTGGAAAGCATCAGCGCTCAGTTGGACCGCATCCAGCGCACGGCCAATGCGGTGGCCCAGCTGGATGTGCTCACGGCGCTGGCGCAGGTGGCAGCGGAAAACAACTACTGCCGTCCCATCGTGGACGACAGTGACGAGCTGACCATCACCGAGGGCCGTCACCCTGTGGTGGAGCAGATGCTGAAAGGCAGCATGTTTGTACCCAATGATACCACCCTGAACTGTGGTGCAGACCGCTGCCTGATCATCACCGGCCCCAACATGGCAGGTAAATCCACGTACATGCGCCAGAATGCACTGATCGCGCTGATGGCGCAGATCGGCTCCTTTGTACCGGCTTCCAGCTGCCATGTGGGTGTGGTGGATGCCATTTTCACTCGCATCGGTGCGTCGGACGACCTGTCTGCCGGTCAGTCCACCTTTATGGTGGAGATGACCGAGGTAGCGGAGATCCTGAAAAATGCCACCGCCAAAAGCCTTGTGGTGCTGGACGAGATCGGCCGCGGCACTTCCACCTTTGACGGTATGAGCATTGCCCGCGCCGTAGTGGAGCACATTGCAGACCCCGCCAAGGGCCTTGGCTGCAAGACTCTGTTTGCCACCCACTACCACGAGCTGACCGAGCTGGAAGGCGGCGTGGACGGCGTAAAAAACTACAATATTGCAGTAAAAAAACGCGGCGAGGACATCACCTTCCTGCGCCGCATCGTGCGCGGCCCGGCGGATGACAGCTACGGCATCGAGGTGGCAAAGCTGGCAGGCCTGCCCGGCAGTGTGACCCGCCGCGCTCATGAGGTGCTGCGCGCGCTGGAAGCAACTGCACCTAAAAATAAAGTAGAGCAGATGGATTTTGATGCCCTGCAGGAGTATAACTCTCCGGCTGTGCCCAGCGAGATGATGGACAAGCTGGAAGCTCTGGATGTAGAAACACTCACCCCCATTGAGGCTTTGAACTTCCTCTACGAGCTGAAAAAGACCCTGAAGGGCAGCCTGAACAGATGAAACTACCTGACCCAGACCATACAAGGAGGGAAAACACCATGGCAGTGATCCATGTTCTGGATAAGCACACAGCCGAGCTGATCGCAGCCGGTGAGGTGGTCGAGCGTCCGGCATCCGTTGTTAAGGAGCTGCTGGAAAACTCCATTGATGCCGGTGCCACGCAGGTGACCGTCAGCATTGAATCCGGTGGTGTCAAGCTGATCGAGATCAGCGATAACGGCACCGGCATCGAGGCAGAATATATCTCCACGGCGTTTATCCGCCACGCCACCAGCAAAATTGAAACACCGGACGATCTGACCAACATCCATACGCTTGGCTTCCGCGGTGAAGCACTGGCATCCATTGCCAGCGTGGCCCGTGTAGAGCTGACCACCCGAACCGAGGTGGACGAGTTTGCCACGGTCTACCGCATTGAGGGCGGGGAAGAGGTCTCCCGTGAGCCGGGTGCCAGAGCTGTGGGCACCACCATCCGGGTAAAGGATCTGTTTTACAACACGCCTGCCCGCATGAAGTTCCTCAAAAAGGACTCCTCCGAGGGCACCTTTGTGTCGGATACAGTTACCCATGTAGCGCTCAGCCACCCGGAAGTCAGCGTCAAGTTCATCCGTGAGGGCAAGCTGCAGTATGTCACGCCCGGCGACGGCCAGCTGCGCGGTGCAGTCTATGCGGTGCTGGGCCGGGAGTTCAGCCGGGACCTCATTGAGCTGAAAAATCAGGAGGGCGTGTACCGCATCACCGGTCTGGTCACCCCGCCCAAAAGCTGCCGTGCTAGCCGAAGTATGCAGCATTTTTACATCAATGGCCGCTATGTGCGCAACCGCACCATGATGGCCGGTATGGAGATGGCGTTCAAGGGTACCATGATGCAGGGCAAGTTCCCGGGCGGCATTCTGCTGCTGGAAATGCCGGCCGACCTTGTGGATGTCAATGTGCATCCGGCCAAGATCGAAGCCCGCTTTGCCCGCGAAAATGATGTTTTTGATGTGGTGTATCATGCCGTCAAGCTGGCATTGGCTCAGCCCGGCACTGGTGAACGGCTTTTTACCTTTGAAGCAGACAAAGAAGAAGAAAAAGCTGAAAATTCAAAAAAAGACACTGATATAATCAAAAATGATGTAAAGAATAATAACTTTACGGGCCTTTCTGCGATCATTCGGGGACAGGCAGACCCGGGCGTTCTGCCACAGCAGCACTGGGAACCGGCAAATCCCGCCGCAGCACCGCAGCAGCCTGCCCCGTCTGCTGCAATGCAAATACCGACAGCACCCAGTGTGCCGCGCTGGAAAGGCAGTGCTCAGAACGAAGATATGCTGGATCCGTTCGTGACCCTTCACAGCCCGAAGCTGGAAACGACAAAGGCACCAGAGCCGTTCCGTGCGGCGGCAAGTGAAACGCAGCTGGATGTGGAACCGGAATTTGGTGAGACAAAACTGCATTCGCCTCAGGACCATATGGCAGCGTGGAACCCTGCGCAGGAAGCACCGAAGGAAGAACCTGAGAGTGCACCCTGTGCAGAAACAGAACCGGATGCGCCGGAAGCGGCAGAACAGGAAACTGTACTGGCCGAGCCGGAGCAGATGAACTTTGATCCGACGGCGGATCAGCCGGAACCGCTGCGCTATGTGGGCGAGGTGTTCAGAACATATATCCTTGCAGAACGCGGCGACGAGCTGTGCCTGATCGATAAACACGCTGCTCACGAGCGCCAGCTGTACGAAAAACTGGCCGCGAACTATGGCAATGTGCCCAGCCAGATGCTGCTGGAGCCTGCTGCCATCGACCTTGCTGCGGAGGAAAAGCAGGCCCTGCTGGATAACATTCCTCTGCTGGAAAATGCGGGCCTTGAGATCGCGGACTTTGGCGGCAATACCGTGGTGCTGCGCGCGGTGCCCGCAGATGTGGAGCCGCAGAATGCGGAAAGTCTGCTGGTGGAGATCGCAAATAAGCTGCTCAAGGGCGGCCATGATGCGCTGAACGAGCACACCGAGTGGGTGCTGCATTCTATCTCCTGCCGTGCAGCCATCAAGGCGGGGGACAAGTCCTCGCCGCAGGAACTGCTGGCGCTGGCCGAAAAGATCCTTTCCGGCGAGGTGCCGCCGTTCTGCCCGCATGGCCGCCCCTGCGTACTCAAATTGACCCGGAAGGAGCTGGAAAAGCAGTTTGGACGCATCGTATAAACATCCCGTGGTGGCCGTCGTCGGCCCTACCGCAACCGGAAAGACGGCGTTGGGCGTAGAGCTTGCAAAACATTTTTCCGGCGAGGTCATCAGCTGTGATTCCATGCAGATCTATAAAGGTCTGGACATAGGCACGGCAAAGGTGACACCGGAGGAAACCTGCGGTATCCCGCATCACGGCGTGGATATCCTTACGCCGGACAAGGCTTTCAGCGTGGCAGACTTTACCGCCATGGCCGGAAAGCTGGAAGAAGAGATCTCTGCCCGGAAGAAGCTGCCCATCCTTGTGGGCGGCACAGGGCTGTATGTTCAGAGCTTTCTGTATGGGGTGCGCTTTACAGAGGAAAAAGCACCTGCCGGTCTGCGGGAGCAGCTGGCGGCGGAACTGGCTGCAAAAGGCGGTGCTGCCATGTACGAAGAACTGAAGCAGGCCGACCCGGAAGCTGCTGCGGCTATCCACCCGAACAATCAGGTGCGGGTGCTGCGCGCACTCGAACATTATCGTGCCACCGGCAAAAAGCTGAGCGAACAGAAGGCGGAGTCTCTCCCGCCGGAGCGGCCCTACCGCAGCCTGATCCTCGGTCTGGATTTCCCAGAGCGCGCGGTACTTTACCGCCGCATTGACCTGCGTGTGGACAAAATGCTGGAAGCGGGCCTTATAAAGGAAGCGGAGCATGTCTGGCAGAACCGGGAAAGCTTCCGCACGGCAGCGCAGGCCATCGGATACAAGGAGTTCTTTCCGTATTTTGAGCAGACGGCTCCATTGGAAGCCTGCACGGAAAAGCTCAAGCAGGCATCCCGCAACTATGCCAAGCGCCAGTTGACTTGGTTCCGCCATATGGACGATGTGGTCTGGCTGGATGCCGGTGCACCGGATGCAGTGCAGACTGCCATCCGCAAAACTAGCGAATTTTTAGCGAAAGGATGATCGATATGCCGGATGAGACCCAGAAGGAACGCCATGCGCCGCATGTGCTTACCACTCTGGCAGGCGTGCTGATCGCGTTTCTGCTGCTGGCAGCAATTTATGTGGTGTATCAGGCCGCACATATCCTGTTCCCGCAGAATGTTTATGAGACTGCGCTGCCTGCGGTCATTTCGGATACGGTGGAAGCCGACGGAGTTCTGCTGTTCGACGAAAGCTATGTGGCAGGCAGCGGAAACCTTGGATATCTTGCTGCCGACGGCGAGCGCGTTTCAGCGGGCACCGCAGTGGCAGAGGTGTACAGCAACGCTTCGCAGGCTTCGCTGCGCCTGCAGCTGAACCAGCTGAATGATCAGATCGACCTGCTGCAGAAATCGCAGAACACTTCTGCGCTGCAGCTGGATACCCTTTTAAAAGAACGTTCTTCTGCGCTGTATGACCTGCTGGATACGCTGGACGACAGCGATTATGAAGCGGTGGATGATGATGCCAATGCCTACCTGCTGGCCCAGAACAAGCTCTGGGTGGTAACGGGCGAAGCTGCAAACTTTACCGATCAGATCACTGCGCTGGTCCAGCAGTCCCAGAGCGTGCAGGCGCAGCTGGGCAGCCCGGCGCAGATCACTGCACCGCAGACCGGCTATTTTGTGCGCTCTTCCAGCAGCGGACGGCTCAATGCCAGTGCCGATGATATCCTTGCACTGAACGCACAGGAGCTGCAGGGCTATCTGCAGTCCGACCCAGTGCTGGCACTGGACGGCTGCGCCGGTAAGATCGTGGCAGGGTTCACATGGCGCTATGTGGGCGTGTGCACTGCAAAGCAGGGCGAAAAGCTGCTGGGTCAGAACGGCAAGCCGCTGAGCACAGCGGTGGAGATCAGCTTCCCGGGTCAGGTGGAGAACAGCCTCAAGGCCACCGTCACCGAGGTGGAGATCGATCAGGACAGCGGCCTTGCCCGCTTTGTGCTTGCCTGCAACTCCATCAACGGCGATGTGCTTTGCCTGAACCGGGCTGCAGCACGCATCTCGGTAGGAGAGCGCAGCGGCCTGCGGGTGCCTGCTGCGGCTGTGCACTATTTAAAAGAGGATGGCACCGAGGCACAAACGCAGGGCGAAAACTACATTCCCGGTGTGTACGTGAAACTTGGCAACATTGCCCGCTTCTGCCCGATCGACCCGGTGGACGCAGACCATCCCCTCATCACGGACGGCGATTACATCCTTGTTCTGCCCGAAGGGACCGAGGGCTCGGTCAGCAAGGTGAGGCTTTATGACGAAATAATCGTTTCCGGACAAAATTTGTATGATGGAAAGCTTTTGTAGTTATTGACATCTGAGGCAAAAAATCCGATAATAGATAAAGCTATTATTTGCATCTATTTGCAAAGAACGCCAGGCAGCGCCATGCTGCCCGAATGAAAGGAGCAGATTGTATGTCTTTGCTTGACAGCATTAAGAAAGGTCTGTTTGACCAGGAAGACGATTACGAGGATCAGTACATTGACGATGGCCCCCAGATGGTAAACAATAACAATGGCATCGGCCTTGGTGCTGACGACGAAAATGAAGAGCCTGTTGAGGGTGCCAAGAAGAACGGCAAGGTGGTCAACATCAATGCCACCACTCAGCTCAAGGTCGTTCTGGTCAAGCCTGAGCGTTTTGAGGATGCCAGTACCATTGCTGACCACCTGAACAACAAGCGCACCGTGGTGCTCAATCTGGAGTCCACCAACAAGGAAGTGTCCCGCCGTCTGGTGGATTTCCTGTCCGGTGTTGCATATGCAAACAATGGCCAGATCAAGCGCGTGGCCAACAGCACCTTCATCATCACTCCGTACAACGTGGATATCATGGGTGATCTGCTGGACGAGCTGGAGAACAATGGCGCGTTCTATTGATCCGCAGCCCAAGGCGGCGCGCGGGTTCATCCCTGCGCGTACCGATGAAGAACGCTATCTCATGCGCCATATCGAGGACTTGGCCCACACGGCCTTTTCCCGGGACATTGCGCGGTATTCGGCTTTCCTGAGTGACCGCGAGCAGGACTTGGCCCGCGCGGCACTGGGCCGTGCCGGTGTGCAGGAGGGCTTCCGGTTTGAGGGCGGCTGGTTGAATGCGGAGCGCAGGGTGCTCTGTATCGAGCCGGAGTACAGCTGCGGCGAAGCACCCATCTGCTGTGTGCGGCTGCAATGCCGTGCACAGGCGGGGGCTGCGCTGCCCGCCCACAAGGATTACCTGGGCAGTCTGATGGGCCTTGAGCTGCGGCGCGAGGCGCTGGGAGATATCGTTCTGCCGGAGGATCAGCCGGGCACAGCTTATGTGTTTGCGCTGGAACCGGCAGCACAGCTGATCTGCCGGGAACTGTTTCAGGCTGGACACACGGAGCTGACCACGGAACTGCTGACGCTGGACGAGGTGCCGCAGTTTCCGCAGGCGGAGCGTGAGATGCACAGTGCAACGGTATCGTCCCTGCGGCTGGACGCTGTGCTGGCAGCTATGCTGCACTGCAGCCGAGGACAGGCTTCGGAACTGATCGAGGCGGGCAGGGTGGAGATCAATCACCTGCCGGCGGATAAACCTCATGCGCAGGTATATGAGGGCGATGTGTTCACGGTGCGCGGCAAGGGCCGCTTCAACCTGACTGCACTGCCCGGCAAAAGCAGAAAAGATCGGTCAATCATCGAATTTTTTCAATATTAAAAGCAACGGGAGGAAATGACTATGCTGACTCCGCAGGATGTCCGTTCTGTGCAATTTGAGAAAAACCTCCGCGGCTACCGCACAGAGGACGTAGACCGTTTTCTGGATAAGGTGGAAGAACAGCTGCGGGACGACGATGCGCAGGCGGAACAGCTTCGCAAGCAGATTGCGGACCTGACTGCTGAAAACCAGAAGCTGCACGATGAACTGAAGAGCTTTGAGGCAGATGGTGAAATGCTCAAGAGCGCGCTGATCAATGCACAGCGCATGGGCGAAAATGTCATCCGCGAAGCAAACCAGAAAGCAGAAGAGATCATCCATCGTGCAAATCTGCGCGGTGATGATATCATCCGCGATGCCAACGAACTGCTGCAGAAGGCAAACGACCGTGCAGACGAGATCGAGAACGAAGCAAACGAGAAGCGCCTTGCAGAGGAGCGCGAGTATGACCGCGTGCGTCTGGAAGTGACCCGCTTCAAGTCTGATGTGCTCAACCTGTACCGCAGCCATGTGGAGTCGCTGAGCCGTCTGCCGGAGTTCCAGAAGGAAACGGCTGCACAGGATGCCGAACAGGCAGAGCCTGCTGCAGAGGAAAGTGAGCCTGCCGCTGCAGCCCAGCCGCAGGCAGCGGACGTGCAGGAGCCGGAAGCAGAGCCTGCACAGCCCGCACAGGAAGATGCAGAACCTGCTGCCGTTGTTGAAAATGACGACGACAAGGCAGCTGACAGCAGCGAGGATTTCTGGGCAAAGGATGAGAGCCAGCTCAAGCTGGACCCGCCGCCCGCGCCTCCTGCTGATTTTAAGCCGGACGAGCCGGACTACGATGCTTTTCAGGGTATCAAGTTCAGCGAGTAAGGCAACCCCATAAGGAAATATAGAGGAGAGTGTAAACCATTGGCTAAGAACAAATCGCAGTACGATAGTACTCTGAACCTGCCCAAGACCCTGTTTGAAATGCGTGCCGGCCTGCCCAAGAAGGAGCCGGTCATGCTGAAGGATTGGGACGACAACGACCTGTACAATCAGCTCATGAAGCACAACGAGGGCAAGCCGCAGTTCATCCTGCACGACGGCCCTCCGTACGCAAACGGTAATATCCACATGGGTACTGCCCTGAACAAGATCATCAAGGATATCATTATCCGCGATAAGAACATGGAGGGTTTCCAGGCTCCCTATGTGCCCGGCTTTGATACCCACGGCCTGCCAATCGAGCTGAAGGCTCTGTCCTCCGTCGGTGATAAGAAGAAGGACATTTCCAAGCTGGAACTGCGCCAGATCTGCGAAAAGTTTGCTACTGAGCACATCGATATCATGAGCGACCAGTTCAAGCGTCTGGGCGTTATCGGCGATTTCGAGCATCCGTATCTGACCCTGAAGCCTGAGTTCGAGGCACGCCAGATCGAGATCTTTGGCGAGATGGCAAAGAAGGGCTACATCTACAAGGGCCTGAAGCCCGTGTACTGGTGCCCGGACTGCCGCACGGCTCTGGCAGAGGCCGAGATCGAGTACGGCGAGGACGACTGCGATTCCATCTTCGTGCGTTTCCACGTCTCTCAGGACCCCAACGGTGTGCTGGCAAAGCACGGCATCCCGATGGACAAGACCTACTTCGTCATCTGGACCACCACCACTTGGACTCTGCCCGCTAACGAGGCGATCTGCCTGAACGGCCAGTTCGAGTACTCCTTCGTCAAGATCGGCGATGAGTTCCACATCATGGCCACCGAACTGGTCAAGAGCGTCATGGATGCCTGCCACATCGAGAACTACGAGATCGTGGGTGAGCCGGTCTCCGGTGCCGAGTTTGAGCTGATGCGCTACAACCACGTCTACCTGCCCAAGGAGGGCTGGGTCATTCTGGGCGATCACGTCACGCTGGAAAGCGGTTCCGGCTGCGTCCATACCGCAGGCGGCCACGGCGTGGACGACTTCAACGTCTGCCAGAAGTATCCGCAGGTGCCCATCACCGTCCCCGTGGACGATGGCGGCTATCTGACCGAGCTGGCCGGTAAGTATGCAGGTCAGCGCGTGTGGGCTGCCAACAAGACCATTCTGGCCGATTTGACCGAGTCCGGTGCTGTCATGGGTCAGGTGCACATCAAGCATCAGTACCCGCACTGCTGGCGTTGCCATCACCCCATCATCTTCCGTGCAACGGAACAGTGGTTCTGCTCCATCGCAAAGTTCCGCGAGGATGTCTACAAGGCTATCGATACCGTTACCTGGATGCCGGATTGGGGCCATGACCGCATGAAGGGCATGGTGCGCGACCGCAACGACTGGTGCATCAGCCGCCAGCGCACCTGGGGCGTGCCCATCCCTGCATTCTACTGCAAGAAGTGCGGCACCTACCACATCACCGATGCCACCATCAAGGCTGTCAGCGACCTGTTCCGCAAGGAAGGTTCCGATGCATGGTATAAGTACGAAGCCGAGCAGATCATCCCCGCAGGCGAAGTGTGCGAAAAGTGCGGTGCTTCCGAGTGGACCAAGGACACCGACATCATGGATGTCTGGTTCGACTCCGGCTCCACCCACGCCGCTGTGCTGGAGGAGCGCCCCGAGCTGCGCTTCCCGGCTGATATGTATATGGAAGGCGGCGACCAGTTCCGCGGCTGGTTCCAGTCCAGCCTGCTGACCAGCGTTGCAAGCAAGGGCTGCGCACCCTATAAGTCTGTTCTGTGCCACGGCTGGGTCGTGGATGAGCAGGGCAAGCAGATGCACAAGAGCGCCGGCAACGGCGTGGAGCCCAGCGAGATCATCAAGGACTACGGCGCTGATATCATCCGTCTGTGGGTGGCTTCTTCCGACTACACCGTGGATGTGCGTGCTGGCAAGAACATCTTCAAGCAGCTGAGCGAGGCTTACCGCAAGATCCGCAACACCGCCCGCTTCATTCTGGGCAATCTGGACGGCTTTGATCCCAACACCGACTGTGTGGCTGACGATCAGCTGCAGGAGATCGACCGCTGGGCACTGGCTGCTCTGGATGACCTGATGGTCAACACCAGCGCAGGCTACGCTGTGTATGACTTCAACAAGGTCTATCATGCAGTGTACAACTTCTGCGTTGTTGCAATGTCCAACTTCTATCTGGATGTGACCAAGGATCGCCTGTACTGCACCAACGGCGCAGGCCGCAAGGCTGCTCAGACCACCATGTACAAGATCCTTGTGGCTCTGGACAAGATCATTGCGCCCATCCTGTGCTTCACCAGTCAGGAGATCTGGGACTTCATGCCCAAGACCGAGGGCATGAACAAGTACGTTGTCTTTGAGGAGATGCCCAAGGCTGGCCAGTATGCCGCCGATGAAGCCTTCAAGGCAAAGTGGGCACAGCTGATCGCCGTCCGTGATGAGGTGAAGAAGGTTCTGGAGCAGGCCCGTGCCGAAAAGGTCATCGGTGCTTCTCTGGAGGCTGCCGTCACCCTGTACTGCAATGATACTGTGTACAGCCTGCTCAACAGCATCCCCATGGACGAGCTGGCCGACCTGATGATCGTCTCTCAGGTAGAGCTGGTCAAGGGCGAAGGCGGCGCTGCAAGTGCTGTCGAGGGCCTGGGCGTTGCTGCTGCACATGCCACCGGCGAAAAGTGCGAGCGCTGCTGGAAGTATTCTTCTTCCATCGGCAGCCATGCCGCACATCCCACCCTGTGCGCACGCTGCGCCAGCGTTGTGGAAGCCTAAGCGTTCCGCATAAAACAATGTTTTAAAGGGCGGCGCTCCCTTATACCGGGGAGCGCCGTTTTTTATACTGAATGATTTTGGGAGTATCCTATGGCATATGTTGTTTTTAATCTGCTCGCGGCTGCGGCACTCATTGGCATCGATCAGGCCATCAAGCTGTGGGCCACAAATGTGCTGCAGCCGGTGGGAGCCATGCCGCTGATCCCCCATGTGGTGGAGCTGCGGTTCGTGCTCAACCCGGGCATGGCGTTCAGCCTGCTCAGCGGCAAGCAGCTGTTCCTCATCATCGCTACCAGCATAGCGCTGATCTTTGTGGCCTACGGGCTGTTCTTCCGCAGCCGCGGCAGATACCTGCAGCAGGCTGCGCTGCTGCTGATCCTTGCCGGCGGCATCGGCAACCTGATCGACCGTGTGCTCAACGGCGAGGTGGTGGACTACATCAATCTGCTGTTCATGCAGTTTGCGGTGTTCAATTTTGCGGATATCTGCGTGTGTGTGGGCGTGGGCCTCTGGGTGCTGGTAATTTTTCTGGAAGAGCTGCACGCTGAGAACGGGCAGTCCCCGAAGGAGCATTGAGCCATGGAACAGCGTGAATTTGTGGTGGAGCAGGAGACGGCAGGCCAGCGCATCGACCGCTTTCTGAGCGGCGAGGACACCGGCCTTTCCCGGTCTGCTCTGCAGGCGCTGGTGGCCGACGGTCATGTGTTGTGCAACGGCAGGCTGGTTGCCAAAAGCCTGAAGCTCAAGGCGGGCGACACCATCGTTTTGGAAATTCCGGACGCAAAGCCCATTGAGGCCGTGCCGCAGGACATCCCGCTGGAAATCGTCTATGAGGACGAGCATCTGCTGGTGGTCAACAAGCCCAAAGGCATGGTGGTGCACCCGGCTCCCGGCAACCCGGACGGCACGCTGGTGAACGCGCTGCTGTGGCACTGCAAGGGAAGCCTGTCCGGTATTGGCGGCGAGATTCGCCCCGGCATCGTGCACCGCATCGATAAGGACACCAGCGGCCTGCTGGTGGTGGCAAAGGACGATGCAACGCACATCGGCCTTTCCCAGCAGATGGCGGTGCACAGTGTGGAGCGCGCGTATCGCACCATCGTGTACGGCGGCTTTGCACAAGATGAGGGCTTTGTGGAAAGCAATCTGGGCCGCAGCAAGACCGACCGCAAAAAGATGGCGGTCTACCCGGCCAGTGAGCCGCACACCAAATATGCCTATACCGGCTATCAGGTGCTGGAACGGCTGAACAACTTTACCATGCTGGAATGCCGCCTGAAGACCGGCCGCACCCATCAGATCCGCGTGCACATGGCATCCATCCAGCACCCGGTGGCGGGCGACCCGGTGTACGGCCCGCACAACTGCATCACCAGCCTGCACGGCCAGTGCCTGCACGCCAAAACGCTTGGCTTTGTGCACCCGATCACCGGCGAACATCTGCGGTTCGATTCGGAATTGCCGGAATACTTCACTCATTTTCTTGCAACGCTCAGGAGGGGAACGGTATGAACCATCTTTCTTCAACGCTTGTACTGTGTGATCTGGACCATCTGCTTTTGGGTGCCGACGGCAACCTGACGCAGGTGGTGCGGGATGTGCTGCAGCTGTTCGTCCGCCGCGGCGGACGTTTTACGGTGTTTTCCCAGCGCACGCCGCGGGCAGTGCGGTCCATTCTGGGCAGTGTGCGGCTCAGCGCTCCTGCGCTGGTGTGCGGCGGTGCCATGGCCTACCATTTTTCCGATGGCACCCGTCAGCCGCTGTGCACCTTTGCCGGGCAGGATGCCGACCTGTTCGCCCGCCTGCCGGTGGCAGAGGGCGTGGGCATTGCCCTGCAGATGACCGACGGTACTACCCGCGTGCTGCGCATGAGCGAGGCATTGGAGCGTCATCTGCGGCAGGAATGGACCCCTTATCTGCTGGCAAACGCGGCAGACATCAAGGGGGAAGAAGTGCTGCGGGTGCTGCTGTATCAGGACAGCAAGGCAGTGCCCATGATCTCGCTGCTGGAAAAATCTCTGGGCGACCGCACAGCGGTGCTGCTGGGCGAGCGTGCCGCAGCGGATACGCTGATCCTGACCCCCAGAACCGTCTCTGGCCGTGAAATGCTGGATGCCGTGTGTATGCCGGTGGGCATCGACCCGGAAGATGTGCTGGTACTTGCCGGAGGGCTGCCTATGCTGGACATGGTGCGCGCTTCCAGCCAGAGCACCGCAGCTGCGGATGCCCCGGCTGAACTGCGTCTTGCTGCCCAAAAGGTCACTTTGACCGATGCTGCGGCAGGTTCTGCAGTGGAAGTGCTGTACCGTATGGTGCGGGATGCTGAAAATTTGGCGTAAAATTTGTGCAAGACTTCTGCAAATTCTTTCGCAGAAGCCTTTCTTTTTGGAGGAAAGTCAGGTACAATGAGAGAAACGCATCTTCTGGCCCTGCAAAAGAAGGAAAAACTCTTTCTTGCGCTGTCGCTGGCGGCGGTGGTTTTGTGCACAGTGCTGGCCTTTGGCTTTGCCGTGCCGCTGCAGGCTGCCGAACTGCAGGTCCTGCCGGATACGACCGGGCTGGAACAGTATGTGCTGGTGGATCTGAACACTGCTGATCTCTCTGCGCTGTGCACACTGCCGGGCGTAGGGGAAAAGCGCGCACAGACGATTCTGGATTACCGGACGCAGAATGGCCCGTTTGAACGGGTAGAAGATGCAGCCAATGTTCCGGGCCTGACACAGACCATTGTGGATTCCTGGGCAGGAATGGCAACCGTGAGCTGAGCCGCAGCCGGCGGCCCGGCGCAGCAAAAAGGGGAATGATTATGAGTGACGATACCATTTTTATCAACCGGGAACTGAGCTGGCTGGATTTCAACCGGCGCGTTCTTGCGCTGGGCAAAGATAAAAATGTTCCGCTTGCAGAGCGGGTCAAATTTCTTGCGATCTACGGCTCCAATCTGGACGAGTTTTTTATGGTGCGCGTGGGTTCTCTGCAGGAGCGCGCCAATCTGGAACAGGAACAGGGCAAAAAGGTCAAGAGGGAAAACAAGACCAACATGTCCGCGGCGGAACAGCTGACTGCCATCATGCCCAAAACGGCACAGCTGCAGGAGGAGTGCGATAAATACTACGCAAAGGCGCTGGAAGCACTGGCGGAGTGCGGCTGGCGCAAGGTGGATCTTGACCACTTGTCCAAGGAGGACGAGCACTTCTGGAAGAAGTACTTCCAAACGGAGCTGTTCCCCATCCTCAGCCCGCAGATCGTGGATAACCGCCATCCGTTCCCATTCCTGCGCAATAAGGAGATTTACCTTGGCGTTCTGCTCAAGGAAAAACACCCGGCAGGGCAGAGCCTTGGAATCATTCCCATTTCCAGCCAGATGGAACGGATGCACGTTGTAAAAAAAGACGGCGAAACGCAGTTTGCACTTACCGAAGAGCTGGTGCTGCACTTTGCGGCCAGCATCTTTGGCAAAGAGACGATTCAGGAAAAATGTCTCTTCCGTGTTACCCGCAATGCGGATATCGACGTAAAAGAGGGCATGATGGATCATGATATCGACTACCGCGAGATCATGACCGAGCTGCTCAAGCGCCGCCGCAAGCTGGCTGCGGTGCGTCTGCAGATCACGCCTGCCCCGGCCCCGGAGGTAGAACGCCTGCTGTGCAACCGTCTGCTGCTCACCCATAAACGGGTGTTCGAGCAGAAAAGCCCGCTGGATCTGAGCTTTTTCTACAAGCTCACCGGCCGCATGGAAGCGGAGGGGCGGCCGGAACTGTTCTACCCGGCTGCACGGCCCATGCTGCCGCCGCCGGACTACGACCTTGCCGCTGAGGTGCAGAAGCACGATGTGCTGCTCAGCTACCCGTACCAGTCCATCCGGCCCTTCATTGCCATGCTCAAAAAGGCTGCCCATGATCCTGAGGTCATTTCCATCAAAATGACACTATACCGTATGGCGCGGGAGTCCCAGATCGTGCAGGCGCTGATGGAAGCCGCTGAGAACGGCAAAGAGGTGGTGGCGCTGGTGGAGCTGCGCGCCCGCTTTGACGAGCAGAACAATATCGACTGGTCGAAGCAGCTGGAAAGCGCAGGCTGTACGGTCATTTATGGCTTTGATGATTACAAAGTGCACTCCAAGCTGACCCTTATCACCAAAAAGAGCAAAGAGGGCTACTCTTATATCACCCAGATCGGCACCGGCAACTACAACGAAAAGACCAGTGAACTTTATACGGACTATTCCTTCATTACGGCAGACCATGGCATTGGCGAGGAAGCTTCCAATGTGTTCCAGAACCTTGCCGTGCAGAAGCTGACTGAGGAGAGCGACCGGATGCTGGTAGCACCGCTGCGCTTCAAGAGCGTATTGCTGGAAGAGATGGATCGTGTCATTGCCGCCGCCCACATGGGCCGTCCGGCATCCATGATCCTGAAAAACAATTCCATCAGCGACCGGGACATCATCCTCAAGCTGCAGGAAGCCAGCTGTGCCGGTGTGCGCATTGATATGATCGTGCGCGGCATCTGCTGCGTGCGCGCCGGCGTGCCCGGCAAGACGGAGAACCTGCATATCCGCAGCCTTGTGGGTCGTTATCTGGAGCATGGCCGCATTTACAGCTTCTTCGATGGTGCACATACCCGCATCTATATTGCATCCGGCGATTTCCTCACCCGCAACACCGAGTGCCGCGTGGAGGTGGGCGTGCGCGTGGAGGATCCCGTGCTGGTGCGGAAGCTTACCGACATTCTGCAGCTGCAGCTGCGGGATAATGTCAATGCCCGCGAGATGCGCCCGGACGGCAGCTACCAGAAGGTAAAGCCCGCTGAGGGCGAAGCACTGGTGAACGGCCAGATGGGCATGTATGAGCTGTTGAAAAATGACTGGACGCAGTTGGAGCCTTGGAAGCTTTCTGCCGCTGCGCAGGAAAAACAGCCTGAACCTTCTGCCGAAGCAGAAAAGCCAGAAGCTGCGAAAACGGAAGCGGCTCCCGCTGCAAAACAGGCAGAAGCTTCTCACCCGGAATCTGCTGCGGCACCGGAAAGCGGCGACCGTTTTGACCAGCTGGAACAGATGGTCAATCATAAAAAGCGTACAGAGCCGCAGCTTGCCCCTGCAGCCAAGCCGATAAAGCCGGTGGTGGTGGAGACACCCGCCCCCAGAAGCCGCCTGAAACGGATTTTGGATTTTTTCAAGTTACGCAGATAATATTTGCAAGACCCGACAGAGCAAACCCTCTGCCGGGTCTTTTTGCGTGTTTGCCTGCATAAATAAAAAGCAAACGGAAGGCGGGAGGCAGAAGGTGCGGGCAAAGCGATGGGGACGAGCCGGGCACGGCAGGGAGCAGCCCAGATGGAGGGTGATTTTTCTGGCAGTTTTAGCCGGACTGCTGGTGTGCTTGGTGCTTCCGGTGCGGGCGCAGAAAAAAACGGGGAAGCTCTGTTTTCCGCTGGACACCACACAGTACCGTATTTCGGACGGATACGGCTGGCGGCAGGATCCTTTTACCGGGGAAAGGACGTTCCATAAGGGCATTGATCTTGCCTGTGCAGAGGGAACAGAAGTGCTTGCTGCGGAAGGCGGTGCGGTGGTGCAGGCATACCGCAGCACAAGCTATGGCACCTGTCTGCGTGTTCTCCATACAGATGGCAGCGAGTCACTTTACGCCCATTTGCAGTACGCCTATGTCCGCCCGGGCGAGGTGGTGGAAGCAGGGCAGCTGCTGGGCGCAGCAGGGCGCAGCGGGCGCGCTACGGGAGCACACCTGCATTTTGAACTGTACCGGAAGGGAACAGCCTGTGACCCGGCGGATGCGCTGGGCCTTTCCTCATGAAGCTGCATGATTCCCGGCAGCTGGGGCCGCTGGTGTTCCGCGACCCGCTGCTTTTGTGTAGCGCACTGTATTTTCTGCTCTACTTTGATGCAAGCGGCTTTCTGCGGCTGGGGCTGCTGGCGGCGTTCCTGCACGAGTGCGGGCACATTCTGGTGTATTGTGTGTTTCTGCACCGCTTTCCGGTCATTGAGGTGACCATGACTGGCTTTTGTATGCGGATGGACGCTCCGGCCCGGGGCCTTTCACCGGGGCGGCTCTTCTGGCTGGCTGCTGCAGGCCCGGCGGTCAATTTCATGCTGGCAGGCATCTGGGCACTGCGGCTGGAACAGGAACTGACCATCCGCGGCAGTGCCTTCTGGGCGGCAAATCTTCTGACCGGGGGATTCAATCTGCTGCCCGTTCCACCGCTGGATGGGGCGCAGCTGGCATCCTGCCTGTGCGAAATGCGGCGTGCAGGCAAAAAGTTTAAGGGAAATGATTGAAAAAACAGCTCATTTCGGGTACAATAAAATGACGTGTAAAAATGGACTGTTTATTGGAGGACTCGATGTTTGATCCAAAACTGAAAGAAGCACTGGGACGGGTACAGAAGCCTGGTCGTTATACCGGCGGAGAACCCGGCAGTGTATATAAGGACAAAGAAAAAGTGGATGTCCGCTTTGCGTTCTGCTTTCCGGACACCTATGAGGTAGGTATGTCCTTCCTCGGCGAAAAGATCCTGTATGAGCTGCTCAACAGCCACGAAAACTGGTGGTGCGAGCGCGCTTTTATGCCGTGGCTGGATATGAAGGCCGAGATGGAGCGTCTTGGTCTGCCGCTCTACACCATGGAGAGCAAGGATCCGCTCACCGCTTTTGATGCAGTGGGCTTCACCCTGCAGTACGAGCTTTCCTATACCAATATTCTGGCTATGCTGGATCTGGCGGGCATCCCGTTCTATTCCAAGGATCGCGATGAAAGCTGGCCGCTGATCGTGGCGGGTGGCCCCTGCGCCTGCAACGCGGAACCCATTGCGGACTTTTTTGATGTGGTCCAGCTGGGTGAGGGCGAAAACCAGCTGCCCGGCATCTGTGCCGAGATCGAAAAGGCCAAAAAAGAGGGCGGCGTCTCCAAAAAGGAGCTGCTGCTGCGCATTGCAAAGATCCCCGGCGTCTATATCCCGGCGTTCTACGATGTGGAGTATTACGAAGATGGCCGGGTCAAGGCCATCACCCCCAATGAGCCGGGCATCCCGGCGCGCATCACCAAGGCGATCATCAAGGACCTGAACGAGTTTGCCCCGCCTACGAATTTCGTGGTGCCCATGGTGGGTGCCATTCAGGACCGCGCCAGCATTGAGGTGCTGCGCGGCTGTGTGCGTGGCTGCCGTTTCTGTCAGGCGGGCTTTCTGTACCGTCCCATGCGCCAGCGTGACGCGGGCCTTCTGAACAGGGCGGCGCAGGAGCTGTGCGCCAACACCGGCTATGAAGAACTGAGCCTTTCCAGCCTGTCCACCTCTGACCACGGCCAGCTGGAAGAGCTGCTGGATGATCTGAACGAGTGGGCACCCAAGGAGCATGTGAGTCTGTCGCTGCCTTCGCTGCGCGTGGACAACTTCTCCCAGAGCCTCATTGAAAAGACCACCAAGGTGCGCAAGAGCGGCCTGACCTTCGCCGCCGAAGCCGGCACCCAGCGCCTGCGCAATGTCATCAACAAGAATGTCACATGGGACGAGATCGAAAAGACCTGCACCATTGCATTCAACGCGGGCTACACCTCGGTCAAGCTCTACTTCATGATGGGCCTGCCCACCGAGACCATGGAGGACATTGAGGGCATCGCAGAGACGGCGCAGAAGGTGGTAGACCTCTATTATTCGCTGCCCAAGCGCGGCAAGGGCAAGGGTGTTCAGGTGACCATCAGCTGTGCCTGCTTTGTGCCCAAGCCCCATACGCCGTTTGAGTTCGTGCCCATGGACACCGAAGAAATGCTGCGCGCCAAGCAGAAGCACCTGCTGGAAAGTGTGCGCAGCCGCAAGATCAAGGTCAACTATCACGACAGCACCACCAGCTTTCTGGAGGGCGTGTTTGCCAAGGGCGACCGCCGCCTTGCCCCGGTCATTGTGGAAGCCTACAAGCGCGGCTGCTACTTCGACGGCTGGGAGGAGTGCTTCAAGTACGATACTTGGCTGCAGACCTTTGCTGATCTGGGCATCGACCCGGCATTTTACTGTCAGCGCCCCATTGGTCTGGACGAGGTAACGCCCTGGTCCCACATGGATTACGGCGTCACCCACGAATATCTGGTACGGGAGTACAAAAAAGCCCTTGCCGCCCAGACTACCCAGCCCTGCAACCGTGCCTGCCACGGCTGCGGTGCAAATCACCTGTTAGGAGGTCCCTGCTTTGATTACAGTAAGAATCTCGTTTGAGAAAAAGAATGAGGCCTCCTACATCTCCCTGCTGGACCTGCAGCGGGTGATGCAGCGGGTGCTCAAGCGCAGCAGCCTGCCGGTGTGGCATACGCTGGGTTTCAACCCCCACATCTATATGACCTTTGCCTGCCCGCTTTCTCTGGGGCAGGAGAGCGAGTGCGAGTGCGTGGACGTCAAGACCGAAGCGGAAGCCCCGGATTTTGAACAGTGGAAAGCGGCCCTCAATGCCATCATGCCCGCAGGCATCGTGATCACGCACGTTGGCCCGGTGCAGATGAAGGCGGACCTCATTGCCTACGCATGCTATCGCATCACCTACCCGGCGGCAGCGGCTGCAGCGCTGGATCAGTACAACGCGCTGGAAAGCGCCCCGGTGGAAAAGCACGGCAAAAAGGGCAACAAGATCATTGAGCTGAAGGATCACATCCCGCAGGTGGAGTACACCACGGAGGGGGACAGCCTGCACATTGAGCTGTGCCTGCCCGCTGCGCAGGAGCTGAACCTGAACCCCTCGCTGCTCACCGGCTTTCTGGAAGAAAAATTCGGTCTGCCTGCCGTCAGCGCCAACATCCTGCGCAAAAAGTTTTTGACGGCAGATAAGCAGTTGTTTGTCTGATCGGAGCGTGAAAGACCGTCTGTTGGGCAAAACAGAAAATTTTTGCATTTATTTTGGTCAGAACGCTTGCATTTACGCAGGTTTTGTGATATCCTGTTTAGGCGTTAGTGTCCGCTGAGACCACAGCGGGGTTAATGACAATATCATTAAACGGGCGGTCCTCTGACGGCAAAGTGCCTGTCTCTTATACACATCTCGAGCCC
>ERZ1026915.341-NODE-341-length-24198-cov-9.661641_pt1 | contig 24198 bp, 16 predicted proteins | sample MGYA00519466_ERZ1026915 | MGnify/ENA primary metagenome ERZ1026915 (study PRJEB26926, sample SAMN06164884) | human gut metagenome | biome: ENVO:00009003; feature: ENVO:2100002; material: ENVO:00002003 | host: Homo sapiens | place: USA | collected 2012 ... | reverse complement strand
GAGATCATGCCTAGTCTCGTGGGCTCGGAGATGTGTATAAGAGACAGGGTATATAGAATAAAAACGCAAGTCACAGAAACGGGTGGGGCTATATTAGAGGGTGAGAAATTTAAAGAAGAAACAAGATATACAGGTGAGGTTAAGATTGTAAGTAGTAAGGAAACCAAAATCTATACAAATAAAGAACTTAATCGGAGTATTATCAATCCGGCACAGATAAAGTTAGTCCTTTCGACCTATCGGGATGTGGTTTATACGGAATTGTTTAATGACCCGCAACGTGAACCAAATATGGACTTTTTGCCCAAAACATTGATTTTTGCTCTCAATGAAGCTCATGCTACAAATATCGTACAAATAGCTAAAGAGGTGTTTGGACGGACTGATGACCGCTTTGTTCAGAAAATTACCTATTCGGCAGGCGACAGTAACGAACTGATACGCCAATTCCGTAACGACAAGGATTTCCGTATTGCTGTCACCTGTACGTTGGTTGCCACCGGAACAGATGTAAAGCCGCTGGAAGTGGTGATGTTCATGCGTGATGTGGAGTCATTGCCTTTGTATATTCAGATGAAAGGGCGTGGAGTACGTACTATTGGTGATGAGCAACTTCGCAATGTTACCCCGAACGCATTCAGCAAGGATTGTTTTTATTTGGTTGATGCGGTAGGCGTGACGGAACATGCGCAAACAGTGGCACCTATAGATGATGCTCCTACAACAAAGACGATTACTCTAAAGGAGCTATTAGAACGTATTAGTCATGGCTATATTCCTGACGAGTATCTCAAACGGCTTGCTGCAACGCTTGCCCGAATATACAACAAGGCGGATGATCCGCAACGGAAAGAGTTTGTCCGTTTGTCTCATGATGACATGAAGGAACTTTCTGCCAGAATATACGATGCACTGGAGAAAGGCATTCTTCCACCGTTTGTAAGCACTGATGAGCCTAACAATGAACGTAAGGGGCTAGTCGCTCCGCTTGCCAATCATGCAGATGCTCGGAAATACCTTCTTATACTTGCAGCCGGATTCGTCAATACATTGATGCCGGGTGAAGATACGCTTATCTCCAAAGGGTTTTCCATTGAGGAAGCAAAAAATACGACAGAGGCTTTTGAAGATTTTTGTAAAAAGTACTATGACGAAATAGAGGCACTGCGCATCATTTACAACAATGAGGGAGAGCCTATAACCTATTCGATGCTAAAGGATTTGGAGAACAGACTTAAAATGGCAAACAATCATTTTACATCCAAACAACTCTGGAACTCTTATGCCATAGTTAACCCTAAAGTGGTAAGGCGTTCCATTACCAAAGAAGAAAGCGATGCATTGACCAATATCATACAACTTGTGCGCTTTGCTTTCCACCAAATCGAACGATTGGATAGCGTAGTTACTACCTCTAAACAGTTTTTCAATCTTTGGTTAGGGCAAAACCAGCGTGAAATAACTGACAAACAGCGAGAGGTTATCAGTCGTATTGTGGATTACATCGCTTCTAACGGAGCTTGTACTATCAGAGATATTCGTGAAGATGATGCTACCCATGCAGCCCAAATGATTAGAGCGTTTGGCAATATGCAGAAGGCAGACGAGGCACTTCATTCACTTTACACATTTGTAGTTTTAAGAAAAGCAGCATAAAGAAATGGCAACAAATAATACAACAGAGCAATCGCTCACCAAAAAAGTATGGAATCTGGCAACCACTCTTGCCGGACAAGGAATTGGATTTACTGATTATATTACCCAACTGACCTATCTTTTATTCTTGAAGATGGATGCCGAAAATGTAGAAATGTTTGGAGAAGAGTCGGCTATTCCAACTGGTTATCAGTGGGCAGATTTGATAGTACTTGATGGCTTGGATTTGGTAAAACAATATGAAGAGACCCTTAAATTGCTTAGTGAGCAGGATAATCTGATAGGTACGATTTATACGAAGGCTCAAAACAAGATAGACAAGCCTGTTTATCTGAAAAAGGTCATCACCATGATTGATGAGGAGCAATGGCTCATTATGGACGGTGATGTGAAAGGAGCTATCTACGAAAGCATTCTTGAAAAGAACGGACAAGACAAGAAAAGCGGGGCAGGACAGTATTTTACTCCTCGTCCACTTATTCAGGCAATGGTAGATTGTATCAATCCGCAAATGGGGGAAACGGTTTGTGACCCGGCTTGTGGAACGGGTGGATTCTTGCTTACAGCTTACGATTATATGAAAGGTCAGTCAGCAAGTAAAGAAAAACGTGATTTCTTGCGTGACAAAGCTTTGCATGGTGTGGATAATACGCCTTTAGTGGTGACGCTTGCTTCCATGAATCTTTATTTGCATGGTATTGGTACAGACCGTAGTCCGATTGTTTGTGAGGATTCTTTGGAAAAAGAACCGTCAACTCTTGTAGATGTGATTCTTGCCAATCCTCCTTTTGGAACTCGTCCGGCTGGATCGGTGGATATTAACCGCCCGGATTTTTATGTAGAGACCAAGAATAACCAGTTAAATTTCCTCCAGCACATGATGCTTATGCTCAAAACGGGAGGACGTGCAGCAGTTGTACTTCCTGATAATGTTCTCTTTGAGGCTGGAGCAGGTGAGACTATTCGTAAACGCTTATTGCAGGATTTTAATTTGCATACTATCTTGCGTTTACCTACAGGTATTTTCTATGCCCAAGGCGTAAAAGCCAACGTGTTGTTTTTCAGCAAAGGACAACCGACCAAGGAAATATGGTTTTACGACTACCGTACAGATATAAAGCATACGCTTGCCACCAATAAACTGGAACGGCATCATTTGGATGATTTTGTTTCTTGCTATAATAATCGAGTAGAGACATACGATGCAGAAAATAATCCGCAAGGTCGTTGGCGTAAATACCCTGTAGATGAAATTCTTACCAGAGACAAAACAAGTCTTGACATTACTTGGATAAAGCAAGGTGGTGAGGTGGACAACCGTTCATTGGCAGAGCTGATGGCTGATATAAAGGATAAAAGCCAAACGATAAGTGCTGCTGTGGTTGAACTTGAAAAGCTACTTGCGAATATTGAAGAAAATTGAGTTATGGGAAAAGAGATTTTCACAAATGATAAAGATATAAACGACCTGTTCTTGAAGGTTGTTAACCTTGTCACGCAGGCAAGGGAACGTGTGGCAACAGCCGTCAATATAGCTGAGGTTTATACTAAGTTCCATATCGGACAATATATAGTAGAATATGAGCAAAAGGGGGAAACAAGAGCCGAATATGGAAAGGCGGTGCTGAAAGAACTCTCCAAACGTCTGACTGATAGGTTGGGAGATGGATGGTCATATTCAACGCTTAAGAATATACGGCAGTTTTATATTGTTTTTTCTAAAGGGCTAACCAGTGGTTGTCCAAAGCCGAGTCAAAAGGCTAACCAGTGGTTAGCCGATTATCCGAAGTCAGAGGAATGTATCTCTGAGCCGACATTCGCTCTCTCATGGTCTCATTATCTTATACTGATGAGGGTGGAAAATCCGGATGCCCGCAGTTTCTATGAAATAGAATGTACTCAACAACAATGGTCTAAAAGACAACTCAGCCGTCAAGTAGGAAGCTGTCTTTATGAGAGATTGGCTTTGAGCCGTAACAAAGATGAAGTAATGCGGTTGGCTAAGGAAGGACAATCTATTGGGAAACCATCAGACATTATCAAGAATCCCATCACATTAGAGTTTCTTGGTCTAAAACCCGATGCAGTTTATTCAGAGTCTAAATTAGAGAATGCCATTATCAACAAGATGCAGCAATTCCTATTAGAACTTGGCAAAGGATTTCTATTTGAAGCAAGGCAGAAAAGGTTCACATTTGATGAGCAGCATTTCTTTGTTGACTTGGTGTTTTACAATCGTTTGCTACAATGCTATGTGCTTATAGATTTGAAGATAGACAAACTAACTCACCAAGACCTTGGGCAGATGCAGATGTATGTCAACTATTACGACCGCTATGTCAAACAAGACTTTGAAAAGCCGACAATTGGTATTCTACTGTGTAAGGAGAAGAACGATGCACTAGTGGAACTTACCTTGCCTAAGGATGTTAACATCTATGCTTCTGCTTATCAACTCTATCTCCCCAACAAGGCTTTATTGCAAGCTAAGGTGAAGGAATGGATTGAAGAGTTTGAAGAAAATGAGGAATTAAAGAAACTGGAAGAACATGAATAGTAATTGTGCAGCCAAAACTGCACAATTACAAACAGAAATATAATGATGGATACAAAAGCGTTACGTCAAAAGATACTCGACCTTGCGATACATGGAAAACTTGTACCCCAAGATCCCAACGATGAACCAGCATCAGTTCTGCTCGAACGAATCAAGGCTGAAAAAGAACGACTGATAAAAGAAGGCAAAATCAAACGGAGTAAGAAGTCTGCAAAGTCTTCCGATACGCCCCATTATCCCTATTTGTTACCAAATGGGTGGGAATGGTGCAATTTAGAAGATATTGTGTGCGAATTGAAATACGGAACTTCGGAGAAGTCTTTAAGTGTGGGAAAAATAGCTGTCTTGCGAATGGGGAATATTACTAATGTCGGTACAATCGATTATTCTAATTTAGTGTATTCGTCAAATAATGAAGATATTAAGCTGTACTCACTTGAAAAAGACGATTTACTGTTCAATCGCACAAACAGTAGTGAATGGGTAGGGAAAACGGCAATCTATAAGAAAGAACAACCAGCCATATATGCTGGCTATCTTATTCGCATTAGACCGATATTGATTTTTTCAGACTACCTTAATACTGTAATGAATAGCAGCTATTATCGTAATTGGTGCTATTATGTAAAAACGGATGCTGTTAATCAGTCTAATATCAATGCTCAAAAGCTTTCGCAATTAATGATACCTATTCCACCCTTAAAGGAACAAGAAAGAATTGTTGTAGAGGTGGCTAAGTGGATTTCTTTAATTGATACTATCAAGAATAGCAAGGAAGATTTACAAACAACTATCAAGCAGGCAAAAAGTAAAATCCTCAATCTTGCTATTCACGGCAAACTCGTGCCGCAAGATCCGAATGACGAGCCAGCCATTGAACTGTTGAAGCGCATAAATCCCGACTTCACACCTTGTGATAACGGGCATAATGGGAAGTTACCTTATGAAATTCCTGAGTCATGGGTATGGTGTGGTCATAATTCCATTTTAGATATATCAGGAGGAGCTCAACCATCGAAAAATTATTTTGAAACTAAACCTAAACCAAATTATATTAGGCTTTACCAGATTAGAGATTACGGGGAGTATCCTGTACCTGTTTATATTCCAATTGACCTTGCTTCTAAACAGACTAAAAAGGGAGATATATTATTAGCACGTTATGGTGGCTCTTTAGGAAAAGTATTTCATGCTGAACAAGGGGCTTATAATGTGGCAATGGCAAAAGTTATTTTCAAATTTGAGAATCTGATATATAAGGAGTTCGCATATTATTACTATTTGTCTGACCTGTATCAGGGAAAACTAAAAGAAATTTCAAGAACAGCTCAAGCAGGATTTAATAGTACAGACTTTAACGATATGTATTTTCCACTTCCTCCACTTGCCGAACAACAGCGCATTGTCCAAAAGATAGAAGAACTATTCTCTGTTCTTGATAACATTCAAAATGCCTTAGAAGTGTAAATGAATACACTTCTAAAGGCTGATGCGACTTTACCAGTTAACCACTTTATCCACAATCTTCTGCTGTTCGCTGGCAGTGCGACGTAGATAGATGCGTGTAGTTTCTATGCTTTCATGCCCCATTAGGTCGGCTAGTAGAGCAAGATCATTAAAGCGGTCAAGGAAGTTTTTGGCAAAACGGTGACGGAACGAATGAGGATAAACTACCTCCTTGTTCATTCCGTATTTTTCTGCAAAATGCTTGAGTTGGGAAGCGATTCCGCGAGTAGTAATACGCTGTCCGAAACGATTCAGGAAGATGTAACCGGATGTCAAGCCTTGGTTTTTCAACCATTTTTCAGATTCTGTCCGTAGATTCTTGGGGATGTATAGTCGTCGAATCTTTCCGCCTTTACTATACAAATCAAGATAGCCCACTTTAATGTGTTCCGCTTTGATGTGGAGTAATTCACTAACACGTGCTCCGGTAGCCGCCATAAACCACACAATAAAATACCACTCCTCATAACCATCTACTTTAAGTTGGGCTTTAAAAAATTTATAATCAGCATCGCTGATTACATTTTCCAAGAAGTTCTTTTGCTGTACTTTTACGAACTTCACTTTTAGTTTTTCTTGTTTCGTAAACTCCAGATATTTGTTAATTCCTTGCAATCGCAGGTTAACCGTCTGTGGTTTGAAGTTCTCCACCAAATACCCCTTGTATGCCAAAAGGTTCTTCTTGTTTACTTCTCCATAATGATTGAGGAAATACTGTACCGTCCACACATACGATGTAACGGTGTTCTTGGCGAGATTAGTCTTTGCCAAATGATTTTTGAATTTTGTTACCATACTACATTGATTTATAATGAATACAGTAACAATATAAGAGAATATATCGAACATGATAAGAAGTTGCCTGAAGGATGGGCTATGTGCAGGCTTGAATAAGTTGTAGATTATGAACAACCTACTGCTTATATTATAAATTCAACGGCTTATGATGATTCCTACTCAATACCAGTCTTAACAGCAGGTAAGTCTTTTATAATTGGTTATACCAATGAAACGACAGGGATATGCTCAAATCTTCCTTGTATAATCTTTGATGATTTTACAACAGATTCAAAACTAGTTGTTTTTCCTTTCAAGGTAAAATCATCAGTAATGAAGATTCTAAAAATACACAGTGATATTGAGATTGATTATGTGGCAATGTTTATGAGTGTAACCAGATTGATAGGTGACACTCATAAACGATATTGGATTTCTGAATACTCAAAATAAGAGATACCTATACCACCGAAGGCAGAACAAAAACGGATTGTTTATACAGCCCGTAATATTTCATTCATCGTATCAAGCACCATATCTATTTTAGCCACAATTCGTTCTTGCTCTTTATATGGCGGTATGGGTATTAAAACATTACCAATAGATGTTTTTGTTAAACTGGGCATAGCCGTACTTTTATCTAATTTGCTAAAATCAAATGATAAGCAGAAATAATACAGATATTTATCAAGTATAGCATCATTAGCCTTCAAGCCAAAAGCTGTATCAACGTTCCAAAAATGTTCCTCTACGAATATAGGATTATTAATTGTACCTTTTCTTCCAATTATTGTAGAACCTGCGATGCAAAGATACTGATTAGCTCTGCCTATAACACCGCCACTACCATAAATTGGATATATGCCGTTAAGTGTTTCAACATTTTTTTGAGACTTCCCATTCGTTATACTTGTAATCTGTTTCATTTTACAAATAGCCCATCCTTCAGGCAACTGTGTATAATGCCCGTTATCACAAGGTGTGAAGTCGGGATTTATACGTTTCAACAGTTCAATGGCAGGCTCGTCATTCGGGTCTTGTGGTACTAGCTTGCCATGAATGGCAAGGTCGAGGATTTTGCTTTTGGTTTGTTTGATGATGGTCTGTAAGTCGGCTTTGCCTTGTTCTATTTGGTCAATCAACTCAAATAATTTCTCTATTTCTGCAACAATGCGGTGTTGTTCGGCAAGGGGTGGTAATGCTATTTCCAAACTTCTAATCGTAGCCATTGATAGACTTGGCTGAGCCGTTGATTTTGATATACCCCGAACTCCTAATTGTCCTAAATCGCTCATAAGATAATAGAGCGCATATTTTAAATCAATTTTATTAGAGTAAGGTTCTATTTTAGCAACATTCGGAGCTAGATGACATCTTTTTAATGCCGGGAAAATACATGTATCACCAATACCAGCTCCAATAAATGTCATAAGTAAGCACTTCTTTGTAAGAGCGCTTCTTTCCAACTGTTGCGATAAAGCTTCTGATATAGCCTCATTGGTATTTTCAACAAAATATCCCATTCTTACATTTTGTGCTCTAACTATAGGCACTTCATTATTGCTGGAGATTGTATCTTTCGTGAGACAATCAGTATACTCAAATCCAGCAAGTTTAGTAACAAAAAACAGTTCTTCAATATTTGTCCACACCCACGAACTCGGCACTTCAAACGGCACGTTCTCATAATGGGGCGTATCGGAAGGAAAAAAGGAGAGGAAAAATCCTCTCCTTAATCTAAACCATGTATTAGACATTTAAGTTTTTCATCGGCAATCCATAATTGTTTTGGTTGAAAATTTATATGCAGCATATTCACATTCATACTAATCAGCCTTCTTCATTCTAATGGTACAAGTAACATTTGATAAATAGAATAAGAAACAAAGCACTTATTCTTCATTTATCCGATAAATAACCATCGGAAACAATGCTGTCATTGCAGCAGGTTTGATCGTGACAAGAGAGGTTCCGGCAAATACGGTTGTGGGCGGTGTTCCTGTCAGACATATTCGTAATATCAAGGAATAAAGAAAGGAGATAACCAATAGAAAATTATAAGCAAATATGCCCTCATGCTCTCATTATGTATATAATCCATTGATAATGAGTGTTAAATGAATGATGGTAGCATATTTTTGAAGAAACAATTTGCCCTCATGCTCTCACTGTTTAATTATACTGATTATTATCTAATATTCTTATATTCAATGTGATATAGCTGAATTCGTTTTAAAATCACTCAGGTGAGAAAAGAGTCTATTTTGCCGTTTTAGGTGAAGAAAAATGGCATAATGCCTACAAGATCCCTTTTATATACACGAATCTTATCATATTTTGCTAGGAGAAACAACGGTAACTACTGCATTTTAGGGAGTTCTTGATAGTTTATATAGAAATCATTATATGATAATCGGTCATTCATATTGCAGTTCTTTACTATGGGAAATTGCTTAATCACGTTAGTGGTTAGACTTAATCACACTTGTGATTAATTTTAGTCACGTTTGTGATTAGAGTTAGTCACATTAGTGAGTAAGCAATTGCGAATAATAGAAAGAACAAATAGGAAAGTACGATGAGTAGAACTTGTCAGCATGAAAATGTAATCGGATGTTTGTAAAATAGAGTATACTGTGATGAAAAAGCTCAAAATGCGATGGTTGACAAACTTTTGAATTAAGACTTTGTATGTGCTTATGTTGTTGGTTATCAGATAGATATACTCTTTTTATTTGTTCTGTAGAATGAGGGCATGAGGGCAAAGATACTTTTTGAAATATGCTATCATCATTCATTCAGTATTCATTATCAATATGTTAACTTCTTAGTGAGGGCATGAGGGCATAATTGCTTATAACTTTCTATTAATATTGGTGTTATGTTGAGTCGATTTATTGTGAAATACAGAAGTGTTTTTAATGCTTGTTGTAGCAATTATTAAAAATAATCGCTAAGAAACGTTTTTCCTATTTAAGAAATTATTATATTTGTACCGACTATTCTACTATAGCGTAGTAGAACGTTACATATTTTAAGAAGCGTTATTGAAATTATCTTCTATCGTCAAACTTCGCAACTTTGAACTGTACCTGAAGATGATAACAACAACGCTCACGTCTGTGTTATATACCTGCCATTACTGTGGCATCTATATACCTAATGGCGTGGGTGGCTGTTGTTTATCTAGGTACAAGGCAATGCGAAGGCCCGATGATAAGATAAACAAGATACAGCCCTCACGCTTTTTTATTGTTAACCGCCGAACAGAGGAGGGGGAGTTAGGCAAAGTCTTTTGACAAGATAGACTGATCTAACATTTACAGACGTATGAAAACAACACTGCAAGCGGGAATGCGAATCCTTATTTCCCGTTATCTGTCAAGTCGAGGTTGCGGAGACACAGTATATGTCACCGGACCGCCAGGAGTCTTCTGCCCACAGACGGCAATTATAGCATCTTTCATAAAAAAATATTCTATGGTATAATTGGGGCGTATAATGTCTGAACAGAATCATTGAAAAATTATAATCTAAATTTATTGTACGGAAATTATGGAAACAAACAATATGGAAATGTATGAGGCTCCTAAAGTGGAGGTTATCGAAGTAGAAGTGGAAAAAGGATTTGCAGTAAGTGGTGGAACAGAAGACTATAACCCGCAGCCTTGGTAATTGAAATAAATAATTTAAAAACATACACGTATGAAAAAGATATTGTTCACATCTTTAGCTGTTCTTGGATTAGGAATAACCGGTTGTTCCAATGAAGATTTGGGCGTGGCGAAAAGTGGCGTTGATGAAGTATGTGCCACTATGGGAGATGCTGAATCGCGTACTGCTATGAATGGCAATTCTGTCGTTTGGAGTATAGGTGACGAGATTGGCATTTTTGTAACGAATGGAAGTTCTCCTACTTACACTAACATTAACTATTCATTATCCAGTGGAGCCGGAACCAAAAACGCAGGGTTCTCAGGGGTACTGGAAGGTGAGAGTCCTGTAAAGAAAGCTGCTTTTTATCCTTATGGTAGCGATGCTTCTTATGATGGAAGTAAAATATCATTAACGTTGAAGGATACCTATAATTATAAGGAAGGAGAAAACAGCAGTGCTCTTATGGCTTGCCAAATAAATGAGAGCGCACAGGATGTCTTGGCTTTTAAAAATGCAGGTGCCCTGATGAGCATAACTGTCAATAATATCCCAAAGGACTATACTTGGGCGAAATTGACTTCTATGACCGCTCAAGAAAAAACTACTGTTCCAACCATTGCTGGAAGTGCACAAATAACATTCTCCAAAGGTATACCTACATTGACAACCACAGAAACGTCAAATTCCTCATCCATAACTATAAACTTTGCTGCCAGCAGTGACGTCGTGACCAGTAAAACATTCTATTTCCCGTTGCCTGTAGCCGAGTATCCTGCCTTGGAACTTTCCATTGGTAATGGCGCTACAAGCCAGGTCTTAAAGACAAAAGCTTTAGATGCTAAACGTAACGAACGTTATACCACAACTATAACGTTGGACGAAGTATCCGGAAGTGTACCGACAACAGTTGAAAGTGTATCAGCGGTAGCCGATGCTTTAAAAGAAACCAATTCTGTTTCTGTGGCTGATGTGGCTTCAACTGAAACCAGTCCTACAGTTTCAATACCGAAAAAAAGTACACCGGCAGAAAATGTCAGCATATCCTTTGAAAATATTTCCACAACAAATGCTGTTGCCATTAAAGAAGAGAGCACTGGTACTGGTGGTACAGCTGCACCTGAAAACGTATTGGTATCTGTACCGCAATTAGATACTGCGCCTAAATTTGAGATAGATCTGCCTTCTTCTACCGTAACTTTGGCTGCCAATGGCGAAACTGCTACTTATGATGAAGTAACGGCAACTACTGCTGCAAACACATTGGTTCTAGGTAAAGGAGTTACTGTTAATACATTGAAGGTAAAAGCCGGTAATGTAAGAGTGAAGAGTGGTGCCAAAGTAACAGCCATCAGTCGTGAAAGCGGTAACACTTCAACTGTCATTATTTATAAAGAAGAGGGTGCTGAATTACCCAATCTGTCCGGTAATGATGCATTTGAAGTAGTTGATGCTGCCGTAGCCGACTTGCAAAATGTCGCAAAAAATGGTGGAACTTATACTCTTGCCACAGACTTGACGGGAGATTTTACTATTTCCGCAACGAATGAAGTTATCATCAATTTGAACGGTCATAAAATCACCAACAAATCTGGTGATACATTTACCGTAAACAAGGATAGTAAACTGACCATTAACGGAAATGGTACAGTGGATAATGTAAGTCACGGGAAAGCTTGTATCTATAATAACGGTACAGTAATTCTTAATGGCGGAACCTATATTAGAAGTAAGGAAAACGGTCAGGACTCAGAAAGTTCAGGTGGTAACAGCTATTATAATATTCTGAATCATGGCGAGATGACGATTAATCCAAATGTGGAGATATCGCAAAACGGGCATTATTCTTCGATGATAGCCAATGGGTATTATGATTATACCAATAAGAATCCGCGAAATGGATATGTAAGCGGTACTAATCATCAGAATCCTTCACTTATCATAAACGGTGGTACATTTGCCGGAGGTCTTAATACCATTAAAAATGATGATGGAGCCCAGCTTGTCATCAACGACGGTACGTTCACCAATATGTCTCAGGCAACCGTACAGAATCATCATGTGGCTGAAATCAAAGGAGGTACATTCAATACGACTGGTTCCGCTCAGTATGTGGTGGATAATGAAGGCCATAATGGTGCAGCCAATGACTTGGGACAGATGACTATCAGTGGTGGAACACTGAATGGCAAGATCTATGTGGTTGGTGCAGGTGCATCGCTGGCTGTTACCGGTGGTACTTTTTCCGATCCGTCCGCACTTTTATACTTAAGCGGTAATGCTAACGTGAAGATACGTTTGAATGGAGACGCTACTTGTAATGGCTTTAAAACGCAAAGTGGACAATCTGTAGAATTGGACTTGAACAACCATGTGCTTACACTTGCTAAACCGACCGTTGGTTCGGCTGGCACAGAAACGAACAGTTGTCAATTGTTGAAAGGTTCTACCGTTACTATGAAAAACGGAACACTGGCAAGTGATAATGATAAAATTATGATTCAGAACTACTGTAATTTGACGTTGGATGCTATGACAGTGAGGGGGCTAAATGCCTTATATGTATTGAGTAACAATTGTGGTAATATTTTAATTAACAATACTACGATTAATGCCGGAACTGGTGCATATGCATTTGATGTTTGCGGCTTTTCAACCTACACTGACGGAGTTAAAGTAACTGTTAAAGGTACTAGTATTATTAATGGTAACGTGGAATTATCAAAAAGTACCGGAAACACCGAACCTATGGAATTAAATATTGAGGGTGGTACTTTTAGCGGCAATTTGGTTGTTGATTCATCGATAACAGATGCTTCCTCTATCATTAATGTGACAGGTACTCCTTCTTTTACAGGAACCGGTTGGGATAGTTATAAAAAATAAGAGAATTATTTGCTATCATGTTATTAGTCATGGCAGAAAGTGATTTGTAATAAAAGAAGGTCGTCCTGTCTCGAAAGGTCGGGCGGCTTTCTTTTTTTAAGATTAGAAGATTATGAAACTTAATCCCCATTTCAAACTCCGCTCCATAGCCGGAGAAACAATAATTGTGAACCAAGGTGTTCCCGATACTGATTTGACCCGTATTATTTCCTTTAATTTTTCCGCTTGCTTACTTTGGAAACGACTTTCGGGAAAGGATTTCACTTTACAAGAGGCAGCCTTGGTGTTGGTGGAATCTTATCATATTTCTCAAGAGCAGGCCGAAAGAGATGTGGTGATTTGGGCAGATGCACTAAAGAAATGTTCAGCCTTACTTGATTGATATAACAATGGATATAATACTCGATAAACCGGAGCAAATGCTATTTGCCTTGCTCCGATCCGCGTTGAACAGCACAAAGCCGGTTAGTGAAATCCTTTTTACCGATATATCTCCTGCCCTTTGGCAGGCGTGTTACAGACTAGCTTGCACTCAGGGAGTGATGGCCTTGGCATGGGACGGAATACAGACCCTGCCGGCCTGTTTGCAACCCCCGAAGGCTTTGAAGTTAAACTGGGTGATGGCGGTAGAGAACTATGAAAAACGCTACCGGCGGTACTGCCATACCATAGCCGAACTTTCAGCTTTTTATAAAACGCATGGCATTACCACGGTCCAGTTGAAAGGAGTGGGCCTCTCCACCTATTATCCCATTCCTTCGCACAGGGAAGGGGGAGATATAGACATCTTCACTTATTCGGCAGACCATTCCCGGAAAAGTGATGCCGAGGCCAACCGGCTGGCAGACCGGTTAATGGAAGAAAAAGGAATAGAGGTAGACTTTGAACACTCCGAAAAGCATAGTATGTTTTACTATAAAGGTATTCCGATAGAGAATCATAAAACCTTTATTAATTCGGAAACATACCGTATAGCGGTGAAGATGGATAAGCTCCTTCAAAAACTGCTACAACCCGTATCGGCGGAATTGGACGGAAAATGCTCCATTTTAATCCCATCTTCCACCTTTAATACCGTATTTCTCGCTTTTCATGCCGCCCAGCATTATGCACGCGGCCTGGCACTTCATCATCTTTGCGACTGGGCTTGCCTGTTGAATAAATACGGCCTGCATATTCCTGAGGAAGTGACGGATATTCGTTTTAGAAATATGATATTGGCAATGACCCGCCTCTGTAATGATTATTTGGGAACTTCCGTTCCTGTATATGGAGGAGAAGGGTTGGCGGAGGAAATCTTACGGGAAATCATCCGGCCACCCTATACGATGTCAGTTCCGGCGAAGAATAAATGGGGCATTCTGGTTTATAAAACCAAACGTATGCTGCATACTCATCGTGCGTGCAACAGCGTGTTGCGCATTTCACTGTGCAAATGGGTTGGAAATTCTATTCTGTTGCATCTGCGCTCTCCCCATACCATCTTCCAGACGGAACGAAAATAGGCGGTTTATGTTGAAAAGAATCTGCCGTTTATTGTTGCCTGATGAAAGGAAAATGGGGATAAGGGTGGTTTGTGCCGTATTTCTTTGCGCATTACTTGACTTTGCCGGACTCGCTGCCCTGTTGCCTGTCTTGTTTTTTCTGTTGGATGACGGGAGGGATAAAGATGCCGCCCTGTTATTTTGTCTGGTGGCAATAGTCTTTATTTTGGTGAAAAACGCTTTGGTAACGGGGCTTTCACGTTTTCAAAACCATTTTCTGATGTTTCTTTACCGTCGGCTCAGCTTTTCTCTCTTTACTTCTTACTATCAACGGGGATTATTGTTTATACGCAGCAGGGGGAGTATCCGGCTGGGATATGAGGTGAACTATATCTGTTATGCTTTTTCTTTAAACCTTCTTTCCCCCTTGCTTCGCATGACAGGAGAACTGCTGCTTGTTTTTTGGGTGACGGCAGCTTTGTTGGTTTACGCTCCGTTGACGGTACTGATGCTGTATATTGCCTTTCTGCCTTTCATGCTGATTTACGGATGGGGGATCAGGAAACCGATGCGCCGTTATGGTGAGCAGGAGCAGCAGGCTCGTCGTGAGCAATCCCGGCTGGTCACGGAAACGATGAAAGGGTATGCCGAATTGGAACTGAATGCGGCGTTTCCTTTTCTTCAGCAGGCATTCGCCCAGAGGGTAAGGAAAATCAGTGAGAGCCGTTTGAAACTGGAAACGATACAGCATCTTCCTCTTTGCCTTTCCGAAATGGCGGTCATATCGGGGCTGACCTTGCTCACCGTTTTCGGAACAGGGGATATCAAAGCGCTGGTAGGTGTCTTTGCTGTGGCGGCTTTCCGGCTGTTACCCGCTTTGCGCGGCATCTTAGGTGGTTGGACACAAGTACAGAATGCGGTCTATTCTCTGCGGATTATAGAGGAAGGGTTGGGGGATAAGGGGATGGAAGCAGTTTCTCCATCATGGGGGCAGGAAGCGTTTTCTTTTCAAAAAGAGATACGGATAGAACACCTCACCTATGCTTATCCTGAAAGTAAAGAGGTTCTAAAGGACTTTTGTTGTACTATTCGTAAGGGGGAATATGTAGGTATCTGTGGTGAGAGTGGCGTGGGTAAATCTACCTTGTTTAATCTGCTTTTGGGATTTATCACTCCGGATAAAGGCGCTATTCGGATAGATGGCAGGCCGCTTGCCGATGTGCCGAGGCAGGAATGGCATCGCAGGGTGGGATATGTGCAACAGGAAGTGTTTGTGCTGGATGGGACCTTGGCGGAAAACATTGCTTTGGGATGCCGGTCTATAGATAAGGAACGGGTAGCGGAGATAGTGAGGCTGGTGAGATTGGATGCTTGGGTGGATGAATTGCCGCAAGGAATGGATACTCCTTTGGGTGAAGGGGGAGGAAGGCTTTCGGGAGGTCAGAAACAACGGGTAGGCATCGCCCGTGCTTTGTATAAGAAAGCGGAGGTGCTTCTACTGGATGAGGCTACTTCTGCATTGGATAATGAGACTGAACGGGCTGTCAATGAAATGCTTCTCGGTCTGATGAAGGAGTGTAGGGGGCTGACTGTTCTTACGATAGCCCATCGGGAAAGTTCGTTGGCGTATTGTCATCGTGTAATCAGATTAAATGGAAAAGACAATGGATCGAATTTATAAAATAGGTGGCCACTGCTTCGCATTGCCGGACGAAAGGTTGATGGAGGCGGTGGATGGTATCAGCGGTTTCAAGCCTTTTGTTTGGCAACCGGATCTGGTTTCGGCAAAAGATGTATACGAGGGTGCTTGGTTGCCGGATTTTACAGTTTGGGAGGGAAACGGTTGGGATTTTCCGGCTTTTAAGAGAAAGTCCTATGGGTTCGGATATGAAGATGTAACCGGTACTTTCGGTGTGGGTGGGGATAGCTTTTTGTTGGAACTGGCTCCGCAGGGAGAACCGTCGCTTTATCTCCGGACGATGGGTGGAACCGGGAGAGGTATCTGTTTATATGGTCATTATTCTCCCCGTCTTTTAAGATTTGCCTTATGGATGGGGTATGGCCTGATGACGGTACGGAAAGATACGGTTGCCTTGCATGGCAGTTGTATTGTTTATAAGGGGAAAGCGGTTCTTTTTTTAGGTGAAAGCGGAACCGGAAAAAGTACCCATACCCGTTTGTGGAGGGAAAATATAGCAGGAAGTAAGTTGCTGAATGATGACAGTCCCATTGTGCGTTATGAAGAGGGGGGCGTGTGGGTATATGGCAGTCCGTGGAGTGGGAAGACTCCTTGTTATAAGGCGGAGCGTTATCCGTTGGCCGGATGTGTACGTTTGTCACAAGCATCGTATAACAAGATACGGAGATTGAACACTTTGCAGGCTTATGCAGCTTTGCATCCGTCTGCTCCTCCTGCATTTGCATACGAGGAGGAATTATACTGTGGGGTTTGTAGTCTGTTGGAAAAGATGGTTTCATCCATTCCTGTTTATCATCTGGAGTGTTTGCCCGATGCGGAGGCGGTGAAATTAGTATGTCGTACTTTACATGGAGATGGGTATGAAGCGGATAGCGAATGAATGTTTCTTTGCGTGGGTGGAGTCGGAAATCAAAAGTGGCAGGAGTGTGAAGTTCCGGGTGAAAGGCAATTCCATGATGCCTTTACTGAGAAATGGGAAGGATGAAGTGGTGGTGGGGCCGTGTGATAAGGAGGAGTTGAAACTTTTTGATGTCATTCTGTTCCGGCAGACAGACCGGTATGTATTGCATCGGATTATTCAAAAAAGAGGCAGTCGTTATCTGATGCAGGGGGATGGCGTCTGCCGTTTTTATGAGGAATGTGAGGACACGGATATCATCGGGGTGGTGAGAAAGGTATGCAGGCCTTCCGGAAAGAAGATTGAAACGGATTCCATGTGTTGGCGGTTGGAAAGCCGTTTGTGGTTGGGGCTTGGTGGATGCAGAGGAATGGTGCTGCGTGTCCTGAATAGATTGGGTTGTTGTCTCCTTTTTTGACGAAATCTGTCAGCTTGGAAGGAAATATTATTCATAAAGCAGGTATTTTTCTCTCATCTTTTTGTAGGCTTCCAGTTCATTCTGCCATCCTGCACGGATTTCTTCTTCACTGGCTCCTTTCATGATTTGTTCCCTTACGGTACGGTTCCCTATCAGCAGGTCGAACCATTGCGGGCGGGTAAAGAACTTGTCCGCTTTCCCAAGGTCTTGATAAGCTTGATAATAGGTGATGATGTATTTTAAAGAGAATCCTTTCGGGGCGGTGATATGGCGGAGATTATTGCCATAGCAGTATTGGTTTTTATACATCGGATTCTTGTCAAAGCCTTCCAAGGCTTCCGGTCTGAAAGAAAAGGAGGAGATGCGGATATCCGGTGAACCGATTACTTGAAAAGGATAAAGAGTACCTCTGCCCACACTGATGGCTGTACCTTCAAACGGGCAGAGTGAAGGATATAAGGCAATTGCCTGGTCGTTGGGCAGGTTGGGAGAGGGTTTTACCGGAAGCGAATAGGGTTGTCCGTGTTTCCAGCCTTCCACGGGGATGACGGTCAACGCGCATTTTTTGCCGTTGGGCAGCCAGCCTTCGCCATTGATCATTTGAGCCAGCTCGCCTACAGTGCAACCGTGTAAAATGGGGATGGCGTGCATACCCACAAAACTTTTCTGGTTTTTCTGTCGCACAGGGCCGTCCACGTAATCACAAGGATTGGGCCGGTCTGTGATGACCAGTTGTTTCCGGTTCTCGGCACAAGCTTCCATTACATACTGCATGGTGCTGATATAGGTATAGAAACGGGCGCCTACATCCTGAATGTCGAACACAATCAGGTCTATGTCCTGTAGCTGTGTGGCTGTAGGTTTCTTATTTTTACCGTAAAGGGACAGGATGGGTATTCCCGTGCGGGTATCTTTTCCGTTCCTGATGGTTTCTCCGGCATCGGCGTCACCCCGGAAGCCGTGTTCGGGAGCGAATACCTTTTTTATTTGTATATGCGCTGCAAGCAGGGTGTCCAACAGATGGGTTTCTCCTACTTTGGAGGTTTGGTTTACAACCAATGCCACACGCTTCCCTTTTAATATAGGTAAGAGACGGTCCATCTGTTCGGCTCCGGTGATAACCTTTTGCGCGGTCACGGCGTTGCAGATAAACAAGAGGCAGTATAGGAAAATGTATTTTGTTTTCATGATATGTGGCGATTATTTTGTAATATTGCACAAAAATAAGAATTTAATTGAGAATGGACGCACTTGCTATCATTAATAAATATTATCCTGAAGATAATGAACTGAAACATATCCTGCTGGCGCATAGCCGTTCGGTGGCCGATAAGGCGTTATGGATTGCCGGCAAGCATCCGGAATTGAATCTGGACAAGCAATTTCTGGAAGAGGCGGCGATGCTGCACGATATTGGTATTTTTATGACGGATGCTGAGGGCATTTGTTGTTTCGGATCTTATCCTTATATTTGTCATGGATATTTGGGGGCTGATCTGATGCGGAAAGAAGGATTTCCGCGTCATGCATTGGTCTGTGAAAGACATACGGGAGCGGGTATGTCTTTGCAAAGTATTATTGACCAGCAGTTGCCTGTTCCTCATCGGAATATGGTTCCGGTTTCGCTGGAAGAACAGGTTATTTGCTTTGCCGACAAGTTTTTCTCAAAGACGCATCTGGACAGGGAAAAGAGCGTGGAGAAGGCGTTAAAGAGTATTTCACGTTATGGGGAAGATGGGATAATCCGTTTTAACCATTGGTGCGAATGTTTCTTGTAAGCCTTAAAAATAAATTAAATATCCGCTAAATAGTTCATTATTGGCGGATAATGCTTAATTTTGCCCCTCAAAAGCGTAAATGATTTGTGAATGACGCCACTAAAACGACATAGATTTATAACATTCCTACTACTATTTGCATGCCTGTCACTTTCTTTAAGTACAGGTGCTCAACGCAGAAAGCGGAATTCTGCATCCGGTAATGATTCCCTGAAAGTAGATAGTGCTTTGGTAGATACGTTGTCTATCGATACGGTTGCACCTAAAAAGAAACAGCCGTTGGATGCGCCTGTTATTTATGAAGCAAATGACTCTATCGTATTCACTGAGGGCGGATATGCCCATCTGTATGGTGACGGTAAGGTGAACTATGAGAAAATAGAGTTGACCTCTGCCGTGATTACAATGAACATGGATAGCAGTACGGTGTATGCCCGTGGTGTTCCCGACTCGGCTGGCGTGGAAAAAGGTACTCCTGTCTTTAAGGATGGCGAGACTCCGTATGAGTCAAAAATCATGCGTTATAACTTCAAGTCGAAGAAGGGGTTCATTAATAATATCGTTACTCAGCAGGGGGAAGGATACGTTACCAGTGAGGAGTCGAAGAAAGGTGCTAATGATGAACTTTATTTGCGTCACGGACGATATACTACGTGTGATAATCACGAACATCCTCACTTCTATCTGAAACTTTCCATGGCGAAAGTGCGTCCTAAGAAAAATGTGGTTTTCGGTCCTGCCCAGCTGGTGGTGGAGGATGTGCCGTTGCCTATCGCTATTCCTTTCGGATTTTTTCCGTTTAACAGCAGTTATTCGTCAGGATTCATTATGCCTACATACGGTGATGAAATGAATCGTGGTTTTTATTTGCGTGATGGGGGATATTATTTCGCCATCAGTGACCGTATGGATTTGAAAGTGTTGGGTGAGATCTTTACGAAAGGTTCATGGGGACTGTCCGTGCAGTCTAATTATAACAAGAGATATAAATATAGCGGTAATTTCAATGCCAGTTATCTGGTAACGAAAACCGGTGAGAAGAATATGCCGGACTATATGGTTACAAAAGATTTCAGAATTGCATGGAGTCACAGACAGGATGCCAAGGCTAACCCTAACAGCTCTTTTTCGGCGAATGTGAACTTTGCGACCAGTAGTTATGACCAGCGTAACCTGAGTAGTTTGTACAACCCGCAGCAGTATTCAAATAACACCAAGACGTCTAGTGTGAGTTATTCGCGCAATTTCCCCGAAATAGGATTGAATCTGTCCAGTACATTCAATATCTCTCAGAATACGCGTGACTCTTCTATCAGTGTGACGTTGCCGGATTTGAATATTTCATTGAACCGTATTTATCCGTTCAAGCGTAAGAAAGCGGTAGGTGATGAACGTTGGTATGAGAAAATCTCACTCCAATATACCGGCCAGATGACGAACTCGATTAATACCAAGGATAATCTGATTCTGAAGCAGGGTTTGAATAAATGGACTAATGGTATGCAGCATAAGATTCCTATCAGCGCTACATTCACTTTGTTTAAATATATCAACGTTGTGCCTTCTTTCAACTATACCGAGCGCTGGTATATGCGCAAGGTGGAGCAGAGTTATGATCCGTCGGCACCTAATAATGTGCGGAGAGATACAATCAACGGTTTCAACCGTGTGTATAACTATGATTTGAGCTTGCAGGTGAATACCAAGATGTATGGTTTCTACAAACCGTGGAAGAAATTGTTTGGCGACAAGATTGAAATGATCCGTCACGTCTTTACTCCTTCGGTGAGCATGAGTTATGCACCGGACTTCAGTACGTCTAGGTATGGATATGTGGGAACGTATACTTATACTGATACGGATGGAGAAGTACGTACTCAGACTTATAATCCATATGAAGGTTTGCCTTACTCTTTCTCGCCCAGTGGTAAATCCGAGAATTTCACTTTCTCTATAGATAATAACGTGGAAATGAAAGTGAAATCCGATGCGGATACTACCGGAGTGAAGAAAATCAGCTTGATTGACCAGTTGGGAGCCAGTATTTCCTATAATGCGGCGGCTAAAGAGAAACCTTGGGGAAATTTGAGTATGAATCTGCGCTTGAAACTGACCAAGAGTTATACTTTTAATATGAACGCCCAGTTTGCTACGTATGCTTATGAGTTTGATAAAGACGGCAAGGTAGTGGAAGGTAACCGTACAGAATGGTCATACGGACGTTTTGGTCGTTTTCAGGGGTATAGCGGTTCTTTCTCGTATACATTGAATAATGATTCGTGGAAAAAGTGGTTTGGTCCGAAAGATGAAAAGGACAGTAAGGGGGATAAAGACAAGAAGAATGAAAATCTGGATGAGTACAGTGATGATGGCAATGAAAACACGGAGGAAGAAGATAACTCCGGTTTGAGAAAGACAGAGAAGGCGGCTATAGATCCGGATGGCTATATGGCTTTCAAGATGCCATGGTCATTGAGTTTGAGTTATAGTTATAGTATTCGTGAGGACAGAAGCAAGCAGATTAATATCAAGACGATGAGATATCCTTATTCGGTGACTCATTCATTGAATGTTTCCGGTAATGTGAAGTTGGGTAGCCGCTGGAATGTGAATTATTCTTCGGGGTATGATTTTAATACGAAAGAGATGTCAATGACAACGGTCAATATCAGCCGTGACCTGCACTGTTTCAATATGAGCTGTGGCTTGGTATTCGGTCCCTTTACTTCCTATAACTTCAGTATTCGTGCTAACTCCAGTATGCTGACCGATGCTTTGAAATGGGATCAGCGAAGCAATACGGGTAGTGCGGTGAATTGGTACTAGGAAGAAGTTGGGAATAAAAAAATGAGAAATGGTTTCTGATAACAACACGCAACCATTTCTCATTTTTTTATTCTGTTTTTTATTTATGTCTACCACTCAATCGGTGTTTGCCCGTGCGCTTGCAAGTATTCGTTGGTACGGCTGAAGTGCTTGTTGCCAAAGAAACCGTTATAGGCTGACAGGGGGGACGGATGTGCGGAAGCCAGTACCAGGTGCTTGTTGCGGTCTATGAAGGCACCTTTTTTCTGTGCATAAGATCCCCATAAGATGAATACAATATTTTCACGTTGTTCTGCCAGTACACGGATGGCGGCATCTGTAAATTCCTCCCAGCCCCGTCGTTGATGAGAGCCTGCCTGATGGGCACGGACCGTCAGTGTGGCATTGAGTAATAAAACTCCTTGATTCGCCCAGCGGGTCAGGTTGCCTGAAGTAGGGATGGGAGCACCCAAATCGCTTTGTATTTCTTTGAAAATATTTTGTAGGGAAGGAGGAAAAGGTACTCCGTCATTAACAGAGAAGCAGAGTCCGTGCGCCTGGCCGGGACCATGGTAGGGATCTTGGCCGATAATGACGACTTTCACTTTGTCAAACGGGCACAGATTGAAGGCGTTGAATATAAATCTGCCCGGTGGGTAAATAGTGGCAGTCTGGTATTCGCTTCTTACAAACTCAGTGAGTCTGATAAAGTAATCTTTTTCAAATTCGGGTGCCAGATGTTGTTTCCAGCTTTCTTCTATTTGTACGTTCATGGCATTTCTTTTATTATAAAATGTGCGTTAAAGATAGGGGTAATTTGTAAAAATGACAAATAAAAAGAGGATGACTTTTTATAATCATCCTCTTCTTTCATTGCTGATAGATTATAATCAAATAAGTTGCATACCCAGTTGAGCGCATTCTTTTCTCATATCTTCGGGCCATATACTGGCTTGGATTTCACCTATGTGGGCTTTCTGTAAATAAAGCATACAGAGTCGTGACTGTCCTATACCACCGCCGATACACAAAGGAAGAGTTTCATTTAGCAGGCGTTTGTGGAAATACAGTTCTTTACGTTTTTCCTGTCCGCTGAGTGTCAGTTGGCGGAGCAGCGCTTCTTTGTCTACACGGATACCCATAGAGGAAAGTTCGACGGAACGGTCCAGTACTTTGTCCCAAACTAACAGGTCGCCATTCAGACCGGGAAGTCCGGTTTCCGGGTTGATTGTGGTATAGTCGTCATAGTCAGGTGCGCGCAAGTCATGTTCTTTACCGTCACTCAGTTTGCAGCCTATACCTATAATAAATACCGCACCGTATTTTTGTGAGATGGCATGTTCACGTTCTTTCGGACTCTTGTCGGGATACATCTGGCAAAGCTCTTCCGAGTGGATGAAATGAATGTCATGTGGCAGGAAGGGTTTGATCTGCGGGTACATTTCACATACCATATATTCTGTGCGGCGCATGGCTGCATAAATACGGGTTACTATTTGTATCAGGAAATCAACCGTGCGTTGTTCTTTGGTAATTACACGCTCCCAGTCCCACTGGTCTACATATAGCGAGTGGAGATTACCTAATTCCTCGTCAGCCCGGATGGCGTTCATGTCTGTATAGATGCCATAACCCGGCTCTATATTGTAATCGGCCAAAGTCAGCCTTTTCCATTTTGCCAGTGAATGGACAACTTCGGCCTGTGCGTCTCCCAAGTCTTTGATAGGGAAAGATACCGCCCGTTCGGTTCCGCTCAAGTCATCATTGATACCCATTCCCTTCAATACAAATAGCGGGGCGGTGACACGGCGCAGACGTAATTCTGACGACAGGTTCTGTTGAAAGAACTCTTTTATTTGCTTAATGCCTAACTCTGTTTGTTTTAAATCAAGCAAGGCTTTATAGTTAGCTGGTTTAATTAGGTAACTCATTGTAAAATAGATCTAGTTGTTTTAATTGCTTGCAAATATAGAAATTATTTGTGATATTGTTATATATTTAGCCGAAAATATAATCAAATTGATTGTTTTATACCTGTCTCTTATACACATCTGACGCTGCCGACGACTCCTTACGTGTA